>Ga0181559_10004720_pt1 | contig 13171 bp, 9 predicted proteins | sample 011ome_21_FD_133752 | JGI IMG/M metagenome (GOLD analysis project Ga0181559, IMG submission 133752) | Coastal salt marsh microbial communities from the Groves Creek Marsh, Skidaway Island, Georgia - 011508AT metaG (megahit assembly) | ecosystem: Environmental > Aquatic > Marine > Intertidal zone...
CGGCTTCCACCAGAGTGGCCGCCTTGCCGCCGACATTTTTGGCATGCACATAGCCAAGGTGAGTCAGGTCCATCAGGTTATCCATCATCATCTGGTAGGTGGTATTGATCTCATACATACCATGGCTATGGGGCCAGTTTTTGGAATCGTTATGAAAGGGGTAGTCTAGAATCAGTGCCGGATCGGCTTTCTCTGGCACCCCCATCCAGACCCAGATCATCTGATCCTTTTCAACAGTCGGGTAACTGCGTACCCGCGCCTTGCCCGGAATTTGTGCCTGTCCGGGGATATGCACGCAGACCCCATCGGGTCCAAAGACCAGTCCGTGATAACCGCACTGCAAGCCCTCATCAATGATGCTGCCCACACTCAGTGGGGCGCCCCGATGGCAGCAGCTGTCATACAGGGTCGCGGCCTGACCTTCTTTTGAGCGGTAGACCACGACAGGTTGATTGCAGATGCGCCGTGAGACAGGTGCGTCATTTAATTCGTCGGCCCATGCGGCCATGTACCAGGCATCAGCGATAAACATGATTGATGATTCTCTTTTTTAATTATTGGTTAACTGTTGGCAGATGGAAAATAACCACTGCCTGGGATTATTGCAAATTCAAATGTCATAAATAGCAAGGATGTCATGATATTGCTTGCCGAGACTAACGGCTCTCAATATACACAGACCGCTGGCCGCATACACAGACTTTGGAAAGTTTATTGACAGTGTGCGTTAAAGATATTGGCTATCCCCTGCTATACTAAGGCTTTTGAAAATTCAGCACCGAATATCTGCCCTGATCACTATGCAGAACGCCACCGTCACCGATACCATCAAACGCTTTTCTGCAGACCTGATTATGGTCCTGTTGCTGCTGACTGTCGCGGGCGGCTGGTATTTCAATATTTTCCATGGCGACCTGTGGTTTCTGCGCGCCGCACTTTTTTTTGGTTTATCGCTGCTTCTGGTTTGGCGCCTTTGTGTGCATATTCAAAATTCCTGGGTACGTGGCATTGTTGCGGTACTACTGGTGGAGGCGCTCGCCATCTATGCAGCCGCCCGCCTGGTGTCTTTTTACTACCAGGGCGAAAGTTTTAACGAGGAATTCTTTTTCCACTTTAGCCCGGAAACGATAGGCTTTGCCTTCGGCGCTTTTCCCGGCTTTGTGACTCTGTTCTTTATCTATGTGGGGGTCATGGGCGTATGTGCCTGGCTCAGCGTCTATGCCATGCAGGGACGCGCCTTTGATAACCGGACTGTGTTGATCTTGCCTGGTCTGGCACTTGTGCTGGCCATGGATCCGGATTTGTTCCGGCTCGCCAACTTCAGTATGCAGGATGCCAACCTTAATCGTGGCCTGCAGCTGTCCACCATTGATTTTGAAGCCACCGACCTGAATCGTAATGCTATCTACAGGATGAGCGAGGATATCGTTGCCGGCAAGAACGTGGTGATGATTTATCTGGAAGGCATGGAGCGTTTGTATTCCGATGAAGCGGTCTATCCGGATCTGACCCCCTTCATGAATTCCCTGAAAGGCAATGCCCTGCAGTTTGAAAATATCCATCAGACCCGCGGAACTACTTTTACCGTGGCCGGTATTCTGTCGTCCCAATGCGGAACGCCGCTGCTATTTCCCAGTGGCCCCGGGGGTAATGATGTGCTCAAGAACGGCTTTCTGCAGGAGGGTTTCTGCTTTGGTGATATTCTCAGTGCCGCGGGCTACCGTAATGTTTTCATGGGCGGGGCTTCCACCCGCTTTGCCGGCAAGGGCACCTTTCTTTCTGCCCATGGCTATGAGGAAGTGCTGGGCCTTGAAGAGCTCAAGCCACTTATGGATGAGCCTGACTACCTGAACAACTGGGGGCTTTACGATGACACCCTGCTGGAGTTGGCCAAAGACCAGTTCGATGAATTGGCAGCGAACCCGGATCAACCCTTTAATTTGACTGTGCTTACTGTGGATACCCACCCCCCTGACGGCACCGTGTCAAAAAGCTGCACACCCTACCCGGCCATCGATAATAATATTTTTCATGCCGTGCATTGCACCGATCAGTTAGTTGAAAAATTTATCACTTACCTGAAACAAAGCCCGGCCTGGGATAATACCGTGGTGCTGATGATGAGTGATCACCTGCATATGCGTAATACCGGTATGGATTATTATCCGGAAGATTATGACCGCAGGCTGTTTGTTAATGTTCTCAATGCAGGTGTCACTGACGTTGTTGAAACCCCCGGTACACACATGGATGTGGCGCCAACACTTCTGCAATTGATGGGTGTACAACACCGGCAGGCATTTCTGGTGGGCGCCGATCTGCTGGCGCCGGAAACGCTTAATCGGCCAGATCCGGATGTAAGAGGTCCTCGCGAAGCCGCCATTCGTTATATCAATACCAGTCTGTTGTCCCGCATTGAAGTCGGTCTGTGCGAAGTAAGCCCCCTGTACAATTTTGCTGAAAAAACCCTGCGCGTGGCAGGTCGCGAAATCGAGTTGAGCATGGGTGGCAGGCCGATGAATCTGCGCAACCTTGGCACCAGCCACGCCTTGATGACGCTGGTGAGCAAGGAGGGCAAGGTAGGCCTTACCTTCCCGGTAAATCTCGATAACCTGGCCTATGTGATGTATCAGTTTCGCGACAGCAATTTTCTGCTACTGACGCCGCCGGAGGCGATTAGTAGGCTGGATCCCCGGGTCGAGTCCTATCAGGGGCTGGGTCTGTTGTTCGGCAACCTGGAAAACTCCTTTGATGTGCTACAGACGGACATATCACTGGACATCGGCTTCGAGGGTAATGCCGATTGTGGTGATCTGTTGTCAAAAGCTGAGCAGCTTGGTGAGTTGGAAAGTGTGGAGACCCTGGGGCAAATTTGTAATTACACCGTACCTGATGATACGCAGTGGTCTGAAACGGAAGGCCGTATTCGACTTGCCAGTGTGGCCTATGCCAACCAGCGCTACCAGGCTGAGCTCATGCGGGACAATCGGGGCTGGTATGCGGTGACCAATCTGATACCCATACCCATTGAGGATGCGCGATTGTCCCAATCCCTGTGTCATGCCTATTACGGAAACCAGGAAATTCTGATTCCCGGCATCAAGACCGAAGACGGTCCTTCAAGCATGATTCTGAATAAAATTCCGGGGGTTACCCTGACCTTTGAGCTGGGCACTGTGACGCCTTTGCCCCAGCTGGATTAAGCCTGATCAACTCGGCGGGGTTATTTCCTGTTTGTCAAAGCGGTCTGCAAATCAGTGTTTGCTTTTAACGACAAATTTCCCTAGATTTTCCTTCCATACAAGTAAGAAGAAAACTTCAGGGGGCTGGCAATGCCACATTTTACTCAAATCACGTCTGTTTCCAGAAAAAAATATGGCATTTTGGCCAGAGCCGTGACCTGTACAAAAGCCATCACTCTGGCCTGTTCATTAATCCCCTTAGCCGCCACTGCCCAGACCCAATTGCTGTGGGGTGATCTGCATCTGCACACCAACCTGTCGACAGATTCCTATGCCACCCAGAACAAGGGGGTGGGGCCCAATGATGCCTATCGCTTTGCCAAGGGTATACCCATTTACCACCCGAATCTGGATACCAAGGTCCAGATCGCCCGCCCGCTGGATTTTCTGGCCATCACCGATCACGCCATTAATCTGGGTATCGATGTCATGTCGCTCAATGCCCATCCGTTATTACAGGCCACCGAACGGGGGCGTGCGCTGATCGCCGCGACCCAGGGGGATGCCGGGCAATGGCCGGGCTTTATGCGTTATCGCGCTCCGGACGGTAACCGCGAAGCCCTCATGGAAGAAGTGTTTTCCCCGGAAATGCGCGCTGCCGGCTGGCGTATGCAGGTAGACGCCGCCACCAGTCATTATGAGCCCGGCAAGTTCACCACCTTTTATGCCTGGGAGTGGACCGCGTTGATTCCCGGCAATAACGGTATTCGCAACCTGCACCGTAATGTCATCAGTAATGCCAACAGCCCGGAAGAGGCCACGCAGTTTGTGCCCTTCAGCAATGCTGACAGCCTCGACCCGGAAGACCTGTTTGCCTTCCTGCGCAGTACCTCTGATCGCACCGGTACCGATTTTGTTGCCATTCCCCACAACTCGAATATTTCCGGCGGGCTGATGTTTTCCGAGAACGATGCCGACGGTCGACCCATCACTGCGCAATACGCGCGCGAACGTATGCGCTGGGAACTACTGATGGAAATCACCCAGGTCAAAGGCACCTCGGAAACCAATCCAAAACTCTCGCCCAATGATGAATTCGCCAATTTCGAAATCCGTGAGAAACTGCTCACCGGTCAGGTGGTTCCTCCTACCGTAGGTGATTATGCCCGCGGCGGCTTGCTGCGCGGCATGGCCATTGAGCAGGAGATTGGCGAGAACCCCTTCAAGTTTGGTTTTGTTGGCGCCTCCGATGGTCATATCGGCATGTCGTCCGTGGAAGAGGCCAACTTTCTTGGCAAGATCGGCACCGATGCCAAACTCAGCTTGCGCGCTGAATCCCAGGCCAATGGTCTGGTCTTTCCCGCCTGGGATATGTCCGCTTCCGGCTTGACTGGCGTGTGGGCGGAGGAGAACACCCGCGAATCCATCTATGGTGCCTTCAAGCGCAAGGAAGTCTATGGCACCACCGGGCCACGTATCTCATTAAGGGTATTTGGCGGCTTCAATTTTAATAACCGTGATGCCCGCGCCAATGATATTGCCGCCGTGGGGTATCGCAAGGGCGTGCCCATGGGTAGCGATATCACTGCTGCGCCGCGCAACCGCGCACCCTCATTTCTGATTCATGCCGCCAAGGATGAAGTGGGCGCCAACCTGGATCGTGTGCAGGTGATCAAGGGCTGGATTGATGCAGAAGGCAACACCCGGGAAAAAATTTACGACGTGGCCTGGTCCGATGATCGCGAAATCGATGCCAGCGGCAAGCTGCCCCCGGTCGGCAATACCGTCGATGTCACCACTACCCATTACACCAACAGCATCGGCGCCGCCCAGCTCTCCACTGTATGGGAAGACCCGGACTTCGATCCGGCCCTGAATGCCTTCTATTATGTACGCGTACTGGAAATTCCCACGCCAAGACATTCGCTGTTTGATGCCCTGGCCCTGCAGCTCACCGCGGAAGATACCGGCTGGCCAGCCACCATCCAGGAACGCGCTTATTCGAGCCCGATCTGGTATACGCCTTAAGCCGTAGGTCGGATAAGCGCAGCGCCATCCGACAAGATGATGCGAAAACGGTTCCGTAAAAACCTTAAGCAAAAAAGGGCGTAGGTCGGATAAGGCCGACAAGGCCGCCATCCGACAGAACACACCACAGATTTCCCTTCCCCCACAGGACTGTCATCCCTGCTGAACTTGTTATAGGCTTTAGCCTTTCCGGCCACTTATTCTGGTCATTAAAGACCAGCCGGGACAAAGTCTAAAAAAACAGGGCAGGAAGGCAATGATAAAAATAATAAAAATAATAAAACCATTCAACACAACACGACGCACATTGGTTGCTGTACTGATAATGACGGCCATAGCCCTGCCGGGCTCACTGTTTGCGCAACGAAATGATGACAGCGCCCGCTATAGCGCACTGCTCACCCGCCTTGATGCCCTGAAACAGGAAGCCACCCTGGTGGAGGATATTCTGCAGATCCAGCGTCTGGGTCGGGCTTTTGGTTTCTACCTGGATAAAGGTTATTTCGGCGAAGCCGCTGACCTGTTCACCGACACCGGTCGCGTGCAGTACGCCATGGACGGGGTCTATATCGGCCGCGATCGTATTAAGGAGCTGTTTACCCGTCATGGTGGCGGTAGCATGAATGCCGACCCGGGTTTACCCTTCGGGCGCCTGAACCTGCATATGCAATTACAGCCACTGGTCACCGTGGCTCCCGGTGGTCGAACCGCCAGTGCGCGCTGGCGTGAATGGGCTCTGCTGGGTAATTACAAGGATCAGGCCCAGTGGGGCGATGCCATTCAGGAAAATGACTACATCAAGGAAGACGGTGTGTGGAAAATTTCTGCCATGCGTTTTTATACCAATTTCGTGGCGCCCTACGAGGGCGGCTGGGCCTCACTGCCACCGGTGTTTGGTAACTGGCAAAGCGACGTTGCCCGCAGCTTCCGACCGGACCAGCCGGCGCCAGGCAGTTATCGACCATTTCCTTCTGTTTACACTCCACCGTATCACTACGCCAATGATCGCCGCGCTATTACCGCGCCTGGTCCGATAGCGTTGAGACGACGTCCCAATGATGTGCTGGGCCAACTGGAAGCCAGCGCCGATTCCCAGGAATTGAAACTGGCGCGCCTGCACTCCACCCGCGCCGTGGAAAATCTGCAGGCCATGTATGGCTACTATATCGACAAGGGCAAATGGACCGAGGCTGCCAGCCTGTTTGCCGACAATGGTGTCTGGGAATTTGGTCAGCGTGGTCAGTACATTGGCCCCGACAGTATCCGCCGCGGTCTGTCGTTGATGGGACCGGAAGGTCTGGAGTCAGGCCAGCTCAATAATTACCCCATGCTGCAACCGGTGATCCATGTGTCCGAAGACAACTCCCGCGCCTGGGGCCGCTTTCGCAGTGATGTCATGCTGGCACGCGGTGGCACAGGCCAGTGGGGCGGTGGCGTGTATGAAAATGAATACATCAATGACAACGGTACCTGGCGCATCAGCAAACAGCATTACTGGGTCACTTTCTGGGGCGACTACGACCAGGGCTGGACCGGCGCCGGCATTATCCCCATGGCCCCGGCCAGCACCACCAACCCACCGGATGCCCCGCCCAGTGTTGTCTACCAGTCGTTCCCGAACACCTATGTGGTGCCATTCCACTACGACCATCCCGTCACCGGCGAACCCCATAACGACATGGGCCGCCTGACCGCCGACAAAGCCGCCGGGAGGAACGTCCGATGAGCACACATATCAATAACATCTCTCTAAAAGTAAAAGTTTGGTTGCTTGCCTCTTGCCTCTTGTCTCTTGCCTCTGGCACCGCCTCAGCGCAGAGTCCCGCGCAACTCGCTGCCCTGGAAGCCGACCTGAATCAGCTCAGCGTCCGCGTGGAGCGTCTGCAGGATGTAGAGGAAATCGAAATCCTGCAACGCTCCTACGGTTACTACGTCGACAAATCCCTGTGGTATTCCCTGCATGATCTGTGGACCGAAGACGGCACCCTGGAAATCGGCGGGCGCGGCGTCTTCACCGGCAAGGATCGCGTGTTTGAATACATGAATGTCGGCCTGGGTCCGGTAGGCCCGGCGCGTAACCTGCTGGTGGATCACCAGCAATTCCAGAATATTGTGACCATCAGCGCCGACGGTCAGAGCGCCGAGCTACGCGGTATCGCCATGGTCATGTCCAGCGGTGGCTGGGGTCACTGCTATTATGAAAATGATTTCGTGAAGGAAAACGGCGTGTGGAAAATGAAAACCCTGCACGGCCCCTTCAATATGTATTCCGGGTACGACATCGGCTGGGTCGACAACATTATCATTAATACCTGGCCGGCCAAGTTTCCACCACCGCCGGATCTGCCGCCCTCAGTTATTTATCTGGCCTACCCCAGTTACTACGTAGAGCCATACCACTATCCCAATCCGGTGACCGGGCAACCCATGCCGCCCCATGATCCTGCGGCCGGCGGTGAAGCGTTTGGCAGGCAGCGTTAATATTTCAACGATAGTGGTAGACGAGTCAGTAAGTTAAATGGATAAAGAATGCCTTGAATGCGGGATGATGAATTCAATCCCGGTCTTCGACATCACTGACTGGAATATCAATGAGCGATGTCTGAAGTGTGATGCTGTCCTGATTCTGCAAAGTGATGGCTCAACCCATACCTGCGATATAGCCCACGGCAACGAAACCGTTGATCAGGCACTGGCGAAATTACACCAGCACCTGAACTTCGCCATTAATAATTACACCCGGCGTGTGCGATTAATCGTGGGTGGTGGACTGATAAAAGAAGAAGTGCAGGGCCTGTTATATTTTTATCAGCAGCAGGGCTATATTGTCTCGTATGCCGTAGACAGCAGGAATGCCGGCACAATTAATGTGAACATTCGGCCTTCATAGCCTGCAGCAGTTCCATCCAGCTCTTATCCCCGTAGGTCGGATAAGCGAAGCGCCATCCGACAAGAAAAAAGCACAAAGCCAAAAATGTTCCGTAATAGCCTTCAGGCAAAAACCAGGATTCATTGAGAAGGTCGAACTTAAAAATACTTTCCAGGATAAACAGGTCGGATAAGCGCAGCGCCATCCGACAAGAAAAAAGCGCAAAGCCAAAAATGTTCCGTAATAACCTTCAGGCAAAAACCAGGATTCATTGAGAAGGTCGAACTTAAAAATACTTTCCAGGATAAACAGGTCGGATAAGCGCAGCGCCATCCGACAAGATCCTGGCCCAAATCAAATACCTCCCCCACAATCACCAAAATTTCCGGTATATTAATGGGCAATTAAAAAAATACATATCCTGACAGTTATCCATTAGGGGAAAAAACAATGGCAAATTACGTACTGGTTCACGGCGCCTGGGGCGGCGGTCAAAGCTACAGCAAAACCGCAGCTGATCTGGAGGCTGCAGGGCACAAAGTTCTGGTATCCACCCAAACCGGAATCGGTGTCCGCCAACCGGAACTTCATGGCGGCATTACCCTCACCGATCATGTGAATGATGTGGAACAACAAATTACAGAGGCCGGCATGGATCGTTTCATTCTGGTGGGTCACTCCTACGGCGGCATGGTCATCACCCAGCTGGCTGCCAGGCTCGGCGCGCGCATTGATGCCATCTGCTATATCGATGCTTTCCTGCCTGAACATGGCCAGTCCCTGTGGGATATCACCGGCGAGTACGAACACAACTGGTATATCGATACCCAAAAACAAACCCCCGGCCTGGTGGCTCCCATCGGCGGTATCGATTTCGAGGAAATCCCCGGTCATATCGGTCGCCATCCGCTGCTGACCTTACTGGAAGGCGTGCAGCTGACCGGTGAAGAAGAAAAAATTCCCCGCCGCAGCTATGTCTTCGCCACCAACTTTCCGGAAACACCGTTCAAACCCTTTGCCGCAAGAACCAAAGCCGACCCGGCCTGGGATTATCATGAAGCCGATGCGACCCATATGGTGATGGATGACCAGCCCGAGCAGACCCTGGAAATACTGTTGGGGTTGGTTTCCTGAAGACTATAGGCCGTATCCCGCAGGTCGGATAAGCGCAGCGCCATCCGACAAGAAAAAAGCGCAAAGCCAAAAGGGCTCCGTAATAACCTTCAAGATAAACCAGCGATATCCAGGGTCAGAGTAAAAAATCGCCTCCAATAAAAAAGCCGGAACCCTTCACAGGGTCCCGGCTTTTGTAATTCTTACTTCTTTTTAACTACGCTCTGACTACTTGCGTTTTGCTGGTTTGGCCGGCTTTGCAGCAGGTTTTTTGGCAGCAGGTTTGGCAGCAGCAGGTTTAGTGGTAGTTGTTTTCTTCATTGAGATAACTCCAAAAAAAAGACATCACCAGTTGTGATGCGATGAGAATCATATGCCTAATTTTAAAAAATACAATATGTTCAAAAAATATTTTTAATAGGGACGCTTGCAACTTAGCAAGTTAAACATCATTAAGTTGCTAAGTTGCAAGCCTCCCTATGTTTTTTATTCTGGCAGCGGTGTTAGCGCCGGGCGCCCTGCAAAAAAGCCTCGACGTTGTCGACAATCAGCCTGGCCATATCCCCCGTGATTCATAGGTAGCACTGCCACGATGGGGAGAAAGCACAACGTTTAGCATAGTGAAATCCAATGTGTTCAGAGTAAGCTGATATTCAACTTACTCTGACCCTGGATATCCCTCCAGACCAAAATATTTTTGCCTCCATAGTGAGACAAATTCCTTCCCTGGTTCAGGTAGATACCAAGGAGTAGTTATCTTTGCCTGTAAACGCAGAAATCCAACTCTTCTTGAGCCGCATATTTGAATTTCTACAATAATCATTTTGTACAGGATAAAAAATTATGAAGTTAATAAAATTAAACGTAGCAGTCTTTTCAATGGTTCTGGCGTTACCGACAATGGCGCAGGTCAGTGACTCCGATATCACCACTTTTGAAGATGGTACGCCAGCAGTCGCTGCTGAAGTTAATGGCAACTTCCAGGCCGTGGTTGATGCCATCAATTCCCTTGCTACCCGTGTAGGTATATTGGAATCCAGTTCAGAAAATAATAGTCAGGGGTTCTCTGGCAGTTACATAATAACCGGTGTTGGTCACTCCATGGACTGCTCAGAAAATGCCATTGCCATTACCACCTATGGTATTACCGGTTCCGCTACTGCTGCCAATGGTGAGCTCAGTTTCACTTTGACTGAAACCGGTATGGCTCCCGTTTTACGAGATGATGGCACTGGAAACTTTGAAGTAGATTCAAGGGATAGATCACAAACTGATTCCGGTTCATTACCCTTTGATAGTAATGGGGTATTCACTGGTATTGATGCTGGCGCTTTTTCTGCTGATGGCAGCGTTTTTACTTTAACAAATTCAACCGCAGCTTGTTCGGGTGATGTGACTCATATCATTGGTATCAGAAATTAAACTTTAGCCACTAACAAAAGTTATTAGGTTTATTTAACTGATGGGATAACGATATGAATTACATGACTAGAAAAATCTTCCTGGCACTTTTTGCGCTGGGATTCAGTAGCCAGGTTCTTGCTGTTGGCATGATCTGGGGTGAGAGTAATTGGGGCGAAGCCGACTGGGGCGAGGAGGAGGTTCGTGAACCGGTACCCCGCCCTGCTGACCCTGTCCCGGTATCGCAAAAGATCCGTTCAATTACGGGCGGTGAAACAGATGCAGGCATTTCTGCCGGCGCCTATGCAGATAACGGCTCACCTGCCTATAGCAACACCTTTAACAGCGACGATTACATTACCATCGTTACCGATATTTCACCCGATAGTGGTGATGTCGGGACCAATGGTGAATTGATTGTGGTCTTGCTATCGATTGTTGGCGGTCAGCAGCAATGGTCTTTCCTGAACGTGGATGGCAACTTTGAAAGTTGGGACCTGGGTCTTGCTACCCTGGGCGCGGCTGAAGTGGTCGAACCTCTCGAAGAAACCCATGCCTTGACCATCTTTGAAGGAGCACTGCAGGCAGGGAAACACCGCATGGCGGTGGGTTACATGGCCGATGGCGGGCCGCTGATTTATACCGCCAAGGCCATCAATATCACAGTCTCGGATTAGTCCGGAGCAATTTAGGGACACTTGCAACTTAGCAACTTTGGCATCATTAAGTTGCAAGCGTCCCTATGTTTTTTATTCTGGCAACGGTGTTAGCGCCGGGCGCCCTGCAAAAAAAGCCTCGACGTTGTCGACAATCAGCCTGGCCATATCCCCCCGTGATTCATAGGTGGCACTGCCACGATGGGGCGACAGCACCACGTTGGGCATGGTGAACAGGGCTTCGCTGGGATTGGCCAGATCCTCAAATACATCAAGGCCAGCGGCGCCAAGCGTGCCGTCCTGCAGTGCCTGGACCAGCGCTTTTTCATCAACAAGAGAGCCACGTGCAACATTAATCAGGGTGCCTTCAGGTCCCAGGGCCTTCAGCACTTGCGCATCAATCATGCGGAAGGTGTCGCTGCCTCCCGGAGCCGCCAATAACAGAATGTCCACCGCTGATGCCATGGTCAACAGATCGGGATACCAGGGGTAGGGTGCATCGGGTTTTTCCAGGCGTGAGTGATAGCAGATTTTTAGCCCGAAAGGCTCGGCGCGCAGAGCAACCTCAGAACCAATCTTGCCCAGTCCGACTATCCCCAGATGCTTGCCGCCAAGTCTATAGGAAAATGGCATGCTTTCTTTGCCACTGCGGCCCTGGCGTACAAAGTTGTCTGCTTCTGTCATGCGTCGCACTGTGGCCAGTATCAGGCCCAAGCCCAGATCGGCGACATCACTGGTCATCACATCCGGGGTGTTGGTGATGGTGATATTGCGGGCTTTGGCCGCGCTGGCATCAACTTTTTCAGTGCCAGTGCCATAGACGGAAATCTGTTGCAGATTTGGCAGGGCGTTGATGAGTTCAGCAGACATAAACGCATGGGACGTACCCACCATGCACACGATGTCGTCGGCCACCGCCTGCAGCAGCGCCGCAGGATCATCTGCCCGGTAATAGTGATGAATGGTGTAATGCTTCTCCAGCGCGCTCATGGCATCGTCCGGCAGGAAGCCGGCGGCAAGGATTTCTCCGGGTTTGCGGGTAGGGGTATTCTCTGGCATGGCCTGGCTCTGACTACTGTAAAAAAATCGTGTTATTCATTTCGTTATTCATCGCTTGCATCATAAGGCCATTCAAGGGCCCCACTGTGGGTAACGGCGCCTTTATTGGCCGGGCCAACCAGCCTGGCATATTTTTCCAGCACCCCGGCCAGGTTGCGCTGCACGGGTTGCCATTGTTGTTGGCGTTGCTGGAATTCTGCCTCAGAGACATCCACCTCAATGGTGCCTGCCGCTGCATCAATACTGATATGATCGCCATCGCGAATCAGGGCGATGGGGCCGCCCACCACTGCTTCAGGGCAGGCATAGCCGATACACATGCCGCGGGTCGCTCCGGAAAAACGGCCATCGGTTAACAGCGCTACTTTCTCGCCCATGCCCTGGCCATAGATGCGCGAGGTGACCGCCAGCATTTCCCGCATGCCGGGGCCGCCTCTGGGTCCCTCATTACGAATCACCAGAATTTCCCCGGCCTGGTAGTCCATGGCCGCCACCACTTTCATGCAGTCTTCCTCTGATTCAAACACCCGCGCCGGACCGGCAATCTGTAGGGACTTCAGTCCTGCCACCTTGATCACGGCGCCTTCCGGACACAGGTTGCCTTTCAGAATGGCCAGCCCGCCGGTGTCACTGATGGCCCCTGCCACAGGACGGACCACCTCGCCATCGGGCGCAGGGGTGTCCGCCAGTGCCTCGCGCAGGGGAATGCCGCCAAAGGCAAGCGCTTCCCCATCCACAAAACCGGCTTCCATGAGCACCTTCAGGACCACGGGGACGCCACCCACCTCATGCAGGTGTTTGGCCAGAAAACGCCCGCCCGGCTGCATGTCGGCGATATGGGGTGTGCGTTTAAACACTTCTGC
>Ga0181559_10004721_pt1 | contig 13171 bp, 11 predicted proteins | sample 011ome_21_FD_133752 | JGI IMG/M metagenome (GOLD analysis project Ga0181559, IMG submission 133752) | Coastal salt marsh microbial communities from the Groves Creek Marsh, Skidaway Island, Georgia - 011508AT metaG (megahit assembly) | ecosystem: Environmental > Aquatic > Marine > Intertidal...
AAAGTCGCCTAAGGGGAAACCGCACATAGAGCATCACCACCAACCGGATGAACTCAGGGCTCGTTTTTGAAGTACTTGAAAGGGGAGCGTTTGGTCATCACCAGACGCTATCGGGCGCCCCGCCCTGCCTCAAGCGGAGTTCCTCTGACAGGACCCCTCGTCGAGGTGCCACTGCCAGCGGCTGGACTTCATGCCTTCAATCCGTCGCTTGCGCATCTTGTTTGCGAATAACGGACCGAACCGGTTCCACCAGAAGCGGACAGTCTCATGGCTGATGTCGATGGCCCGTTCATGGAGCAGATCCTCAACGTTGCGGAGTGAGAGCGGGAACCGTACATAGAGCATCACCGCCAGGCCGATGATTTCTGGAGACGTTTTGAAGTACTTGAAAGGGGAGCGTTTGATCATCACCGGAAGCTAGACGGCGCCCTGCCCCTCCTCAAGCAAAGTTCTTCTGACAGAGCCTCAGTCCGCACTCTTCCGAGGACCTGAGATTAGCTCGAATAGTCTAACACGCCCTCTAAAGATACCGGCTCACCAAATTCTCGAGCCGCTCCTGCCGACCCGAACGGGGCTCGGGGTCGATCTTCTCTGCCAGCACCTTCTGGGTGATGCTTTCAAGATCGCTATTGAGCAGCGCCTTGCCCTCCGCGCTGTCCCATCCGGCATAGCGGGCACTACGGGCGGCTTCGAGCTTGCCGTCTTCTAGCATCTTTGCAGCGGCCTTGAGGCCTTGAGCGCAGGCGTCCATGCCGCCCACATGGGCGAGGATCAAGTCTTCGGCGTCAAGGCTCTGGCGGCGCAGTTTGGCGTCGAAGTTGGTGCCACCGGTGGTAAAGCCACCCGCGCGCAAGACCTCGTAGAAGGCCAGCGCCATTTCGGGGACGTTGTTGGGGAACTGGTCGGTGTCCCAACCGGACTGGTAATCATTCCGGTTGATGTCGATCGAGCCGAAAATGCCCAGCTCGCGCGCCATCGCCAGCTCGTGCTCGAAGGAATGGCCGGCAAGGATCGCGTGGCCTTGCTCGATATTCACCTTCACCTCCTTCTCGAGGCCTAAATCCTTGAGGAAGCCATAGACCGTCGCCACGTCGAAATCATACTGGTGCTTGGTTGGCTCCTGCGGCTTTGGCTCGATCAGGATCGTGCCTTTGAAGCCGGTCTTGTATTTGTAGTCGACAACCATCTGCAGCATTCGCCCCGCCTGCGCCCGCTCGCGGCCGAGATCAGTGTTGAGAAGGGTCTCATAGCCCTCGCGCCCGCCCCAGAGGACGTAGTTCTGGCCACCCAGCTGACGGGTCGAGTCCATGCACGATTTGATCGTGGCCGCCGAATAGGCAAAAACCTCGGGATCGGGGTTGGTCGCTGCGCCAGCCATGAAGCGGCGGTGCGAGAAGAGGTTGGCGGTGCCCCATAGAAGCTTGGTTTTGCGGCCTTCCATCTTGGCAGCGAAATAGTCGGTGATCTCGGCAAGGCGCGAGGCATTCTCGGCATAGCTAGCGCCTTCGGGGCGCACATCAGCATCGTGGAAACAGAAGAACGGCGCGCCGAGGATGTCGAACATCTCGAAGGCGACATCGGCCTTGAGCTTGGCAAGGTCCATCGTCTCGCCAAACCACGGGCGGTCAAAGGTCTGGCCACCGAAGGGATCGCCGCCGAGCCAGGCGAAGCTGTGCCAATAGGCGATGGCAAAGCGCAGGTGATCTTCCATCCGCTTGCCCATCACGACCTCGTCGGGATTGTAATGGCGGAAGGCAAACTCGTTATCGGTCTGCGGGCCTTCATAGCGGATCGCGGGGATCGAGGCGAAGAAGCTGGTCATCTCATGGTCCTTTCAGGTCAGGCCCTTCAGGGCCGAATAGGCAGCGCGGTAGCGGGCGTGGGCCTCGGCAAAAGCGCTCGCAAGAGTGGGGTCGGGATCGACGGTCTTGGCGATCTTGGGCGCAGTGGCGATCTCGGCCCCCGCCCCGGTCGCGGCCATCATAGCCAGCCGCGCGGCGCCGAAGGCCCCGCCGAAATCGCCGGCCTCAGGCACCGAGATCGGCAGGCCAAGCGAGGTAGCGATAGCGGTGAGCCAATAGTCCGAGCGCGAGCCGCCACCAACGGCGATGAGGCTCTCGATCCTCGTGCCGGTTCCGGTGAGCGCGTCATAGCTGTCGCGCACCGCGTGGGTCACGCCTTCAAGCACCGCCCGCACCAAAGCGGCGCGATTGGCAACGTGATCGAGATGCAGGAAAGAGGCGCGGATCGCTGCGTCGTTATGCGGGGTCCGCTCGCCGCCGAGATAGGGCAGGAACAGCGCCTTGCCCGGTGCCTTAAGCGCCCCGAGCGATCCGGTCAGGGCGGCGGCGTCTTCGCCAAGGTTGCCTGCAAACCAATTGAGCGCGTCGGTGGCCGAGAGGATCACCCCCATCTGGTGCCATGTGTCCGGCAGGGCGTGGCAGAAGCTGTGCACCGCCGAGGCGGCGTCCGGCTGATAGGCATCGGAGGCCGCGAACAGAACGCCCGAGGTGCCGAGGCTGACAAAGGCCTGCCCGGCCTTCACCACGCCGACACCCACCGCGCTTGCCGCATTGTCGCCGCCGCCGCCCGCGACGGGGATACCCGCGCGGAGGCCGAAACGAGTAGCCAGATCGTCACGCAGCTGGCCGGAAACTTCGGAACCTTCGACCAGCCGAGGCATCTGCGCCCGCGTGAGGCCTGTCGCGGCAAGAAGATCGTCCGACCAATCCCGCCCGCCCGTGTCGAGCCATGAGGTTCCAGCGGCGTCCGACATCTCGGCCACATGCTCACCCGTCAGCCACAGGCGGAGATAGTCCTTGGGTAAGAGAACCTTCGCCACCTGCCCGAAAAGCTCAGGCTCGTGACGGGCGCACCAGACAAGCTTGGGCGCGGTAAACCCGGGAAAGACGATATTGCCGGTGATCGCGCGAAAGCGCAGATCCGCGTCAAGCTCGGCCGCCTCTTTGGCCGAGCGCGTGTCGTTCCACAGGATCGAGGGACGCAAGACCTTGTCGGACGCATCAAGCAGCGTCGCCCCATGCATCTGCCCCGAAAGGCCGATCGCTTCGATTCCCTGCAAATCGACCTTTGCGCCAAGCGCCTGAAGAACCGCCTCGCAGGCAGCAATCCAAGCGGCCGGATCCTGTTCGGACCAGCCACTGTGTGGCCGCTCGACAGAGAGCGGAGCGGTAGCCTCGGCGAGGATCGTTTGACCCGGGGCCACCACCACGCCCTTGAGGCCGGAGGTGCCCAGATCGAGGCCGAGATACATTAGGCGGCCTCGCGCTTGGGGTTCTTTCCAAGAATGATCATCGACAAGATGTCGTCTTCGGTCACATCCTCGACCCGCTCGGTTCCAACGAGCTGGCCGTTCTTCATCACAGATACACGGTCACAAAGCTCCATCATCTCGCGTGTGTCGTGGCTGATGAGGAAGATGCCGAGGCCTTGGTCCTTTAGTTCCTTGATGAGGTCCGCAACCATCGCCGTTTCATGCACGCCAAGCGCGGCGGTCGGCTCGTCCATGATCAGAATCTTGGCATTGAAATAGACCGCGCGCGCGATGGCGACCGACTGGCGCTGGCCGCCCGACAGGGCGCTAACCGGCTCTTTGAGCTTTTTGAAGTTGGGATTGAGCCGCGCCATAATCTTGCGTGTCTCGGATTCCATCCGCGCGTCATCGACCGTGCCGAACCGGTTCACCAGTTCCCGCCCCAGAAAGAGGTTGGAGGCGGCGTCGAGGTTATCGGCCAGTGCGAGCGTCTGATAGATCGTCTCGATGTTGTAGTCACGCGCATCGCGCGGACTATTAATCTCGGCCTGCTCGCCGTTGATCCAAATCTCGCCGCTATCGGCCTCGTAGGCCCCGGAGAGGATCTTGATCAGCGTCGATTTGCCCGCGCCGTTGTGGCCCAGAAGGCCGACAACCTCGCCGGGATAGAGATCAAGCGAGACATCATCGACGGCCTTGATCCCGCCGAAAGAGATCGAGATGTTCCGCAGATCGACAAGCGGTGTTCTGGTCTCGGGTTCAGTCATGATCGCCTCCTATTTCGCAGTGCGTCGATACTGGTTGTCGAGATAGACCGCGAGGACCAGAACCGATCCCACGACGATCTGCTGCATGGCGGCATCGAAGCCCACAAGCACCATGCCCGTCTGCAGCGACTGCATGACGAAAGCACCAAGGATCGCACCATAGATCGTCCCGACACCGCCCGCGAGGCTGGTGCCGCCGATCACCGCGGCGGCAATGACGTAGAGCTCGTCGAGCGTACCCAGCGCGTTGGTGGCCGAGCCGAGGCGCGCCGAGGCGACAACCGAAGAAAGACCGGTGAGAAGCCCCATCAGGGCAAAGATTTTGACCGTCATCCAGCGGGTGTTGATACCGGCAAGCTTGGCTGCCTCGGGATTGCCGCCGATGGCAAAGACATAGCGGCCAAAACGGGTCCGGTTGGCGATGAAGGTCATCACGATGCCGACACCGACGAGGATCAGAACCGGAATGGCAAAGCCGTGCGAGATGAAAAGCCCGCCCTCGGGGATTTCGATATTGTTCTCTGCGGCGTAGGCCCGCACGATGCCGCGCGGCCAATAGTAGGAGTTGACGAGAACCACCGCTCCGACGATCACACCGCAGCCCAGCGCCGAGATGAAATACTCGGCCCAGACAGGGCGCTGCGGGAAGCCGAAGGTCTTGCGTTTGCGCCGACCCGACACGACCATGTAGATCACAGCGGCACAGCCGATCAGACCGACGATCCAGCTTCCAATCGCACCGACAGCGCCGTAGGGGCCACCGCCGAGAAGGGCAAAGGTCGAGTCAACCGGCGAGATCGTCTCGCCGCGGGCCACGAGGAATGCCGCGCCGCGCCAGACGAGAAGGCCGCCAAGCGTTACGATGAAGGCCGGGATCGCGAGATAGGCGATGAGCCAGCCGTGCAGGGCGCCGATCAGCATCCCGACGACCATTCCGAAAATCACCGTGATGATCCAGATCGCCGGATGCCCGAGGCCGAGGTATTGCGGCAGGATATGCACCTGCATCATCCCCATGGCGATCGCGCAGAACCCTAGGATCGAGCCGACCGACAGATCAATGTTGCGGGTGACGATCACAAGGACCATGCCCGTCGCCATGATACCGATCGAAGCAGTCTGGACCGACAGGTTCCAAAGGTTGCGGGGGGTCAGGAAGGCGCCAAAGCCAGTTTTGAAAAGGCCGAAGAAATGAAAGCCGATCCAGATCATCGCCAATGCGGCGACCATGCCGAGGAGCCTTGTGTCGAGCTCTGTCGCGTGCAGGAAGCGGCTCACCGCACCTTCGCGCCGCTTGTGGGTCTTGCCTGATGAAGAGGGTGTCTGTGTCATGTCCCCATCCCGTTTGTCCGTTTGCCTCGCTTCCGGGCGAGACTCGAGCGCGCTCAGCCTAGCATAAGGCAAAGTCAATGTGCCGCGGAAATGTCTTTGAGAATGAAAGTGGCGCCGCCCCACATCAGGGGCGGCGCCGGGAGGTCACTGCTTATTCGCAGCCGACGACGCCAGCCATGGCGCCTTCGCAAACCTTGTCTTTGGCGATGTGGCCAGCCTCGATCACAACATTGATGTTGTCTTTGGTGATCGGGGTCGGAGCGAGGAAGATGGCGCTCATCATCACGCCATTCGCGCCGCCGTTCCACTGGACCGCACCTTCGACGTCAGCCAGAGCGATGCCTCCGGCAAGATCAGCAGCGATCGATGCAGCGGCAGCGCCAAGCTGACGCGAGTCTTTCCACACCGACACGGTCTGGGTGCCGCGAGCCACGCGGTTCAGAGCTGCGTGGTCGCCGTCCTGACCACCGACCGGGACAACCATGCCCTGAGCGGCGAGCGCAGCGATGACACCACCAGCCATACCGTCATTTTCGGCCAGAACGGCGTCGATGGCGTTGTTGTTGGCAGTGAGGATCTGCTCCATGTTCTTCTGAGCGTTGTCCGGCTTCCAACCGTCAGTGAAGCTCTCACCAACGATCTTGATGGTGCCCGCGTTCACGGCATCGCCGATCACTTCCATCATGCCTTCAAGCAGGAAGAGTGCGTTCGGGTCGCCCTTGTCGCCCTTGATGATCGCGAAGTTGCCCGAAGGCTGAGCCGCGGTCACGGATTCCGCGATGATCCGTCCAACACCTTTGTTGTCGAAGGTCAGATAGAAGGCACGGGCGTCTTCGATCAGACGGTCGTAGCCGACAACCGGAATGCCTTCAGCGGCAGCGGCGTCAACGGCGGGGCCGATGGCGTCTTTGTCGACCGACAGGATGATCAGCGCGTCAGCGCCCTGAGCGATCAGAGCCTCGACGTCGGTCATCTGCTTGGCGGCAGAGTTCTGCGCGTCGGCAGAGATGTAGATGTTGCCTTCGGCTTCGATGGCAGCCTTCATGGCAGCTTCGTCAGTTTTCCAGCGCTCTTCCTGGAAGTTCGACCAGCTCACACCGATGGTCAGGCCTTCCGCGAGCGCAGCGCTCGAAAAACCTACAACCGCGATAGCCGCGGCGAGAATAGACTTATGCATGTATTCCTCCCGTTTCACTTGCCCCGAAACATGGGGCAGCAGGCCTAATGACCTGACAGCGCTAACAATGCCAAATTTATTTCACCTGTCAAAATAAAAATCTCTACGAACATGACGCCCTGAAATAAATACCCCTAGCCAGAGGGATTTTTCTTCGTCAAACTCCATATGAATACCGCAAGATCGCCGAAAATCGCTTCGCAATCGCAGAAAATATTTCGCCCACTGAACTTATGTATGATGTGTCGGATAACATTGGGATCGAATCAGCCCAAACCGTGGAAGGTTGCGGGCCGCTTCTGACCCATGCCGGCGAAGAGGCGCGCTCGCTGCGCCAGCAAGTCTTTGAACACGTTCGCGGTGCAGGGCGGGCGACCCGTGCCGAGGTTACTCGCGCACTCAGCATCAGCCCCGGATCGGTTACGGCTCTGACCGCTGACCTGATTGCGGCCAATATGCTGCGCGAGGTCGAGGGACCGATGCGCGATGGAAACAGAGGCCGCCCCCCCGTCGCGCTCGAGGTCGTTCCCGAAGGGCGGCGCGTGATCGGCATAAAGATCTCGGACGAGCGCCATTCAGCCGTTCTGACCGATTTCGCCGGCAATATGCTGGCGGATGCGACCCTGCCCACTCCGTCTATTACCAAGTCCCCCGACGAACTCTTGGACGAGATGGACGCGCTGATGGCGCTCCTTTTGTCACAAACCCCTTATGGCCTTGCCGATATCAACGCGGTCGGGATTGGGCTTTCGGGGATCGTTGAGCATCAAACCGGAACGGTGATGTGGTCGCCACTGATGTCGGAGCGCGAATTCAACCTGAAAGCCATGTTCGAAAGCCGGTTTGGCGTCCCGGTCTTGATCGACAATGACGCAAACGTGCTGACCCTTGCCGAACTGTGGTTTGGCGTCGGCCGCGCGATGAAAGATTTTGCGGTCGTGACCATCGAACACGGCGTGGGTATGGGCCTTGTCCTCAACAACCGGCTGTTTCGTGGCTCGCGCGGGTTGGGGCTCGAGCTTGGGCATACCAAAGTCCAGCTGGACGGGGCCCTCTGCCGCTGCGGCCAGAGGGGGTGTCTGGAGGCCTATTTGGCCGACTATGCCATTGCCCGCGAGGGGGCGACAGCGCTCGGCCGAAACACGCGCAACCTGCAAAGCCCCCATCAGCTTCTGGAATCGCTCTACGGGCGGGCCAAGGGCGGCAATATCGCGGCCCGCTCGATCTTTGAGCGGGCCGGCCGGTATCTATCGGTTGGCCTCGCCAACGTCATTCAGCTTTTTGATCCCGAACTGATCATTCTCTCCGGCGAAAGGATGCGTTACGAGTATCTCTACGCGGACGACGTTCTGGCAGAAATGCAGTCTCTCACCCTGACCGAGGGTCGCAGTTTGGCCCACATCGAGATTCACGCATGGGGGGATATGGTCTGGGCCCGCGGCGCGACAGCGCTGGCATTGACCGCTATAACCGAAACTGCGCTTGGAGAGGCGCGCGCCGGATGAAGTCGTTTGAACTTGCTCTGATCCTTGCCGTCCTTGGCGGGAGTGCCGCCCATGCAGCGGACCCGCTCTTTGAGGATCATTCCGATCAGCTCGGCGGCCATACCTATTCGGGCGACTGGGAGTTCTTCGTCGGAGGCGGCGCAGCGGTTATGGATTGCAACACCGACAATCGCCCCGACATCTTCCTCGCTGGAGGCACCAGCCCCTCGGCGCTCTATGTCAACAATGGCGGTTTTTCCTTCTCGCTCTCCTCCGAGGCGGCTATCACCGGTGTCACCGGCGCCTACCCTCTCGACATCGACGGCGACGGCAGGATGGACCTCTATGTGCTGCGCGCCGGCACCGACCGGATCCTGCGCGGCGGGCCGGATTGCGCCTTTGAAGATGTCACCGACGCTTGGGGTCTACCCGAGGCCGACCGCTGGTCGAGCGCCTTCACTGCTTGGTGGGAAGATGATGGTCGCCCCACGCTAGCAGTCGGTCATTATGTCGACCGCTCTGATCCCGAAGGACCGTTCGAAGCCTGTGACGACAACACTTTGCTTTGGCCCGATGGCGACGGTTGGCGCGTCGAAGAGCTGGAGCCGGGTTTCTGTGCTCTCTCGATCCTCGCAGCAAGAGACGCACGAGACAGGATGACGCTACGCCTGTCGAACGACCGGCACTACTATGTCCGGGGTGGCTTTGAGCAGATGTGGGACATCAAGACCCACCGTTTCCTCACGTCCGAAGACGGTTGGCCGAAGATCTCGCTCTGGGGCATGGGCATCGCCAGCGCCGACATTACCGGCGACGGGCTTGATGAGGTGATGCTAACCTCGATGGGCGACCAGCTTTTGCAGATCGCCCAGCCGGACGGAACCTATAAGGCCGCTCCTTTCTCGATAGGCACCTATGCCCAGCGCCCCTTCGATGGCTCGGACGGGCGCCCCTCGACCGGCTGGCACGCCCAGTTTGGCGACATAGATAATGACGGGCGACCTGATCTTTTCATCGCCAAGGGTAACGTCGACCAGATGCCGACCAATGCCATGGAAGACCCCAACAATCTTTTGATCCAGCAGGGGGACGGTACATTCCTCGAGAAAGCCGACGTGGCACGCATAGCAACCAAGGAACGCTCGCGCGGTGCGGCATTGGCCGATTTCGACGGCGACGGGCTACTTGATCTCGTGGTGGTCAACCGCCGCGCAGGGGCAGAGCTTTACCGCAATGTCACCCCCGATACAGGCCACTGGATTGGGGTTTCGCTCATCCAGCCGGGCGGCAACCGCTACGCAATTGGGGCTTCGGTGACTGTCACCGCGGGCTATCTGAGCCTAACCCAGCAGGTTGTCGTCGGTGGCGGTCATGCGGGCGGGCAGGCTTTGCCGCTGCATTTCGGTCTGGGCAAGGCAACCCAAGCGACCATCACCATCCGCTGGCCCGATCCGACGCTACAGCCCGTGTCTTTCACCGCACCTGCGGACCGCATCGTCACGGTCGATCGGCAATGACGCTCAGGGGCGCGGCACCTTCAGCCCGCTCGGGACAGTTTTGGGGGCCCCAAGCCGTCCGGCGATCGCGACCGGATCGCTAAGGCTTTCAAGGAAGGCCAGAAGTTCGTCGATCTCGGCTTCAGTCAGGGTGACGGGTGCAATGGCAACCGCATCGGAAATCGCCTGCACTTCGACCGGATCATCCATGATCCGCCAATCTGCGACCTCAAGCGTCGGCAAGACGGCCTGCGCGCGATCATAGGCAGACAGCGCGGCCTTGGGGTCAAGGTGCGCGGACACAAAGGCTCGCAGATCGGAATAGGCGCCGGCATGGCCCCAAGGTCCGGTATGCATCACGTTGCGCAGCGAAGGGGTGCGGAAGGCATAGTAGTCGTCCGGATGGCCTGTGACGCGAAAGCGCCCTTCATCTCGTGCATGGGTCTCAAATCGGGCGCCTTTGCCGGGCCCGATTTGAGGCTGGCCCACGACATGAAACCCAAAATCTGTCAGTAGCGGCCCGCCGTGGCAATCGGCGCAGCCAGCTTTGCCATAGAAAAGCTGGAGGCCCGCCTCGGCCTCAGGCGAGAACTCGGCCTCGCCGCGCAGTCGAGCATCGAAAGGCGAGGTATCAGAGCGCCATTCCGCTTCCATGAAGGCGGCTATGGCATTGGAGATGTCGGTGAAACCGATATCCGAAGGCGCATGGATATGATCATAGACCGCTTCGAAGCTGGCGGCATAGTCAGGGACTGCGGCAACCCGCGCCGCGATCAGATCCCAAGCGCCGCCGGGCGTCGAAAGCCGCCCCTGCCGCACAGCTTGGGCGACTTCGTTCTCCGAATAGTGCCCGGCCATTTCGTCGGGGCTTAGGACCGGAAACATCGACTGCGCCGAAAGCGGCGAGGCAAATCCGTCGCGCATATCCGCATCAAGCGGCGTGCGCAGGCCACCGGGGCGGCTCGGGTCGGCCTCGATCCGGCCATCGTGGAACAAAACGGTATAGGCCGTCGCCCCGAGATTGAAGAGCGACTGGGCGTTCCGCGGCACACGTTGTTCAGGGAGGTTATCCGGATCAGCAATCCGGCGCGGCCCGAGGCCGATGCCGGCATCTCCGAGCGACAGGGATAGGCCATCGGATGTACCGAAGGCCGGATGGTGGCAAGTGGCGCAGGCCACTTCGCGGTTGCCCGACAAGATCGGATCGTAGAACAGAAGCTGCCCCAGCGCCGCTTCTTCCGGCCGGACCGGCGCGAAATCGGCATCGGTCAGGGGAGACGGCAGTTCACCGGCGCCCGCCGCAGTAGCCACCGCGATCATACTTGCCAACGCCAGGAATCGCACGACTCATCCTCCAAGATGTTAGCGCCACCATGACGTCAGACTACTGGGTCTGCAACGGGCAGGCGGCCCTACTCAGGCTCTGACCAGCTCCCACCCATCATGGCGACCCGCCGCAAAGATCGCGTCGATCACCTGCTGGTTGGCACGAGAGTTTTCCAGCGTGAAGATCTTGTCGGATCCCCCCGAGGCACGGCTGGCAAAAGCTTCGACCTGTGCCTTGTAATGATCGAAACCGCCAAAGCGGATGACCTCTTGTCGATCGTGGTTCGCCGAATTCAGCGTGATCTTTCCATGGCCATAGAGTCCCGTGTTGAAGGGCGCGTGGACCTCGATCCAGCCCTTCTCGCCATGGAACACCATCGTCTGGCGCAAGGCCATCTGGGTCGAACAGTAGAACGACAGTTCGAAATCCCCGAAGTCCTGACTAACGGTGGCATAGATGTCGGTGCCGAACCGAGCCGAATATTCAACGCGGGCGCGCACCCGCTGCGGCTGTTGGCCGGTCACGATACGGGTCGTCACTGTGGGGTAGACGCCGATATCCTTCAGCACACCGCCGCCCAGTTCGGGGATATTGCGCATATTCGCGGGGTCGTCGTTGAAATAGCTGAACGCCCCCTGCACCTGACGCAAACGGCCAATGGCACCGTCTTCGATCAGCTCGCGAACTTTCCACCACTGCGGGTGATAATATACCATGAACGCCTCGGAGATCAGAACCCCGTGCCGATCACGCGCATCGATCAACGTGTTGATCTCGCCGGCGCTGGCGGCAATCGGCTTTTCGCACAAAACGTGTTTGCCGGCGGCGGCGACCTTGGCCGACCACTCGATATGCTGCGAGGTTGGCAGCGGGATATAGACACCATCGACCGCATCGCTGGCCAAAAGCTCTTCATAGCTACCAAAAGCATGGGGCGCGCCAAACCTGTCGGCCAGCCCGCGGGCGCGACCCAAATCGCGACTTGCAACAGCAGTCAGGACACCATTTCCGGCATCAGCTATGGCCGGCAAAACCTGCTCGCGACCGATCTTCGCAGTTGAAAGAACACCCCAGCGGAACATCCCAAATCCCTCTTCGCTTCCAGCGGCGACTCCCCCGCCAACCCTGACACTCATACTCTCGACGGCACCAATGGCAAGGCGCTCGCCGGTGGGTCAACGGAAGCGGTCTGCGGCAAAGGTCCTGTCATTTGTGGACGGCTCCGGTTTTGCAAGGGTGATTTGAGCTAAGAATGAACATTGCGGGGTGCGGTCATGTGTCCGGCTTTTGCGCGCGGTGGGTTTGACCTCTGGCCCTTTTGAGGCGGTGTCAGACAAATTCGAACAAGTCTCAGTTTGCCCGCAAGAGCGCGAACCTATGCGGAACAAAGAAGGCGCCACTCGGCAAGGGCCGCGGCGCGGTTCAGTTTGAAGTTCTGGCGTGAGTAGAGACTGTGTTCCTGGTTGAAATGGTTTGAGACAGAGGCGTGGACGGCGGCGAATTTCTGTAGACTTCGCATCTGCCGGAAGCGGAGCATCGCCCGCTCTCTTCGTCGAAATGGCAGGTGCGAGTTCTCGGCTCGATTGTTGAGCCAACGGCCTGTGACATGCTGATCTGCTGCGCCGATCTCCCTCAGGGCTGCACCGTACGACCGGAGCTTGTCGATCACGATGGCCTCCGCTCGACCATGTCTTCGCATTGTTTTTTTGAGAAATTTCAATGCAGCCTTCTTGTCGCGCGACTTGGTAAAATAGCTTTCAAGCACCTCACCCTCGTGATCAACAGCGCGCCAGAGGTAGTGCCGCTCGCCGTTGATCTTCACGAAAACCTCGTCGAGGTGCCACTGCCAGCGGCTCGATCGCATACCCGCGATCCGTCTCTTGCGGATCTCGTTGGCGAATAATGGACCGAACCGGTTCCACCAGAAGCGGACGGTCTAGTGGCTGACGTCGATGCCCCGTTCATGGAGCAGATCCTCGACGTTCCGCAGCGACAGCGGAAACCGCACATACAGCATCACCGCCAGGCGGATGATCTCGGGGCTGGTCTTGAAGTACTTGAAGGGGGAGCGTTTGGTTATCACCGGACGCTATCTGGAGCCCTGCCCCGCCTCAAGCAAAGTTCCTCTGACAGAGCCCGTTGGCGAATAACGGACCGAACCGGTTCCACCAGAAGCGGACAGTCTCATGGCAGACGTCGATGCCCCGTTCATGAAGCAGATCCTCGACGTTCCGCAGCGACAGCGGAAACCGCACATACAGCATCACCGCCAGGCGGATGACTTCGGGAGACGTCTTGAAGTATTTGAATGGGG
>Ga0181559_10004724_pt1 | contig 13162 bp, 13 predicted proteins | sample 011ome_21_FD_133752 | JGI IMG/M metagenome (GOLD analysis project Ga0181559, IMG submission 133752) | Coastal salt marsh microbial communities from the Groves Creek Marsh, Skidaway Island, Georgia - 011508AT metaG (megahit assembly) | ecosystem: Environmental > Aquatic > Marine > Intertidal...
ACGGTGGAGTAGTTCCCAACGGACGCACTTTGTTGAAGGTTATTTGTGTTTCACAGTCACTTTCAGAGCATCTCACCTTTGGCATTCACACTATTCTGATTACCAAGAATCACTGCACCATTTAATCAAGACAATGCATGATTCAGGCATAGGTTATCGTAGGATTGCATACTGGTTGAATGAACATGGATACACCACACCAAGAGGACATGAGTTCAAGAACACTCATGTCTTTTCTATTTTGAAAAAGAAACTAATCAGAGACACGCGCTTGAACAAGCGTTACAAATTTGAGATAGATAATTTGAGAATATGTCGTATAAATATGCCGGAATAGTTGAAAAAATGATGACAATTAGACTTGCTCAAAACGCAGATCTGGACTCAATCCTAAAGGTTGTTGAAACTGCTTTCTCTGATGAAGAGAACAAAGTCATCAAGAACCTTGTCCTAGAACTCTCTACAGAGACTGCTAGTCCATCAATTAAGTCATTAGTTGCTGAAGTTGATAATCAGGTAATTGGTTATGTGTCCTACAGTCCAATCTCCTTGAAATCTGACTCTTCTATCTCTGGATACATTCTTGCTCCACTTGCTGTGTCTCCTGAACATCAAAAACAGGGTATTGGTTCAAATCTCATAAACGCTGGAATGGATATGCTCACAAAAGATGGTGTTGGTGTTTTTCTGGTTTATGGTGACCCTGCCTACTATGGAAGATTTGGGTTCACGGAAGAGATTGGACACTCATTTGTGCCGCCACACACATTGCAATATCCATTCGGTTGGACAGGTATGATGTTGAATGACACTCCTGTTCCAGAACAACCAATCCAGTTTGAGTGTGTTTCTGCACTATCCAAACCAGATTTGTGGTAGCGGTCAGTTCAAATAAAGAATGCTCCATATCATAAACGGCAAGGCAAAGCGTGGTGGGTTAACTGTCTAAAATAATAAACGACCAGCGTCGCAACTTGCCTATAACTGTGACCGTAGAATAAACTCCAAGACACTCTTCTAAAAAAGTAAAATGTTATATCCTAAACTTAAGCATTTTGTTAATATTTGAATTATGAATATAATCTATAATTTAATTTTGGCCTTGCTTATAACTTTAACAATGTCTTTCTCTTCTAATGCAGAGTGGAAATATGTTGGCGTCAATACAACAGGCACTTCATTTTATGTGGATGACACAAGTATAAAACCTATAAAAGAGAAATTAATTATTAGACAATTACAAAATAAAAAGAAGCCAGATAAATGGGGTTCTTTATCAACAATAGTTAACAAACAATTAGATTGTAGAAGGAATCTATTTAGAATTCTTTCCTTTGAGTTTTATTATGGTTCAATGGGAACTAATTTAGAAAAAAAAGTTTCTGCCACTGACAAAACTTGGAAGATTAATTCTAAAAAATCAATGAATAAAATTGTCTCCGATTATGTTTGTAAAAACCAAAGTGTAAATAATATAAACAAATTTAAGCTTCCAGACTGTAATATAAATATTAACCCAACAAATTGGGATAATTGTTTTGGTACATTTAAAAATCAAAATGGTGATTTGTATGTTGGTGATTTTAAAAAGGGCAAGTATCATGGAAATGGAACTTATACTTTCAGTCCAAAGGGAAATTTTTCTGGTCAGGTTTATACAGGTGAATGGCTTTATGGCAAAAGAAATGGAATGGGTATAAATGTATGGGGGAACGGAGAAAAATATATAGGGGAATGGAAGAACGATAAACGTGATGGTGCTGGTACCAATTCATATAATGATGGAAAAATAGAAAAAGGTATTTGGAGAAATGATAAATATATTTCTCAAAGTAAAAACCTTGAAAAATCTGTTATACCTGAAAATAAGATGATCAACGCATCATCTGGTACTGGTTTTGCAATTTCTAAAAAAGGGCATTTAATTACAAATTATCATGTTATTAAAGGCTGTCAAAAAGTTAGAATTCATAATAAAAGCACTGTAATTGAAGCAAATGTGATTAACTTTGATCCCCAAAACGATCTTGCTTTAATTAAAGGTAATTTTATACCAAACCAAGTTTTATCAATTAGCAATGACCAAACAAACTTATTACAAGATATTTATGTAGCAGGTTTCCCCTTTGGAAAAAGAATAAGCACTTCAATTAAAATTACAAAAGGAATAGTAAGTTCGCTGACAGGAGTTGGAAATAATTATTCAAACTTTCAGATTGATGCTGCAATCCAGCCAGGTAATAGTGGTGGACCAATATTAAATGATAAAGGAAACGTAATTGGTGTAGCCGTAGCAAAATTAGACTTAAAATACGCAAGTAGGAACTTTGGAGTTATTCCAGAAAATACAAATTTTGGTATTAAATCTAGTGTAATTAAAAGTATATTAGAAGGTGAAAATATCAAAATAATCGCTCCTAATGACAAACCAATTTCAAAAATTGAGTTAGGAAAAAAAATAACTAATTCCACATTTTATCTATCTTGCTGGATGAACTATGCTCAAATAAAAAAGATGAAGTCTCAAAAAGTAATTTATAATAAATTTTAGAAGTTGATTAATATAACAATTGAAATATTAACTTTAACTTATCTAAAAGATAGGTTTAGTCAGATTTGTGTTTCCACCTAATACCATTTTCAGAAGTTTTCCATTCATCTAGTTCCTGTAACAACATTTCATAATTATTTATTATTTGTGTCTTGGTGAACCAACCATTTATATTCAAATTTACATACCCAGGTTTCCTTTCATGAAAAACCCTTTGAAAACTATTAGTTTGATTGTTTAAAAAATCATCGTCAATTTCTCTTAAAATTTTACCTTGCAAGACCTCATTTGGTTTACAGTTAAAAATCTCTGATAATTTTTTTAAATGTTTATTAGGGTCTGAATTACCCTTTTCAATTCTAGAATACTGAGATTGGGTAATGCCAAGAAGAATAGATATGTCTTGTTGACTATAACCTAATTGAACTCTTCTTCTTTCAAGTGGATTGGTAATATTGTTTAAATGTTTCATATAAATACATATTATGTATTTATAACCTTAAGTCAATATATTAAATAGGTTATAATTCTAGAATTTAATAAAATTTTAAATTTGTAATATCATATTTTTTCTATACAAAACGACTTGGTCTTAATTTTATTTTATAAAATATAATTTTTGAATTTGGCATTGTTATGTATAAAAAACTTTCTAATAGCTTTAAAAAAGAGCTACGAAAAAAAGCATACTCTCTAAAACCCTTTGTTATAGTTGGACAGCATGGTCTTACTGAGGCTGTAATTGCTGAAATCAATGTTGCACTTAAAGCACACGAACTAATAAAAGTTCGTTTGAGAGAAGCAGATAAGAATAAACGAAGTAAGCAATTTATGGAGATCAAAAAACAGTTAAGTGCTGAAATAATACATAAAATTGGTTTTATTATTGTTCTTTATCGACCTAACTTAGAAAGTTTGTAAGTTTATTCTATAACTTCTCTTTATCTAATTAATAATATTACTTAATAGTCCCTAACTAATATTAGCAAGATCCAATAATTCATTAATAGTTTTTTTAAAGTGAAAAAAACCTTTATTACAATAAGGAAAAGCATTGTGATCCCAGTCCCTTAAATAAAAGTTATAATTAATGCCAAGTAGATTTATCTTGTTTAAAAAAGTAGCAGAAAAAATATGATTACCAGTAGTTTGGTATGGAATAATTAAATTTTTAATTCTTTTATCTATTAACCATTGATAAATTTGCTCAAAACTATTGGTTAAAGTAATGTCTTTGACTTCATTACAAATATCCTCATTTAATTGTTTTTGGAAATTATCGATCAATTTATTTTTATGTTTTGTTGAATATAGACAACAGCTATATTGAATATTTTGCTTATCAAAGGCTTCATTGAAAGAAAGATCATTTTGATTTAAGAGCAAGCCTAAATTTTTCTGTTTTTCTGATAATTGAAATTTTTTACCATTAAAATTTAGGGCTTTGCCATTTGATAAATTTTTAAAATCTAAATTAGGTGTCTCATTTAATTGATTTTGTGGATAAAATCTGTTTTTTGTAAATTCTTTAATATTTTCAGCTCTTGCTATATAAGGTTTGCCTATTGTTTGGATGCCTGCAACCCATCTCCAGCCAAGAGTGTTTGATGCAGGACAAAAATCTAATAAATTATCCTCAAAAAATTTAGCTCCAGATTGCCAACTTAACCCTAAAGTAAAAATCCATATGCTTGCAAACCACATTCTTGAGTGGTTGTGAAGATAACCAGTTTCTATTAACTCATCACACCAATGATCAAAACATCCTATACCTGTTTTAGGAGGAGTAAACACATTCTCTTTATATTTTTTATAATCATCATAAACCCATGGGTGTGTTTCAAGCCATCCCCTCCAATAAGTTCTCCAAAAAATTTCTTCAATAAATTTTTGAATATTTTCAACTTTGTGGTTTTTTAAAATGATCCTTAAAACTTCTTCTTCACTTATATATCGCCTTCTGAAAAAAGGTGAAAGTTTTGATACATTATGATGTGGTTTACCTAAGTCATAATTTCGATTAGATGAATAATTTAAAATTTCATTTTTGCTAAAATTATTTAAATGTTTTAGTAAATTTATTTTATTAGTCGGAAAATCATTCATTTTTATTTTATTATGATGTAGGTGCAAATTAAAATCACAAGTACTAATGAAGTTAAAGCACGTCTTAACATTAAATACCAATAAGGCAAATTAATTCTATTATATAAAAGCTCATCAATTATCTGGGATAAGATGAAACCAAAAGCTAAAATAATAATGCTAAAACTATTTTGGATAGACAAAACAATTATTCCTATAATTGAAGGCAAAATTGACCAAATTATAATATTGACTTCCAATTGATTAGATAATTTATTTTTACCATGTAAGTTCAGAATTATACCCCAATATTTTGAACCTAAAAATGTTAAAATAATTGCTCCATAATATTTTGGTAAATTAATTTTAAAGAGTAATTCATTTTTGTTTACCCACAAATCGACTAGACCAAAGATAAATGGAAATAAGCCTAAAACACCAATTAAAATCATTATTTTTACTGAATATCCTAGCAATGAAAATTTATTTAGTAATTTGTTCATATTTATGTGTATTTCAATTGAAAACTTGTTTTAATTAAACATTAATCAGTATTAGGGATTTATAATATTTCATAATGAAGATATGCACTGTTTGTAAAAATAATAAAATTATGTCATTTGCTGAGATAGATAATTTGCTTTATTGGGAGTGTCAAGTTTGTGAGGCTATTTTACTTGATCCAAAACATTTTATTTCTTCTAAATCAGAAAAAAAGCATTACTTAAAGCACAATAATAATATCGATGATAATGCTTATAAAGATTTCTTATTAAGGTTGATTAATCCAATAAGAAATAAAATTTTAATTGATGATATTGGCTTGGATTATGGGTGTGGGTATGCGCCAGCGCTAGCTCATATATTAAGGCAAGATGGTTTTAAAGTTGAATTATATGATCCTTTTTTTTTCCCTAATAAATCTATTTTTTTAAGAAAATTTAACTATATTACCTGTACTGAAGTAATAGAGCATTTTTTTAACCCTAATCAGGAGTTTGAGAAAATTGATAATATGTTAGCTAGAAATTCGTTCCTAGCTATTATGACTTCTTTTATACCTAAGGATAACTTGTTTGAAAGTTGGTATTATAGGAGAGATCCAACTCATGTTGTTTTTTATAATAAAAAAACATTTGAAATTATTGCCAGTGAAAGAAACTGGGTAACTGAGTATCCTGAAAAAAATGTAGTGATTTTTAAAAAAAGTAACTAATTTCACTTTTAATATAGTATGAGATGTTTATTAGATAGGAGTTTTTGATTATGAGTAATTTAAAAATTAAAACTGAATGCGGTATTCAAAAATATAATGAACTAAAAAAAAATCAAAGTTATTTTGGAAAGCTAAGATTATTATGGTTCAAATTTTTTGCTGTTATCAGAGATTTTAATAAATAATGTCTAATAACAACTCAGACGAAATTACGCTATTTGATGGTCACGATTATTTATTTAAAAAAAATTTACAAAATTGTCGTATTTACTTTGAATATGGTGTTGGTAAATCTACCAGCTATGTTATTAAAAATACAAAAGCAAAAATAATAGCTGTTGATACAGATAAATCCTGGATAGAAAGTATTGATATTTCTAAAAGAAGAAAGGATATTAAATTAAGTTGGGTTAATTTGGGAGAGTTAGAAAATTGGGGAAGACCTAAGACCTATTCTTACAGAAATAATTTTATAGATTATATAAGCGCGGTTTGGCATTTTAACCTTAAAGCTGATGTAATACTTATAGATGGTAGATTTAGAGTAGCTTGCTTTATATATAGCTTGTTAAACGCTGAAGAGGGTAGTGTCATAATTTTTGATGATTATATTAATAGATCCTTCTATCATGTAGTAGAAGAAATAGTACCTAGATTTGATGAATGTGGAAGGCAAGCTGTTTTCAAAGTGCCAAAACAATTCAATATTAATCTAGCAAAAAAATTACTAGATAAATTTATATACGTATTTGATTAATATCTTAGATTTTTGTTAAGAGATTTATTTATTTCCTTTGGTTGCCACTGATAAGCACCTAAATTTCTAAAGTTAAAAGTTAAATAAATAGAATCCTCTGGTACTAAATCTCTATCAACCACTCCACCTGAGCTCTTATATTGAAACAATACAGTTAAACAATTACCAAACATATACCCGCTTCCTGTATATTCTAGGCCTAAGGTTTCAGAAATCATTTCTTCTTTATCATTACTTAAGTCATAAGTCCTTGAATAGCTTGTTTTCCAGTTTGAAAAGTTTTTTGAAATTCCTAATGCTAACTCTTCTCTATCTATACCGTCAGACACAAAAGCACCGTCTACAGAACGGTGCCTTGTTGAATAATTCCACCCGTCTAATGAGCCATTAAAATTAAAATCAGAGGTATCTGATTTTAGATTATGATGGTTGTATAATGAAAACCAAGAAAAATTATACAATGAGCTTGGATTCCAGCTAATAGAATTTATCAAGTGAGATTGTCTGTCATTATTTGCTGAAGAAATATTTTTCTGTGTTCCACTTATTTTTTGACTTTGACCAATAAAAAAATTGAGATCACCCATTTCTTCTGTCATAACATAAGCCGAAACACCTGCGTTTATTCTATCACTTCGTTGAATATTATCTCTTCCCTGATACTGGTTATTTAAAAACAAGTTAGCTTGGTCTAGTCTAAATTCAGAAGAGTCCCTGTTCGGGACTTCATCAGTTCTATCAGATGAAATCACGGAGCTAAATTGAATTTTAGGTTCAATTACAACTCCAATTTCTTCACTCATTATGCCGTATTGATTACTTGCTGCTACAGAAAAACCTGAAGAAAGTCTATCAATATACTTGTTGTCATTGCTATCTGTAGATGGTCTTCCTTGGATAGAATACAAATCTAAACCAAAATTTGCATCACCTTCTAATACAATATTTGTTAAATTTAATTTTTTATTAATTTGAGCCAAACCTGACCATCTTTTTATATCATAACTCTCATCATTATAAATTGAGTGAGCATTTAATTTGACATCATAATTATAACTCTTGTTACTATCAAAAATATGATGAGATATTGAAGGGGCCAAAACTGGCTCATTATTGCTACTAGTTTCGTCAAGGTTTTGAATATTATATATTTCTATTTTTGAAATTGAGTTTGGTTTTATTTTTTCTAAATTTAAATAGCTTTTGTATCTATCACTACTATCAAATCCATATCTTCTCATAAAAGTTTCTTGATCAGCATATTTTCCTTCAATTGTCATTTTCCAGTTGTTATCTAAATTCGAGTTGGCTTTAAAATTAACTCCAAATACATTGTCACCGTCTGATTTATTGGTATCTAAGTTTCCTTTATAAATATTTGTTTCAAGTGATGAGTTTTCATATTTTTTTCTAATATTTAATTGATCTGCATGACCTGTTTTACCATTTTGATGACTTGTGAAGGTCATATCCCAGGTAGGGTCATTTTCAGGTGAGTAATAATAAGGAACTTTTATATGAAATCTATTTTGTTTAGAATAACCATATACTGGCGTTAAAAAACCTGACCTTCTCTTTACAGTCCAATCTGGAAAACTGAGGTAAGGAAGGTAATAGACTGGTATCGAAAATATTCTCATAACAGGGTGTTTCAGATAAATAGTTTTTGTGGCTGGATCATGTTTGATTTCTTTAGTTTCTACTCTCCATATAGGTTTTACATCTTGCTTGAAATCACATTCACAAGCGGTATAGACACCCTCTTTAAAATAACTTTCGCCGAGGTCATTTTTTTTAAAATTATTAGATTTAATGAAGGATTTATCTATCAATTCTCCATACAAAGGAATGGCAACTACGGATTTAAACTCATTAGTTAGAATAACTCTTTCAGATTCATAAATTGAACCGTCTTTTTCCTTTAATTTTACGTTTCCTGTTGCAATTGCTTTGTCTGAGTTTTGATCATACTCGACTTTATCTGCGGTTAATTGACGATTGTTATTGGTAATAATAACATTGCCAGAAGCAATCATTATTTTAGTTTTTTCGTCAACTTTAAGTTTTTCGCTTGAAAAATTAATATCACCCGAATTAGTTTGTTTATTATCTGCCCCTAGTGCGTTGCCACTAATAAAGAAAATAAAAAATAAAAAAATTTTTATATATTTCATTTCAGCCCTTGTTTTGGAAAATCATATTGAGATTAATATAAATGTACAAACTATAAATACAAAACTTTTCCTGGGTTCATAATCCCTTTGGGGTCTAGCTGACTTTTAATAACGGTCATTAGTGAATACGCAGCTTCATTTTTATGACACTTTAAGTTGTTTTTCTTTAATTGACCAATACCATGCTCGGCAGAAAAAGAACCGTTATACTTATGAACAATTTTATATAATTCACTAGTTAAATCAGTACCTTTGCCCTCAAAGCCGTCAGGCAAGGACCCATTGCCAAAAACATTGTAATGTAAGTTTCCATCGCCTAGGTGACCAAAATAAATTGTTTTTAAACCTGGCAAAAAGTTTGAAATCATGCCTTGAGCTTCTTCATGAAAGTTGTCAATTGATTCAACAGGAAGAGAAATATCATGCTTTAAACACTTTAATAAGTTCGAATTTTCAAGTTCTTTTTTTTCTGATTCAGCAGCAGCCTCCCTTATTGACCATAACGATTGGCTTTGAGCCTTATTAGTACAAATAGTCGCGTTTGAAATTAAATTAAGCTCAAGGCATTCCTCAAGAATGTTTTCTATAGTTATTGTTATTGGTAATATTCCATCTTTATTCTGTGTAATCTCACTTTTCGCAAAACTTGATATATCAATCAGCACACCCATTTCAGGTAAATTTTCAAAAGGTAGTTTGATATTCTCAATATTATTTTGTGCAACTTCCCAAAACACTCTTGGCATGAGTTCAAATGATTCTATTCTGTCTGGGAAATTAGAATTAAAAACATTCAGTAATTTTACAGCATTAGTAATTTTATCAGCCTCTACAAATATTGTAGTGATTGATTTAGGTAAACGAAAGAGCTTTAAAGTTGCTGCAGTTATGATGCCTAATGTACCTTCTGCGCCTATGAAAAGATTTTTTAAATCATATCCTGTATTATCTTTTTTTAGTTCTGAAAGAAGGTTCATTATCTTGCCATCAGGTAAAACAACTTCTAAGCCTAAACACAACTCTCTGGTATTGCCGTATTTGAGAACATTTACTCCACCCGCGTTTGTAGAGAGATTGCCGCCAATCATACAAGAACCTTTTGCACCTAAATTTAAGGGAAAAAATAAATCCTCTTTTTCAACCAAATCGTGTATTTGCGATAAAATCATCCCTGATTCTACTGTGATTGTTTGTGCTTCTTTATTAAATTGACGTATATTATTCATTTTTTCCAAAGACACTATAATAGAATTTCCACTTTTATCAGGTGTAGCTGCTCCACACAAACTAGTGTTGCCACCTTGAGGTACAATAGAAATACCATTTTCATTAGCAAATTTAACTATAGTTGAAACTTCCAAGGTGTTGGTTGGTTTTAATACAGCTGCCGCTTTACCACTATACTGACCTCTCCAATCATTGATATATTTCAAGTGCTCTTCTTCTTTTAATAAGGGAGGGTTTTTTAACCCTAAGTTTTTAAGTTCAATAGTTAACTCTTTAATCTGCATTATTTTCCCTTAAATAATTTAATTTTTATATGATGCTCTTTTTAAACGATCATTTATAGCCACCCCAACTCCTTCGTTGGGTATAGGCATAACTTGTATATTTTTAACACCTTGTGAGTCTAGATATCTTAATCCCGAATACAATAAAAAACAGGCTTGGAATAAATTTTTAGTAGGGCTTAAATTAAACAAATTTTTGTTTTTCTGCAATGATTTTGGCGTATTTCCAAATGTTAACCAACCGCTATTTACCATACTTTTGTTTTGATTAATAAAAACATTAGCTTTTGGAGAGTAATGACTTTTTAGAAGTCCTGGTGAAATTAATTCAGTATTTTCATTTTTAAGATCTAAGACATCTAATTTTACAAAATCAGAAATCATTTCTGCAGTGATAAAGCCATGCCGTAAAATAATAGGTTTTTCACCACGGCAATCTAAAACAGTAGATTCAATGCCCACTGTGCATGAACCATAATTAATAATTTTAGATAGCTCCCAACCGTGACCTTTAAATGCTGGTCCAAAATCATTTATTACATGTTCTGCTAAAGTAGGGCTGACCCCACCTGATAAGTTCGCACTAGGTGCTAAAATAGGCACGTTAACTCTTTTAATCAAATCTAAGGCAACAGGATGAGAGGGGACTCTCATTGCTAGTGAACTTTTTCCTTGTGATAATATTTTGGAATATTCATTGTTTTTCGTTTGAGCAATTATTGTAAGAGGGCCTGGCCAAAATTTATTTGCTAAAACTTCAGCAATTTCAGTAAAATCAATATATTTTTCAGCCTGTTTTTTGCTGTAGGCATGAGCAATTAGAGGGTTATTCAAAGGTCTTTTTTTTGCTGCATAAATACTTTTTATTGCATTTGTGCTATTTCCTATTGCTCCAAGTCCATATACAGTTTCAGTAGGGAATGCCACTAAATTTTCTTTTCTTAATTCATTAACAGCATAATCTAAATCCTTTTCATAATCATCAAGGTTTTGATTATTTAAAAAGAGTAAAAATTTTGGAGGCAAATTTTCAGTTTTGCCAAAAGCTAAAAAATTTGGGTTTATAAAATTATTTTTTCCATATTGCATTTCAAAACCAGAATTAGAATATAAATTCCCTCCAGCTGCTTTGAGAATACTATGCCCTGCTGCTGTGTCCCACTCCATTGTAGGGGCGGTACGCGGATAAAAATCCATTTTACCTTCTGCTAGATAGCAAAATTTAATACTCGAACCTATATCCCGATCTTTAATAGGCCTTACAAAAGACATCCAGTTTTCTAATTCCCTTGATCTGTGATTAAAGCTACTTAAGGTTTTAATTTCATTATAATTTATAATTGAACACTGAATTTGTTGTGAGTTTTTAAAGTTATAATCTTGTTCAATTTTCCAAGCTTTGCCTTCAAAGTTGTACCATATAGTATTGGTAAATGGCTGTGCTATAAGACCAAAAATTGGTAAATTATTTTTAATGAGAGCAAAATTAACTGTAAAATTTGGGGTTTTATTTATAAATTCTTTTGTACCATCTATTGGATCTACCAACCAAAATATTTTTTGATTTTCTTGAAAATTCTGTGATTGTTTTAACTCCTCACTTACAATATTAATTTCTGGAAATAATTTTTTTAATCCATTAACGGCAATTTTATTAACCTCTATGTCTGCCTTCGTTAATGGAGATTCATCTTCTTTATAGTTTACTTGAACGTTGTCCAAGTCTTTGAAGTAAGACATGGCACATAAGCTACATTCTTTTGCCAAATCAATAATTTTTACAATTTTCTCTAAACTTATCATATCTGTATATTTATTTTTTCTACTTTAACTTTATTGTAAAAGTGCCATAAAAATAAAGCTGCAGCTGTTCTATAAGGTTCCCATTGGTTTCCTAACTTTTCCATTTCATTTTCATTTGGTCTTAATTGAAATTTCTTAATAATTTTTACAGCTTCTTGTAGTGCTAAATCAGCAGAAGGCCATGCATTGATGTCTTGAAGTACAAATATTTTATAATTATTAATAGTCCATTTACCTACACCCTTAATTTTAATTAATGAGTTATTAATTTCTTCACTTGATAGTTTGTTCAGGGTGTTTAAATTTAACTCTTTTTTATCTATTAATTCAGCTAAATTTTTTAAATAAAAAGACTTTTGTGATGATAGCCCATACTTTTTCAAATCATTTACAGATAATGAAAGTAATCTATTTTCATTAAGAATATCATCTATCATTAATTTGTTATAAATAGTGTCAGCAACATTAGTAGAAATCTGTTGGCCAATAATTATTTTTGCTAAGCTTTGAAAGCCTTTTTTCATTGTTCTGTTTTTGGGAGGACCAATCTGATCATAAACTTTTTTAAAAGTATGATCGATTTTAATGATCATTTCAAAAGCTTTAAGCATTTCTGGGTTCCAATTAGATTTCATTTTTTTTTCTAAATTTTATGTTGATAGATTAAAATTAATGTTAAGAGGTATTAATGCAATATAAACATAATTCAAAAGAAAAAATATGGGATTTATCATTAAGACTCTTTCATATAACTTTAATACTTCTAATTACTGGATCGATAGTCACAGCTAAACTAAACTTTTTAGAAATTCATCAGTTTTTTGGAGTTTCCTTAATAGGTTTAATATCTTTTCGAATTTTATGGGGGTTTATAGGAACTAATTATTCAAGATTTAAAATCTTAAATTTATCTGTTTCAGATGCCTTAAATCAACTTTCAAGCAAAAAAAATGTCTACAATATTAAAACACCACTAGGTAGTTATTCTACTCTGGTATTTATGGTGATTTTGATAACTTTGACTATTTCTGGTTTATTCTCTAGCGATGATGTTTTATACGATGG
>Ga0181559_10004725_pt1 | contig 13160 bp, 10 predicted proteins | sample 011ome_21_FD_133752 | JGI IMG/M metagenome (GOLD analysis project Ga0181559, IMG submission 133752) | Coastal salt marsh microbial communities from the Groves Creek Marsh, Skidaway Island, Georgia - 011508AT metaG (megahit assembly) | ecosystem: Environmental > Aquatic > Marine > Intertidal...
TGGCACAGCGCTAAAGGTCGAAGAAGGTGCATGATCCGTCCCACTCTACTCAAATGCTTGCTACCAATTTTGCATCGAAATAAATGGATTCCTTACATCTTCAGGGAGAAGGGATCCTGATGAAGGCGGTCGCATTTCGTTGATCGTGCTTGTGCCGCAGGCTGTTAACGGAAACCGCGTGTTTAGACTAACGATGATTCTTAGCGTAGGATTTGCTGGATTTCTTGGCTGAATGCCATAAGATCAATTTCATCAGCATCGAAAGTTAGGGTGTGTAGAACTCGACTGTCTTTGGCGATTACGATCGTGACGTCAGCTTCTTCAGGCAACTGGTACTGATTAGCCCGAACTCCTTGTTCTGATGCAATCGCAATGGGGACCTCAGAGACATTGGCCGATTCAGCCAGACGATTCGCCGTCTCTTTCAATTCCTCCAAGTCTTGTCCAAGCAATGTCACTAGTCCTTTCAGCTTTGTCTGCTGGTTGTCCGAAATCGTCTGATCTAATAATTGAACTAGTTCTGCCAATGGCTTGCCAGTTCGACGCGCAAAGATCATTACCATTGGTCGAGTGCCGTAACGGCAGCGATAGCAGAGACGCTGTCCCGATTTCACACCATCCAATTCAGCGCCGGCGATTTTCATCACGTAGAAAACACCAACCGCGTCACCCTTCTTAATGATCTTCATTGCGGAAAGCGATGTAGGTGTCACCGCAAGTACCGTGACACTTAGTAAACAACAGATCAGGCTTATTTTGGGATGATTCATTGGCAACAACGGAAGCTATCACTCGATCGAAAGATGTTTACGATCAAAAGGTGATTCGCGAGTTTGATTGGAAGCTCTCCGTGCACACTGCTTTGTGAAATCCTAATTCGCGTTTGCGCCAGACTCACTTTCGCTCAGCTAGGATACCCCTTTGCTTGAGTGACGCTCGTCGCTTCAACCTTTCACGGATGAAGTCGCCTTTACGCTGCTCCATGGACGCGACATAGATTACCGACTTTTATCGCTGTCTCGCAATCATCGGCTGGGTAAAGGTTGAATTAGATCCGTTAGGCCGGATTTGCGGTGGCAGGACGACTGAAAGCCCTCTTTGTTGGCCGGTTGTCATGGGCTCATTTGAGGGGGTGGTGATTTTCCTAAACTGGCCGACGTTGCCACACGCGTGACGTCGAGCATTCTGATCATTCATGGTTTGAAATTTCAACCTAGTAATTTTAAATCAATTTGTCTCGATGGAATCAATTTCAATACGAGCACCATCACTCGATTCCAGTTGAATCTCCAAACCCGTTAGCAGTCCGAGTGAGCCGTCCAGTTTCATCGACTCCATCTCTACGAGTGACAAATTATCACTGGGTTGTAGCACCGTAGAGAAAAGAGTTTCGCCTTTGACGCTTTGCTCGAACTTCGCAATCAGTTTCAGTTTGGTTGCATGGGTTGTCTTGGTTCGAATGATCCATCGATTGGGATAATGGTCTGGCTTAATCTTTAGTTCATCGCGACGGATTGTTCCTTTGCCAAGGGGAAGCGTGAATTCTAGGAATCCTAAATATCCAGCAAGATTGCCAAGCTCAGCTCCCCCTTGCCACCCTTCGGTTTGCCATCCCCCGCAGTCAAAGGCGAACAAGATTCGCCCATCGCTGGGATCACGCAAGTTAATTCGTTCCCAGTCATCTGAAAGACCATCACCGTCACTATCGTGACGAACCATTTCATACTCTGGGTTTACGCCTTCGCCCCATTTTTGACCATTGGCTTGATAGGCGAGTTCAGCAAGCGACTCTTCTTCGACTCCCATATCACCCTCTGCTAACCATTGATCGAGCAAATCTCGATGATGTTCTAATTCTGATTGATACATCGGATTTGCACAAAGATTGATCAACTGGGAAGGATCATTCTCGACATCGTAAAGCTCCTCTTCAGGTCTTTCACCAAAATAAATTTGCTTGAGGGGTTGTGTGAGTTTTCCGGTCGCATAAAGCTCCCTAAGATTGACCACGTAGTCCTTGGGATCTCGGTACTGAGGTTGCAATAAGATGCGATCGGTTTTGAAGTTTCTTGTGTATCGAAACCGGCTACTTCTTACGGTGCGAACTCGGTCAATCGTGTGATCGAGTCGATCCTTTGCGGCATATACTGCGCTGCGAGGAATAAGTTTCTCTGCAAATAAATTTTGCCCTTCATGCCAGTCGGGAATACTGAGACCAGCCCAATGAAGTGTGGTGGCGGAGAGATCTAGCATATTGACAAGGTCATCACGAACGGAAGAGGCGGGGACATAGGGATCTGGTCCTGCAATAATAAACGGCACATGCAGTCCACCCTCTGTCGGCATCTGCTTGTGCCGAACGAGATTGTTCGCACCATGGTCTGAGAAGTAGACAACGATGGTGTTGTCCATCAATTCATGCTGCTCTAGTTCTTTTAAGATGTCGCCGATGAAGTCATCATCTTTTCTGATCGCGTCGTAATGCTGCGCGACAACTTCACGGTAGATTTGATTCTGAGGATAGTCGGCCGGAACAGTGACTTGATCGGGATCCGTCTTGCGGTGGCTGGGAAACGAATTTGTGTTGTTTTTTCCACCTGCGGTTTGAATCTGACCAAAGAATGGCTGGCTATCTTTGATGATTTCCCACGGCAACTGATGTCGCGTATTTTGTAGGTGAGAATAAGTGGCTTTTTCATCCCATTGAAAGTTGTAATCCGTTTTGCCGGCGTTGAATGTGAAATAGCCAGCATCCTTCAATAGCTTTGGCAAAAGCTGAATGGGATCGGGTAATTGAATTTGAACGGGGCCACGAGAAGACCGATGCTCGTGCGCGTTGACGCGGATTTGATTTTTGCCAGCCATGAGGGCAGATCGGCAAGCTGAGCATACTGGCGCCGGAACAAATGCTCGTGAAAATCGAATGCCTCTTTGTGCCAATGTATCGATATTTGGCGTTCGACCTCTGTTCACTTCATCCCCGTAGCAGCCCATCCAAGGTGACGTATCTTCGGCAAAAATCCAAAGCACGTTGGGTCGCTTTGTTGTTTCTGCTTGAGATGCGTTAGTAGCCTGCGGCGTCGGAGCGATAATTACAGCTAAAAAAAAGAGCAAGCAGATGCTTCTCGATGACATAGCGTTAAAAAAACGCGCGTTCTTTCCCCGGGGTCTCCCATCGGTAATCAAATAATGGTCATTCGCGCTGGTCATTCTGCATGCCTCGATAGTTCGATGTAAGGTCTCGGGAATTGGTGATCAGAAAATAGGCGTCTTGGGATTTGGCCAAGTGGGGCTTATCGAACAACGGATCGGGTCAGCGATTGCCGTTCGATTGACGACTTTGGAATGCACCTCAAGCTCATTGATTCTCGGGCTATGAACTCCAGAAGCGAATGCTTGAGCATTATCTTGGCAAGACGAAGGCGGTATCCAGAAGCCTATCAACGAGTCGAACGCCATGGACGGGTTAGGTAAAGTTTAACGAATTTGCAGGTTGTCGTGCTTGTATTGTTAATCGTTATCGCGACGGTTGTTCAAGCTGGCGTCGGTCAGCGGACGACAATCTTTATTAGAGATGCGGCAACGCTTATCACCCAAAGTGGGCTGGTCGGTTCAGTCATTCGATTACCACTGATTCTCCACTTTTTATGAATCGATTGCTCAGAAAAATAACGGTAAGTATTTGTCTCGGAGTCGCATCCTGGACGAATGCAAATGCTCAGATTGTGAGGCAAGCAAGCGAAATCACAACGGCCAGGATGTCAGCACCCACGACGAATCCAGCTTACCGGTCGGCACCTGAAGTGATCGCTACGGAATTGCATCCGGAGCAAGGCCAGTTGGTGACTCTTGATGATCTCGAGGCACTGGCACTGAAACGTAGCCCAATCTTGCAACAAGCGAATTCCAAGGTGCAGGCCGAAAAGTGGCGTCTTGTTCAGGCGGGGCTTCCAAACAATCCTGAAGCAGGTATTGATTTTCAACAGTTAGGTTCCGACGGATTGGCAGAACAGTACGGAATCGCAATTTCGCAAGAATTGATTTCTCCGGAAAAAAAGCGTTTGAATCAGTCGATATCGAATTCTGAAATCAAGCGTCTTACCTTTGAGCTCCGTGTGGCAGAGCAAAGACTGCGAACCGATGTACGCAAGATTCACCTACGAGCCCTGCGATCGGCTCGGGAAGTTACCATCACTGGTCAACTTTTAGCTTCTGCGGAAAAAGCGCTGCAGTTAACGCGAGAGTTACTCGAGGCTCGGGAGGTGAGCCGAGCCGACTTGTTACAGGCTGAGGTTGAAGTGGAATCGACGCGAATCCAGAATCAACAAGCCGTCAATGCGGAGACCGCAGTATGGCGCGAAATCAAATCTGTCACCGGCGTTCAGATCAATCCATCAGTTAAAATCGCTGGTTCAATTGATTCGTCGCCCTCTGCTTTGAATTACGAAGATTCTCTCACCAAGATTCTATCCCAAAGTCCCGAAATCTCTGCTGCAATGTCGGGTATCGAGTCGGCACGCGTGAATCTTCAAAGACAGTCTGTCGAGACGAGGCCAAACGTCACGGTGGGGGGACTATTTAATTGGAGAGATAATGGAATCAATGGCTCTGCCGACGGGGGGCTTGTCGTAAGCATTCCTCTGTCTGTTTGGAATAAGAACCAAGGTGGAATTGGTGTTGCACGTTCTGAGCTTGTTTCCGCTGCCAAGGAATTAGACCGTATCGAACTGCAGATCGCACAGCGTTTAGCCGTGATTTATCAACAGTACAGCACCTCCGCGGATAAGGTCAGTAGATATCAGGAGCAGATTCTTCCTAAGACAGAAGAGATGTTAGAACTTACTCGAGAATCCTATGAGTTGGGGGAAGTTGGATTTGTGAACCTTTTAGCGGTGCAACGAACATTCGCTAATCATCAACTCGCTTATCTTGATGCCATGGAGATGTTGAGATTAGCGGAAATTGAGATTGATGGAATGTTGCTAAGTGATCGGTTCGTTTCCAAATAAATCGCTTGTTATATTCTCTCTGCTCACACAGGCTTCTCCGCTCGCCATAACTAGCCTGCTTAGATGGGTGGCATCTACAGTCGTCGCCTCCGCTTTTCTCAAACTGCCATGGTTTCACTGAATATCGGGCAAGGGATCACGCGTCGCCATTCCATGTTGCGCTTTCGCATTGTTTTCAGAATCGTCCAAACATCCAAAAATGGCGTTGTTTGTAGGTTGAGTCAGTGAGATATTAAAGCGTCTAGTCTGCAAGTAAAGGTGCGATTGCACGAGAGCTTTTGTCAGATTGAAGTTTGATCAGATGCTGGGATCATTCATTTCTGTGCTCCTCGCATGAATTGATACGCAATGAATTACCTTTGGAATTCGTTGATGAGTTCCGCCACAGCGTAATTGGAACTCTTTGGAAATCCTTTGGCACCCATGTAAACGTGAATCGCGTCTTTCTCGGAAAGAATCATGAAACGAATGACATTATTGTTGCTAACCACGATGATTGGCTGTTTTCCGTTCGCGGAAGTGCGAGCGGCAGACCCAAACGCAGATCTGAACGAGAAATTAAATCAATATGTCCCCGTGGAATTAACCACGGACCTTGCCAAGCTTTCAAGTAAACAAAAACGAATGCTTCCGCTGCTGTTTCGTGCGGCGAACATTATGGAACGGTGTTTTTGGTTCGAGTCTTATGGGTATCCAGAATCTCTGATGAGAGATCTGCATGATGAAAAAGCACGCGAGTTTGCGGAAATCAATTACGGTCCTTGGGATCGACTGAATGGTAATGAGCCATTTGTTGCTGGATTTGGAGCGAAACCATTAGGTGCAAACTTTTACCCGACGGACATGACGCGGGAGGAGTTTGAGAACGCCAATTTACCCGGCAAAGCGGGCCTCTACACATTTTTGCGTCGTGATAGTGACAACGCATTGATAACGGTTCCCTATCGAGAGGCTTTTGCGTCAGAGATGCGTGAGGCTTCAGAGTTACTCCTGCAAGCAGCTGAACTGGCCGATGATCCTGGTCTTGCCCGTTATTTAAAACTACGAGCGGATGCGTTGCTGACAGACGATTATCAACCGAGTGATCTCGCTTGGTTAGAGATGAAGAACAACACGATTGATGTGGTGATTGGACCGATCGAAACCTACGAGGATAAATTGTTTGGTTACAAAGCAGCGCATACCTGTTACATCTTGATCAAAGATAAGGCATGGAGTGAAAAGCTTGCGCGTTATTCTGAATTCCTTCCTGCTTTGCAAGCGTCTCTGCCCGTCCCCATGATTTATCGATCAGAGACACCGGGGACTGATACTGATTTAAATGCTTACGATGTGATTTATTATGCGGGTGATTGTAATTCAGGTTCCAAGACGATCGCTATTAACCTTCCGAACGACGAGGATGTACAGCTGCAAAAAGGGACGCGGCGACTGCAACTGAAAAATGCGATGGAAGCCAAATTCGAAAAGATTTTATTACCAATCGCAGATCAATTGATTGCCGACGATCAACGCTCTCATGTCACCTTTGATGCGTTCTTTAGCAACACCATGTTTCATGAAGTGGCGCACGGTTTAGGAATCAAGAATACCATCGATGGACAAGGTAGCGTTCGGAAAGCACTGAAAGAGCATTCAGGTGCAATTGAGGAAGGGAAGGCAGACATTCTCGGTCTATTTATGATTCAGCAATTGCACGAGCAAGGTGAAATTGAGGCGGATTTGGAGGATTATTATGTGACATTCATGGCGGGGATTTTTCGCAGCGTCAGATTTGGAGCATCAAGTGCTCATGGAAAAGCTAACATGATTCGATTTAATTTCTTCAGAGACTTCGGCGCGTTTCAGCGACAGGCTGATGGTAAATACCGAGTCAATGTCGACCGTTTTGGCAAAGCAACCGAGGCGTTGTCTAACCTCCTGCTCACGGTCCAAGGTGATGGTGACTACGCGGAAGCGGCTCGCCTTGTCCAAGAAAAAGGTGTTATCGGTGATCAGTTAGCCGGTGAATTGAGTTTATTGGAAAAGCAAGGTATTCCCGTGGACGTGGTTTTCGAGCAAGGCCTAGGTGTCTTGGGGCTCGAATAGCATCTTCAGTGGAAAGTACTTCGATACCGTTTGCTTTGGAATTAAACGCTTTCGCTTATTTATTGAGCCAGCAATCAATTTCTGACATGACCATCTTGTCAACGGTCCATTTGATTGTTTGAGTAGATGGATCATACTAGTGCTTCTGTTGCGTTATGCCCTCAATTCGTTCTCTTTCTTAGGAATTTGCTATATGATTCGAACATTGCTATTGGCCTCTCTTGCCTTAATCGCCAACGCAACCTTTGCTGAAGAGCTTTCACTGAAGGCCCCTGCGGAATCAGCAGAATTGAAGGCCATTTTCAATGGTAAGAATTTGGATGGTTGGGATGGTGATCCCTCGATGTGGTCCGTTCGAGATGGTGTGATCCATGGAGAAACCACGCCTGACAATCCCGCCAAGGGAAACACTTTTCTGATTTGGAAAGGTGGTGATATCAGCGACTTCGAATTGCGACTTTCTTTCCGCTGCAGTGCCACAAATAACTCAGGTATTCAGTACCGCTCCCAACGTATCACCGAGGGAAAGCGTGCAAGTAATGCTTGGGTAGTAGGTGGATATCAGCACGAAATTCGTAATGAAGAAGATTTTCCAAACGTTCCTTCTTTCATTTACGACGAGAAAGGTACGCGCGGTCGTATCTGTCTTGTTGGGGAGCAAGCGGTTTGGAATGCCGACGGCAAAAAGGTGATTCGCGATGACCTAATCAACGCGTCAGCCTTCAAGGAGTTGATGAAAGTCGATGATTGGAATGATGTGGTCATCATTGCAAAAGGTAGCCACATTCAGCATTACCTCAACGGGCAGTTGGTTCTTGACTTTGATGATCAGCACCCCGAGAAAGCTTTCAGTCAGGGCGTACTTGCGTTGCAGTTGCACGCTGGGAAGCCGATGTGGACGGAATTTAAGAATATTCGTCTTGCGCCCATCAAGTAACAAACGCACCAAGTTGGTGCGTTCAGGTTACTAGAGAATCCACCATCACTGGGTTATTGACCCAGTGATGGTTTTTTTATGGGCGACTCCGACCGGTCGAGATGATCTCTTCGAGTTGCTGCTTCAATCGCTCTGCGATCTCATGTTGCTTTTCGATGACATTCGTTCGTTCTGAAGGATCGGTCTCAAGGTCAAATAGTTGGTAGCGGCCAACTTGTCGGTTTTGGAGTTTTAACTCGGTGTTTTTCGTGCGTTTAGAATCGTGTCTTAACAATTTCCAATTGCCGACTCGTAATCCGTAGTTTCCACCTTGTCCATTGTCTTGCTGAACAAGGTGATCTCGTCCCACTGCATTTTCTGCTCCGAGGAGAGCGTCTAGCACGTTAAAACTATCAAGGCATGCGTCGTCTGGGACCTTAGTACCTGCTAATGCCGCACAACTTGCAGCGAGATCGATTGTGCAAACCATCGCATCAGATACTCCTGGGCTAATCTTTCCTGTCCAGCGAGTAATGAAGGGGGTCCGAGTTCCACCCTCATAGACGTTATACTTTCCGCCGCGATAAGGCCCGGCGGGTTGGTGATTTCCTTGTTTTTCCAATGCTTCGTCCACATAGCCGTCGTCCATCACTGGCCCATTATCGCTACAGAAAACTACGAGGGTGTTTTCTGAAAGCTTCAATCGGTCAAGGGTCTTGGTAAGTTCTCCAACACACCAATCAAGTTCAACAATTGCATCGCCTCGTGGACCTAATTCAGTCGCTCCCTGAAAACGCTCGTGAACGATACGAGGAACGTGGAGGTCGTGGGAGGAGAAGAAAAGAAAGAACGGTTGATCGCGATTTGATTCCATCCAAGCGATGGATTCTTCTACCCATTTATCTGAGAGATCTTCATCGCGAAATCGAGCAGCGTGACCTCCCGTGTAGAAGCCAATGCGACTGATTCCGTTGTGAATTGTGGAATTGTGACCGTGTGACCAGTCCATCTTGAGTGTGTCGCGGTGTGTGATACCAGTCGGGTGATCTTCACTCGGTTTTTTATCGCCGACCCAAAGTGGATCCTTTGGGTCTAGGTTCAGCACTCTGTGATTTTCCACGTACACTTGCGGTACGCGGTCATTCGTTGTTGGCAAAAGTAGGCAACGATCAAAACCGATTTCAAGCGGGCCGGGCTTTAAAATGCCATTCCAATCAGGCCTATCTGAACCAAGTCCCAGATGCCACTTTCCAATCACAGCTGTCTGGTAGCCAGCTGACTTTAGAATCGACGCAATGGTTGGAGTATTTGCCGGGATAAGTGCCGGGCTGTTGGGCGGCGCGATCCCAGTACCCTTTTTTCGAAACGCGTAGGTGCCGGTCAAGAAAGAGTAACGCGTTGGCGTGCAAGTCGATGCGCTACAGTAACCGCTAGTAAATCGCTGGCCCTGTGATGCGAGTCGATCGATGTTCGGTGTTTGTAGCGAGGTCGCGCCATAACACGATAAATCGCCGTACCCAAGGTCGTCGGCCATGATCACGACAACGTTAGGTGGCCGCTCACTTCCCCGCGCGTCTTCACTGATGAGATTGAAGGCAAGTGCGAGGGTGATGATCAAGAGAGGTATCAATTTGCGTTGCATATTTGTTTGACTCTTCGACGCTAGGAAATTGCGTGTCATGAAAAAGTGAAAATGCTTTAGTAAATTTAGTGTTTGTTGAACAGGTACGATTGTCTCTGAGAGACTATAGATTGTCATTCTAATCGTATAGGTCTGGTGAGAAACCTGAAGCTGTCGGGATCAATAATTGATGCCGGTGTCTTTGACGTCGCTTCGTCATTGTTTCGCCTGACGTAAGTTTCGTCAAACTAATGTTCTGCGATTAATCGATTTGTGTGGGTGCTGACTTAGCAATCAGCTTGGGTGAGAATGGTATCTCCACGGCAATGTCACCCAGAACGAACTCCCTCGCCCGAGTTCACTTTCAAAATCAACCGTTCCTCCCAACAGGATCGCAATCTCTTTGACAATTGAAAGTCCCAGTCCAGTGCCTGCGAATTCGCGAGTAAGACCTTCTCCATCAAGTACTTTGCGGCTTTGTCGAAACTTCTGAAAGATAATGGGCTGGTCTTCTTCAGCAATCCCTACGCCTGTATCGCGAACAAGTAATTGGAATCGGCCATCCTTCAAGTCCGAAACGGCAACGGTAATCATTCCTCCTTCTGGTGTGAACTTGATCGCGTTGCTTAGAAGGTTGTTGACGATTTGCCCAAGTTTATTTGGATCTTGGCTTGCCAGCGGTAGGTTATCCGGTATCTCAAATGAGATGGAGATGTTCTTGTCTTCCGAGAGTGAGTGCAGCATATCGCACTGGGCTGAAAGTAATCGCTTTAGATCAAACTCGGCGCATTTAATCTCCATTTTGCCGGCTTCGACCTTCGCCAAGTCCAGAATGTCGTTGATCATTTCTAATAGCAGTCGGCCACTTTTTTGTATGTTTGAAGCGTAACGGCGTTGTTTATCGGTGAGAGCATCAATTCCTTGCAGGACTTCCGAAAAACCGATGATACTGTTGAGCGGCGTTCGCAACTCGTGGCTCATGTTTGCCAAGAAGTCACTTTTAAGTCGATTGGCTTCGTAAAGTTGTAGATTGAGTTGGGCGAGTTGATCAACGCGTGCATCTAGTTCGGTATTGACGTGCTCGATTTCAGTTTGAGTTTCTGTGAGGTGGCGAAGCATCCGATTGAAAGCGTCTGCTAATTCCCTGAATTCATCCTCGGTCTCAATTGCCGCACGCAAGTTCGTGTTTCCATGAGTGATCGCATCGCTCACATCTCGTAAGTGGTACATGGGGTAAAGAACTAGGTATCGAACAATCGCGTGCAGCACGAAAAGTGTCACCGCAACAATCAGCATGCCAAGAGCGACGACAATAGCGCGAATCGCAGTCGTTTGGTCGTGAGTCTGTTTGTAAGGCATTGTTACCTTGAAGACTCGAAATGGAAATTGTGATGCCAATTGGAAAGGATCAGCGTCCGGATCGATGGTTAGAGATTCTGAGGAAGTGTGACAGGCCATGCACTCGAGAGTGAAGAAAATCGGCGTGTAATAGATGTACCGACCGTCTATCGGACCCTCCTCAGAATAAAGAGGTGAAGCAAGGCTCGGTCCGATCTGACTCATTGGTTCGTTCTCAGCAAGATCCAATGGGCGACTTACGTCAGGACGATCCACTTCGATCCGGCCAGCCAGACGAGTTCGGTAGTCTTCAGAGAGTTTTTCAAGAAGAGAGATTTCCTCCGGATCGTTTGAGTACCTAAGGGGGAGTTGCTCAAAACGTTTGCCATCATCCAACGCTAAGATCTGATATTCGGTCGTGATGTCCAGATTGTCATCCAGCAAAACTTCTCTTAAGGCGTCAAGCGTTTCTCTTTTGGACGTAGCAAGTTCCTCGGGCTGACCAATCGACCAGGTTGCATCTGTGTGGATTCGCAAGACTTCCGCTGCGCTAAAATCTCTTGCTCTGGTGCGAGTCGTGTTTTTAACCAATTCGCGACCGAGTTTTTCAACCACTAAAAATGCACCGAACATCAATACCATTAACGCCGAGCCGAAGAAAAGCAAGCATTTACGCTCTAAGCTCATCGACGCAAATAGTCTTGGAATGAACCGCAGCATTGAAGATGTTTTGGTAGTGGGTTAGACGACGGTTCAGTAATCGGATTCGTGATGCGAAGTGATCAGCCAGAGATCGATGGGTGTTCCCTAGGCGTATTCACTAGCCTGGTGAAGTGACGCCGCACAGGCATTAGGATACTGGCTCGTTTAGGTGCAGTGGGTTTAGATTGCTATTTTGCCAGTAATCATAGCGATTTATCAAATTCGCGGAAATGTTTCTTGTTCTCGGTGATTCATGGATCGAGTTGCTGATCCGATCCAACAACCGTTGATCAGCAAGCGAATTGTGGCTTGGTGAGTAGGGGGTATCTTGGTATTCGTGAACTGCGAAGGTTTCCGGGATGGTTGACCGACCCAAATGATTCATTACCAAGATTGAAAGAAAGGTTTAACAAACGGAATGTCATTCATATGGTGAAGCAAGAGTCAACGAGTGTACGTCTGATGCATTACGATCCGCGGTGGCGCCAAGAATATAAGCAGACTTGCAGCGGCCTTTTGCATGCCTGCGAAGGTTGGCTGTGCTCTGTTGAGCATATCGGAAGCACCGCTATCCCCGGTATGATTGCTCAGCCTACGATTGATGTACTCGCAGGCGTAAAGCATGAACACGAATTGAGTGAAGCAGCGATTCGAATCGAGGGTCTGAATTTTGTTGCAACCAGCGAAGCTTCGGATTCCCTCAAGCAGGTAACGCTGCAAAAGCCACGGCGTCTCGTGTCCGGGCAAAATGAACCAACCCACCGTGTATTTCTTATGCTTGAAGGGTCGGATGCATGGCTTCGAGCACTGCTTCTTCGCGACTACCTAGCTAGTCAGCCAGAAGTCGCTCTTCAGTACGAAGAGGTAAAGATGTTACATTGGAAGGAGTGTCAAGGTGATCGAGCGGCCTATGAATTAGCCAAGGCAATCTATCTAACGCATCTTGTTGATCAAATTGAAGCAGCGAAAGACAATTGTTGATTCAATTGTGTGAGAAAGTTGGCCATTGCTGCTAAAATTAGATTCATGACAAGGCAACTCTTAAAAAATCATGTCATCCGAGCATAATTCGCAGTCTCAGAAAAATCGCGATGTCGATCATGTCACTCTGGCGACTCGAGAGGTGGTATGCTTTGATGATCGATCTGGTGACGATGAACCGATTGACGCGGAGTTAGTTGATGCAGCCGATCCATCCAGCAATCACGCTTTTAGTATTCAGAGCCGACTAACGGTATTAGCGATTCTCTTTTGCGTTACCGGTGCTCTTGGTTTACCGCTTCTTTGGATGAGCGATCGATTTAGTTCGCTCGAGAGATTGGTCTGGTCGGTAGTCGTCACTGCGTACACGTTACTACTGATTTGGGGCGTTGTGCAAATCTGCTTGTGGGCGTTGGCTCAGGTTTCAGTGATTGATTGATAGAGGGTCGCCCCGTAGTTAGCTATTTAGCTGTGACGGTGTGCAGCATTGAGAACGCTACAGCAA
>Ga0181559_10004727_pt1 | contig 13157 bp, 10 predicted proteins | sample 011ome_21_FD_133752 | JGI IMG/M metagenome (GOLD analysis project Ga0181559, IMG submission 133752) | Coastal salt marsh microbial communities from the Groves Creek Marsh, Skidaway Island, Georgia - 011508AT metaG (megahit assembly) | ecosystem: Environmental > Aquatic > Marine > Intertidal...
CGACACGGACCCCGCCGCGCGGCGCGCGGCGGCGCGACGCGAGATCAAACGGCAGAAGGACGCCTCGGAGGACGCCGCCGTCGTCGCCGAGATGCTCGGCGAATACTATTCGGACGAGGAACCCGGTTTGATACGAGGATCAAACGAGGTGGTTCTTCTCGGGTTCGGGGGGGCGGCGATCGCGGCGGCGGCGAAGGCGAAAAAAAAACAAAAAAAACGGGAAACGCCGCTTCGCGCGATGCTCCGCGCCGTCTTCGACGGCGTCGCGCGGCGCCCCTCGGCGGGTTCCGGCCCCGGAGGAAAACCAAACGATGACGCGAACGAACACGTGACTGGAAAAACGTCTGAAATCGACGTTCGCGATTTGATTCGCGCGCTCCGCGCGGACGCCGACGGTGACGGGAGTTTAGCGCGCGCGTTACGTTTGCCGACGCGGCTCGCGTTGCGGCGGGACGACGGCACGGCGGAACGGTTCGAGACGATGTTCCGGGAGATGGACGCGGACGGGTCGGGGCGCGTCGATTTCGAGGAGTTCTTCGCGTACTTCCGGAAGCTGAAGAAGGAACGCGCGGCGGAGATTGTCGCGAGTGCGGTGATTCGATTCGACGCGATCGCGACCGGGGATGGCGACGACGACGACGACGACGAGGACGCGACGACTCCTCCGACTCGCGACCCGTCGCGCGTCGGAGGAGTTTCCGCGAACGAACGAAGCGTCTCGCCGAATACGGCGGCGTCGAAGAAGTGGACCGCCGGGCGCGACGAGAGCCAGCTGGCGGGCTCGTTCCGCGCGAAGCTCGCGCTTCGAAGAACCGCGAACGAAACGCGCGCGTGACGATCGCGGAGAGAGACGTCGTTCGAGAGCGACGGTAAAGGCTAATAGATAGACTAGTACCTTAGGACCTTTGTATTACGAAAGTAGTCTACTTTCGTAGTACGTCACCCGCAATCGGGTTCGCTCGCGAGTCGACGTTTTCGCAAACGTCAACCTTTGTAGAAAGTAGCTGTACTACTGATACACCGCGCGGCGGATCATGACGACGATCGAATCCGAATCCGAATCCGGGGATCCGGATCATCAATACTTCCACGTGTACGTGTCGTCCTTCACCGCCTCGAGCACCCCGGTTTTCTCCCATCTCCCGGCGTCGTGCCATTCGTCGAGCCCGGCTCTTATCTCGCCGAGCACGCGCGCGCCGCATTCGTCGCGCGCCATCGCGCGGAACCACGTTTTCGTTCGCGGCCGGTTCGCGAAGACGTCGTCCCACCCGAAGTACCTCGGCAAGATGCGTTCGAGGAAGACGTACGTCGGGAACAACGCGGCGTCCGCGAAGCACGGCGATTCGCCGCAGACGAACGGACCACCCTCGTTTCCGTTTTTCGATGACTGAAAACGCGCGGCGTCGGCGAAGACGCGCTCGACGACGTCCATCTGCTTCGCGACGGCGGCGAGGTCCTCGGCTCTTTTCGACGTCGGCATCGGACCCCGGTACATACACCCCTGGATCGGCGCGATGTACACGTCGTGCACGCGCGTCACGAGGGCGGCGAGCGCGCGTTGTTTCGGGTCCTCGGGAATAAGCGCCGGCCCGACGTCCGCGTACGCGTGCAGGACGTACTGCGCGATCACCTCGGATTCGGGGATCGCGAGGCTATCGTCCGCGTCATCAGACGGCACGACCAGCAGAGGCATCTTCCCCTGCGGGTTCAGCGCGAGGTACGCCTCGGACTTGAGCCCGCCCAGCGCGCTGGGGTTGTCGACGCGGAAGGCACTCTCCAGGCCCTTCCAGTACAGGAGCAGACGCACTCGAGCGCCGTTGTTGGACACCGGGACGTCGTACAGCGTGGGTTTCGACGACGCCGACGAGGACATCGAGACAGCTCCGAGACCGCGAGATGCGACCGCCTTCGCGCGACGCGCGCGGAACGCGCGCGTATCCGCGAGACGCGCGGTGAAGATCCCGCTCGAAACCCTCGTCGCGGCGTGCATCTCGCGCGTTTTCGCAGACGCGAAGCGCTGCGCGGAGTGACGCCCGACGAGCGAGCGATTTTGGATGCGTGAGCGTTTCACAGGTCTCTGTGCAGTATCCAGTTTCCTATGATAGCTACGATCAGTTCATCGGGCGCGACGACGCGTCGGCGGGTGCACCAGCGCGCGCGCGTGGCGTGACCGTGCGAGAAGACGCCCGCTCTCATTTGAGGCGCGAGGCTCGTTCGAAGCCGCATCGACCGCGTGGACCATGTCGGCCGTGTCGGCGCGGACCGTCCCTGCCACGGTGCCACCTCGGAGACGCCGACACGGTCCGATGACGCACCGCCGCGTCTCGACGACTGTCGCGGCGACGCGAGGCGGGGACAAATCGAGCGACGAGTCCGCCAAAAAAAAAGCCGCCGCGACCGAACGCGAGCTCCGGGAGGCTCGCGTCCGCGCCGAGCGCATGGCTGTCCGCCTGAAGCTGCGCGGCGTCGTCGCGGGCCCGGGCTCGGTCGGGGTCAAACCGAACGCGATCGCGAAAAAAAAGTCTCTCGACGCGCACATCATCGCGGAGACCAACGAAGCGAACGGCCCTTCCGCGACGCCCGGGTTCTCGCCCGGGTCCTCCGCGCGCGCCGCACCGCAGACCACCACGTCCACCACTCGCTTCATCGAGGACGAGCGGTCGGCGGTGCGGTCTCGCCTGGAGAAGTACAGCATGAACCGATACGCCTTCGTCGTGCGCGGCGAGCGCAAGGGCCGCGTCGTCGACCGGGTCACCGGCGCGGACGTCTCCGACGACGCGTCGGACGATACCCTAAACCGCGACGCACTCTCGGCGCAGGACAAGCTGGACCTCGCGCGCGAGCGCGTCAAGCAGGCGGAGCAGGAAGCCGCCAACGCGCGCGACGCCGAGCTCGCCGCGGCGGCGGCGGCGGCGCGACGCGTCGAGGAGGCGGCGCGGGTCCTCGAGAGTCGGCGCGCGACGTTGGCAGATCTGGCGCGCGCCGAGGCCGAGAGGCTCGCGACGCGGGCGGAGAGCGACGATAACGCACCCCTTGACGTCGACGCGCGCAGGGCGATGCGTGCCGCGCTGGACGCGATGGACGTGGCCGATGGCGCCGCTCGCGCCGGCGGCGCCGGTGCCGGCGCCGGCGCGAAGAAGTCGGCCACCCGGAGCGGCGATCTCATCCCTTCCGACGACGCGTCGGAATCGTCGGGATCGTCCGAATCGGAACTCGGTTCGGGTCCGGACGCCAAGACGCGCGCGGCGGACGCGATCCGCGCGCGCGCATCCTCCTCGCTGAGTCGCCTGCGCAAGCAGCGCAGGATCAAGCGCGCGGGGAGCGCGCGGCGCTCGACGTCGCGGAGCGTCACGAACAGCTCCGTCAATCAGGATTTCGTCGCCGGCGAGAGTTCGAGCGACCGCGCCGCGGCGGAGACTTCGAGTTCGTCTACGAGTTCGTCTTCGACGCGCGCGGACGCGGATCAGAGCTCTTCGACGACTGTTGATCTCGGCATGGACGTGCTCCCCAAGCCCATCTTCGTCCTCTCGGACTGCACGGGCGAGTCAGCGGCGAACACCTGCCGCGCCGCGCTGACGCAGTTCGCCGAGGTGATGAACCTGTCGGCGCCCACGAACCTGTACGTGTTCCGCTTTCTGAGCGAAGGCAGCGACGCGTACAAGATCTGCGAGCAGGCGCGAGAAGACGACGCGCTCGTCGTGTACACGCTGTCGGACGCGGCGTTGGCCACCGCCGTGGCGACGGCGTGCAAAGTGTTCGGCGTGAAAGCCGTCAACCTGTGGGGACCGCTGCTGGTCGCCATGGAGGAGCACCTCGCCATGCAGCGCACGGGCGTGCCGATGTCGGACCTGGACGCGATCACCCGAGACGCCGCGACGCGATTTACAAATAAGCGGACGATGATGCACGGCGACGCGGACGTGCTCTCCACGGACTACTACCGCATGATCGAGGCGGTGGAGTTCACTCGGCAGATGGACGACGGCGCGCGCCCGGAGCGCTGGCGGGACGCCGACATCCTGATTCTCGGCGTGTCCCGCACCGGGAAGACCCCGCTCTCGATCTACCTCGGCCAACGCGGGTACAAGGTGGCGAACCTGCCGCTCGTGCCGCGGGACGGGCGGTTGTTGGTTCCGAAACACGTCGAAAACGTCGACCCGAAGCGCGTCTTCGGCCTGCTCATCGACGGCGAGGTGCTGCACAGCATACGCGCCAACCGGCTGCGGACAATCGGAGTGGGCGCGCGGGACGCCAGCGCGCGCGAGTACGCGGCGGCGCGCGTCGTGACGCAGGAGCTGGCGCTGGCGAAGGCTCTGTACGCGAGGCACCCCGAGTGGCAGGTTCTGGACGTGACGCACAAGGGCGTGGAGGAAACCGCGGCGAGAATAATGAAGCTCATGTACCGGAACGAGGACGCCAACAATTACCGGCGGATGCGCGCGACGTGACTCGCGTCGTCGTTGTAGTAGGGGGACTCGTTATGTAGTCATTCATTCGCGTACAGACGCGTCTCGACGCTCGCGCCATGTATGAACGCGTCTATCACCCGTTCGCCGACGTCGCGGCGGACCGCGACGCGCGCGCCCCCTCCCGAACTCGCGACGCGTGACGCGTCGTTTGGATTCGCGTACGCGTACTACGCAAAAAATATCGTGAACGAAGCGTTCGTGGGTGCCCTCGAACGCGTCTTCACTGCTGCGCGCACTGCACGCGCTGCCCCCCCATTTCGTCCTCGTCGTCGTCCTCGTCGTACGCCGCCCGACCCGCACCTTTGTTCCGGCGCATCTCCGCCTCCATGTCGACGTCGTGCATCGAGCACTCCTCGTGCAAGTCGGGGTCGATGTCCACCACCGGGCGCGCCGGGAGGATCTTCTCCAGCACGGCGATGTCCTCGTCCGACAAATCCCCCGGCTGCGGAAACTTGACGTTGAAGTGCACGAACAGTTTCCCTTTGTTGAACGGTTGCTGGAACGTGGGCATGCCCTCGTCGAACACGGCTTTGAACGAGTTGGGCTTGATCACGTCCCCTTCGTTGGTGGCGATCACGAGCTGCCTTTTGTCCAGATGCGTCACGGTGGTCTTAAACCCGCACAGCGCTTCCGTCAACGAGATGTCCTTCTCCAAAAACAGATCCGGGCCTTTGCGTTTGAACGTGGCGTGTTCTTTTTCCTGCACCACAAACACGATGTCGCCCGGTATGGTGCCGGGCGCCTCGTCGGCTTCGCCCTGGAACACGATCTTCTGGTTGTTCACCATGCCCTTCTCGATGTGCACCTCCAGAACCTTCTTTTCCTGAACAACCTTCTGCGCGTGGCACTGCCCGCACTTGTCCTTCTCGGAGATGGTCTGCCCCGAGCCGCGGCACTCGTTGCACACCGTCTGCATCTGCTGCACCATCCCGGGCGCGATCTGGCGCACCACCAGGCGCACGCCGCTGCCCTTGCACGTGCCACAGTGCCCGGAGGCGCCGCTCTTGCTCCCCTTGCCGTCGCACTTGGGGCAGATGATGTTCTTCGCCAACGAAAGCTTCTTCGTCACGCCGTTGTACAGATCTTCCAGCGAAACCTTCAGCCCGTGCACGACGTCTTCGCCCTTGCGCTGGCGCTGGCGCCCGCCGCCGCGCCCGCCGCCGCCGGGGCCGAACGGGTTGCCGCCGAACATCGCCTCGAAGATGTCGAAGGGGCTCCCGCCGCCGCCGCCGCCCGGCCCGCCATCCTTCAGCGCCTCCTCGCCGTACGTGTCGTAGAGCTCGCGCTTCTCGGGGTCGGACAGCACTTCGTACGCGGCGGTGACCTCCTTGAACTTCTCGGGGTCGCCGCCCTTGTCGGGGTGGTTCTTGATGGCCGCCTTGCGGTACGCCTTCTTGATCTCCGCCGCGTCCGCGGACTTCGAGATCCCGAGCGCGTCGTAGAACTTAGTGGAGTCGCCCTGATGGACACGAAAACCAAAACGAAAACGAAACGAAAAGAACGCGCGCGGAGGACGGAGAGGAGGACGGAGAGGAGGTTGGAGCGACGTCAGAAAACGTTTTCAGAAAACGAGAAAGCCTCTCAAGAAAAAACAACGTTTCCGCGGACAGACGCGGGAAACGCCGGCGCCGGCACGTCGCAGGCGCCGGCGGACGGTTTCGAGGCGCACGGACGCTCGAGCGGTGGGCCGGCGGTGGTCCGCCGGGGACGCCGAGCGCGCCGAGGCGAAGCGCGCGCGCGGCGTGGAGGCTGAGCGCGGCGCGCACACGCGAGAGGACGCTCCCGGAGCACCCCGGGTGCCCCTCGGCTCGAGCCGACGCGCGTCCTCGCGACGCTGTCGGGATGGAATGCGGCGGGCCGCCGAGTTGACCGCCGATCGCCTCTCGAGGCGTCGGGACGGTCGCGTGGAAAGGGGCTTCCGCGCGCGACGCGCGGTCGACCGAGCGTCCGTCGCGCGCTCGAGCGACGCGTGAAAACGCCGACCGTCTCGCGAAAGCCCTCGCGAGCCTCACCGCTTTCGGTGGTCGCGTCGTACCTTGGGCGGTCTCATGCCACCGAAGTGCATGGCGGATCGTGCGGTGTCTTTTCGGCGGGGAAGCGAGACAGGTCACGATCGTCGCGTCGCGCGGTTCGCGAAGGCTGCTTTCGTCGCGGACGAACGTGGTCTGTGACGACGTCGTCAACTCGGCGTGCACGGAGGTGCGACGCGCGGGCGGGAGTGCGCTCGAACGTCGCCGCGGGACCGGCGTCTCGGACAGAGATCTCGAGCGCGAACGCTCGATCGCCATTTCGCGCAGTTTCCAGAGCCGTCGATTTCCGCGTGTTTCGTGTCGATTCGGTGGGCGAGCGGCTCAGAACTTTTGGCACGTGGACGTGTGCGTTTTTAGTCTCGAACGCGTTCACACGTGAAGAAACCGCCGCGCGCCGCGCGCCGCCCCTCTCCGTCATCCGAAACGAGAGCGAAGAACCGAAGCGTGGGCGACGGACGACGCGGGGATCGGCGGACCGGGCGTCCTCTCAGCGGCACACCCGGACGCGCCCGAACACGCGTTTCGTCGTCGTCCCAACGCACCACAAAGATGTCCGGCGCGCTCGCCGTCGGCCGCGGCGTCGCGCTCTTCGCGCGGTCGGGCGCCTCGCGCGCGCGCGGCGCCGTCGCGGTCGCGGCCGCGAAGCCGCCCGTCGCGCCCGCCGCGCCCGCCGCCCCGAACGCGTCGCCGAATCGGCGCTCGCTGGTCATCGCGCACGGCAAGAAGAAGGGCTTCGCGGAGCTGCTCGGCGACCTCGCCGCGCCGAAGGAGACGGGCGACTTCCAGGGCCGCCCGCGTTTGACGAAGGGCAAGGTGACCGCGAAGCAGCACGTCCCTCCGCACATCGCGAAACCCCCGTACGCGGATTCCGGGTTCCTCCCCGACATGAACGAAGCGCCGCAGATTCACGACGCGGAACAGATCGAGAAGATGCGCCGCGCGGGACGACTCGCCGCGGAGGTTCTGGATTTCGCGGAGTCCATCGCGCGACCCGGCGTGACGACCGACTTCATCGACCAGAAAGTGCACAAGATGATTGTCGACGCCGGCGCGTATCCCAGCCCGTTGAATTACGGCGGGTTCCCCAAATCCGTGTGCACGTCCCTCAACGAGTGCATCTGCCACGGCATTCCGGACGACACCGTGTTGCTCGATGGCGATATCATCAACATCGACGTCACCGTGTTTCTGGACGGCCACCACGGGGACACGAGCCGGACGGTTTTAGTGGGAAACGTCTCCGACGAGGTCAAGGCGCTCGTGCGAGCCACGGATGATTCCCTGAAAGCCGCCATCGACGTGTGCGGTCCGGGAACGCCGATTCGCAAGATCGGCGCGACGATCCACGCGCTGGCGGACGAGCGCGGGTACGGCGTCGTCGAGAAGTTCGTCGGGCACGGCGTGGGGCGCGAGTTCCACTCGGGGCCCACCGTGAGGCACCACCGCAACAACGACGCCGGGTCCCTCGTTTTAGGGCAGACGTTCACCATCGAGCCCATGCTCACCGTCGGCAAAACCAACGACAAGATGTGGCGGGACGGTTGGACCGCGGTCACCGCGGACGGGAAGTGGACCGCGCAGTGCGAGCACACGCTGTTAGTGGTCGAGGACGGCGTGGAGATACTGACTGCGTCTCCGAAGGGGCTGTGGGGGCCGCTTGAGGCGGTCGAGTGATGACGTAGTACGTAGTCTACGCATGTAGAGTCATTTCTTTCTTTCAATGAATGCCCGCCGAAAGCCCATGATTATGATTGAGTATGCTCGCCTTCATCTTTCGCACCGCCTCGTCCGCGGCTCCCGCTTCGTATCTCACCGGGTTGGTCGCGCCCCACACCGGCTTGGGCCAGACGATATCGCCCTCTTTCCGCCCGAGGACGTGCACGTGCAATTGCCTGCACACGCATCCGATGGCGCCGACGTTTATCTTGTCGACGTCGTAGTAGTGTTTGATCGCACCGGAACACAGCGCGATTTCCTTCATCAGCTGCCGCTGGTCATCCACGCTCAAGTCGTGTATTTCCTCCACCCCGGGAACCCTCGGCACCAGGATCACCCACGGCCACGTGGAGTCGTCGTTCAGTAACGTCTCGCACAGGTCGAGGTTGACCGGAATCTGTCACGCGGAGGACGCGGGTCGGACGGACGGCGAGGTCAGAAGAGGAGGGAGGATCGTCGCTGACTGGGCAAAACGCACGAGCGACGAAGGCGAGAGGGTCCGTCCACCGAATCCCTCGTGTACATCGGGAAGCGCACCCTATGCGTGCTCGACGCGAGCGCGGGCGCGAGCTGGTACTTGGTTTCCTCGGCCATCGTCGCCGGCTCGAAGAGCACGAGGCGCGCGTCACCGAGAGTGTCCACCAGAATGTCTTCACCGCTAACACGTAAAAATTCGCGGTGAAACACGCAGTACTAAACGTAGGGATTCTTCGCCTGACCGCCCCACTCGAGTGCGCGCGCTCGAGACAGGCCGCGATGTCGACGATGGGCGGTCGCGGCGGTCGCGGCGGCCGCGGCGGCCGTGGCAGCGGCAGCGCTTCCGCGCCGATAACCTTCGACGACGACGGCAACGCCGTGACCGGCGCGACCGCGGAGGGCCCGCCTCCGCTTTTCCCCCCGATGCGACGCGCGCCACCGCCGCCGCAGGACCTGAGCGCGCGCGACGACGCGTTGCTCCGGTACCGCCGCTCGCTGAGCAGCGCGTGGCGCAACTCGTGCTACTTCCTGGATGCCGAGCCCGCGGCGAAGCGGTACCCGGAGGTGACCTTCGTGCGCTACGGCGACCGCGGCGCGGTCTCCGAGGCGAAGCGCGCGGACGCGGGCGCGGCGAAACTCGCGTCTCTGGCGGAGACGAACAAAAAGTGGTTCCCGCTGGAGCTTCGCCGACGAGCGCCGATTGCGTCGCGGGACGACGGCCGCGTTCGGGAGCGCGGCCGGGGACGACACAAGCGCGGACGCGAAGGCGTCAACGATGACGACGATCCGAACGTCAACGACCCGAACGTCACGGTGTGGAACGCGGAGCTGGGCGTCGGCGCGCCCGCGAAGGCGGTGAGCAAAAAGCGCGCGCGCGGCGACGGCGACATGAGCCGCCTCGATCGGCTCGCGCGTCTGGAGGAGGGGAAAACGTTTTCCCCTCATACATCTCATCACGCTACGGAGGATTCCAAACAGGGCATCGTGACTGACAACGCGACGTGCGAGGTTCCGGTAGGGAAGAAACGAAACGCATCAGTCGCGTTGACGGTGGGCTCGAGCGAGCTCGCGGACGAGCGCGTTGCCGAGGCTCGCCGCGTCGCGGGAACCGCGCGGCCGCGCGGCGACGGCGAGAAGAAGGAACGGCGCGACGAACACGACGGGTCCCGGGTCGGAAAGCCCAAGCCCCACGGCGAGGAGGAGGAGGACGAGATGGAACACGGAAACGGCGACGAGGACGACTGGGACGAGGAGGACGACTACCAGCAGGGCGGGAACTTCGACGACGACGACGGGTACGACGACGACTTCCAGGACGACGGCGAGGGGGGGGACGCGTTCTTTTAGTTCGACGAAGTGTTTGAGACCGTGTCGATTTGGTAGTCTACTCTACTCCTACATGATGATGGGGTTTTTTTCAGACTCGTGCGTCAGTGCGACTCTGCGTGCCCCGGGGAAACCATCGATGCGCCTCGGGATCGTCGTCGCGGCGCTCCGATCAGCCGCTTTCGGGGGGGGCTCCGCGCTCGATACGAGACAACGCGCGCGCAGTGAAACGACCGCACGCGTCTCTACTGCATCCGCTGTATGCGTCCCATGATGACCTGCCCCGTCTCCAGGTACCGCAGCGCGCACTGCGACAGACACGCCGTCTCGTACCGATCCAGCGACGCCCCCGGCTTGGCGACGCACTTGTCGAAGCACACGTCCGCGAGTTTCGACACCACCTCGTTGAACATCGCCTTGCGCTTCTCCTCCTCCAGGAAGTTGGCCATCGCGGGGTCGACGCCGCCTTGTTGAGGGGCCATCGCGCGGGGTCGGCGGGACGAGCGCGCGCGCGGACGAGTGCACACCACGGACCCGATCACGCGCTCGAAGCACGCAAAACAAATTGTTTCCTGTGAGTCAGACAGTGTCAAGTGTCGACGCTGACAGTGTCACGCAAATTTCCTCGAAACACCGACGACGTATTGTGTTCACGGTACAACGCGCGTCGTCCGCTTGCGTGGAAACGCTCCCTACTCCTGCCTGTTTTTGCGCGTGACCCCCCCCTCCCACAGCTCGAGCACCACGGACCGCCTCCGCGCGCCCTCGCCGACCAGCGGCGTGACGCCGTGCCTCTTTTCGGAGGGGAACACGACGGCGTCGCCGCGACGCAGAGGCGGCGACGGGTCGACGAACGTCGTCTCGTCGAAATCGCCCCCGAAATCGCCGCCGCGCGTGAAGAAAGCGCCTCCGCTCCGCGTTGTTTTTTTTGGGTTTAGAGCTCCGTCGCTCTCGGTACCATCATCACTCAAACACGACAGAGACGGCGTCTCGAGCACGACCGAGACGGTCAGCACCGACCCCGTGTCCCGGTGCGCCGGGTCGACGACGCCGCCGCCGGCTTCGTACGCGTGGTACTCCGCGCTCCGAATGAACAGAGCGCGGCCGCGCGCGAGGTTAAAAAAACGCGCGTCCGTTTCAAACGCCGCCCGCAAGAGTTTCGCGCGAGCCCTCGGCGCGTGTTTCGAGAAGGCATCATCTACGGTCGGGTCGTCCTGCTCGACACAAGCGTGCAAGTGCACGACGCGGTGCGACCGGTGCGCGTGACACGCGTCCTCAAATTCCGACCACAGATTCGTCTCGGACGAATCTTCGCGAAACTTCGCGTACGCGGATGCTTCGTTTGAAGGTTCATCGATCGGAGCTTCGAAGCTCGCGGCGTCGAGAAGCGCCGCGCCCAGCCGCGCGGCGAGCGCGTCGTCGTCGGCGCTCGAAACGTCGGTTTCAAACGTCGGTTTCGTTTGAGCGGTATCATACGCGAAGAAACCGGGCTGGAGTTTCTCGACCAGGGCCTCGACGGACGCGACGTCCGCCTCGTCGAAGATTCCGCGCGCGACGCGCGGCGTCGCGAGCGCCACCGCCGCCGGATCCGCCGCCGCCGGTTTCGGTTTCGTCGCCGCCCACTCAGTCAGAGAAACGCCCCTCGGCGGGGTCACGAACACACCGTACTTGGCGTGCGTCGCGTCGCGGTACACCGCCCAGTCGTGCGGGTTCGTCGCCTGATCGAACAGAGGGTTCCCGCCGTTCGCCGCCGACGCGGCGTGTAAACCCGCGACGTCGACGCACGTGTCGAGCGCCTCGACGCACGTCACGATCGCGAACGGTTTCGCCGCGGTTTCCCACTCGCGCTTCAGCCAGCCGGACAACGCACTTAGACCGTGGCCGGTGATGAACAGAAGCAGAACCGTGGGACTCGGCGTGTTCGCGTCCATCGCGTCGTCCGCCCCGAGCGAGCCGGCGGGAAGCGCGGTGAGGTCTCGCAAATGCCACGAACACACATCAGACACCGCGTTTCCCATCGCCTCCGCTCGTTTCTTGCTCTCCGCCAAACACGGCGCGTCGATCTCCACCCCGACGCAGCGGCACCCGTACCGCGCCGCGGCCTCGTGCAGCACGCGCCCGTCGCCGCACCCGAGGTCCCACAGCACGCTGTCCTCGTCCAGGCGCGCGGCGTCCAGGATGTGCGGCACCCGGCTCGACGCGCACGGCGCGAAGGGCGAGACGGACCGCGGGCCGGCGTGGCTCCACGGCTCCGAGGTCTCCAGGCGCTGCGTCAGCACGTACCGGCGCGCCAGCGCGGACTGCTCCTTCTCGCACAAATCCAGGCCGACGCCCGAGTCGGCCACGGAGGCGTCGGGGCCCATCCCGAGGCGAGGACTCCCGAGGGCGGCGGTGCCGAGAAAAGTGTCATCAGGGAGAGCAGAGTGTCGGCAGCCAAGTGACACGATTTTTCGAAGCCGCGATTTGACAAAATGTTTCGCGCTACGTGTACTACATGAGCAGTCTCATGAGACTCATCCCCACCGCCGCCATGGACATGATGGCGCCGATGGAGTACTTGATGACGTCGTTCTTCGCCGCCTCGATGGTGGTCTTCATCGATGAGATCTCCCGATCCAACCGCGACTCCATGGCGCCCGTCTTATCGTCCTGCCGCTGCAGGTCGTCTCGCAAGCGTCCGCGTTCGAGGTTCAGGTCGAGCTTCTGCGACGTCGCGATCTTCTCGTGCGCGAAGCGAAGCTCCGACCGGAGTTTCTCGATCTCCACCGTCACGACATCCACCGAGTGCCTGCTGCTGCTCTCCGCCTCGCGTTGCCGCGACTTCATCTCGCGCTCCGCGGCGTCCACCTTCGCGGTGAGTGAAACGGTGAGTCGCTCAAACTCGGCGCGGCTCGCCAACGGACCGGTGGCGTTTTTTGTCGCGCTCGCGATTTCGCGCGCCGTGGCCTCGGCGACGCGCGCGTCCATGCCCGCGCGCTCCAGCGCACGCACCATCGCGAGCGTGTCCACGTACACCACGGAGGAGGGGTAGTGATGTGCATGTGCGTTTTGGTTTTGGAAAGGAAAAGAACCGCCGGCGTTCGTCGCGCCGCCGCCGTGTGATGATTCTTTGTTCGAAAACGCAGCAGCGTCGGCAGGC
>Ga0181559_10004735_pt1 | contig 13138 bp, 5 predicted proteins | sample 011ome_21_FD_133752 | JGI IMG/M metagenome (GOLD analysis project Ga0181559, IMG submission 133752) | Coastal salt marsh microbial communities from the Groves Creek Marsh, Skidaway Island, Georgia - 011508AT metaG (megahit assembly) | ecosystem: Environmental > Aquatic > Marine > Intertidal zone...
CCCAATCGCCCGAGGGGCCGCCCCCGAAGGGCTGCAGGGGAGCGGGGGCGGGATCCTCGCCCATCTGCGCGTCGCCGTCGCCCATCCCGACGATCAGGTGGAGCGCTCGACCGAGTGAGAGTGTGGTTGAGCGTGTGCCGCTCGCAGTGATCCGGGATCATCCATTCCTTGGACTAGCAATGAATCGGCGGTTCAGGAGTCTCGAGGCAGCACACTGTCTGGCGCACATTTGGCAACCGCATTGGGGCGGTGACGGTCAACAGACCAGAGAAAATCGCCGAAACACGCGCGAAACTCGTCCAACAACAGCAACAAGTGGCATTTCCTTTTTGCCATCTGCTCGTGGTCCTCGCCGCGGCCACAGCTTCGCCGCGCCGCGCCGGCGACGAGGATGTCGTCGTTGTTCACGCTGCGGGTTCACCTGCCCGAGTGCGGGGGCGAGCCCGCGCGCGGTGGGACGCGCGGGTCTTCCGGTGACGACGCGGAGCGCGAAGGGGGCGCGCTCGCGAGATCCGACGGAGCGCGAGGCGAGGCGGGGGACGCCGTGGAGGATGCGCCGTGGCGCCCTCTGGCGTTTTCCGCGGGCAACCCTCGCGCGGAGATCATCCACGGCGAGCTTCACTTGTTCCGCGACACCCTCACCGCGGCCGCGTCGTCCTCCGGGCCGACCGGTGACGTCGGGGACGACGCGGACGCGCTCCCGCGGGGTCGGCATCCCACGGTGTGCGTCTTGGCCGTGCCTTCGTCGCTCAGCGTCGGCGACTTCTGCCGCTTCGTCGCCGCGTTCGCGCCCTCGGTGGTGGAGATGCGCATGGTCGCGCCGAGCGGGGAGGACCCTGAACGACCCGGAACGACGGAGACGGAGACTACCGCGACGACGACGAAAAGAGTCGTCGCGCAAGAGTCGTCGCGGCGTCTCCCGAAACCGGGATCGTCGTACAGCGTGATTTTGCGCTTCGCGGACCAGGAGAGCGCGGACGCGTTCGCGCGTAACTACCACGACCGCAAGTTCAACGCGTTCTGCGAAGAGAAGTGCCGCGTGCTGTTCGTGCGGCGCGTGGAGGTGACCGCCGGGCAGACTACTCTAAACGCCGACGGCGCGCCCGCGCGCGACGACGGGGACGCGCTCGTCGAGCTCCCGAGTTGCCCGGTGTGCTTGGACCGGCTGGACAACGAGGCGAGCGGCGTGGTGACCACGGTGTGCTCGCACGCGTTCCACGCCTCGTGCATGAGCAACTGGGAAGACAACTCGTGCCCCGTGTGCAGGTACACGACGAGCCCCGACGCCGTGACGGCGTGCCACTGTCCGGGCTGCGAGGAAACCTCGGAGACCGCCGCCCTGTGGGCGTGTCTGATTTGCGGCAGCGTCGGGTGCGGGCGGTACGACGGGAAGCACGCGCTCGAGCACTGGCGTGAGAGCGGCCACTGCTACGCCATGGAGCTGCGCACGCAGCGCGTCTGGGACTACGTCCGCGACGGGTTCGTGCACCGGCTGATCCAGAGCAAAGCCGGGCTCGTGGAGCTCACGCGGGGACCGCGCGGCGGCGGCGGCGGCGAGCGCGGCGGCGAGCGGAGCCCCCGCCAGGGCTCCGACGCCGCCGCCGGAGAAGCCGAAGGCGCGTCCGCCTCCACATCCTTCTCGAAGCGACGCGGCGGCGGCGGCGGCGGCGGCGGCGGCGGCGGCGGCGGCGGCGGCGCGCTCGACCACGGGCTCGGGGCTGAGTACGACGACGAGTACCCGCTGGACCCCGGCTTGGAGGAGGCGCTGGTGAGCAGCAAGCTTGACGCGATCCACGCCGAGTACAGCGCGCTGCTTGCGAGCCAGCTGGACTCGCAGCGGCGCTACTTCGAGGGCCTGGTCGCCGCCGCCGCCGCGGAGAAGGAGGGCGCGCTGAGCGCCGCCGCCGCCGCAGAGCGCCAGGCGGAAGTGATCGCCGGCGCCGTGCGCGACGCGCGCGAGGCGAGGCAGGAGCTCAAGGTGGCGCGCGCCGAGCGCGACGCGCGCGCGCGCGCCGCCGAGGCGCTGGAGGAGGAGAACGCGTTTCTGCGGTCGGTGAACGACGCGCTTTTGTTGAACCAGCGCGAGGCGGAGCGCGACGCGGCGGCGGCGGCGGCGGGCTCGAGAAGGACGGACGGCGAGAAGGACGAACGCATACGCGACCTGCAGGAGCAGGTGCGCGACCTGATGGTGTTCCTGGACGCGCGCGAGAAAGCCGCCGCGCCCGAGGCGCGAGATGACGCGCCCGAGGCGCTCGGCGCCGGCGGGGCCCGGGCCCGGGCCCGGGGCCCGGCCGACGCCTCCGCGCGCGCGCCGTCCGAGTCCATCCGGGGCGGAAGCGTGCTGGGCGTCGGCGCGGGCCCCGCGGTCCCGGGCGCGGACGACGCGCCCAGCCGCTCGGGCGTCCACGCCAGGCTGCAGAAGAAACTCGCCGCGCGCCAGACCAAACGCGGGGGCTGACGTAGAGCGGGCGGAGCGCGCAGAGCGCGCGGAGTCAATAAATAATCGCCGCCAGAGGAACACGCGGAAGGGGTACAGTACAAAAGTAGATTACAACAAAAGCCCGCCCATCGAGCCGCGTACGTCGCGTCGTTCGGAATAGACCCGAGGGACGCGACGGCGCGTTCACGCCGACATCGACAGCTTGGGCTGCTGCCTGAGCGCGTGCGCGGACGCGATGGACGCCAGGCAGGCGCCGGCGCGCGCGGCGGCGAGCCGCTCGAGCGCCGCCGAGGACGCGCCGGGGAGAACCTTCGCGGAGGCCACCGCCGAGACCGCCGCCGCCGCCGCCGCGGGATCCGCCTCTCCCCTCCGGTGCTCGGCCAGCGCGGCGTCGACCGCGTGCTGCACCGACCCAGCCAGCGCGACGCCGCACGCCGTGTGCCACGCCCACATCAGGTTCCCGCCCCCGGGAACGAACTCGCCGTCGATCCAGCGGTTGATCTCGTCGTGCCCGTCGTCGCCGCCGCCGCCGCCGCCGCCGCCCCAGTTCGAGCCGCCGCCGCCGCCGCCGTCGTCCCCGGACCCGAAGACGCCATCCGACCCGTCAGCGCCGGCGCCGTCCGCGGGCTCGCCGGCGCCGAAGGCGCCGTCGCCGCTCCCCCAGGGCGCGCCGCCGCCCCCCCCGGCGGCTCCCCACGGGTCCCTGTTCTCGTCGCCGCCGCCGCCCCTGCGGCGGCGCAGCTTGCCGCACTTCGTGGGCGCGAACACCTCCGTCTCGGTCCAGCGCGTGTGGCGCAAGATAGGCGGCGCTGACTTGGGCGGCGGCGCGACGCTCGCCACGCACGGCGACGCCGGAAAAAGCGTGCCGGCGGCGCCCGCCGCGACGAGGCTCGCGTGTCTGCGCTGGTCGCGGCTCTGGCTCGCGCAGCCGCCGCGAGGGGACGTGCCTCCCAGGGCGGTCTGCTGAACCGCCAGCACCTGCGGGCGATGATCGCGGTCGCGGGGGTTGCGGGCGGGGACGTTCAGACGAATTCGCGGCGGGACGCGCGTCGCGGCGATTTCGAGACGCCGAAAACGGGTGCTGACGCGCATTCGCGGGTGGAATATCCGCGGTCCACAACGGCGTGATTCTTCGGAAAAGGCACGGCCGCGCGTCTCGGTGATGCGCGGGCGGTGGCGCGCGGGTTTCGGGCGCACGTACCTTGCTTCCTGCCTTACCCACCGCGTGCGCGCACGTCGCCGCGTTCTGGACGATCGCCTGGAGCGTCATCTTCGCTCAGGCGCTCGGCGGCTTCCTCGACGCGCGCGCCCGACAAGGGATCTCGGTTTCAAAAACCCTCGGCGCGCGCCTCGCGAACGCGCCGTGACGTGATCGGACGCGCGACGCACGCGCCGTTCGAGGGACAGGCGACCGGGCGTCGCGTGCCTTCCGCGCGGGCGCTGCGTCCGGCGTCGGTTTCGATTCTCCGCGCGCGTCCCGTCGGGGGCACACAGGAATGCGCGGCCACGCGAAAAGGACGACCGTAAAACACGAATGCGCGCGAAACCAAACACGTGGCCAATCAGCGCCTTCTCTTCGCCGTTCGGCGCCAAACGAAATCGGAAAAGAAAATCCAAGGCAAATATCCCAGCACTGTCCCGCACGCCGCGAACGTCAAGTCAAGGCTAAAAATGCGGTGATAAAAACAAACGAACCGCGCCTCCAACTCGCGCCTCGAGAATCACACAGCCTCGTCGCTGCCCTTCAGGATGCCCTCCATCTCGCGCATGTTCAGGACCGTCTCGCGCTGTACCGCGGCCTCGTTCTCGACGCCGCGCAGGAACGCGCGCGCGTTGCTCGCCATCCCGCGGTCGAAGGGGTTGCGGAACTTCCCATCCGCGTCGCGCAGGTAGTGGTAGCGGTGCGCGTTGGCGAGCTCGTTGGTGGTGATGTTGCGCAGCGCCTGGTGTACCTGCGCCGCGAAAAGAAAGCCCACCGGGAACAGAACCGCGCCGTCGAACACTAGGAACATGGTGATGTACGTCATCGTGAACGGCCCGGGCGTCGGCCCGCCTTGGCGCAGGCGCGCCACGCCGACCAGAAACGCCACGAGCATGGCGAGCGTCTCGAGCGCGAGGAAAAACACAAAGTCGCGCAGGTTCTTCTTGCCGATGACGTTGCCCATCCACGGGCAGTAGTGGTCGAACCGCTTCACGCACCGGTTCGTCACCGAACAGTGCTTGGTGCCCCAGGGCTTGACGATCTTGCACGTGGGGCACAGCGCGGACCAGTTCCCGGCTTTGAGCTCGGGGTGATCGAGGCGCGGGTGCTTCGCGCCGCCGCCCTCGAACCCGCCGGAGGCGAAGCCGCCGGCGCTGCTCGAGCGGCGGTGCGCGCCCCCGCTCGGGGCCTCGTGCCGGGCTGGGAACTGGTCCGCGCTGTGCCCAGCGCCTCCGCGCGCGCCGAGCACCTCCGCCGCGTGCGCGGCGTCCACGAACCCCGGGTCCGCCGTCGACACGCGGTACATCAGAAACAACCCCGCGCCCGACGAGAGCACCACCAGCCACGACCACGCGGCGAGGTGCACGTCCATGACGGGCATGCCGTCCGCGAGCACCACGGTGTGCACGAACATGAACACGAGGCCGAGAATGAGCGCGAGGCACGCCATGGCCATGCCTTTGTCGTTGAAGAACGCGCCGGGCGATTTTTTAGACGACGTCTCGTCGCGCAGACGATCCTGGTGGTGCGCCAAAAAGCCGCCCAGGCTCTTGTGACCCTTGTCCGTCGCCAGCTGCGCCGCCGTGCTCCCCTCCGAGTCCGTCGCCTCCATGAGCGCGAGCCCGCCCGCCTGCGCGAGCACGTGCGCAGCCTCGCTCTTGCCCCGGATCGCCGCCCAGTGCAGGGGCGAGCACCCTTCCTTGTCCTGCCGGGACTCGTCCGCGTCGCAGAAGAGCAGCAGCTTGACGGCGTCCGGGAACCCTTTGTACGCCGCCCAGTGCAGGGGCGAGCGCCCGTCCAGGTCCAGCGCGTCCAGATGCGCGTCCCATCGGGTTTTGAAGTGGTACAGAATGCCGGTGTGCCCGTACTGCGCGGCGACGTGCGCGCAGTCGTACCCACGCACGTCCCGCGAGGACACGGACGCGCCGCTGCGCAGAAGCAGCTCGGCGCACGGCAGCGAGCCGCGCACGCACGCCCAATGCAGCGCCGTCTGACCGTCGCCGTCAACCGCGCCCACCTCCGCGCCCTTCTCGAGCAGGAACGTCGCCACCGCCACGCGGTTGTTCAGCGCGGCCCACTGCAGGGGGCGGAACCTGTTCGCGAGAGGGGAGGAGAAGTCGCCAGGGCGCGTCGCGTCGCGTGAGTTTCTTTCGCGTTCATTGAAGACATCGAATCAAGACGAGGCGCGTCGACGGGTCTTCGAGCGGGACAGATCTCCGAGGGAGGCGCGCGAAGAGAGACATCGTGAGAGAGACGAACGCGACGCCGCGTGGCGGACGTACCCCGTGGCATCCTGCGCATTGACCAGCGCGGGGTCCTCGTCTATGTATCTCGTGAGTTTCTCCAGGTCCCCGTACGCCGAGGCTTTCCACACGTCATCGACCGCGGGCGGCTCGTTTTCACCCATCGCGCGTCAATCGCGTCGAACAGGCGTCGGATCGGTCGAGATCGGCGACGCGTGCGACCCCACACGCTGAGCGAGGGCGTGCCGCCGACCGCGCGGTCCGCGTGTGCCGCGTTCGAGATCACGCCCGGCGACTGCGGCGCGGCGTCGAATGAAGGTCGTGGGGCGACCGGCGGCGCTGACGCCTGCCTAAAGGCGAACAACAGATGACGACGGTCAACTGACAACTGGCCGCAGTTCTTCTCAACAGTTGAACTGCCCTGCCCCCAAAGAACGAAACTTCTTGGATAAACACGCGCTGAGGTCACTGGTGGCTTCCACATCCCGGGACGTCAGGGAGCCGCGCCGTCCGGTCGCGGTCTCAGCCGTCCACGAACATGTCGTTCCTCGCGACGACCTCGTGCTCGGTGGCACTCTCGGCGGCCGTGTCCTCCGGCTTTGCCGACCGCTCGCGCGCCCGCGGCGCGCCCGCCGCGCGTCCCTCCGCCGCCGCGATGCGTCCCCGGCGCGGACGCGCGCGCGCGTCCGCGTCGGCGACGGAAGTGGACCCCGCGGACGTGTACGCCATCCAGAGCGCGCGCGACGACGGCGAGGGCGTCGTGAGCGCCAAGGCGTGGCTCGAGGCGCGCGCGTCGGACGCGCCCGTCGCGGGCGTGTACGCGACGTACGACGAGGACGAGACGATGACGTTCGTCGGGTACAGGCGGGACGTCCTCGCCGCCGTGCGCGCGCACGTGGAGCGGAACGGCGCGGACGCGACGGGCGTGCGCGTCGCCGCGTTCGCGAATAAGCAGATGGCCACGCGTGCGAATCTGCGCGCCGAGTCCGACCGCTGGATCGGCGAGTGGGTCGAGGCGAACGGGGGGGATGAGGCGCGCATCCCGAAGGGCAACCTCGCCGTCAACGCCGCCGACTGGACGCTCGCGCCCGAGTCGTGGCCGAACGAAGGCGCGGCGGCGGTGGCCGGCGCGGGCGCCGCCGGGACGCCCACCGTGGACCCGAGCACGGGCAACGTCGTGAGCCCCTACGCCGCGGGCGGGGACGCGGTCGGGAGCGCGGAGGAGGAGGAAGAGCCGCTGGACCCGAACCGCGAGCTGAAGGAGCTGACGGTGGCCAACGTGGACGAGGCGCTGAACGAGGTGCGGCCGTACCTGCAGGCGGACGGCGGGGACGTGGAGGTGGTGGGCATCGAAGACGGCATCGTGGCCGTGCGGATGCAGGGCGCGTGCGGGTCGTGCTCCAGCTCTACGGCGACTCTCAAGGGGGGGATCGAGAAGACGCTCGTGAAGGTGTTCGGCGACGCGGTGACGCAAGTCGTGAACCTCGACGACGCCGGCGGGGGAGGCGCCATGTCGCTCTCGCGGGAGGCGGTGTCCGAGCACCTGGAGAAGTTGTCGGGCGCGATTCACAACTACGGCGGGTCCGCGGCGGTCACCGAGGTGGAGGACGGGGTATGCGTGCTGGAGTTCAAGGGGCCGCTGGCGCTGGGGCAAAGCATCGCGAGCTCGCTCAAGGGCAAGTTCCCGCTGCTCAAGGAGGTGAAAATCAAACAAATCGAGTGACGTCGGAACGCGGTGTCCCTCTCGGGCTTATACAAGAAGCTGATAATACGTACCTTCACCTGATGAAGGTACAAAAAACGAATCGAAGACAGTCACAAACGGAACGCGCGGCTCGTCAATACTCCGCCACGGTCATCTCCCCGTAGTCCCACCCGACGCTCACCTTCACCGGTAACGCGACGCGCAGGGAAAACGCGCGGGACGCGCGTTCCATGACCCCCCGGATCGCTCTCACCGCCGAAACCGCATCCGCCTCGTCCAGCTCGAAAACCAGCTCGTCGTGCACCTGGAGCACCAGCCGACACCGGTTCCGACGCAGCGCGCGCCACGTCTCCGCGTCGGCGTCGTCGTCCGACGCGTCCGTCCGCCGCGACGGCGCGCCGTGACGATCGTCCGGCACCGTCAGCTTCTCGAACACGTCCAGCATCGCGCGCTTCACGATGTCCGCCGCCGAACCTTGGCACGTCGTGTTCACCGCCTTGCGCGCCTCGGCGGCGAAAGCCGCGCCGCTCGAGCGTCCCGCCAGCCCGGGCAGATGCCGCCGCCGGCCGCCCAGCGTGACGACGTGCGGCGGCGTCCGCGCCGCCGCCTCCGCGACGACGGCCGCGCGCCACCTCTCCACCCCGGGTATGGACGCCTTGAACGTGTCCGCGAGAACGACCGCGGTGGCCTCGTCGCACCCCGTCTCCGCCGCGAACTTCGAGACGCCGCCGCCGAAGAGCGCGGCGTACGCCAGCCGCTTCGCCGCCGCGCGGTCTTTTTCGCTCGGGCGCGCGGCGGCGTCGCCGACGACGCCGCCGCGCAAACGCGACGCCAGCGCGTCGAACGGGTCGTGTTGTTCGTTCGCGAACGCCGCGAGAAGCGCCTCGTCCTTCGAGAAGTGCGCGGCGACGCGCAGCTCGAGCTGCTTGTAGTCCGCGGAGAGCAGCACTCGGCCGGCGGGCGCGCGGAACGCGCCGCGAATGGCCAGACGGCTCGACGAATCGCCGGACGGGCTCGAGAGGCGCGTCGAGCCGGCGGCGGCGAATCCGGGAATCGCGCGCGGGTGCGGGAGGGTCTGCAGGTTGGGCTCCTCCATCGCGAGGCGTCCGGTCTCGGCGTTCGTCTGGTGGATGGTGCCGCGCAGACGCACGCACACGTCGCGCGACTCGCCGGAGACGTGACCCGCGCCGCGCGCCAGGTCCACCAGCTCCTCGGCGGCGCCCGCGCACTTCGACAGCGTCCTGTGCTCGAGCACGAGCGCGGGGAAAGCGTGCTGCGACTCGAGCGCCCGGAGGGTCTCGCCGTCCGTCCGGAACCTCTGGCGCCGACGCCTCGCGCCCGCGCTCGCGCCCGCATCCATCACCGCGCACGGCGGCGGGGGAAGCGCGAGGTCCTCGAAGAGCACGCGCGCGACGTCCGCGGAGGACGCCAGCGACGCGGGCGCCGCGCCGGCGGCTCGGAGCGTCGCCTCCGCCTCGGCTTCAATCTCCAGCAGACGCGCGTTGGCGCGCGCCGTCTGCGACTCGAGCGCGGCGGGCGCGAAGGGCACGCCCTCCGCCTCCATGGACGCGAGCACGGGCACGAGCGGCATCTCCACGCGCTCCAGCGCGACGCGAACGGCGTCCAACGCGCCGCCGGAGGATGAAAAACGTCTCTGGATCGCCGCCTCCACGGCCAAAATCGTCGCGGCGGCGCGCGTCGTCGCCGCCGCCGCCGCGCGGTTGCGGCGCGCGCGGCTCGTCTCGACGGCGCCCGCCACCTCGGCGAACCGGCCGGGCCACGCCGACGCGCGCCGCGTCGCCTCATGGTCGATGTCGCCGGCGAACGCGCGGGCGAGCGCTTCGGAGGCGCCTCCCGCGCCGCCGCCGTCCACCAGACGAACCCACCCCGCGCCGACGCCGCACGCGAGCTCCGTCGCCTCCGGTCGTAACAGCCACCCCGCGACCCGCGCGTCGGAATACGGAGGCGCCACGCGCCCGATGGACCAGCCACCTTCGGGGTCGAGCCGTCCGACGACGGCGTCCGCCGCGCCCATCGCGCGGAGCTGCGGTTTCAGGTCCACGGTGCTTTTCCGCGCGCCGGGCGTCGCCAGGATGGACCGCACGGTCTCCCACGCGAGCCCGCGACGGGCGGGGCCGGGGCCGGGGCAGGGGCCCGCGTCGTCGGCGTCGGCGTCGTCGTCGTCGCCGCGCCGCGCTGGGCCGACGACGACGGGCGCGTAGAAGGTCGCTTCGGGGTTCGACGCGAACGCCAGCGCGATCGCCACGGGAGGTGCGGCGGTCGGCCCGGTGCCCAAACCCGCGACCGCGCGCGTCCCCGGACGAAACACGAACGCGTACGACGGCGCGGCGCGCCAAAACGCCTCGAGCCGCTCGAGGTGTTCGGGGAGACGCACCGCCACGGCGCCTCGCGCGGCGGCGGGGTCGAACGGAGGCTGCCGCGCCCTCTCCGGCGACGGACCGGACGCGTCCTTGTCTCTGTCCGACAAAGGCTCGATCTCCTCGTCGTCCCGGAACCCGAACGCGGTCTCGTCCCCGACGAGCGCGGGCTTCGCGATGGGCGCGAGTCTCTGGAGCTCGCGGAGTTTCGCCTCGGACGCCTCGCGCGCCGCACTCCGCTGCTCCGCGCACAGGCGCCGCGCGCCGCGCAGGATCATCTGCGCGACGGCGCGGCCGGCGCCCGCGCCTCCCTTGGCGCCGGGCTGAAGGAGCGCCATCAGCTGCTTGGCGGACATGGCGAGGACCGCCTCCGGGGTTCTGTACCCCGCCGCGTACAGCGCGCGCGCCCGGGACGCGCCGATGCCCGGGATGCTCGTGAGCCCCAGGAGCTCCTCCTTGGCGCCGGCGGCGATTCGGTCCTGCAGCCGCGTGACTAGCGCCTCGACGTCCCCGAAGCCCATCGGGCCGCACACCGCCGCCACCTGCCCGGCGTGCCTCGCCGCGGCCTCCTGCGTCTGCGCCAGGAGCCCCGGGGACATCCCGAACGCCTCGGCGGTTTCGAAGACGTCGCGCTCGCATACCACGTCGTGCAGCGCCAAAGCTTTAAGAAACCGGTGGCAAATCCGAGCCGACGCGCGGTGCTCCGCGGCGCGGTCGCTCGCGCCGCGCACCAGCCGGCCGTAGTACGCCTCGGTGATCCCCACCGTCTCCGCCACCACGCGCTCGTGCTCGTTCAGGCGGCCGTATATCTTCACGAACACCGCGCGGTTCAACCAGCACTCGTCGTCCGCCGCGGGCGGGCCGCCGCGGCCGGGTCGCGGTCCGGGCCGCGAAGCCGCCGCGGCGGACGACGGGTCCGCCCCGTCCTCGACGTCCGCCGCCGCCGGCGGGTCGGGCGGGACGCACAGGAACAGCAGGTGCAGGTCCGTCTCCAGGATCAGGCACCGCCGCGCCTTCCGCACGTCCGCCACGACGGCGACCGCGCGGTCGGGGTCGAGGTGCGCGGCGGCGGCGGCGCGGCCGAGCGGCGTCGGGTTCCACTTCTGCGACTCAGCGTCCCAGCTGAGGAACGAACGCTCCGCCAGCCACCGCAGCGCGCGCGTCGCGCCAGCGGCGACGACGTCTTGGAAGTCGTTCAGGGCGTTGAGCAGCGTGCACTGGATGTACCGCTTGATGTCACCCGGGTCTCTCGCCAGCCCGCACGCCGCCGCCTCGAGCATCACGCGGCGCATGCCCGCCTGCGCGATGGTCGAGCTGAGCGCCTCGCCGTCCGAGGAGAGGCGCTCGGCGATCTCCAGCGCCAGCGCGTCGGCGTCCCGCGGAGTCGCGCGACTCGATGTCGCCTCGGCGCCGCGCCGCGTCCACCGCACCTCTGCCGCGCGCGGGCACACAACGAACGCGTCGCCCACGTCCGCGCCGAACCCCGCGCGCCCGGCGCGGCCGACCATCTGCTGCAGGTCGCGCGCTCTCAGCACCTCGTGCAGCGCCGGCTTCTTGCGGTACACGTACGGGTTGGCGATCACCACGCGCTTCGCGGGGAGGTTCACGCCGGTGGCCATCGTCGTGGTGCAGCACACCACGCGGAACGCGCCCTCGCGGAAGCCCCTCTCGACGACGGACTTCTCCTCCGCGCGCAGCGCGGAGTGGTGCCACACCACCCCACGCGACGCGCAGGTGGCGAGCGAGCGTTTCTTCTCCGTCTCAATGTCCGCCGCGTGCGGCTGAAGCCGCCGGAGCTCGTCCACGAGCGCGGCGCGCGACGCGCGCGTCGGACCGGGGGCGCTCGCGTCGGGGCCCGGGCCCGGGCCCGGGCCCCCATCCGCGTCCGCGTCTGCCAGCCCGGCGTCGTTGGCCAGTTTCGTGACGAGCGCGTTCGCCGTGGCCTCGCACTGGAACTTGGCGGCGCAGAACACGATCACGCCGCCGCGTCGCGTGACGTGCGTCGTCTCGTCCTCGTCCGCGAAACCCTCGCGCACGAGCTCCACCGCGTGGTCCGTCTCCGTGACCGCCGCGGGGGGCAACGCGCGCGCGCGGCGCGGGTCCAGCGACGGAACGTTTTCGTTCGAATCTCGGTGGATCCCGTCCTCGTCCTCGCGTCCGTCACCGCCGTCACTGCGCAGGGAAAACACCCGCCCGCCGGTCACGATGTGCGTGCGCAGCGGCACCGGCCTGAAGTCCGTCTCGAACAGCTTCGCGTCGAACCAGCGCGCCAGCCCGTCGACGTCCGCCAACGTCGCGCTCATGCCGATGATCTGCGGTTTTGACGCGTCGGCGTCGGAAAAGTCGCCGCTGAAACCGGAGGGCTCGGTGAGCGGCACGAGATGGTCGTGCATCTCCTCGCGATCGATCGCCGCGTCCAGGTTGTCGATCGCGGCGTGGCCCTCGACGGTCTTGCGCGCCGCGAACAGCAGCTTGGTCAGCGCCAGCTCCAGCGTCCCGCCTCGGCTGGGGTCCTGCACCATGTGCAGCTCGTCCACCACCACCGAGCTCAGCTCGCGCACGCGTTCCTCCTCGATGAGGCGCGTCATGACGTCGTTGAACTTCTCGGGCGTGCACACCAGCAGCCCGCCGCCGGCGTCGGGGGGTGGGAGCCTCCCGCCGCCGCCGCCGAAGAAGCGGCGCACCGATATTCTAGATTCCGCGCCGAGCATGCGTTCCAGCTCATCCGCGCGTTCGCGGCACAAGCTGACGAACGGCAGGACCACGATCCCGATCGAGCCCGGGACGGAGTGCAGGCGCCGGATCAGCAAGGTGTCCGAGACGAGCGATTTCCCGCCGCTCGTCGGCGCGCAGTACACCAAGTTGGACGTGTGATCGAACACGCCGTCCAGACCGAGACACGCGCGTTGCCACGGGTACAGACGCTCCACGCGTTTGACCTCGCGAAAGTACCGAACCGTCGCGTCCGGCAACCCGACGCTCGCGATCGAGTCGTCATCCGGCGCGGCGACTCGCGGCGGCGCGGCGGACGGCGCGACGCGCGGGAGCCGCGCGTGGTGGTTTCCGCGCGAACGGTCGACCGGACCCTGCGCCGAAAGCGCACCGGAATCACAGTTCCGAGCCGACCCTCCGATCGCGTTGGAGTGCGCGGACGCGGAGGGCGCGGGTCGC
>Ga0181559_10004741_pt1 | contig 13131 bp, 13 predicted proteins | sample 011ome_21_FD_133752 | JGI IMG/M metagenome (GOLD analysis project Ga0181559, IMG submission 133752) | Coastal salt marsh microbial communities from the Groves Creek Marsh, Skidaway Island, Georgia - 011508AT metaG (megahit assembly) | ecosystem: Environmental > Aquatic > Marine > Intertidal...
AAATTTCATACGAAATCTTTTGTCAATGGCTGAGCAAAATTTAAAATGAAAACTCCGACCGAAAGACTTCTCGATCATGCTTTCAAGATCTTTACTCCGACCAGGAAGGAGTCGGTCGTCGAGTGGGCAGAGAGAAATGCTTATCTCTCGGAGCGAGTCACCGAAATGGCAGGGAGATATTCGACCTCCGAGCATCCGTATGTCCAGGAGATCCTGAACCTCTGGCAAGATCCAAAGGTAAAGAAGGTCTCGTTGTGTTGGGGGTCGCAGACCTCCAAAACGACGACGACTTATGTCGGGCTCGGATGGGTGATCGATCGAAACCCTTCTCCGATTCTCTGGGTCTGGTCGAATGAGAAGCAAGCCAGGAACTTTTCAAACGATCGATTCCTTCCATTCTGCGAGGACTCGGAAGCGATTGCCAGGCATCTCCCCAGGACGAACGATGGAAAGGTCGATCGAGATCGAGCCTCTGCCCTGCGAATCGAATTTGACCGGTGCTCGATGAATTTAATCGGAGGACAATCTCAGCGGAATGTCCGGAATTATCCGGTGACTTATCTCGTCCTGGATGAGATCGATGTGATCCCGGAAGCGATCCGAAAAGATGTCCACGACCGAGTCAAGGGTCGGAGGTCATATAAGATCTTTCAGTCGTCCACCCCGATCGAGGAGAATGGAATCTGGGCAGAATATTTGACCGGTGATCGGAGCAAGTATTTCATGCCCTGCCCACATTGTGAGGAGGAGATCTCCTTTGAATGGAAGACCGGCAAGAATGACTATCGTCTCCAATATCCAGGAGAGGCAAAAAGGGAGGACGGATCCTATGACTTTGACCAGGTAAAGAATGAGACCTTTTATTCCTGCCAATCGTGCGGAGGTCAGATCCGGGACGCTGACAAGTTCCGGATGCTCCGGCAGGGCAAATGGAAACCGACTGCAACCGGTGAACCTGGAGTCCGTTCTTTTCACCTCTCGAGTCTTTATTCTCCGACGATTACTTTCGGGGAGATGATGATCAAGTGGATTAAGGCTCAAGACTCCCTGGATGGACTCAAGCAATTCGTCACCGGTTGGCTTGCCGAGCCCTGGAAGGATGAACTCCTGAACGCAACCGAGGAGGCGACGCATGAACTCTCCGGGGACTACGAAAGGGGGGAGATGATGGGAGAATTCCGATTGATGGCAGTCGATGTTCAGAGAGCCCACTTCGTCTGGTTGGTTCGTGGATACGACCAGGACGGAACCTCATATCTGATCGATCATGGATATGCTCCGAGCTACACCGAGCTTGATGACATCTTCGCCCGGTATGAATGCTCCTCCCTGGTTATGGACACCGGATTCGGGGAACGAACCCAGGAGAACTATGAGGCAATCTGGAGGAGGAGATCAAAATGGTGGGCAAGCAAGGGTTGGAAAAACCTGACGACCCCGGTTTCAATCAAGGCAGTCGATCCTTTTTCAGGGACGAACAAATCCGGGAAGTACAAACTCAGACTCCTCCATGTTGACACTTCGGTCTTTGGTGGAGAGATCCTAAAGCGAAGATCGAAACTCGTCGAGGGGTTTCAAATTTATAGAGAACCAGACAGGGATTACATCAAACAAATCAATGGGAAATTTATCGTCGAGAGCGTCACAAGGACAGGGGAAACAAAACAGGAGTGGAGGACGAAGAGGCACGGACAAGACCACTTCTTCGACTGCGAAGTCTACCTCCATGCCCTCTCGAAAGTCCTCGGTCTCGGGGCAGTCAGAAAAAAGGAAACCAAGGAAAATGAACAAAAAACAAAACCAAGAAAAAAACAACAACGAAGCGAGTCAAGTATTTGGTAAAATCATCAAGGCTCCTCTTGCCCTGGTCTATTGCTTCTCAGCAATTTTAATCGGAGCAATCGTCGGAGCAATCGCATCAATCACCCTGCCGATTTTCATTCCTTATCAGATGATAAAGGTTCGGTTTTTCAAGAGTGGAACTTGATGTAAAATTCGAGTCGGAGCGATTCGACTCTGCTCTCAAGACTTTGATGAAGATCACCGGGGCAACCCAGGAGCAAGTCATAAAATCGGAGTTTCGATCAATCCTGGGGAAAGCAAGTGAAACGACCAAGGTCGCAGATAAAAAGAAAATCCGAGCCCGGCATGATTACAAAGGAGAAGGACAACTTCAACCGAAGGAGGTCAAGTCCAGGGTCATGATCAATGGAGAGCTTGTTTACACCAGGAGAGTCCATAAAAAAGGAATGTGGATCAAAAGGAAAAAAGGAAATTACTGGGATCCAAACCGAATAAATCCAAGATATAAAAAGCTAAAAGCAATTTTTAAAAAGCAATTAGAATATGCACTCTCCCAGGTCGGACAATCGAAAGCAACCTGGGTGCATATTGCAAAAAAACTCGGAGGGAATTCAACCAAGCTCGGGTCATACAAAGTCCCTGCTTATGTGGCGAAAGTAAAACTCCCCAGGAGGCTCAAGGAAAAATTGAAAGTGAAATTCGGAACCGACCCCCTGGATTATTTTGTGGAGGTCAACAATTCGGGAGATACTGCAAACAACTCCGGATCCGGTGCTCGAGGAGCGATGGAATTTGCATTCGATGGGAGGAAAAAATTCTATTCAATGAACCTCTCAAAAGGGGTTTTCGATACTACAAAAAAAGCTCTCCGGGCTTATCCTGAACTCCGGATCGAATTGGACTCTTGACGATCGGTCGTCTTTTGATGACGACCACAAGCACGACCACTCCGGAACCAACGACGACCCTGGATCCGACAACAACCCTGGAGCCGACGACATCCACCTCGACGACCCCGGAACCAACGACGACCCTGGATCCGACAACAACCCAGGCTCCGACAACGACTCCGGAACTTGTCACAAAAACCGCAAAGGAAATCGAACTCCAGGAATGGCTCGAGATTCGGTCAAACCTGATGAACGCATTTAAGGAACTGACTAAGGTTTCGATCAACCAATATTCGATCCAGGAGCGACAAGTCATCCACGAAAGACGCTCCGAAATCAGGAAGGAGATCCGGATGGCAGATCGCAAGATCAAACTCCTCCAGGGATCCATTCGTGGACATCACTCTCCGAGCCTCGAAGGGTTCGGTCAATATGACTCAATAGGATGAAAAACAAAACATTTTGGAACCGGGTGAAAACCGCAGGGAAATATGTGTTCTCAAGGGAGCACGGATACAACGCAAGCAAGTCCACCAAGAGACGAGCACGACGCAGGGAAACCACTCCCAGACCAGAGCACCTGGCACTTGATCTCTCGGATCGTGCTCGAGTGATCGGGACTCTCCTGGACTACCGGAGAAACAATCCCCTGGTCGCTTCGATTTGTCGTCTTAGAGAAACGGATGTGATCGGTCAAGGAATTGTCCCCCAGGTCAACTCCGGATCGGATGACCTGGACAAAGAACTCGAAACCCTCTGGGCAAATTATTCCAGGAGTCCTGAATTATCCGGATCCATGAACATGAGAGACCTCCAGAGATCCCTAGCTTCAATGCCCTTGATCTTCGGAGATGGAGGGCTCCTCCTTACGAAGGAAGGAAAAGTTCAGATGGTCGAAGGAGATCGGATTGGAACACTCGAGGGGCAGGGGTTCTTCAACCGGGAGAATCCAAAGAGGGTAGAACCTGGAGCAAAAAGAATTATCGACGGAATCGAGCTCGACAAGCAGAACCGGGCAATCGCTTACCACATCGGAACCCGGGATGATGAATCCCTTCAGGACATCCGGAGGATCAAGGCAGAAAATTTCATTCATCACTTCAAACGGATCCGCCCGACTCAAACTCGAGGGATCCCGGAACTTGCACCGGTAGCGGATGACCTCCAGGATCTCGATGAATACGACGAGATCGAGATGATCTCAGCAAAAATTTCTGCGACTCTTTCCGCAGTCATCAAGAGGGAAGGGGCAATGGACTTTGAGCTCTCCGAAAGGGAAGCGGAAGAAGACCGACTCGACTCTTTTGAGCCTGGTCGCTTTCAATACCTGGAACCGAATGAGGATGTCTCAGTCATCTCCGGGAATGGTCGTCCGAATGTTTCTGCGATTGAATATGTGACTTACCGACTCCGGAAGATTGGATCCGCCCTGGGGATCCCGGTGGAGTTCTTACTTCAAACAATCGGAGAGACCTCCTTCTCTGCTTCTCAGGGAATGATTCTCCTTTACCAGGCAACGATCGAATCAGAGCAAAGGGAGATCATCAAAGTCCTGGACAAGGTCTGGAGATGGAAGGTTCGATCCTGGATCGCAAAAAGGGAAATCGACTTTGACCGGGAGCAATTTGATGCGATGAATGTTCGATGGCAACCCCCAGGTTTTCGGTGGGTAAATCGCCAGGCACAAGTACAATCGGACGCAACTTATCTCGGACTTGGAGCAATCTCCCTGGACGACATTTCTGCAACCTTCGGACACGACGCAACGACCTCCCTGGAGAGAAAAGCGAAGAACATCCAGGAAGCAAAACGGATCGCAGAATCATACGGGATCGATGATTGGCAAATGCTCTTTAATCCATTCCCGACAACCGCACAAGCAAACCTTGTCGAGCTTATGGGTAGGGATGACGGAGTTGACGCAACGCAAGATTAACATGAGAGAAATCGTCAAAAACTACTTGGATACCCGGAGCCCTGCACTCCTCAAGAAGATGAGGTCAGAGGAGATCCGGTTTGTAAACCGACCAGAGAACCAACCAAAAAAGGAGACCAAAGATGATTCCAAAATTAAAAAGAATTCTCCGGATCCTTCTCAACCGAAACCCTGAATCGAGAATCATACCGGTTCCGGCTTTTCCTGGGGAAAGAGAAAGATTCCTTAAAATTTTAGAGAGAGGATAAAAGATGCCCATTCCAATTCCACTAGCTGAAGAGACCGATCAGGACTTCGTCACCAGGTGCATGAATGATGCCCTAATGAAAGATGAGTTCTCGGATCTTAATGATCGTTTAAATATTTGCTCCATTCAAGCCCGGTATAAAACCGAGCAGGAACAAGGAGAGAATCTATCCAGGCTCCGGGTTGGATTCCGTAGTTCCCCAGGACACCAGGTGGATCAAGGAGCCGGGACGATCTCCGACATCTCTTTGATCGAAGTCGGGGAAGCTCGAGGACATGAACTCTGGATCGATGAGAAATCTCTCGAGACCGCAGTCGAAGTCCTGGGCTCAAATCTCCCGGCATACATAACCCACAAAGGAGCCCTCGAGGAAGACCGGATTCTGAAGGAGGTCGGATACTTTTCGGAGTTTTATGTGGACGGAGAAAAACTGAAGGCGAAAAACTTTAAAGCTCTTGGATCATTCCAGAAGGATGAATCCGATCGATTCAATCGACTCTTCGACATTGCATCGGAAATGCCGGACACCTTCGGAGTCTCCCTTGTTTTCGAGGCAGAGATCGTTCATGTAAGGGAGGACGGATCCGAGATCCTGGTTCACGAAATGACCGAAGAGGACTACTCCAACGCAGTCCGGGAATTCCCATCCGTTCGATTTAGGTCGATAAAATCTGCCGACTTCGTTGACGCTCCTGCAAGTAACAGAGCAGGACTCTTTTCAGCACAAACACACCAAGGAAAAAAAATGGATAAACCAGAAGCACTTGAAGAAATCGTCGAGGACGAGATCGTCGAGGAAGTTCTCGAGGAAGCTCAAGACGAGCAAGTTGAGAACAACCAGGAAGACGACGCAATCGACTACCAGGCAAAAATCGCAGACCTCGAGGGAAGAATCTCCGAGCTCGAAGGCAAACTTTCAGAAGAGAGAAAAATCAATGAGACTCTCTCCGATATGATCGAGGGTGAAGATCCCATCGATGAGGAGTCAGATCAAGTTGAGGAAATCTCTATCGCTGATAAATTCGCATCCGCCCAGGGGGCAGAGGCGACTGAACTTTTTCGATCCCACAAATCAGAAATCCGCAAACTCTTTAATCAATCCAGGAGGTCTTAATCATGGCAAATTCAATCGCTACCGACTTACAAAATAATATCATCTCGCAGTCAGCACTCGAGCAATTCACCTCGATCCTGGCTCCCATTAACGCTTTCAGTACCTCTTTCTCCGACGAGGCATCCTCCCGGGGAAACAAGGTCACAATCTTAAACCTGGCAAACACTTCGTCCGCAACGGACTTTAGCCCTGCAACCGGTTACTCTTCCCAGGACACAACTTTCGGAGAGACTCAGATCGAGCTCAACAAGCACAAGTTCGTGACTTGGCACATAAGCGACAAACAACGCTCAGAGAGTAGCTCAATTGAGCTCGAGCGTTTCGGTTATCAAAAAGGCGGAGACCTTGCAAAGGCAGTCTTCCAGGACATCTGCTCCGAGATTACAGGAGCAAATTATGCAGACGCAGTCACCGCATCCGCAACAAATTTCGGAGTCGATGATGTCGCAAGCCTCCGCAAGGAAGCGATCAACAACAATCTCCCGGTCGAGAATCTTGCCCTGGTACTTAATGCCGGACACTATGCAAACTTGATCCAGGACTCTGCCGTCGCGTCTGCTCTAGCTTATGGATCTGCGGACGCAATCAAGGGAGGTAAGGTTCCAAGTCTTTTCGGAATTCCTTCCATCTACGAAACCAACTCGATTCCCGGCAATGCCGAGAACCTCGAGGGATTTGTTGCCCACCCTGCCGGTCTTGCCGTTGCGATGAGATACCTCGAGCCAAGCAATTCCCAGGAGTACATCTCCGCCCGAAGAGTTTCGGATCCCGAGACCGGAATGGTCATGGGTTATCGTGAATTTTACGATCCTAAAGCAGGGGTTCAAACCGCAGTCCTTGAATGTGTTTATGGATTCAAGTCTGGTCGTGGTGAAGGAATCATCCGCTTGAAATCCGCTTAATCGTGAGAATCGGAACAATAGTCGGATCTAAAGGGGGGAAGTTCACTTCCCTCGGTGCCGGAAATGCGAGCGATATGATCAAAGAATTCCGCAAGAATAAGTTCGAAGGGTTCGAGAAGGTTTGCTTCTTCGATACCGGAGGACGACTGATCCGAAAGTCTGGGGCTCCGGCTCCGGCAAAGGCTCCGGCAAAAAAATAGTTTACTTCGTTGGTTCTACACTCGAGGAGGGGCAGTCGATTGACTGCCCTTCCTTTTTTTAGATGGGGACATTGAACCAAGACTTTTTTTCACACGACCTGGACTTCCTGATTTCAGAGACCGGTCGATCCTTCACCGGGATCTCCCCTGATCGAATCAAAGGGGTCATTTACCAGGGAGCCCTCCGGAGCGTGGAGGAGGCTTATGATGTCGAGATCTATGGCAAGGAAGCATCCGTCGATTCTGAGATCGTAATCAACCGAGACCACCAGGCAGAGCAACCAGGGAAAGGATCCCTCCTGGGGGACAACCAGGGAAATTTCTTCAAGGTCATGGAAACTGAAGGGGAAGACTTTGGATCCGTTCTCAGACTCCGGGTCGTCAGTAAGTACGCAAAACAATGAGAGCGAAATCCCTCCAGGATCTTTTCAGTTTCGAGAAACACTTCGAGGACGCATCCGTCGATTTTCTTTCAGATGCGATCGGGATCCCTGCTTTCCCGGCAACCGGGAGCGAATACCTAATCACCCCCAGGCTTGAGGTTCTATTCACTCACAACGGAGCCGAACTTCCGAACGATGCACCAATCGAATCGGATCCGGAACTCGGGGCAGAATACCTCAAGCACGACGCATCTTTCGAGGTCGCAGTCGTGACGGACTTTGCCCTGGAGCAATCCCGGGATCTACACCTGGCAATCGTTGGATCTGCCCGGAAGGAACTCCTCAGAACCTCATCAAATTGGAACGATCAGAACCTTCCTTTTTATGCTCTGAAATATCTCCGCCCATCTAACACAACCAGGGAAATCGATGGAGAATTTCAGAGGACGATCCTCAATTATGATCTCAAATTCGTGATCCGGTCGGATGCGTTTCCCATAAGTTGACGATCCGAGCGTCTTTAGAAATCAGACTTTTTTCAAACTCCAGGAGGATAAAAAAATGGCAATCATCAAAGACGGACAGCAAGCATTCGGAATCGAGTCATCCCCGATCACAATCGGTGGGGTTACTTATGTAGCCGAGAATATGACTTTCAATTATACCGCCACAAGAGCGGATTTAAACGACTCCAATGGGGAGCCTTTAGCATCGACCATCGTTCCCGGACGGATCGAAGGGTCTGCAACTCTTCAGCTTTCAACCGAGGACGCAAACCCGAACCTGGTCGGAACCGAGTTCACAATGACCGGAACCCGGACAGATGGAACTTACATGATCACCGACTCCTCTGAGGCTCAATCCCAGGGAGACTATGTCAAGGTTTCCGTAACATTTTACCAAAAAATAAATCCATAATGTGGAACCAGGGGACGACTTCATCACTCGCCTCTGGAGTGATTATTCTCGCAGGATAGAAGAGGCAAACGCAAGAGAGGCGGAAGGTCGTCTCTCTGCTTTTTGCCCTCAACCGATTGCCAGGATCGGAGACTTTCCGATCGTTCCACTTACGCTCGAGAGATACTGCATCCTAACTCTCCCGGAGTTCTGGGACGATCCAGATCAAAAGGTTCCCACCCTTCGATTCCTCTGGGTCATGAATCCGGACTTTGATCCGGATCCGGCTCGAGCAACCGAGTTTCTCCTGGATCATATTCAGGACGATCTCGATGGAGTGGATGAAGTGATCCGGGAGATTTTCGAGTATGCTTTCCGGTTCGCTCCGAAATCAAAATCGAAAGGATCCACCTCCTCATCCATGACCGATTGGATCTCGAGCCTGGTCGATTTATTTGCTTCAGAATATGGATGGACGGATGAAAAGATTCTGACGACTCCGGTCGATCGTCTTTTCCTTTACCTCCAACGGATCCAGAACCGGAAGTCCGAGAGACCGATCACATTTGCATCCGAGGCAGATCGACTCAGGAAAGAATTTATGGACATCGTAAACCAACAGAAAGCGGAAAGAAACTAGATGGCAGGAATGTCCATAATCGCCAAGCTCGGACTCTCGAGCAAAGACTTTTCCCAGTCATTGACCAAAGTCGAAAAGGAGGGGACTTCCTTTGCCACAAAATTCGGGACTGCGATCAAGTCGGCAATGAAGATTGCCGGGACTGCGATTGCCGGGTTTGCAACAAAAGGGGCAGTCGATTTCGCAGGTTTCGAGAAGAAGATCACCGAGGTCTTCACCTTGATCCCAGACGCAGGGAAGGACGCTTTCGGAAAACTCGAGAGCGGAGTCCGATCCCTGGCAACAGAGATGGGTCTTGATTTGACAGATGCAGTCAATGGTCTTTACCAGGCAATTTCCGCAGGGGTTCCCCAGGGCAACGCAATCGACTTTCTCCGGGACGCATCGAAGGCATCGATCGCAGGGGTCGCGACCTTGGAGACTTCAGTCGGAGCCCTAACGACAATCATCAACGGATATGGAATGGAGATGACCGAAGCAGGTAAGGTCTCGGACACTCTTTTCTCTGTCGTGAAAAATGGGGTCACAAACTTTACCGAGCTTGGATCCAATATCGGAAAAGTCACTCCGATCGCTTCTGCCCTGGGAGTCTCCCTGGATGAGGTCGGGGCAATGATGATCACTCTCACGAAACAGATGGGATCCGGGAAAACTGCGGATGCTTCAACTGCTCTTCGAGCCATGCTTGCCGAGCTAGGCAAGGAGGGGATGAAAGCAAACAAGAACTTCAGAGAACTAGGACTCGGGACATTTCCTGAATTTATCGCTCGAGGAGGAAAGGTTGCTGAAGCTCTCAAGCTGATGAAGGATCGAGCCGAGGCAAACAATGGGAGCCTCATGGATATGTTCCGAGGAGTCGAGGCAGGGAACGGAGCCCTCATGGTCATGACTCAAAACGGAGAGTCGGTCAGTCAGGCACTTCAGGCAGTTCAGAAAGATGCCGGTGCAGTCGAGGTTGCATTTGACACCCTGGACAATGTCACATCCAGGGATTTCGACAAGATGATGGCGACACTCAAGGACTTGTCCATCGAGTTTGGATCTGCTTTTTCTCCTTTGATTCGGGAACTCCTCCCGGACACACAAGCAGGACTCGCATCTGCAAAAGATTCGATCAAGGCATTCGGAGATTCAATTGCTTCGATCATCAAATTCGTTAAAGACTTTGCAGTCGAAATCGGTGTCCTGGTTGCAGGAATCGCAACCTATAAAGCCGGGCTAATTTTAGCGGATGTCGCATCCGTTGCATTCGGTGCAAACCTCATCGGGTTGAGTCGAGGAATGAAGGGTCTTAAAATTGCAATGGGAGCCCTCCTGATCGGAGACTTTACCAAAGCAATCGGAGGAGCGAGTGTTGCACTCAGAGCACTAGGGGCAGTCCTGGTTGCCAATCCCATCGGGATCCTGATCGCAGGGTTGACTGCGGTCGTCGCTCCGATTGTCCTCTTCAAGAAAGAGCTTGCCGACATGACGGAAGTCGCCAAAGAGGGAGCCAAGCAGATGAGGCAAAACCTCATCAAGGAAGTCGATGACCTGGCAGGGAAGGCGGAAGCAGGAGCAAAGAAAATCGCAGACCTGGACGCAGAACTTGCGAAACTCCAGGAGAAAAGAGATCTGCAAATCAACCCTCTGCCTCCGATCGAAGATGTCCGGGATTTCTTTGATCTCCTGAAAGAACAGATCCAACTCGACAAAGACCGGAAGCAAGCACTCGAGATCCAGATCAAACTCCAGGAGCAAAGAGTCGAGAAAGCTCAGGAGGATGTCGAACTTCAGAAGAAAATCAACGCAGAGTATTCAGACCAGGCAGACTCAGAAAAAGAATCTCTTCTTCGTTCAAAATATTTGAACCAGGAAGTCATCAAGCTCAATGCGGAGGAAGAGAAACTCAAGAAACTGATGATCGAGGAACTTGCGACTCGGGTCAAAATCGGAGACCAGGTTGAACTCTTGGTCGCAGAAAGAGAGAAGGAATGGCAAGTTCAAGAAGACATCAATAAGGCAATCGATGACACAAATCGAGCCCATCAACTTTCCTTGACTGAAGCCGGGAAGATCACCCTCGAGCAAGAGAAAATCAAGAAACTCGAGGAAGAGAAAAAGGAACTGATCGACAAGGCAAAAGACGCTCGAGTTCTCGAGGCAGGGGAAGCTCAGAAATTGGTCGGGCTCGAGAATCAAATCCTGGGAGCCAGGAAGAACATTGCAGACATCATCAAGAACCAGATGATCAAAGCACACCAGGACGAGATCACAGAGATCGACAACAAGAACAAGGAGATCGATAAACTTTTACAGAAAGAAAAGGAAAGGCTCGGGGTTGTCCAGGATGCAAAGGACGCAAAAGCCGAGGAAGTGCAAGCCCTCCGAGATGGTCTTGCGGAAGCAGAAAAAGAACTCGATAAGTTCAGGCAGTTTTTCAATCGAGATTTTAATGGTGCATTAAAGATCGACACAAAGGAATTAACGATAGAATTCAATAAGCTCAGACAAGCAGGGAAACTCCCGGAAAATGTCGAGACGATTCGGGATTATAAAGCACTTATCGAGGAGCAAGCAAAAATGGCACTCCAGACCAGGGACGACATCATCGCAAAGGGTCGGATCGCTTTTGATGAACACCAAAAACTAGTCGGGGAAGAGCTTGGTCTACTCGGAGCAAAGCAAACAATCGAGGCTCAACTTGCCAGGAACAAGCAAGCGATTATTGATAAAGAAGCAGAGATCGAAGAGACTAAAAAGAAAACTGCTCAAGAGCTAGTCTCTGCCACGGGTGAAATGGCGACTGCGATGGATACCATGAAGGACTTCAAGGTCACTCCTCCACAAATCCCGGGAACCTTGGTCGATGCAGTAAATTCTCAATCAACCTCCCTGGGTGAAATTAATCAGGGGGTTAAAGATTTTCTAAATAAAGACTTGAGCGTCGATGTGGATGATGTCTCCCAGGAGGCGACTCAACTTCAAATCCTTCGATCCCTCCAGGGCTTCTTCATCAATCAATGAAAACTTTTTACGACGCTCCACACCTCAATGATTTCATCGAGCCGATCCGGATCACCAAAGCACCCCGGAAAAGTTTCCCCATCCGTCAGGATCTGTCTGCGATCGAGTACAAGATCTCCTTCGTTCAGAAGGCAGAATTCTTTCGACCTTCTCCTCTTGGTTTAATCTTTCCGGACGATCCTCGAGCCCGGATGATCAATGAGTCCGATCCCTCGAGCACCGATCACGGACTTGTCGAATTCTCCAGGACTTACATGACCACACCTTCAACCAGGTATGAGTTCGAGCCTGGATCCTACACATTCCCGGAATTCCGAAACACATCTGACGAAATTTATCGAGAGAGCTTTGCGATCCAGGTCGTTTTTCGGGTCAAATATTCGTACATTTATTCCGAGAACCCCGGGGAAGATTTTACCCTCCTGGATAAGTTCTCAAGCATCGATTCCAATGGTTCTCGGGTTGGTTATATTTCACCCAGGACGACTCCGGATTCTGCAAGCTATCTCACAATGATTCGATCTGGATCTTATATCCAGGCAGAGCAAACCCTGGTCGAAAGATATAAAGGGAATCTTTGGCAAATCCGAGACCTCGAAGTTCGGGCAAAGTAATGGCAAAGATCAATCGAGTGGTAAAAGGGGAGAGACCGACTCTCCTGGAAGCATCCAAAGCAAATGAATTGATCGACCAGATCAATGCGTTGCAAAATGTAACAATTCAACCAGGGGATCAGGACATTGTCTATGTCACAAATCAGGGGGTTGATATTTACTACAAAGGAACACCAGGAACCACTCAACCTCCGGATCCTGGACTGCAAGGGAGCGGAGTCTTTGAGATCCTCCAGGTTTTAAATTTTAACGGACTTGAGTCTCAAATTGTTCAGGTCGAGGACGGAATTGTGACCGAGGTCGAAACAGGGAATGTTGCCCTCGGCACAAACTTTTCCCTGCAACTCCTAGATCCGACAAACCCCGAGCGGATCATCGAAGTCCTGATCACTAACGGACTTGTCTCGTCAGTCACAACGAAAAGCTCAGAATATAAATGGACAAATGTTTCAGTCTGCGTGGATGGGGTTAATACGACCAGAAGATTCCTCACTCAATC
>Ga0181559_10004747_pt1 | contig 13122 bp, 10 predicted proteins | sample 011ome_21_FD_133752 | JGI IMG/M metagenome (GOLD analysis project Ga0181559, IMG submission 133752) | Coastal salt marsh microbial communities from the Groves Creek Marsh, Skidaway Island, Georgia - 011508AT metaG (megahit assembly) | ecosystem: Environmental > Aquatic > Marine > Intertidal...
AGCGACCAAGCAGGTGACACAAAGGAAAAAAAGTTTTGACGGCCTCAGCTTCACATCGGCTTGATCAAGGTAGTCAGAGATTGCGGGAAGCTTGCTGCTTAGCGTTTCGAGTAGTCCAGATTGATCGGAGATCTCTGACCGTAGAAGTGAAATAAAGGATTCGCCGTTTCCCTCCGAATCATATTGATGGCGTCGCCGATCTGCCAACCGATTAAGTCTTTCCTCAGAGCGTGTGGTGTCGCTTCCGGGGATCATCACATGGATGGCAAATGCAACGAACGATGCAACCGAAACACCAACTGCGATGACAAGAACGATACCACTCATGGTTGACTCAATTGCGAACGTGGTAGTGAAAATGGGCTGGGGAAAAACGCCAAAGGTCGTTGGGTTCAATCTGCCGGTCTACGCTTCCAGCATGATTTGCTCACGAAAAGCGCTGGGTGGAAGGCGGATTCCTGCCGATTCCAACCGGTCCATAAAACTAGGTCTTACACCGGTGCAGGAGAAATGCCCGTATGCTTTCCCCTGCTCGTCGACTCCTCGCTGCGAAAATTTATAGATGTCTTGCATGACAATCGTGTCTTGTTCCATGCCGACGATTTCCGTAATCGCTGTAACGCGACGAGGCCCTCCCTGAAGTCGATTGGCTTGAATGAGGATGTCGACAGCGCCTGCGATTTGCTGTCTGATTGCTTTGACCGGAAGTTCAAAACCGGACATCATGACGAGTGTTTCGAGGCGTGCAATCGCATCTCGTGGACTGTTTGCGTGGATGGTGGTCATCGAACCGTCGTGGCCGGTGTTCATCGCTTGCAGCATGTCAAGCGTTTCACCTCCGCGACATTCACCAATGATGATCCGTTCTGGACGCATCCTTAGGGCATTCTTAACAAGATCGGTAGCGCTGACCGCGCCGTTGCCTTCGATGTTTGCTGGGCGTGTTTCGAGTCGAACCACGTGATCTTGCTGCAGTTGTAGTTCCGCAGCATCTTCAATGGTCACGATTCGATCTTCATGACCAATAAAAGAAGATAACGTGTTTAGCAGTGTGGTTTTTCCCGATCCAGTACCACCTGCAATAATGATATTCAGACGAGCTTTGATGCAGCCTTCAAGCAGCATCACCATCTCTGGAGTGAAAGCCTTGTAATTGAGGAGGTCTTCAAGTTTTAGGGGATTGCTTCCAAAGCGACGAATGCTTACCGCGGCACCGTCGAGCGCGAGAGGTGGGATAATGGCGTTCACTCGAGAACCGTCTTCAAGCCTCGCGTCAACCATGGGGGACGTCTCGTCAATGCGACGTCCCACCTTGCTCACGATGCGATCTATGATCTGCAACAGGTGTTTGTTATCACGGAATTCAACGGTCGACTTCTCCATTCGACCGCCGCGTTCAACGTAAATGTTTTTGGGTCCGTTGATCAAAATGTCACTGATCGATTCGTCCTTCAAAATCAGCTCAAGTGGGCCAAGCCCAAGGACCTCATCAATGACTTCATCGACAATGCGGTCTCGTTCTTGACGATTGAGAAGTGTTTCCTCTGCATCGCATAGATGTTCAACAACGATTCGGATTTCACGTTTGAGAACATCTCCTTTAAGATCTCCAACCCTTGAGAGATCAAGCTTGTCGACAAGTTTTCCATGGATCCTACGTTTGATCTCTTCGAACTGCCCCTGTCGATTCAGATCGTGTCGATTCGGGTCATTCCGAAGAGCGGTCGCTTGCGTTCTCATCATGTCTCGTTTCCGAATTCTTAACGGGTACAAAAGGTCGCAACGGTTGTGGCGATTGAACCGGTTGTGACGATTTTGTGTTTGGCATCGGTGACGAAAGCACTTCAGGCCATCGCAAGCCTAGGGCGCGAATCGCTGTGCTGACGGGTTCAAGTGACGACTTTTGGAGGGAATTAAGCAAGAACCTTGATCTCGCGATCATCGCTAACCATCAGAGGGGGAAGTCTGTTTCAGTATCGCAATTCAGCCTGCGTCCCCCAGTAAAAAAACGCTGACGTCCCAAAAGGGTGTAAGCGTCTGAAAAGATTGAGTCGGTTGAATGCCAAAGCAGCGATGTCTCGATTAGCGAGGGAAACGCAGAGCATTCCACCGAAGGTTTCGTATTCTTGATTCCACCGAGATTCGATACGAAACGCGGGTTCGATGGATCCCCTGCCCCTCTGGGTTCTTGTGACGGTAGATATCCAAGTGCGGACGCAGTCGTTGGTGGGGCATGAAAAGATCGTATGTGATGGTGGTGTGGCCAACCAAGGCAGGAACCAGCACTGGGCAGATCGGGCTCGGTTGTGTGAAGTCCGGTTGGTTGCCGAGGAGTATTCTTTTGCCGCGAACTTCGTCATCCTGATTGCCGCACTTTGAACCGTTGTAGCAGGTCTCGGACTGACATTTCGAGCAGTTCGTACAATGCTTCGGTTCCTGAATCTGTTCTGCCGCATTGCAATGTGGACAGGGCTCATCGGCCCGAGTGATGCCAGTGGGGGTGAGGGAGGAAAAGGCGGTCAAGGTGATTGCGATGGTGCACCGTGTCGTCCAACGCTGTGCATCAAACGGAGAGGATTGGTTTTCATTTGTATTGATCCTTGGAGGTGATCGGAGATCGAAAACGGCTGCAGAAGAGGGCATTGGAAGGATCTCGGCGCAGACTCTCTCCTTGTTGGCATCGGTGGAGGCTGAAAAACAATGATAAATCTACATTTTGGCCATGAGATCTTCGGGACGCACGTGATCAGGTCCATGGATTCAACTGCGATCAACCCGTAAATTAGGTCTTTTTGGTAAGACGCCATAGGTAACTCGGCTGGTATTATCCACCCGAACTGCCTAACTTCTCAGTATGGCATGGTTAGCCAATCAAGAAGCGGGAATCCCAATCCCAAGAATCATCAGAAGGAATCATTCAGCGTGGCAAAAAGGCGTTCACGAAGTCAGTCGACCAAGGGCAGCGGTTCTAAATCGAGTGGTCGGGGTTCGAAGGGAAAAAGTGGTTCGAAAGGCGAAGACTCCACGCTTTTTGATGCCGGGGAACAGGTCTTTGGTGCGTTGCCCCTGCGCCAAGCTGCGCAAGAGAAGTATCTCAATTACTCTCTTTCGGTGATCACCAGTCGCGCGTTACCGGATGTGCGCGACGGCTTGAAGCCAGTGCAGCGGCGTATCCTTTACACCATGAACCAACAGGGGCTGTCTTCGACGACCAAGCATGTGAAATGTGCAAAGGTGGTTGGAGATGTGATGGGACGCTTTCATCCGCACGGTGACAGTTCCATCTATGATGCCTTGGTGCGAATGGCGCAGCCCTTTTCACTACGAATGACACTTGTTGATGGTAGCGGGAATTTCGGTAGCGTTGACGGTGATAATGCCGCCGCGATGCGTTACACCGAATGTCGAATGACAGGCTTAGCCGGCGAGGTCCTCCGCGACCTATCCACGAGAACGGTTGCCTTTAAGCCGAACTACGATGGAAGTCGCGAAGAGCCTGTGGTGCTTCCTAGTCGCGTACCCAATCTCTTGCTCAATGGAGCAACGGGGATCGCCGTTGGAATGGCGACCAATATTCCTCCTCATAACTTAAAAGAAATCTGTAATGCTCTTTTAAAGCTGCTCAAAGATCCCGAGATTAAGGATTATCAGCTTGTTGCTAATGATGCGATACAGGGTCCTGATTTTCCTACAGCGGGACAAATTACCAATACCAAAGAAGAGCTTCGAGAAATTTATGCAACTGGGCAGGGAACGATTAAGTTGCGAGGCACCACCAAGTTGGTGACGCAGGGTTCTCAGCGTGTGTTGCAGATTTTATCAATTCCTTTTGGCGTCAATAAAGCTGCGATGGTCGAGCGAATTGCCGAGATCATCTTCAGTGGGAAATTACCTTTGGTGACAGAAGTCAGGGATCTGTCTACGGATGAAATTCGCGTTGATCTTTTATTGAAGAAGGAAGCGGACGAGAGCAAAGTACTCGCATACCTTCATAAAAACACACAGCTTCAAAATAACTTTAATGTCAACCTGACCTGCTTGGTTCCCACGGAGAATCCAGAGGTGGGGGCCCCCAATCGCCTCAGCCTCAAAGAAGTGCTTTGGCACTTCCTTCACTTTCGTTTGCAGGTAATCACTGAGCGGCTGACCAATGAGTTGAATGCTTTGGAAAAGCGAATTCATGTTTTGGAAGGCTTTGCCCTGATCTTTGACGCTCTGGACGAGATCATTCGAATCATTCGCCGAAGTGATGGTAAGGCGGATGCCGCAGATAAAATCATGAAGCGATTTCCGGACACTGCAAAACAAAATGGATTGGACGCAGAGCAGACGGATGCCATCCTTGAGCTGAAACTGTATCGACTCGCAAGGCTAGAAATTAATCTGGTGTTGGACGAGTTGAAGGAAAAGCGTAAGCGTGCCAGAGAGATCAAGCGACTATTAGCCGAGGATACACAGGACACGAACGCTTCGGGTCGCTGGAAAATTGTACGAGACGAAATTTCAGATCTTGTCGGTCAATATTCAAAAGACAAAACCGCCGGCAGGCAGACACTTATTAACACCATCGAGGAAGAGCCGGAGTACACGGCAGAAGACTTCATTGTTGCGGAAGATTGTCACCTCTTAGTGACCCGCGATGGTTGGGTGAAGCGTCAAAAGCAGATTGCGGATCCCGGGAAAAGTCGCGTTCGACAAGGTGATGAGGTCTTAGCCTGCGTTGCAGGTAGCACTCGTGAGACGGTTGGTTTCTTCTCATCACTGGGTGTTTGTTACACCGCGCGAATGATTGATGTTCCCGCTTCCACCGGTTTTGGTGAACCGGTCCAAAAACTCTTTAAGATGAAGGATGGCGAGAAAATCATCGCAGCGATTTCCTTTGATCCCAGAGTCATCGGTCAGATCCACGAGGATCCAAAACACCCTGATTATTGTCCCGAGACGCATGGCATTGCGGCGACCTCAGATGGGTTTGCCCTACGTTTTAGTCTCGGTACGTTTGCCGAGCCTTCAACGCGTACGGGTCGAAGATATGCGAGAGTCAAAGGAGATGCTTCGATCATCAATGTACTTCCATTGAATGGATCCGAGGTGATTTTGGCGGTAACGCGGGATTGCCGCGCGATGGTGTGCTCGGCTGAGGAAATCAATTATCTATCAGGTCCCGGCAAAGGGGTGACGCTCATTCGTTTGGCCGCTGGTGATAGGCTGCTTGGATTCAAGGTTTCTTCGGGCGATCGTGACCTTCTGACGGTCGAGACAAATCGTGGTGCGAAAAAGAATATTTCCACAGCCAAGTATCGTGTGACATCCCGAGGCGGTCGTGGAACGGAGATCCAAAAGAACGGGAAAATCAAGGCATTAGTTGAGCCGACGGTTGAGTCACCTCCGCCACTGGATGATCCAAGTTGAGCAACTCAGCACCATCGCAATGACTTTTTCAACGCGATTGATTCTCGTGTTGAAACAAGAAACGTTACCAATTCATTATTTGATTTCATCAGAATCTCAACATGGCTACTTCAACAAGTAAATATCAGGGCGACGACATTGTTGTGCTCGAGGGACTCGAGCCAGTCCGTAAGCGTCCTGGGATGTATATCGGTGGGGTCGGCATGGCCGGGCTCCATCACTTGATTTGGGAGGTGGTTGATAACTCGGTTGACGAGGCGATGAATGGTCATGCGAGTGAAATTTCGGTGACCCTACATCAAGATGGTCGCACGGTCACGGTTTCTGACAATGGACGTGGGATCCCCGTTGATCGTCACTCAAAAACAAAGAAATCTGCACTGGAAACCGTCCTCACGGTCTTGCACGCCGGTGGTAAGTTTGACGGCAATAATTATAAAACCGCCGGTGGTTTGCACGGGGTGGGTGCGTCGGTTGTCAATGCACTCAGTAAAGAACTGACTGCTGTCGTTCGACGGGATGGCGCACAGTATCGGATTAGCTTCGCCAAGGGTAAAGCGACATCAAAGCTGCAAAAGTTGAAGGGTGCAGTTAGAGGGTCAGGAACCACAATTACCTTTACTCCTGATCCCACGATTTTTCCAAAAACAGACTTCGATAGCGCAACGATTCTCGCCAGGCTCGAAACAGCCAGTTTCTTGCACCGCGGTTTGAAAATCACCTACCTCGATGAAGTGGCGAAAACCAAACAGACGTTTCTTCACGCGGAAGGGATCGTTGATTATCTCAAGAAGGTGATGAAGGAGCGTAAGGCAAATCCAATTCACGAAGCTCCTTTTTCACTGCGTCGCGATGATGAAGCAAGGATGGAGCTGACGTTGCAGTGGACGGATTCTACTGACGAGCACGTTCGAAGCTACGTGAATGGGATTCCCACTGGTAGCGGCGGAACGCATGAGAATGGATTTCGCTCGGGACTGAATAAGGCAGTTAGAAATTACATTGACTTACACAAACTCACCCCACGCGGTGTAAAGATCAATCACGAGGATATTCGTGAGGGTTTGGTTGTGATCCTGTCCGTCTTCGTCGCAGAACCACAGTTTCAAGGTCAGACCAAAGATCGACTGAATAATCCTGATATTCAGGGTACAGTTGATACCGTTGTTCGTCCTGCGATGGAACAATGGATGAATAATAATCGCAGCATCGCTGACACGATTGTTGCTCGAATCATTGCTGCCGCGAGAGCGAGAGCAGCATCACGAGCGGCTTCCGATGCCGTGTCTCGCAAAGGCGGCGCAAAGCGTACCATGCTGCCCGGCAAGCTCAGTGATTGCGTCTCAACAGGCAAAGGGGATTCTGAGCTGTTTATCGTCGAAGGTGACTCTGCAGGCGGAAGTGCGAAACAGGGACGCAATCGTAATTTTCAGGCCATCCTTCCTCTGAAAGGAAAGGTCCTTAATACCGAAAGCGCGACACTCAAAAAGATCATGGAGAACAAAGAGATTCAGGATGTGGTTGCTGCACTTGGGTGCGGGATCGGGCCTGGAATCCAGTTGCAAAATCTTCGATACGAGCGAGTGATCCTGCTGGCAGATGCGGATTCCGATGGCCACCATATCACGACGCTATTGCTGACCTTCTTTTATCGGCACATGCTCGCTCTGATTCAGGCGGGACGATTGTATATTGCTGTACCACCGCTTTACCGAATCGATATTGGTAAAGAAACCCATTGGGCCGCCGACGAGAATGCAAGAGTTGAGATCCTTGAAAAAAGTGGCTCAAGGGCAAAGCCGGAGATCACTCGCTTCAAAGGGCTTGGCGAAATGATGCCCAAAGTGCTTTGGGACACAACACTCAATCCACAGACTCGCCGATTATTAAAGGTCGAGATCGATGATCACCTTGAGACTGATCGCGTGATTAGCGATTTGATGGGGCGAGATGCATCTGCGAGGTTCCGTTTTATTATGGAGCGGGCAGAAGATGCGGAAGCGATTGACGTCTAAGCAGCGAGGGGTTCGAGCGGGGCGAATGCATCGCTCTCTATTTCGTTGTCAGGCTTCGGATAAGAACACCCGAAGCAATACTTGCGGGCAATAAACCGATTCCAGCAGCTTGGAATTCACCCGCGAAAGCTGCCAATAGAGCGATTAGGAAGCTGAGAAGGGTTGTGCTAATACACAGTAGGATCGAAAGTCCCACGAGCGTCTGTCCGTTATCTTTCTTATCACCATTCATCGACATTGCTCTCTTTGTGCTCGGACAAATTAAACGTTTATCTGTTTGGTCAGTCGACGACCCTGCTTGGTTCAACACAAGGGGTTGAAGCTGAGCGTTGCTGCGGTTGAATAGACAGGATCTAGAGTCAGCGACGATCGCCCATGCTGGTCATTCCTTTGCCCGACGCGTCTCTTCGATGTCGTTCTTGCGAGGAGGTGCGTTGATCGATTGTCCGATTGCGTAGGCGAGTCGACCGATCATTCCAAAGTAAAGGAATGTGGCGGTTACGGCGGCGATAATTGAAATCACGGCACATGTTTCATTGCTTGAAGCGGAGCCAACTGCAAAGGCGAGGAATGTGCCGACAAAAAGAATGGCAGACGAAAAATAGAAGCCTCCCCATGCTTCCTCGCACTTCGTCACACTGCGAGCGAGTTCACTCGAAAAGGGTGTGAAGACGCTGTTCATATCGAGCATCGAGAGCAGGATGAACGGAAAAATCAGATAGATCGCAAACATGGTCAGCGCAGCAGAAAGAAGCCCGGGGCCGATCAGCCATGTCGTCAATACCCAGCAAGGCACGGCTGCTAACATTGCCGCGCCACCCACGAGCATAAGTTGTTCTAACCAGCCAAATGGATCCAGAGTCGGCCATTCCGAGACTCTTGATTCATCGTTTGCCATCGCAAGCAAGATTGCCATTCCACAACTGGCGGTTAATAACCCAACAATTAAACCTCCGGGAAATAGTCCTAGAGTTAGGATGGGCATATTTAGTTTTAAAACAATCAATGTCGGGATGATTGCGAGGATTGAGAGACCCGCCAGATGAATTAGAACGGTAGGGTCTCGAAACGGAGCAAGTACATTCAATACCCACTCACCGATTTGAGGAGTGTCAAAATCCGTGGGTCTCGAAGGTTCTTCTTGGTCGGCTCGTTCTGCTTCGGCTAAAAGTTGATCAGCCGATTTCTGAAAAGGATCTGGGCGTCGTTCTGCTTTCGGGTTTGATTCAAACTGAAATGTCTCCACTTGGCTCATGTCCATCGTGGGCTTTTTTTTGATCCTCGGAGGCGATGGAATAAGGATTTCGCTGTAACAATCACCGCACTTGATCGTTTTTCCTGCTTGGGTCGCTTTGGCGTAAATGAAGCTTCCGCAAACTTTACAGTTAACACGATACTCGGTCGCATATTCAATCGGCCGCGCATCTTGCGTGGGATCGGTTCCGCTTTGTTTCCTGTTGGTGGCGGATGACGAAGTTGATTCCGGAACGCCACCAACCGAAGACGACGATCCGGTGGTTCCCGGTTGGCCGCTTATGCCTTTCGCTCGGTTCGAACGCGTTGCGGAGGGTACTGGTTCTGAGTCGGAAATGAATTCATCAAATTCATCACCCGCAAACTGCTGCAACAATGCTTCTTCATTCTGGAGGAAGCCTGAATCCAAAGAATTGGGATCTCCCGTTTTGGCGGGTGTCCTCGGGGTCGCATTGGGCGGAAGTTTCAGAACAAACTCCTCATCATCCTCCCACGAACTATCTGGAGTATGAGCGACATGTAGATCGGGTTTCCCCGTATTAGATTCAAGTGGATTTGATTCTTGTACAGATCGTTGACCGCCGGATGCCTGATCCGTGTGGTCAAGTAGATCTAGGTCGGGTGGTAATGGGATTGTTGGCTGCGTCTTTGCGGTTTTGGGTTGCGGAAGAGGGGAGAGTGCGTTGTCTTCGAGCGACAGCCAATCATCTTCCTGCGACTGATTGGATTGATCGATTCCTGGAGCAAGAAACGTCTGCTGGCAATGTGGGCATTTGACTCTGCGTCCGGCCGCTTGATCGGTTACGCGAACAGATCCGTTGCAACGGGGACACTGGAGTGATTGGGGCATGCGTTGTCATCTAAGGAACAGGGTGAATCAATCGCTGGACGACTTCTCTATAGTTTACGTTTGAGCCTGCCGTATCGGTATTGGGTTTTGAAAAAAAGCGGCTCGACCACTCAATGCCTCCACGCGATTGTCTGTCTAGCGAAATGATTTCCCAAGCGATGTGGGCGGTTCTCAAGCTTGAGATTCAATCGAAGTGAGTCAGGATCTACCGTTGCAAACGCAGATAGGTCGGTCGGTGGGGAATGGTAAGGGCGCAGGAGTTGGGGGGAGCCGTTTTTCCTTTCTTTTTTGGTGGAATGATGATTTCGCAAATTGATCCTCCAATTTTTTCGGATCATTTGGGACATTTGCCTGATCCGAGAGTAGATCTGCTAGTGAATTCGCACCGCGGTCTTGCACCGCGGTATGACTTTGAGCGAGGATTCGATAAATTGTGACTCACACCCATTTGCTCCCTTTTTTTCAGACCAATCATGCTTGTTTCGCTCAAATGGCTTGCTCATTACATCGACCTTCCGGTGGGTCACCAAGAGTTAACGCAACGTCTAAGTCTTTCGGGGTTGAATCACGAATCGACCGATGAGATCGACGGTCAGATAGTGATTGATCTCGAGGTGACGAGTAATCGGGGCGACTGTCTCGGGCATCTGGGAGTGGCTCGAGAGATCGGTGTTCTGTACGGTCTGGAAACTCGATTTCCAGAGCCGGCGATCCAAGAAGCGGGGCCACCGATTGCTGATTTGTTGAAGGTTGATAATCGGTTTGTTGAGGCGTGTCCTCGATACACCGCCCGCGTGATTCAAGGTGTCAAGGTTGGGCCGAGTCCGGATTGGTTGGTGGAAGCACTGCAGTCGGTTTTTTGGAAGAGAAAGCTTGATGGTTCCATCGAAAGATACCAGAGCATTAACAATGTGGTGGATGCGACCAACTATGTTCTGATGGAGTGTGGGCAGCCACTTCATGCGTTTGATTATCAGAAATTGAACAACCGAGAAATTGTTGTGCGGCCTGCCGGTGATGGCGAAACGATGCAGGCGATTGATCACAAAGAGTATCTACTTGATCCTGCCATGTGCGTGATTGCTGATGCGACGGATCCATCAGCGATTGCAGGAGTCATGGGGGGAGCAAAATCAGAGGTGAGCGAATCCACCACTGATTTGGTGATTGAATCGGCTGTCTTTACACCTCTGTCGATTCGACGCACCGCGAGAAAACTCAAGTTGCATAGTCCGTCTTCGTATCGATTTGAGAGAAAAGTCGATCCCGTCGGGGTGGAGTGGGCTAGCAGACGGGTGTGTGAGATGATCGTCGAGTTGGCGGGCGGGACGATCGCAAGCGGAATGATTGACACTGCACCAAATCTGGCTTCCAGTCCCCCTGTGATTCTACGTGTCAGTCAGTTGGAGCGAATCCTGGGAATCCAACTTAGCCAACAAGAAATCACAAGGATTCTTGAATCGCTCGGCTGCCAATCAGGTGAATCCAATGATGGTGCAACTGCCTTCACACCACCGTCTTGGCGACATGATTTGACACGAGAAGCGGACTTGATTGAAGAAGTCGCAAGGATTCATGGCTACGATAAAATTCCAGACGATTCACCTATTCCGGTAGCTCCAAGTGCGAAACGACCATTTGATACAGCATTGAGTCGTGTGCGCCAGGTTTTGACTGCTTCGGGAATTAGCGAAGCGATGACCCCAAGTGTTGTCACGGAAAAAATTGATCAAACGGTAAGTCCTTGGACCGACAAGCCTGCGTTGACAACAAAGGTAGCAATGCTCAAGGGGGCCAAAACCCTTCGCCGTAGCATGATTCCCAGTTTGCTCGAAGGTCGTGCCAAGAATTGGGCGTCGGCTAGCTTGCACGCAGATCTGTTCGAGATCGCACACCTCTACCTACCCAGCGATAGTGATGATGCGCTGCCAACTGAGCAGTACTCGCTAGCGATGATTACGGGGCAAGACTACTTTTGCCTGAAAGGTATTTTGGAAACACTTTGTGCTAGATTGGGATCGCAGGTTGCTCTCGATGTGTCACCCGTGGATCGTGCAGGTTTCGCAAAGCGTGGATGCGTTGAACTACTTTTGGCTGACGAGGTAGTTGGCTATCTCGGTATCATTGACAAGAAAGTCCTCAAGAGCTGGAAGTTGAATGAACCAGTCTGTGCTGCCGAGCTCTCTTTGGACGCTCTGCTTCAGCACACAACATTGGTTCCGCAGCAGAAAGCTGTCAGCATGTTCCCGTCCGTTCAACGCGATTTAAATTTTGTGGTCGGAGAGCAGGTTGCTTGGCGAGAGATGGAGCGAGTGGTGCGATCATCGGTCGGTGAGTCCTTGGCGAGTGTGACCTACCGAGAGACTTATCGTGATGCCCAAAAAGATGGAAGCGATCGCAAACGTGTTCTGCTGACTGTGGAATTACAACGGCATGACGAAACACTCAGCGGCGAGCAAGCTGATTCTTTGGTGGGTGAACTAATCCAAGCTTGCCAAAAAGAGTTAGCCGCTGAACTTCTTTCTTGATACGTGACTGCACAAGAGTTCGAATTCCCTCGGTGACCTACGGGCATAGGCCGTAAGTCACTTGATTTCGAAAGCATTCCTGAATCTGAAGTTTGCGAGAATCAGGATTCCCGTGAATCACTGATTCTCGATTTTTTTCCCACCGTTATTGAATGGGAGTCTCTTTGTCGCCATTTTTCAAAAATGGTTCGCGAACTTGTTCGCCGGTTGCGGCCCGAAACGGACGAATCCAGATATTTCGGAAGCCTACAGGGTTACCATGATCTTGCAGTGAAATCGGGCCTTCGGGTGGGTGGGCATTGTAGGCAGGAGGACGATTGAATGGAGTATCACCTTTGAGTTCAAAGTGGTTGAGGATGAGGACTCCATTGTGAACCGCAGTGATGTAGGCCGGTGAGACAAGTTTTCCTTCCTCATCAAATCGTGGTGCGGTCCAGAATAGGTCATAGCTATTCCACTGAGATGGAGGCCTCATGGCATTCACTGCGGGTGGTGTTTGCTTATAAACTGCGCCAGCCTGTCCATCATGATAAGTTTCGTTTTCATAAGAATCGAGAACTTGGATCTCATATCGATCCATCAGGAAAACGCCACTGTTTCCTCGTCCCTGGCCACTTCCCTTTGCTGGTTCGGGTGCCTTCCATTCGATATGGAGTTGGCAATCTCCAAAATTTTCGAGTGTGGTGATTTTACCTTTTCCGCTGTAGGCCACCCCGTCTTTAACGGACCAGTTTTCACCGTTCTTCCAACCACTCAGGCTCGTGCCGTCAAAGAGGATAATCGCATCCGAAGGAGGTTGAGCGTCCGTCTGTCCGGGGGTAACGATTGCTGGTGGCGTCCACTTGATACCGTTGAGGTATTCTGCTGCATGGGTCGTAGAAGTTGATAGAGCCATCATCAGACCGAGAGCAGTCGTTGTAAGTTTTTTCATGGTGTAACCCTAGGAAAGCATAAGGTGGGATTCAACTGTCAATTCTGCATCTGATTATCGCGTCTGAAAACCAGCGGATCAATGCACCGCTGGATTTCGATTGAAAGACGGTCGCCAGCTATTTCTAAAAGC
>Ga0181559_10004748_pt1 | contig 13122 bp, 9 predicted proteins | sample 011ome_21_FD_133752 | JGI IMG/M metagenome (GOLD analysis project Ga0181559, IMG submission 133752) | Coastal salt marsh microbial communities from the Groves Creek Marsh, Skidaway Island, Georgia - 011508AT metaG (megahit assembly) | ecosystem: Environmental > Aquatic > Marine > Intertidal zone...
CAGGACGCCCGAACAGTGGATCTTTCAGCTCCAGAAAGTCTTGAGCTTCCCGTCCAAAACGGGGATATAATCACGATTCCAGAAATAAACGAACAGATCTCTGCAAGCGTCCTATTAAAAGGTGCGGTAGCGAGGCCTGGTACTTACGGCTGGTCGGAAGGGCAACGATTTTCCCAAATTGTTGGTGATGCTCGCAGAGATCTACAGCCCGACGCAGACCTTAGTTTAGGAATGATTGTTCGGCAAAAAAATGCCCTGCTGGACATCGAAGTTATCTCGTTTGACCTCGGCGAAGCATTGAAGTCCCCCGGAAGTGCTGCGGACCCTATTTTGATGGAGTTTGACGAGATTCTCGTTTTCTCACTTGTGACAGCTGATATTACAGAGGCAGGTGCGAGCCATCAGACCACAGTCGAAGAGGTAGAAGAAGGGCAGAAAGAAGCCACGGACAGGAACACTCTTCTTGAGCCCATCATTGACAAACTGATAAGCCAGGCGAGGCAAGATGAACCTGTGCAAGTTGTCTCAATCTCTGGCGCGGTGCGTGCACCAGGTAAGTATCCTTTGACTGAGAAGGCAACAATAGCAACTCTCATCAGTGCTGCAGGAGGTCTCAAAGATTCAGCGTTTCTCGACGCAGCCGAGCTTAGGCGCATGTCAGTGAGATCTGGAGGTCAGGCCAACGCAAACTACCGAGAGGTAAACTTAACCCAACTGCAAAGAAATTTGGGATTTCCCTTGCAGAGCCGAGATCACCTAACAGTGAGAGAAATTCCAGACTGGTCTCCCAGCGACGCCGTAATCATCGAGGGTGAAGTGAGCTTTCCTGGAACCTACCTCATTAAGAAAGGTGAGCGCCTCTCCGATCTTTTAAGGAGAGCGGGTGGTCTTACGGAAGACGCATCTACCGACGCAGCCATTTTTACGCGACGGGAAATAGCTGAGCAGGAAAACCTTCGTGCTCGGCAATTTCAGCGCGAGATTCAAAATACGTTTGCTTCCAGATTACTTACTGCGGAAACGACCACGCAAAACGCAGACGACGTATCGGATATTATCGGACTCCTCGAGCAGTTTGAGTCGAAAGGTAGATTACTGATTGACCTCACAGCAGCGCTAGCTGGAGTCGTAAACGCTGATCTAAGTTTGAGGGACGGCGATCGACTTATCATCCCCAAGGTTTCTAAAACTGTGACGATTGTGGGTGAAGTTAAGCGGCCGGGTACGCACACTTTCGACGAGATGTTATCCATTCAGGACTATCTTGAACTTTCAGCAGGTTTAACCAAGCGAGCGGACGGTAAGGGAATCTATATTGTTAAGGCCAACGGGGCCGTCATTACATTGAAAACAAATCTCTGGCGGTTTTCGAAGATAAATGAAAACCTTGACCCCGGCGATACGATCGTGGTGCCAATCGATACAGAATATAAAGAAGTATTGGCAAGTTGGCGCGAAATTACGCAGGTCATATACCAATCAATGGTATCCATTGCTGCCGTAGCGAGGTTATGACAATGCCTGATGGTGACTCTCAAGTTCTATTCTCCAAGGACGAAATCAACTTTGCAGAAATCATCTCAGTTTTGTGGAGCCGAAAATGGTTAGTGTTCGCCATAACGGTAATTGCCGCCATGGGCTCAGTTGTGTTTGCCTTGTCGCGTCCAAACATTTACACGGCAAGTGCTTTACTGTCGCCATCTGAGCAAAGTGGTGGCGGGATTTCAGGGCTGATGAAACAGTACGGCGGACTAGCAAGCCTAGCCGGAATATCAATCCCGCGATCTCAAGACGGATCTCGTGCACAACTTGGCATTCAGCTACTCAAATCCCGCGCTTTCATAGGAGACTTTGTGGAGCGCCACGAGATATTACCTGACTTGATGGCAGCTGAAGCTTGGGACGTTAACTCACGTGATCTTTCATACGACAAAGAAGTCTTTGACGAGGAGACCGGTACTTGGTTAAGAGATGTTGAATTTCCGAAGACACCCGAACCGTCAAGACTTGAAGCGTATAAAGAGTTCATGAAAATAATGAACGTCTCTGAGGACGCACGAACGGGGTATGTGTCGCTATCAGTAGAGCATAAGTCTCCAGAAGTTGCAGCAAAATGGGTGACACTCTTAATTGAAGACATCAATAGGATTGTTAAATCCCAAGAAGTCGAAGAAGCAAAGAGGTCGATAGAATACTTAAAACAGCAGGCCGAGAATACGACCCTGCGTGATCTACAAGCAGTGTTCTTTGAACTTATTCAATCGCAGACTGAAACTGTGATGCTCGCTGAGGTGAGACAGGAATACGTGTTTAAAATCATAGATCCACCTTTTGTCCCCGAAGAAAAAAGCAAACCCAGTCGAGCTTTGATCTGTATTGTGGGCACCTTGTTGGGAGCTATTCTCGGCATGATAATCGCGTTGGCGCGTTATCATGGGAAAAAGGGTGCGGCGTATAAAGTACAATGAAGACAGGTGTGAGCTCGTCTTCAAAGTTCGAAACAACTCCTGAAGTAACAATTTGAGTTAAGAGGATAAGTCAAACCCTGACATGCGAGTACTTCAGCTTAATAACAATCATAGAATTGTTGGGGGATCCGACCGAGTCTACCTGAATACAGGAAAAGTACTTGAGCAAGCGGGTCATCAGGTGAGCTATTTTGCCGCTAAGAGCGATAACGATGAGCCTTGCAAGGATTCTAACTACTTTTGCTCGAGCCTAGACACCAAAACCGCTACAGCAAAGGACGCCATTAAATTTTTAAGGAATAATGATGCAAGCACGTCCCTTACTCAACTTTTATCATCACACAACACATTTGACGTCGCTCACCTACACATCTACTACGGGAGGCTTACGCCCAGCGTACTCGGGCCTTTAAGGAAGCGTAACCTACCAATAATTCAGACCCTCCACGAATACAAACTAGTGTGTCCGGTCTACACCATGGAACGCAATGGCAGTGTTTGCACCAAATGCATTACGGGAAGTTCGCTCAATTGCATTATTCACCGATGCAAAACAGGGTCACCAGCAAAAAGTGCATTGATTTGGCTCGAACATGCATTGGCGAGTTTGCAAGGCTCTATCAGATCTATTGATCAATTTATTTGTGTCAGCGAATTTCAGAAAAGGATCTTCATTGAAGGGGGAGTACCAGAAAACAAGCTCAAAACGGTTTACAACATGGTTGATGGAGAGGCGTTGCAACCAAAGCGACAAATCGAGCGAGGCAACTACCATCTATATTATGGGCGCATCGAGACCATAAAAGGTTTAAATACATTGCTCAAAGCAGCGCAAATTTCAGGGGTGCCTCTTAAGATTGCAGGCTCAGGCTCCTGGAGTGACGTCTTAATCGAGAGGATTAGAAAGCTGCCAAACGTTGACTACCTTGGTTTTGTAGGTGGCGAACCACTTAAAGAACTCGTTGCAGGTGCTAAAGCGGTTATTGTTCCATCGGAGTGGTACGAGACTTTCGGCCTGACAGCCGCTGAAGCAAAGGCGGTTGGTACACCAGTTATCGCCGCAAAAATCGGAGGACTTCAAGAAGTCGTTCAAGATAATGTTGATGGCTTCCTGTTTGAACCAGGAAACGTGGATGCGTTGGTTGAAGCCCTCGATCGCCTCAACAAAGCCAACACTGAGGAGATGGGCGCTGCAGGGAAACTTGATGTTGCACAAAGATTCTCTGCGGAGGCATACCTATCCAACCTTATGCAGATTTATGAAAGCGCTCTACGCTAGATCCTGTAAAAAGTGTTTAAGACTTTGTGTTAGTTTGATCGCCGCCCTGCCAACACAACGACGTTTCACGCCTTATCTGAAGATCTAATTAATAGAATATGCCTCTCTTATACCTCGTTTGTACTGTCGCGCTTTTTCAAGAAACCTTTTTAAGTCTAATGGGTTTGACAGGTATAACGTTATTTTTGGCAAGATCGTTGGTAGACGCCCTGTCGCTGATCGTTTTTGCGTACGCGGTCTTTCGCAATACCCTCGAGAGGCGCGCCTTCAATTTAAGCGGAACAAACTATGAAAAAGTCTTTTTCGCCTTTCTAATATATTCGGTTGTAATAAGCATCATTACTCAGAGTTCTAGTCTCGGAGTTAACGCTGCCGAAATTTTTGTATTGAATAGGTTTATCTTTATAGCCCTGACAGTACCGTTACTTGCGTCGAGCGAAAAAGATGTCCAGCGTCTCATGCTCTTTGTATGGGCAATGATACTCCTACAACTTCTGATCGGAGCTGTTCAGTTCATTGGCGGACCACCAGTTATTGATATATTTCGGCCAAATGATTATTCGAACGTGATGGCGGGAACCGATCGCTCATTTACCTCAAACAGAGGGCTTGACCGAAGTATGCTTATCGGGACAGTTGGTGACTTTATTTCTTTTGCCTACGTAATGTGTTTTGGCGTGCTGCTACTTCTTGCAAAAAAGGTGCTACGGATACGCGATATAGTCGCATTAACAGCCTTTTTGAGTTTTGTTTTCTTAAGCGGTAGTCGAACGATATTTTTATGTACATTCACCATAATCGTGTTGACATTACTTTATAGGATGCCGCTACATTGGCGCTTATTCTCTTTTAGCGGTATTTTTATCGTAACAATCCCCCTTATTGGGATACTCTTCGATGTTGCTGCGGCGATGGAATACCAAGGAACGAGCTTTTGGGCGCTGTTTAGACCTGAATTACTGAGTTCGCTCATGAATCAGAGACTCGGTCACGCCCTTCTATACCTCCCAAAATTTCTCACTGATCCCAACTCATTCTTTGGTCTATCACCAGATCGCTTTTACGTCGCCGACTACGTTAACCAAGTTTATACCAGTGAACTACCATACCGGTTCCTGTACAGCTTTGCAGACACAGTGGAGGATTTTTATCCTTCAGCGTTGATCAGTTACTACGGAATTTTTGGGGCATCAATCTTTTACCTAATGCAATTAAAGCTATTTACGCATGCGGTCAAAACAAGCTCAGATCAGAATGAAGTCCTAGCTCAAACCAGTAGGTTGGTCTTGTTACTTATAATCACATTAAATCTCTTGAGTTTTGGTAATCAAAGCTTCGAAAACCGAGGTCTGAGTCTGCTTTTTTGGATAACAATTGGGGCTTATAACAGTTTGCTTATTTTGAGGCGAAAAACTGATAGCGTAAGCCAGATTTAGCTTATCGTTTTAAAATCGGCTGATATTTTTTATCTGTGGTGCTCCAGAAATTTCGCCAATATAGCCAAGTTAAAAAGCCTCTCACCGTGATTCTGTTGTCTTGATAAATGACGTTTAACTAATTTGGCCATGTAGTTTGAATTGAAAAAAGTAAGGCGATCAGGAAGCTCATTTAGTAACGGCCGCCACGCGCTATCACGAATTATGATGTCCCACGGAGTAGAGATGGCACGTTTTGAATATGTGAACGTCGGTTCCTTGTCACGTATTAAACTGTACAAAACAGCTTTTATTTTTTGGTCTTTGAACCGCAACTCTCGGGGTAACGACAAATAAGTATTTGCAAATTCTTGCGTTGCCAGTGGCATAGACACCTCGAGGTCGAAGTGTGCCTGCCACATCAGCGTTCGGCGCATCGCCGCTTCCCAAGCCCAGCCGACATAATACTCGTGGAAATTATTATCAACGGATTCTGACAAGCGGCTGATTTTCTTGCCTAATGCTAGGGGAAGGTCAGGCTGACCTCCTGTCAACTCACGGAACCAAACTCCTTTCCAAAAATCAAAGTAAATCACTTCTTCAGCAGTTGATAGAGTCAGGAATTTGTATTTGTTGATGAGGCTATTAGGTATACATCTAGTGAGTAATAGCTTGGTCTCTACCGATAGGCGTCTGTAGAAACTAATTAATTGAAAAGCGGCTGAGGCTTTTTCTCCCCTGTTAACACGTAGCTCGTCCACACCCGTTTGCCCGACATTTCCCATTATTTCGTCTGCGCCCGATCCATCAAAAACTAGGTCCGATTTAATCTTGATCTCTTTCATTGCCAAAAACGTTGCAAGCCCGTTTGGGTGTGAGTAAGGCTTATTTAGATTGGCCGCATAGTCATCGAGCCCCTGATATAAATCGTTTGCACCAAAGTTGATAAATCGATGTTTGTGCCCGCAAGCATCTGAAATTGACTTTGCGACGCTGTTCTCATTCCAACTTCGACTCGCAAAACCAATAGTGTAAGTATTCAATGGCTCAGGGGCGCAAACGGCCAGTGTCGAGGAATCAAGGCCAGAAGACAGAAACAGCGCTGGCTCGCGAGACTGATTGTGAATCTTATTCTTCATGATACGTCTTACCGTATCACCAACACGAAGTTTGGCATCGTTGAACGAAGTGCTCAGTTCTTCAACGTTATAGTAAATTGGTAGCGGTGATTCGACGACACGATCTTCGTTGAAAAATTTGTTAGGGGAAGACACGTATCCACACATCAGATACTCGTGAAGGCCATGTGTGTTGATTGTTTTCATGCTTTTAGACTTTTTATTGCTAAAGGATTGTTTTATGCCCGAGTGGTACTTGATTACAAAAGTTCCGAATCAAAAACCAATATGTTTTCGGTGCGTGACACGTTCTACGCTGTCCTGATAGCCCATTTCAATGAGCGTATGATTGAACGGCTCTACTAGCTCTGGTAGCAGTTGTAATTGACCATGTAACGGTGAGTCATGAAGGACTTCAGAAGAATATTTTATTACCGACGAGTCTGATTGAAGGCTACAGAAACGTAACAATTCCTTTATCGTTTTTTCCGAATCTTTACAGAGTGCTTCATAGGAAATTGATAACACCTTAGACCTGTTTCGGAGCGCCTTTTTCGCTTCCCGCATTGCCAAAATCCATTCAACTGCAGCCCTATCTTCATGGTTTTTCGTATTAACGAGCTTCTCTTTAAACATGACCAAGTCTTGGTGCTCTTCGACTAACTGGCTAACAAGGAGATTCCACTTCCGGTCGTTCTTTCCCCACCAGTCCTCGATTCCGTCATGCGCTATGACTTTATGGCGATTCGACCATTGGGTAACCGACTTGCACGCGTCCACGCCATCGCGAATGATCACTATAAATTTAGCGTCTGGAAACAGCCGATTTACGAATTCAGTGCGAAAAATGAGCTCTGGATATTTATCGATGATCTGTCGTGCGCCAGACAATCGTAGCGCTGCATTGTACACTCTATTGATTTTAGACATGGCTTCGGGCGTTGCCTGATTTGTATCCAGTCTCACCTGGGTCGGGGCATCAGTGTAACTACCGATAAGGTCCTCATTGCGAATTGCATAGTGCCAAATAGCTTTTGGCTCGTTTAAAAACATGACGTCCCGGTGAACACATAATAACTTTCCTAGAACCGTTGTACCCGATCGACCGGTGCCTACGATGTAAATGGGCGCGCGAGTGCCAGTTTTTAAGGGGATATACTGTGATAAACGATACCAGGCAAACACGAGAGGGTTGATAAAACGGCCTTTAGTTGTCAATGGCCGGCCCTCAAATAGAGCCCAAGAGAGCAACCTGGAAGCAGATTTTCGTTTGCTTATGCGAAATAATTCTTTATCGACTTGGGCAACCATAAACACCAAAACATATTCGTTAAACTCTTAGCACCGAATTCGCTTACTGTGCACACTGCGTTCCAAGTTTTTATAGGAAACCAAAGCGAGGAGACAAGAACCTTAGAGAGCAAAAACTAACAATTCTTTATTTGCTAAACTAAGCGTCGTTTTACCCTTGCGACAGGATTCCCACAAAGCATGCTCCCAATCTCAGTGGTCATATCGACCTTCAACGACCAAGCTTTCATAGCACAATGTCTTCGAAGTGTCGTAGCGGCAGGTGCCACGGAGATTATACTAGTCAGCGATGGTTGCACAGACAATACTGTCGAGATTGCCGAGAGTCTCGGAATTGTCCAGTTAAAGGTGATAACGTTAAAAACTAATGGCGGGCCCTCGAATGCTCGTAATGTTGGCATAGCGGCTAGCTCACAGCGATATGTGGCAATAGTTGATGGAGACGACATTGTCCCAAGCGATCGGTTTGAGCGCTTGATGCCAGTGCTAGAGGACACCGGCGCTTTCGGTGTAATGGACGAGTTAGTTGCGTTTGATTCAGAGACGAATGATGTGTTGTGGAAAAAACTTCGAGATAACATGTCCTTTGAGGGACAAAAGACAATGACTATAGGGGATCTAATACGCTACGACTTAGGGTCATTGAAGCCCGTTTTTGATAGGGCTCAGCTTCAAGCTTCCGGAGTAACCTATCCAATATTTACTAGGAGAGGTGAAGACTTTTTGCTGCTTCTTAATTTACTGCAGCGAAAATACAAGCTAGTTATGTCCTCAAATACACATTACATGTTGCGGCGCGAGACCACCGGGAGACTCACGTCGAACCGAACAATGCTCTACATGGAAATGTTAAAGAATGAAGTTCCTTTCTACCTTGGTCACTCTTGGAGTGTCAGTGAGCACTTCTTATTTTTAGTTCGTCATAGCCGCAATCTGGTTGGCTTTCTACGAAACGTCATTCTAGGACGTTAACAATGGCAATCAACGTGCGAGACGATACATGAAAACCCTGATTTATGGCATAGACGGCATTAACTCTGAAACCTTAAAGATCTGGGCGCCGGGGTTGTTAAACTCTATTGGTAATCTTCAGTTTCATGACATCACCGACGATACACTTGGGAGAGGTTGGACTAAAATTTACTGTGGGCAACCTCCTCAAGTAACGAATGGCTATTTTCAGATGCCCGTTGGCGATGGCAGCTACAAAATAGACAAGACGTACAATCTTGGGTCAGCCGGAGCCATCAACGAAGGAAGGTTTAAGTATCTCTGGGACGTAGCTGACGAGCTTGGGCTGAAATCCGTGTTTGTAAATATGCCTACCGCGACGCCTGTGCCTTCGTCAGCCACCGCGTTTGTCGGCGGCATTGGTGGCGGAAGATACCCACAAGACGGCTTTGACTCAGACCTTTTTTACCCACCGTCCATAGGTGATCGACTTAATACACATTACACACTTGACCAGCGACTAAATAAGACATTCCAAACATTCCAAAGTTTTTGCGAGTCACTTAACCAAGTCCACAACACCCAGTGCTCAGTGTTTCGGGATTTGTGCGAAAACATGGATGCTGAAGTTGGTTTCTATGTAAATAAAGTAACGGTCGAATTATTATTTCTAGCTTATTACGACATGATTAACCCTAATCACTCTCACCAAAGCGTACGTAACGGAATACAAAAACATTTCGATATGGTGAGCTCAGATATGAAAGCTGTTATAGATCACTTTCAACCTGAAAAAGTTATATTAGTCTCTGACCACGGTACTGCGCCCTACAAGTTTAATTTGAATCTAGATGTTCTACTTGAGCGCCTCGGCTTTGTCGGATTTCGCAAAGACGAAAGAAAGAAACAAGTGCGATCACTGGTTGGTAAGTTCATGCCCAACGCCCTTAAGGCTAAAGTTAAAACAAAATTGAATATGAATAACAAGCGCTACCCTCTGAGGACGCCAACGTCTGATTCGCTATGCTTCTCCACAGTTTTTGATACCGGTAACTTCTGTGGTGTGTACCTCAACGACGAGCGTTTTGGAGGTACCGTAAAAGCTGGCGATCAAGTCACTGTGAACAGAATTTGCGCGGCACTCAATGAAACCCCAGAATTTTTAGCTTTAGATTTGCGGGCGGAACCGTACGAAGGTAGGAGCCTTGAGGCGCCATTCGCGAATGGATCACCCGATATTTTCATACAGAAATCTGATGAGGTGTTTTGCCAAGCACCTAACACGCAACATACTGCGCTATCGGTAAATCCTAATTACTCGCCTATTTCAGAAAATCTGGCTACATACGCATATCCTAACTCAGGAGTTAAGTCTTCTAAGGCGCTTTTGGCTTCTAACTTTGCGCCGAATGAGAAACCCAAGTCGCTACTAGATGCTTACCACGTCATTGTTCAAGCCATGACAGAGAGTATTCAATGAAAATCTATTTAGCCGGGCAGCAAACTTTGGCTAATCGTGGATGCGAAGCGCTTGTGGTTTCGACAATGCAAATGCTTTCGAGCGTGTCCCCTAACGTAAGGTTTGTGATTCCATCGACCGATATCGATCGCGATAGCGAGGCAATTGCGCGTTATGATTTCGATAATTACAAATTTGCCAAGGCGCCAAGAATTACTTTCAGCATTCGATTATGGAACCGCTTGATGCGATACATTCCGTTGCTTGCAAGCGTTTGGGTGCCCAGAGCTATGGCGTGGCCTCGCGAGACTCTTGAAGAGCTGAGGGGATGTGATTGTGCCCTGCACATCGGGGGAGATACGTTTTCTTACGATTACTCATATGCCGGGTTAATTTCAAACACAGCCCAAATTGATCACATCGCAAAACTCGGGATTCCTCAAGAAATTTGGTGTGCAACAGTGGGGCCTTTCAGCGAGTGTAAATCTTTAGAGCGCGAAGTTTTAAAAAAACTCAGAAAACTTGAACGCATTACAGTTAGGGAAAAGGCTTCCCAAGATTACCTAGAGACGAACGGATTACGTGCGCAAATTGTCAGTGACCCAGCGTTCAACTTGACGCCCGGTGATGGCTTCGCTGAAGGCTTAGACGGATCCAGGCAGCGCATCGCGCTCAATATCAGCCCCTACATTTACCGTGGAAATACAAAAGCAACCGTGGACAAATGTATAAAGTCATTTGTCGCAAAACGTTTAACTGAGGGATTCGATATCGCTCTAATAAGCCATGTCAACACAGCCACAAGCTCGGACAGCCGTGTGATACAGGATGTGCTGGGAGAGTTTCTCGAACAAGAGAATGTACATGTCATTCCAACCGACCTATCCGCCGCTGAGTACAAAGGCATTGTCTCAAAATCTGACTATGTAGTTGCATCCCGAACTCACGTAACCATAGCAGGGTTCTCAACTGCAACCCCTGTGCTTTCCATCGCCTACTCTGCAAAAGCGCCAAGACTAAACGCGTTTCTCTTCGGTCATGAGTCGTTCACGATCAAGTCATCTGAGCTAAGCGAAAAAAATTTAGAGGACACGTTCCAGCGGATAGTAGACAACAAAGAGGAAATCTCTGAAACCTTGACCAACAAAAGCGCGGAGTTGAGAGTAGCTTTTCAGAAATTATGCGAAAGTGTGACGGTTGAGTGAAAATTTACGCTCTAAAACTGATAGCAGCGGCACTCAACTTAATCCTTATATCTTATATTGTTCGAGAGTTACCAAACTCACTTACAGAACAATACCTTTTAGCTTTGGCCTACATTGGCTTGGCGAGTTTAGTAGTAGGTCTTGGGGTCGATACTACTCTGGAACGTTATGCACTTCGGCTTCTGAGTCAATGGCCCGAGAGCATCTTAGTTAGCGTCGTAGCGCTATCTTCCTGCGTCCGTATGGCATTATTGATAAGTGGGTTGGTAATATTGGACGCTGTCTTCCCGAATGCAATAGAAGTTAACAGCGAATCCTTAGTCTTGGCTTTGGCAACCTTTTTATTTACGTCCTTTTCATCACTTTTAAATGGCGTTTTATTATATACCGAATCCGCGGGATCCAATGTCTTAAGAGCGGTGGCCCGCTTTATGATTCTTTTTTTACCTGCGGACGCAGTATCGCTGGAAAATTTATTGAAAGTTGAAATTTTCGCATCGCTCATAAGCGCGCTTTTCTGTTTATCTGTGTTCCTAAGCTATAAGCCAAAAGGCACTGCCAAATTGGTACAGAGCGATATCGTTGTAAAGTTCATGGGCTGGAATTGGGCTGCACGTTTGTTACTCAACCTCCTGTCTCTGAACACATTAAAGATTCTGGTGTTGCGAAGTGGCCATCCCTACGCGGTACTCATTGCATATATCATTCAACTTACGGAGGCCGTTGAGAAGTTTCTGCCAAGTCTAGTTTTAGCAGGTAAGTACCGACCATCACTTGCAAAGAAATACGATGAGGGTCGTCTTAAAGATCTGTCCACTAACTTACGTGCTTTGGGATTCAAGAGTTTTGCAATTGGGGCGGCTATCGCTCTTGCACAGCTAGCTTTTCTGCCCGCAGCGCTGTTTTATCTTCAAAACGCAAACCCAAGGGAGTTTTTAGCTCTTATTTTTCTATGTGGTGGTTGGCTTTTTTTAAACAATATCAAATTCAGCATTAATGCGATCTCAAATATCCTAGAAATCAACCACATTCCTTTTTGGGCGTCCGGTATTCTCTGTGTGTTGTTTTTTTCTGGACTAAGACTACTCAGTATTACGTCGCCCGTGAGCATTTTTTCTTATCTAGCGTTGCTTACTTTGAGCTACCCGCTTTTATGGATCGGAATGTCTCACAGATACCTAAGCCGTTTAAGGGCCGAAGCCTAACACGGGGTCTTGCTGGTGTTAGGAGGATCAGAGGTTAGCTGCTTAAAAGTGGGTCCTGAAGAGTTATGCAGATTCCATTAATTCTTCCAGGCAAAACCCAGATCCGCCTTACTCGTCTCGCCATTGTTTATTAGACACAACCCCGATGGGAGCGATGTTGGTTGATACCTAATTAAGTCTGGGTGTCCCACTGATGGGGAAATGGGCAAAGGGATCTAGAGAACGGTTTGAAGATAAAAAATGGTGATGGCTCACATTTCATCAGAGATTTGGGGTTATCCGTATCGATTAAACACATAGCGATTCTCCAAAAGTCATCGTATCGTCATTTTAGATTCGTTTCAGTCTTCGAAGGTACTTCTGAAGAGGTACCCAAACATTAGTGTAGGTGTAGTTCAGATTCTATAGAGTGAGGTAACGGCTTTCGTTCACGTAGTCGGTTATCTGTTGATATGACATCCCATCATCCAAGATCGACGTCATCATTTTGGGTCTTTCACATTGGAAGCAATCCGACCCAACTAAGGAGAGTCTTTTGATGGTGACATTAAACCGAACATACTCGATATATCATTCTAACTCTATTCCACAGTCACTGAGTGAGTTGGAACAGAGAATAAGATTTTTGTCATTTTTGAGTTTTTTATGAAAGGTTTTACAAAACTTGGTGTATTTCTCTTCCATCTTACTCTATGCCCCAAAATATTTTTC
>Ga0181559_10004766_pt1 | contig 13103 bp, 5 predicted proteins | sample 011ome_21_FD_133752 | JGI IMG/M metagenome (GOLD analysis project Ga0181559, IMG submission 133752) | Coastal salt marsh microbial communities from the Groves Creek Marsh, Skidaway Island, Georgia - 011508AT metaG (megahit assembly) | ecosystem: Environmental > Aquatic > Marine > Intertidal zone...
ACATTTGATGTTTTCTGACCCAAGGTTGAAGGTTGAAAATGTTGTTGATGACAGTGGCAACCTGATCGATGATCGATTCTTGGTGACGATTCCTGAGAACTGTGAGACGGGGCTCGTCGAAGCAAGAGTGCATACTCGGTTGGGGGTTTCTTCCCCGCGTGCCTTCTCACTATCTAGTTTGCCGGAAATCACTCAGCTAAAACCCGCGACCTCTCTCGAGGACGCACTGCTGCTGAATGTTCCGTCGGTGTGTAACGCATCCATGCCTGCTCGCTCCATTTGTTATTACCAAATCGACTGTGAACAGGGACAGCGGTTGCTGATTGAATGTGCGGCAAAGGAGATTGAGTCAAAACTCAATGCGGTGTTGATCGTCGCCGATGATCAGGGACGTGATCTGGTTGTGCAGCGCCGAGGTGATCGAATTGATTTCACGGCTCCTCACGCTGGACGGTTCTATATCAAGATCCATGAGTTGACTTTCAAGGGCGGTGCAGAGTTTTTCTTTCGATTGAAGTTGCAGGAGGCAAGTGAATCGACACTGGCTACGGCATCCGATGGAGTGCTTGCGGTTAACGCTTTTTCGTGGCCACCAAATGGCCTGATCGACATCGCCCCGCTGACCGAACAAGAGCCGAATGACGATTATTCCCAACCGCAGGTTCTTCAATTGCCCTGCGATTTGAGCGGCACCTTTGCTAAGGCCGCCGATGTGGATCTGTTTCAGTTTGAGGGGAAGAAAGGCGATTCATGGTGGGTGGAAGTTGGTTCTGAACGTCTAGGGCGACCAACGGACGTTGCCGTTCTAATCCAGCGTGTCGTCTCTTCGGACGATGGTTCTCGCTACGAAGATGTCGTGGAGCTGAACGACATTGCCAGTCCAGTTAAAGTCTCTACGAATCATTACGCCTACGATGGACCACCTTATAACGCAGGTTCGCCTGACGTTTTAGGAGAAGTGACACTACCAGAGGACGGGACTTACATCGTTCGTCTCGTTGATCTTTTTGGTGGTACAAGGGACGACCCAAGGAATCTATACCGCCTCATCATTCGCCGTGCACAACCTGATTTTTCGGTGGTTGGTTGGGCAATGCATATGGAATTGAGGAATGGAGATCGAAATGCGGTCTCTAAACCGATCGCTCTACGCAATGGGTCGACTATGCCACTGGAAATTGTGGTTCTGCGACGAGATGGATTCAACGGCCCGATTGAGTTGTTTCTTGAAAACCTTCCTGACGGTGTGACGGCAACGGGACTTCATCTGGCCGAAGGAGAGAATCATGGGATGCTTTTGGTGACGGCAGATGAAGGCGCACCAGCTGGTTTTAAGGAGTCTAAGTTTTTCGCGCGAGCTGAAATCAATGGCGAGGTTGTCGAGCGAATCGGCCGACTCGCATCAATGGCTTGGCCCGTGAAGGATCATTGGCAAGAGATACCTGAACCCAGGTTGTTGCAATCCGTGATTGTGTCGGTGAGCGGTGAAGAAGTTGCCCCCCTCTCGATTCAGCCGGCGGAAAAGAAAACGTGGGAGGTCGTTGAAGGTGGTAAATTGACGATTCCGTTAATTCATTTTCGACGATCTGAGTTCTCCGGCACGTTATTAAATGCGAAAGCCTTTGGCAAAGGATTGGAGCGTTTTCGCGCTGAGATGCCGATCGATTCCGATCACTCCGAGGTGACGCTTGATCTAGCCAGCACTCCCCTTCCACCCGGAAAGCATACCATTGCGTTTTACGGTGGAGTTGTAGCGAAATATCAGTACTACACCGAGTCGGTGGCGCTGGCGGAGCAAGCGTTGAAAGCTTTGCGAGATCAACAGACTGATTTGGAAACGCTGAAAAGTAGCTCTGTGGACAATTCAGTTGAGAAACCGAAAGAGAACCTTGAGGTCGCCTCGGAAACCTCAACGGTGGATGAGTTGATCAAGCAGGTTGCAGATCAAATTGTGATCGCTGAACGCGAAGTCAAGCAGTGTGTCGATCGTGCAAAGGCAAAAGATATTGTGGATATCGTTGTTTCGGAACCTATTGAAGTGCGTGTGATTGAAAAGGACAAGCCATGAGTGATCCCTTTTATGCGTCATCTTTGCGTCGTTGTCCGGGACCGATGTTTGATCAACGTCGCGGATTTCTGCGGATGGGGCTTGCTGGTTTTGCGAGTCTTAGTCTTCCCGGTATGCTCCGGTTACGCGCTGCCAGTCCTCGTGATGAAGCCGATCAAAAAGAACGCACCGCGGTCATTATGGTTTGGAAGCCTGGTGGTTGCTCGCACATCGATACTTATGATCCAAAGCCTCAGGCAGAAAGTGAGTATCGTGGACCGTTTCGCACCATTCCGACGAAATTAAGTGGAGTGCATTTTTCTGAACTGCTTCCGCGGCAGGCCGCAATTGCGGACAAGTTTTGTGTCTTGAGATCGATGCATCAAACCGCTGCAGGGCATCCGGCCGGTTCCATGCAAATGCTTTCGGGGGATTCCGATACGAGGGATAAACCGAAGCCGAGGCTACCGGATTGGATGTCGGTAGCTAATTACTTGAGATCGCAGGAAGGCCCCCGCACGCATCCTCTTCCTCGTTACGTGGGTGTGAATCCACCAACGACCTACAATGGGCCCGCTTACCTTGGTGACGCTTATTCGCCGTTCTCGGTCACCGGCGATCCCAATCTACCCAACTTTGCGGTGCCCAATATTGGACTCGCTGATCAAGGAGAAATGAATCGCATCAATCGCCGCGTGGATCTGAGGAAGAATCTCGATAATTTGCAAAGAGCTTTTGATGTGTATGGCGAATTGGATGCTTTGGATCAGTTCGAATCGCAGGCGCTAACTTTGCTGACAAACCCCAAAACCAAAGAAGCATTTGATCTGTCCAAGGAAGATGATCGCACTCGTGATCGTTATGGCCGAAACACTTGGGGGCAGCAATTGTTGATGGCAAGACGATTAGTCGAAGCAGGGGTCGAGGTTTTAACGACTAGCTTGAGAGGGCCTCTGTGTGGTCGTGTCAATAATTGGGACGACCATGCCGTGAATCATCATGTGTTTGATGCGATGCGATTTCGGGCCGACGCTTATGATCAAGCGGTTACCGCCTTGATCGAAGACATTCATGAACGTGGCTTAGATAAGCGAGTCTTGGTGGTTGTCACGGGAGAATTTGGCCGAACACCCAAAGTCAATTATCAGCCGAGTACTGGTGCGGGTAACGCGAGTGCGGCAGCCGGAACCAAGCAACCGGGGCGAGACCATTGGCCTCGTGCATTCAGTAATCTTTGGGCGGGTGGTGGAATCACCCCGGGGCAATGTATCGGGGCAACGGATCGCAGAGGCGAAGATGTCATTCAGCGTCACTGCAATGCTGGAGATTTCTTGGCAACGATCTACCATCATCTGGGAATCGATTCCTCAAAGGTCTTTATCGAGGATTTGAATGGCCGTCCCACTCCGATCGTTGACCAGGGTCGACCGATTCCCGAGCTGATTAGTGGTTAGTGAACTCCAAATGCAAGGCTCCCCATCGTTGTCTTGAAGCGTGCCATGCTAAGGCCGTGGATTCTCCGAGCATGAAGCGACTTGAATTTGATCGGCTGATCGCAGACAAGTGTTCGGGCATCTCTGGGGATAGCTGATGCGTTTTGACTGTTCAAGGAAATCGTGATGACTTCACACTCGTTTCATCTTTATTTGTATGGCCCGCAGCGAGGTCCGATTGGTCAAAGTTTCGAGCAAGCCCAAGAACGACTCGAAAAGCTACCTGGGTTGTTTTTTGAGCTAGATGGGTCGTTCGCTTGGATGCAAAAACCGGGGTCAAACGAAATCTACGGGATTCTCTATGACGCTGCAGGGGGGATTCAGTATTGTGATTTGCACGGTCGTTGCACGCTTGAGACCGTGCGGCAACTTTTTCACGCTCTCGCCGGCGACGAGGTTTCTGGGTTAGAAGTTCTTTTATTGCCGGAGCGGGATTTGCAAGATTTTCAAACTTTTGAAAATCGCTGGTCTCAAGCTTCGCTCGACTAAGGATGCGTCAAAATTTTTTTGGGGAGGCATTTCTTTTTGGGATCAAATGCGGTTTTGTTCCACCGATGCGTTGGAATTGGTTTTGACGGAAATTTGCTGCAAAACACCCCGTAGGCGCCCACCGACAAGTGATGCGTGAGTAGCTCGTTTTTGCTTGCTTGATTCGGCGTGTCGATGGAAATCGCGTGGAAACAAAAAATCAACATGCCATTTTTGACAGTTATGCTGATTGGCACGCAGGTTGCTCTATAGGTTACCCGATAAGCCAACTTTGGCTTATCCCTGAGAAATCAGTTGTCTTACCCCGTGTTTTCCCGAAGGATTTGCAGCCATGTTAACCGCAATCAAAGAACTGTCGTCGCTAAATGAGACTCCTGTGTCGCATGTTGAGACTATCCCATCGGATCTTGAGATTTCAAAGCGAGTGCGACTCATTCAATCGCAGTGGTCAAATCAAGAAAGAGAAAAGCGACGTCAAACTGCTCAACGACGAATCAACGAACTGTTAGACACGTTAACCGGTCCGGCAGCCTAGTGTTTGATGTTATCGTGACGGCAGATGTTGTTTCTGCTCATTGCGTGATTTTTCAGCTGGATTATCGAATCTGTGATTCGACAATCAACCTGCTGAAATTGTTGTCAAGCAATCATGGTTATGAGAAGTGATAGCGTTGGCGGCGGACCAGTCGTCGACGCTGCGAGGCAAATGCAGACATTCGAGCATTGAAGATTTAGGTTGAAGGTCTGTCGTTAGTCGTCAAGGCTTTGGCCGCCCTGAGCACTTGCATCGAGGTCTTCTCCGGCGATCCCACCGAGATATCGAGAAGCTTCTAAGAAAGATTCCAGTAGCACTAACGCGGCGACCGCATCGATCCGCTTTTTCCCCTTCTTGTCAGAAAATCCACCCGCCCGCATTCTTTGTTTTGCGTCGGCCGTGGTGAACCGTTCGTCAAAAAGTCGAACTGGTATTTCCGTTTCGTCGAAAAGCCACTTCGCAAATTCACGGCACTCAAGACTTTTTTGGCTTTCGCCGCCGTCACAATGGATCGGAAGTCCTACCACGAATCCCGAGATTTTTTCTAGGCGTACAAGTTCCCGGAAATACTCTCCATCATCCTGCCAGTTCGCCGCTGGATGCACCTCTAGTGGACTGGCGAGTATTCGATCGGGGTCACAAATCGAGAGCCCAATTCTTACGGTGCCAAAATCCACACCAGCCAGTCGACCCGTTTGCGGGAATTCAGATAACTCGGATGGATGCTTCATGATTCGATGACCTTTGTCGGCCGATATTACCTTTCTTTCAAGGTAATACAGACGCCGCGTGACCACCAGTCGAAGAAAGAACGGACTTCGAGGATTCCGACACTTCGATGGAAATACTTAACCTCTCACAGGATCAAGTGATTGGTTTTCTCGTCCGAACGTGTTGTAGCATCAATGCCAAAAAGTTGAGGAATGATTACAGTCGTTGGCTTATTGGGTTGCTAGGGTTATGTAACGCGTTACTGGTTTTGAACGCTCACGGGGTATCGGATGAACCTGCGAGATCTTAATCCATGATTTGAGTCAAGTATTGGGAAGAGTTCCCAAACTTTGATCCGATTTTCTTCGCCAACTGTAGCTGCAAGGGCTGGGTAATCTTGGCCTGGATCTGGCTCGGATAACGTGACTCCCGCGATCGGACCTGTGTGGGCAGGACGATCCAAAGATGGCTCCAGCGTTTGTTGTTCCGTTTCCAGCAACCGCTCCGTTTCGGCATCAATGGCGATTGAGTATTTTCGCCTAGTCGCAAGATCCCAAACAAAGCATCGTCCGCTGGAGTCACCCAACAATAACCAGCGACCATCCGAAGAGACATCATGAATAGGGTAAGCTCGACGTGTGGCGGGAAATTCGATTGCTTCTTCTTCTTTCGCCGAGTTCATGTTGATGATTGAAAATCGATCTGGCCTCATCGCTAAGATTCGATACTGGGTCCCTTGATAAATGGATGGACTCTCCGGATTCTGCTCAGTTGTGTTTTTAGCGTTCGTACGAATGAACCAGATGGAACGTTTCATGTGGTTACTGAGTACAGGCTCCTTGGGGTCACTCAGTTCTTTGACTGATTTTCGTGTCAGATTCACTTTTGATTCATCTTCCCATTTGATGTCCCAACGATTAAGTCGGTAACCTTCTTTGCCATATTTCCCGTGGCTCACAAGTACTTTGTCGTCTGGAGAGAAAATAAGCGAGTCGATTCCTTTGTCGGCGTCTTGATTGGGTCTGTTACTTCTTGTTGCGGCACGACTTGCTGTCGCTGAAGTAGACACCACCTGTGCTAGCGTGCTCTCTTGTTCCGTATGTTGTTGACCTTGGATCCATTCCACATCATGAGAAAACTCTTCGACCTGATGCAGCGAGTTGAGGGTCGGATTCGCGATGTAAATTTGATGTGATTTGGGTCCGCGGATCGCGAATGCAATGTTCATCGACTGGTTTGCAAAAGCAACGGCGGTCACGACACCATCGTAAGCTTGGTGCGTCCAAATAGGATTTTGCAACGGTTGTTTAGTTTTCTGGTTTAGATCAAAAACTTGCAAGACTTGACTTTCGTTGCGATAACCACTCGCTAGGCCTCTCGCAAAAAATGATTGCTGTGAATTCCAGTCCCACGCAGTTGCTTTGATGAAACCTTCAGCGATGCCATCTTGCCGGAAAGTGGTTGTCGTGGGTGAGGTAATCAGGTTCGTTTGATCGCTCGAGGGAATAATGCTTTGTACTTCGAAAGGGTCAAGTGCCCAATCTCGTAGTTGAAGGCCGGTATACGCGTAGTCCCATGTCTGCATTTTTCCTTTCATTCCAAGTTGAGCCTGATTCATGCTAGGGCGATTTGTTCTCTGCTGATTCGTGGCTGACCGTGCCGCGTGCAGCCTATCTCCATCAAATTGCAACACAATGGATCGGTTGGTCTCGTCTTGTTCAAAGAAATAATTTGTTTCGCTCTCAAATAATTGGTTGGTGAAGTGGTTGGACGCATCTCCTGCGCCTTGCGCGATACTGGAGTATGAAACAAGTGACCGTCTTCGCTCTGCAAGCTGTCGGCGGAAATTAGAGATCGCAATCGCGTCAGGATTAGCTTGTTTTAAAGCTTCAAGTAAATTGTTGGTAACGATTGCTGCTTGCGACTTAAGAGTTTCGTCATCGGTTAATGCTTGGATCGCGGTTACCGGTCCGAGTTGTTCATTGAGAGATCGTCTTGCAAGAGTCTGAGTGATTGGCTGTTCGTTATCTTCCCCGGTGTCCCTTTTTAGATCGGTCTGAAACATGACAGGTTTCATGGTTTCGCGACGTAAACCACTTGGCGAAACAAGAACGGTGCCAGTCATGTCCAGGCCATGGACTTGGTTGTCACCTCCGTAGCTGACCAGGATATTTTCTGGTGTCACTGTTAACTTTTCGACGGTAGAACGCTGGCCGCTAAACACTGCGGTTTGTTTCGAGTCGGATAGTCGCCAGCAGGCGACCCCACCTTTTTCTAGGCCACCAAAAAGAAAGTCGCCATTTTGGGCAACTGCAACCGTTTGAATGAGGCTTGATGACGTGATGGTTGCTTCAGCGTCAATTGGAGTATCCGAAGGCTGGATTTGCGAGATGCTCCAAACGCAAGCCTTTCGCTGGGCGTCGGCGTAGGTAACGATTAATCGCTCATTGTTTTGGTCGAGATGGCAGTTTTGGATCGCACCATCAGTTCCAGCTAGTGTGCAGATAGGAGATTCAAGATCTTGGGAATCCCATACTTTGATTTTTCCGTTTCTCGAGCAGGATAGGATCCAAGGAGAACTTTGGCCGCCTAGGATTTCAACTCCCACAATTCCGCTCATCTCAGTCGTAATGGATCCTCGCGATAAAAGCGGTAGCGACCGAATGGATCCATCTTTTAGAGCCACAAATAGACCTGTTTCGTCCGGTTGAAAGGACATTGCAACCACTCGTTCGTCAGGAATCAATTGATCCACGAGTGTAAGATCACTGGTTTTGAAAATCATGATAGATGCATCGGAGAGAGAGGCTGCAACAAGATTGCCGGCATCTGAAATCTTTAGATCCAACGGTTTTTGAGGGATCGTGGTTGTTAAGGGTTCATCGTTGGATGACAGATTTTGAAGAGTTAGTTTCCAAGTGTCTGTCTGATTGGCAAGGTCTGGAGATGAAATCAATAAAGTTCGTCGTAAATCAAATGCGATGGTTTTGGCGCCACTGATGAGAGTGTCTCGCTTGTCAGGCTGACTGACAGATGCGCGTATCAATGAACCGGACTGATCGGTCAGCACGACAAGGTCGTCCCCGGTTGACAGTCTGGCCTTCATGGAAGCAGGGAGACACGGACGTGTCTGCATTCTCCACATGGCATCGGTGTTGATCACCGTAATGCTCGGAGGAACAGTTTGCAGGCTGAGGAGTTCACCATTCGATGTTATCTTCAGGACATCGCTTTCACCTTGGGCAATGAGTTCGACAGTGTCGGATTCGCTGTCTAATGGGATACCTAGGACAACTCCTGTTTGACTGACAGTGAGTATTGAATTGTGCTTTGGGTCATGAAGAATCTGCGTGAGTCGAATTGGATTCGAAAAATCCATTTTGCGAATGTTGCCTTGATCATCGATCAAATGGATATCTGAAATAGACGAAATGAAGGCGAATTGTTTGGTGCCCTCAATTGCAATCAGACCTCGAGGGTTTTCTAGATCAACGCTCGTCTTGCTGATCTCTTCGCCCGAATTTATTTCGTAGAACTTTAGGATTCCCGCCTGAGTCAGGTGAGCTAGTTTTTGGGAGTTGGCGGCAACAGAGGAAACGGTTTCTTGGCCGTTACCGTTGGGTGATGTTGTCTCTGTGACATGCCAGTGGATTCTTGGCAGCGTCAGACTGGAAATCTGCTGTTCATCATTCAGGAACCAAACTTCACCATCCGAAGCGACGAGGATCGCTTTGATTTTTTTCTCCGAGATGAACTCTGCTTCAATACCTTGCAGAGTCTTACTGATTGTCGCGATTCGTGTTCCATTGGTGACAACCAGAGAATCGCCACTGGTAGACCAATGCAAGATGGTGGGATTCGAGAAAGGAAGGCTGACCGAAAATGTATTGTCGGTATTTAAATCCGTAAATGCGATCTCATTGTCACCACTGACTTCAGCCAAACAGTTGGATCCAGAGTGGAATTCTGCTGCCTGAGTTAGATTTGACGCACTGACCGCCGATGGAGTGCTGTCTCGAGATCCTGCCGATGGAATGCTGTTTGGCAATACTGTGCGATTGAAGGATCGAATGACAATTTCTGGCTTGTCTGAAACCTCGAAACTGGCGATTTCAATCATCTCCTGTGATTTGGAGATTAGTACCGGTCCGCTACTAACGATTTCGAGTGGAGTTTCCGTAAAGACGCTTTGTGTCAAAAGTTGAAAACGAATTTCGCCTGACGCGGATTGTCCTTCGCTTAAAAGCATGATGTTGCCGCTTTGATCGGCGGTTAGAAACATCTCGCTGGATTGGACCTGGTCTGCGATAGCGACAATCGGATATCGCTGGCGATCGGATCTTGACTCCTCTCTGGCCCACGCTTTAACGATGATCTCTCCTGAATCTTTAGGAAGTAAAGCGATTTCTCCTTGTTCCGTCCCAATGAACACATCGCCCCCACTCGTATGGATCGCTGAGACACGAAGGTCGTTCAATGGGATCGTTTTCGGAGAAGACTCTGTCTCCGTCTGAAGTAGATGGAGTTGTTGGTCACTTATTAACGCGATTGATTTACCGCTGCTCGAAGCAACAGCACGAGAGAATTTTGCCGTCGATCGAACCTTTGACCGCGAGGCAAACTGTGCAAATCCTATTTTTCCTAACTTGGATCGGAACCAAAACTGGCACGGAAAGGCTTCGACAGTTTGAAAAGAATCGACTTGAAGTTCCGGGAAATCAAGATAAGCGAAGTTCTTTTGATCCTCTGTCTGAAAGTAAATTCGATCTTGGTCATTCAGTAATCCAACGATTTCTCCTTTTGGATCAAGATTGCTACAGAGAAGGTTGCCCGTTGGGGTGGTGTGGCGACGTACGGCCTGTCCACTTGTGATCGAGTAGAGGTCGAGATTCTTGTTAGCGGTGATCACGCCGGCAAGTTTCTGGTTCTTATTGAAGATCAACGAGGATGGTGACTCATTGAGGTTGATTTTCAGATCTGAGCTAATTGGAAGGTTCCAGTAGTTCAGTAGCCCGGATTGGGAGCTTGCAACGATTTGTTTCGCTTGTTCATCAATTGCAATCGAATTGACCGAATCGGGGAACGCACGGAATTGTCCGGTCGTCACCGAATTTGATTCATCTTTCGTAAAGAAACAGATGCTCCCGTCTTCTAGGCCGACGACGACGATGGAGCCCTCTTTTGATACGGCGAGAGAGGTGGCATTGCCTTTCCAAGTCTGCTGATCAAAAAGTCCAGGGGCTCCATTTTTCAGATTCCAGTGTCGTAAGCTGTCGACTTGCAGGCCAAAGAGCGAATTTCCATCATGTGACTGAGTGAGGTGTTCGGTAACTGTCGAACCGGATGCTTGGAACTCGACGTTGTTATCCTGTGCATCGTTCCAAAGTTTGATATTGCCATCGGCGTCACCGGTCACGAGCAGATGCGCGTCTGCATGACTAGCAATCGATAGGATTGCTGATTCGTGTGCGCGGAATGGCTCTTTCTGGTGCTGCTTTCTAGCAATGTCGTCAGCGTAACGATCAAGATGCTCCGCAACTCCTACTGAGAGTTGTTTTAGATGACCGTTTTTCCCTCCGATCAGCAGTCTCGTACTGTCTCGATCAAATAGCATCGAGGTAGGCTGAAGATACGAGTTTTCGAGAGTGAATTGAATGGATTTTGAAATCGTGTTGTAGATTTCGACCGTTTCAGCCGGTCCCGAATATGCAGCCAATTCACCCGTGTTCGAGAGGGCGAATGTACGTTCGGGGATCAGAGTGATCTCGGGGTCTGCGGCAGGTTGACTACCCTGTCTGTTGTTATTGTCGTCATCATCGTCGCGGCGAATGATCGTGCCAGGTGGGTAGCGTTTTTGGCCCGAGGCAGGCTTCTCTGAATCGTTGCTTGGCGTCGCATTCTTGTCGGTGGCAGATGGACTCGCTTCCGAATCATCGCTGGAATTGGAATCCATGTTTTTTGTCGAATCACTCGGCGAACCACCGGCCGTGGGTGCCTCAGCAGTCGGTTGCTTCGGCTGCTTTGTGGATTCTGCTGCGTCAGCTTCTGCTTGCTGCTTGTTCGCAGCTGAACGCGCCTTTGCCATCCTCAACATCTTGTCTTGAACGGATTCCTCTGCGATTCCACATCCTGAAATCAGAAGCAAGGAGAGAAGCAGGAGAGAAATTTTCTTCATAGTGCATATTCGCATTGGATGAAACTGGATTCATCATTGTCAAACAATCTTGCTTCGAATCTTCATGTAATAATTGAGGATTCGACTTTAGGTTGCGGATTCTTTCTTGGTCATGATTCGCCGAGTCCATTGGTGAGTTTGCCATGCTCCGCCAACGCACCAACTGGACACGGGGTCAAACGGGTTGTCTTGCTTCATCGCATCTCCAAACATGGTTTCGATTCTTGATCGAAGCGTATCCAGGCCGGTTTCAACGGCCAGGTACTGTTCCCAGATGTTGGGGAGTTGACTGGGATCTCTCTTGAGTGCTTCCGCGTTCTGTCGATTGACCTTTGCCGTGGAAGCAAGTTGAAACGTTGTGTCTTCACCACCCGTCTCAATCGTCCAGCTCCAGTGGGACTCAGCGGACACGACAATTAAGTGCGTGGTTGAGGCACCCGCGTCGATGAGGCAAACCGCGCGTGATAAATCCCTTTGAATGCGATCTGAATTCTCATCATTTAATGATTCAATTTTTGGCCAGACATCTGTGAATTCGTGCGAGGCAAAATTCACAAGAGCAATCACATCCGATTGTAACCCAGCAACTTTGATTCCCAATGATTCCAGCAATGAGATTCGACGTGAGATGATTTCCCGTCTCGCGGTAGAAACCATCGCCGGTCTACCCATTGTGGGCAAACGTTTTTCATTGCAGATCCATTTGGTTACAACCAATTCGTCCAGCGGGATCGGGATCTTGGATTCAATCTCTTTGTCGAGTAGCGTTGCGGCTTCCTTGGTTTTTACGGGTGGAAGCCGGATAAAGCGGTTAACCGTTTTCGAGCCATTGATGTTGCACCAGACAGGTAGCTCATCAGGATTTTTTTCCTTGAGGAATTTTTCGATGAGCGGCGCAAGTGATTTTCTCTCTTCACTCGGGTCTTTGCTTCGGATGCTGGAAGATTTTGTTTCAGCAAAAAAACTATCGGTGATTTTTAGTTGATCGTCTTCTCGCGTGATGCGTATCGCCTTGACGGTTGATGTTCCAATGTCAAGGCCCCAGGCCGCAGTAGATGCCTTCCTGCTCGATGAAAACAGGCTCTTTTTGCGGATTAGGAAATCCTCAGTGACTCGGGTTTCACTTACCGCTTGTAGGGCTAAGCCGATTGCTACGTTGAATGCGCCGGGGTGAGAATTTAAAGCTGCCCGAGATTCGCATACCAATGACTGCGGGAAGCAAAGTGGGGCTGCCGTCCCTCCCATCCAACTATTTCGATTACCCTTCCATGGGATCAGATTCGTTCTGGATGCGTCCGGCTTGCTTTGGTTCAATTTCTCGATTCGCTGGTGGATCTCCTTGAGTACTGCAAGTTGCGGATGCGCGTCGCTCAGCGTTTTTGACAATTTTGCGAGCGTTTTTGACACATACGGTTCGATTCGTAGTTCATTTGCAATCCATTGATGTTTTGCATTTTTAGCAAGTAATTCTTGCGTGGTGGCGTTTTGCTCACAGTCTGGAATTGAATTGAGTTTTTCTGATGCGCGATCAAATCGACCTTGTTCGCTAGATTGCTTGGCTGACTCGATTAACTTAGCGGTAACTTTTTTGGCAACACGTTTTGCTGACTCATGGGATGGCTCCAGCTCTAACAGCTGATGAACTAGGCTGCC
>Ga0181559_10004776_pt1 | contig 13092 bp, 8 predicted proteins | sample 011ome_21_FD_133752 | JGI IMG/M metagenome (GOLD analysis project Ga0181559, IMG submission 133752) | Coastal salt marsh microbial communities from the Groves Creek Marsh, Skidaway Island, Georgia - 011508AT metaG (megahit assembly) | ecosystem: Environmental > Aquatic > Marine > Intertidal zone...
AGCCGAGGAGAGAGCCATTAGCGCTGAAGAGAGAGCCAGGCATGCTGCAGATCTAGCAATAAGTTCGGAGACGTCTTTGATCGCTATTCGACAAAGCTTATCGTGGAAAATCACTGCTCCTTTGCGATTTCTTATGGATATTTTCCTCATAAAACCCGTGTCTAGTGTTCGCACGATGCTTAACACCGCGGTAGCTACAGCCATTGACGTTCTCGGAAAGCCTCTTTCTCACGCCATGGCATTCGCGGCAGCCCGCCCTACTATTTTTGGTTTTTTTTCCAGAATCATCTCGACATTCCCGCATTTAAGGAATCACCTCAACCGAACCTATGCGAAGCACCAAAAAACATCTGGCCTGCCCACAGCTCAACAGGATCTTCAATTTGCGGCGAGTGACTATGATGAGATGAACCGAGTTGCGAAAGAAATTTTTGTGGATCTGCAGACTCGAAAAAACGAAAAACGAACTCCCGAATAATGCGAATTGTTATAGATATGCAAGGCGCTCAAACTGAGAGCCGCTTTCGTGGCATTGGACGCTATACACTGGCCTTCTCTCAGGCTGTTGTCCGCAATCGGGGTGAACACGAGATAATTTTGGCGCTAAACGGTTTTTTTCCCGACACCATTGAACCCATCCGCGCCGCGTTCGAAGACCTCCTGCCACAGGAAAATATCCGTGTCTGGCACGCGCCAGGTCCGGTCGCCGAGAATCAATCTGGCAACGAGACCCGCCGTGAAATTGCCGAGTTGATCCGCGAAGCGTTTCTAGCAAGTTTGCAACCCGATGTCATTCACGTTTGTAGCCTGTTTGAGGGGTATGTCGATGATGCGGTCGCCAGCATCGGTAAATTTGATCGGAGAATACCAGTAAGTGTGTCGCTTTATGATCTGATTCCACTGTTGAACCCCGATCAATATCTGAAGCCGAATCCAAGTTTCGAGCGTTACTACCGTCGCAAAATCGATTATTTTAAAAAGGCCTCTCGCTTTCTCGCTATCTCAGAGTTTTCGCGCAACGAGGGCATCGGCAAACTTCACTTAGAAGAAACCCAGCTGATCAATGTCTCAACGGCTACTGAGCCGCTGTTTCAGCCTATCAATATTGCGAGAGGGGCTGCAGATCAGCTGCGGGAAAAATTCAACGTTACCCGTCCGTATTTGCTTTACACCGGCGGTGCGGATGAGCGAAAAAACTTGCCGCGTCTGATTCAAGCCTTCGCCGCTTTGCCCTCCGAACTACGACAGAAATACCAACTCCTTTTTGCAGGAAAACTGCCGGAAGGCAACATCGCGGAGTTCGAACGCATTGCAGAACAAGCCGGTTTGGACAGCGGTGAACTTTGTTTCGCGGGTTATGTGAGCGATGAAGAACTCGTTCAGCTTTACAACCTGTGCGAATTCTATGTCTTTCCGTCATGGCATGAAGGCTTTGGCTTGCCAGTCCTTGAAGCGATGGCCTGCGGCGCGCCTGTAATTGGAGCGAATACCGGCAGCCTGCCGGAAGTAATCGGGCTGGATGAAGCGCTCTTTGATCCGATGGATGTCGCGTCCATCCGCAATAAAATGCACCAAGTTTTGACGGATTCGGGTTTTCGAAAGCGTTTGCGCGAGCACGGTGTGCAACGTGCGAAGTTGTTCTCCTGGGATGAAACCGCCAAGCGTGCAATAGCGGCGTGGGAGACTTTGCCGTCGACTGATCAAGCTCAGTACTTAGGGACGTCATTAAGCGAAGATAGGCTTTTTGCATCTTTAGTCCCATTCCTGACCGGCGTGGACGATGCAACGATTTTAAACCTATCCGTCTGTATCGCAATGAACCAACAGGCCGGGCTCCAACGCCAGCTGCTCGTGGATGTGTCTGAGCTCTGCCAGCACGATGCTGCAACTGGGGTTCAGCGCGTGGTGCGCAGTTATCTCAAAAGCCTTTTTCACAATCCCCCAGCAGGGTTTCGAGTGGAGCCTGTTTACGCTACGCGTGAACATGGCTACCGCTACGCGCGTCGTTTCACCCTTGAATTTTTAGGGCAGGACACGTCACAGGCGAGCGACAGCTTTATTCGCTGGCAGCGGGGCGACATCTTTTTCGGTCTGGATATGCAGCACCACGTTCAACTGGCTCACAAGGAATTTTATCAACGACTCCGTCAAGCGGGGGTTACGGTTAAATTCCTTATTTACGATCTGTTGCCTATTCAGCTCGCGGATTACTTTAGAGACACCAACGCAAAGGAGCTCCATGAACAACTGCTGGCGATGATAGTCACAACCGACGGTGCAGTATGCATCTCCAAAGCCACAGCGAATGCACTGGTGGAATGGACTGAAAGCTCTAATTTGCAATCATCACCCAACTTCCAAGCCACATGGGTGCATATGGGCGCTGACATCGAAGGCTCTTTGTCCTCTAAAGGCTTACCGGCCGATGCAGATCGCGTTCTCTCAGCTCTCGCTGTAAGACACAGCTTTTTATGCGTGGCCACGCTGGAGCCGCGCAAAGGTCAGCAGCAAATTCTTGAAGCCTTGGAGCAGTTGTGGGCGCAAGAAGTAGAAGTCAACCTTGTCCTGGTCGGTCAGCAGGGTTGGAAAACAGAAGAATTAGCAGAACGAATTCGCACTCACCCCGAATTGGGGCACCGCTTGTTTTGGTTGCGCGGCATTTCCGACGAATACCTTGAAAAAATCTATTCGGCTTGTTCGTGTCTAATTGCCGCCAGCCTTAATGAGGGATTCGGCTTGCCGTTGATCGAAGCCGCTCGTCATGGCTTACCCATTATTGCACGTGATATCCCCGTGTTCAGGGAAGTGGCGGCGGACAACGCCTATTACTTTACCGGCGAGACACCGGCAGAGTTAGTGAGCGCGCTACAAACATGGTTAGCGCTGTTCTCGCGTGAACAACATCCACAATCGCACGCTTTGCACTGGTCCACATGGCAACAAAGCACTGAAAAACTTAAAACTGCACTGATTGGACAAAATTATCCGCGTCGTCAACTACTGGTCGATATTTCTGAGTTAGTGAAGCGCGATGCTAAAACGGGCATTCAGCGCGTGGTGCGAAATGTTCTCAGCGAATGGCTCAAAAATCCGCCCGCTGGTTATCGCGTTGAGCCGGTTTATGCCACTGATGAGCTGCCCTATCGGTATGCGCGTCGTTTTACATCTCGCTTTCTCGGTAGCACTGAATCAGTTGATGTAGATGAGCCGACCGAATTCACCGCTGGGGATATATTTTTTGCTCTTGATCTTCAGCCGCAGACTCAGACAATCCAAGCCGACTTTTATCAGCAAATGCGACGGCAGGGGGTCATAGTCAAGTTTCTAGTCCATGACTTACTAGGTATTCTAGAGCCGCAGTATTTTTCGTCAGGCACGTCAGAACTTCTTACTAATTGGATGAATGTTGTCGCAGAAAGTGATGGTGTCATATGTGTATCAAGGGCTGTTGCCAACGATCTGTCACTTTGGATAAAAAATCAAAGCTGGCAACGTCAGCGGTCCTTTACTGTCGACTGGAATCACAATGGAGCGACTCTAGAAATACTCGCCACACCAAGCGAGCTAGAACAATCGGCGGAACAACTGATAAAACCACCGCTAGACTGTACGACTTTCTTGATGGTGGGCACTCTCGAGCCTCGTAAGGGCCATGCTCAGGTACTCGAGGCCTTCGAGCACCTTTGGCGAGACAAGCATGAAGTCAATTTGGTGGTTGTTGGCAAGCAGGGCTGGCTCGTAGATAGCTTGATGGAACGACTTCGGAACCATACCGAGGTGAATAAGCGACTGTTTTGGCTCGAGGGTATCAGCGACGAATACCTAGAGGCAGTGTATGCGGCTAGCACCTGCCTGATTGCTGCTTCCTACGGCGAAGGCTTTGGCCTGCCGCTCGTCGAAGCAGCGCAGCACGAGCTTCCGATCATCGCCCGCAACATCCCCGTCTTCCGTGAAGTGGCAGGCGAGCATGCGTACTATTTCGAGGCAGAGACATCTGAAGCCCTCGCTCAAGCTATTAAAGATTGGCTTGGATTATATCAAGACAACCAGCACCCTAAGTCGGATGAAATGACTTGGCTAACCTGGGCCGAGAGCGCCCGCCAACTTTTGAATTTTGTCACCTCGCCTACGAGCATGCTGGGTCAGAACGAAAACTCAAAACCGCTCTCCTCAATCGGGTAGGTTTACCCAAGGACGACCGATATCCAAGCAGCGACAATATTCGTTTACTGTCATGAGAACAAAGTGAGGGAGAAATTCTTACCCACTTAGTAGAACAAAAGCTTCTGTTAGGAGAGACACAACACAAGGATCAGGGGTCATCAGGCTCGGAGGCTTCGCCCAAAGTCACTGGCTCAAAATCGGGCGAGAAATAAAACTGTTCATCTGGGTCAGCCGGTTCCCCCAGCTGCACTGAGGGGATGGAGCTTTCTTCATTGGGGTCGGTGGGTTCAGATGGGTCAGAATACTGGCCCAACTGAATCGGCATCTCAGCAAAGGCCTCGCCGCCGTCGTCACCGTTAGGATCCGACGGCGTACCCAAGGCGATTATCGGTCCGGTATAAGTGTCGACACCCTGTAAATTTTCTTCAGGGTCAGCAGGTTCCCCAAGAATGGTGGTTGGCCCCCTGTAGACCGGCTCCTCATTGAACTGTACTTGATCATCGCGCCCCACATTTGGCGGATAACTGCCGTCCCGCTCCTGGTCTTTAACCTCCAATATCAGGCTAGCATCTACATCATTAAAACCTGAAATCATTGGCTCAACACTTTGCCGTGAGTCGCTATCGGAATAATTTTCCTCATTTGAGCTCTCGATCCAGAGAGGAGAACCCACCCAAATGAATATGCCAACAGTTAAGACGACAGCCCCAACTAACCACCTCATCATCACACCCCTTAGCGGCTAACAGCCAGTCGTTGATAAATGCGTGCTCTTAACCCAGTGTTGATTTGTTACGCAAGCCTCACCTTAATTGTACAAGACTCATTGAGCCCCCACATAACCTGGCGAGTAGTTTTCAACTAGCGAGGCCATAGATCTTGGTTAGCGTCTACGCCGATTACCGGTGTACCCCAGCTACCGACAATGGAATTCAAGTGAGTGGCGAGCAGAGATCGGTGGCAGTGGTCCCGCCACGGACATCCCTCTGCAAAGCCCGTTGCGCACAAAGATGATATGACCGGTAGTACAACGGGTGCACACTAAGATAAGACAAGAGAAAATAGGCGTCTCGGCTTATAATCCAGTCAACCGTTAGAGCCGGCGTTGTGCAAATGATGAGATGTCAGAGCTTGAAGACCAGCATAAATGCCTTGCCTCTGAACTTTCGGAGCGCAGCGTCGCTCCTTTTTATTGAACACGAGCTAATTTTCAATGTGTAAAACCGTAAGCGGCAGCTTCGAGTCAAACCATTTGTGACTGCCTCGCTGGACATACGAGATGACGACGCCGCTAGCAGAGTAGCAGAGGTCGTCTTATTAATTATCTCGATGAGCAGCCTGATGGCAGTCGCGCTATTGTGTGCCGAAATCTTTACGCCTCTCAGGGCACTTGCGGGAGGGGTTTTTTTTAGCTCTATCCTCCTAATTTTTCGCCCTAGATTGGCCGCAGAGACGCCAAAACCCAAAAATAAAAAAGAGATCCTGCTCATTGCCTCATTGCTGGCACTCGCCTTCTTTTTTCGTAGCGACCCATATCTTTGGATAGGAGGAGGTCAAGACCAAGGCACCTACGTCAATATGGCATCTCACTTAGGTGCGGCAGGGAGCCCGTTTTTCCATGACGAGCTGCGGGCTAGCTTAAGCGATGAGCTTAAACTGAGGTACGACGCTAACAATGTAGTAATGCAAACAAATCGTGTTAATTACGAAAAGGGCAAGCGAGAAGGTGTTTACCTGCCCGGCATGTACGTGGCGGACCTCACAGAATCTCGCTATGTATTCCAGTTCTACCCCGTCCATCCAATATGGATGGCAATGTTTGAGAATTTTTTTGGCGAATCGAGAAAAGTATTTTCTTTGCCGTTTTTCGGCTTACTGTCAATATTCTTTTTTTATATGATATTGAGGCAACTGACCCGTCATGCCGTGTTCAGTTTTTTCGGCGCTAGCCTCCTCTGCCTCAACCCACTCCACGCATTTTTCTCGAAGTTTCCAGTAGCAGAGATACCTTACTTGGCGTTTTCTTTAGGGGGGCTGTTTTTTCTTTTGAGAGGCCTAGCGCCACAAATTTCCGATCGAGGGCGATCCTATTTTCTGATTCTATCGGCGCTCTCATTCTCGGCGATGTTTTTCACCAGAATCAGCGGCTTCATGTTACTGCCCACTATGATCCTGGGAATGACTTTTAACGAGACTTTCACCAAAAAAAGGGCATTACGGGTGCGTGTCAGATCATACTTGCTGGCACTTGCTATTTCTTGCGCTCTATCGGTGTTGTACGGACTACATTATTCCTTTCCATATACAAGCGACATTTTTCACTTCGTTGTGAAACCGGTTGTCGGGGAGGCGTCGACCTTTGTCGCTTTAGCCGCGATGCTTGCTCTAGCTCTTACTGTTGGAGTGAGTCTCGGTCGCGGCAATCTGGCATATCAGCGTTTTCAGCAAGGAATGGAGCGTCTGCTCCACTTCGCTCTGGGAGTCGTGCCGATCATCGTGTTAGGCACGATAATTTTCAGCAGTTATTTGATATATCAGCTCGCTTTTACTGACGCTTTTTCCGGTACTCGTTTAGATACAAAGTGGGGAGCCTCGGAACTGGGGTTGGAGTCGGTTCGACACTGGTCTCTGTTGGTGCTCCTCTCTCATTTGTCGCCCGGTGTCACATTGTTCTTGCTCTTTTTCTCACGAGGCGTTTGGCGTAAAGCTCCTATGACTACGCAATTTTTGGGGCTCAGCACCGCTGGGTTCTTTATTTATGTTGCGTTGATCAAATGGTTCGTGCCATACCAATATTATTTTGCGAGATATCAATTGAGTGAACTCCTCCCCCTAGCGCTGCTGGTCTCACTACTTTTATTTTGGCTGGTGATCAACGGCAAATTTGGTAAGGTGAAAAAGGGGGTAGCGTACTTGCTGATGCTCAGTTCAGTGCCTTATAGCCTGATGATCACAGCTGGACAGTTAGGTGTGCGAGAGCAGCACGGACTCTTGGAAACGATTAAAAAGATCGAAACCGAAGCTGGCTATGAGTCTGTTGTACTGATCGATTCGCTGCATTTGAATCTGCCCTACGCCGGTGATCTTAAAACCTCCCTCACATTTCACAGCTCCCTGAAAGTCATGACTGTATCTGCAGAGAGCGAAGCTCTTTTTTCTGAGCATTTTTGCAAAAATAATACTCGGATAAGTCGGCTAGGGAAAATAGCAAGCCCAGATTCGGTAAAGATCGAAGTCGTATCGCCCTTATACAAGCAGCGACCGAGTGCGCTGTTGGAAGCACATGAGAACCCGTCAAGCACCTTGTATTTGGATAAAATTAACTGTGATCTTGTGCGACTGAACAGGGTGCAACAGAGTGGATACCTTTACATAAAGCGTGAACCCAGGTTTGGAACTGTTACTGGGTTCTACCCGGATTCTGATTGGACGCGGGAACAAGCAACTTTTACTTTTCCTCGGCCAGTGCAATTGGGTGAAAGAATAGAGATTGAAACTTTCGGATGGGCGCCGATACGGCAAAAAACTCTAGCCGGCTTCATTGTCGCTCAAGCGGACCAACATTTGCTGAAATGTAAGCTGATCGATAGCCAGCACTTCGAATGTGATAGCTCTGACCTATATAAAATGGGTCAGCTCACGCTGACATTCCAAACGTGGCGCCCGATAGATTTCGCCATTAATAATGACGAGAACGTCTATGGTTTGGACATAAGATCAATCCGTATCCGGTAATTATCGTGAAATTAATTATACAAATACCGTGCCTCAATGAAGCCTTGACCCTCCCCGCCGTCGTAAAAGACTTGCCTAAAGAGGTACCTGGTTTCACCTCAGTGCAATATCTAGTCATTGACGATGGCAGTACGGACGGGACTGCTGAAGTAGCGAGGCACTGTGGGGTTCACCATGTAATTCAACATTGTGGCAATCAAGGACTGTCCAGAGCTTTCATGACAGGACTCGAATACTGCCTAGAACTTGATGCCGATGTAATCGTCAATACAGACGGTGATAACCAATATAGCGGCGCTGACGTACCCCTATTAACCGAACCCATCACCAGTGGTGTTGCCGACGTTGTCGTTGGCGCAAGACCAATCCGTAATAGCGAACACTTCTCCACTTGGAAAAAAATCTTGCAGCTTTTGGGAAGCTGGGTGGTAAGAGTAGCGAGCGGAACCGATGTTACAGACGCCCCCAGTGGATTCAGAGCATTCAGCAAGGAGGCTGCCGAGCGATTCGTTGTGTTTAATGACTACACCTATACCCTAGAGACAATAATCCAAGCAGGCAGAGGAGGCCTTAGAGTCCAGTCGGTGCCAATTTCAGTCAATGGGAAAACGAGAGAGTCCCGACTCTTCTCAAGCACTTGGGGGTATGTGTCAAAAAGCACGTTGGTGATCATAAGAGTATTCGCGATATACAGACCCTTTCGATTTTTAGGCTCTCTGGGGGCAATCCTGATCGCGGGTGGTTTGGTTATTGGCCTGCGCTTTGTCTGGCTCTTCCTTGAAGGTGAGGGCGATGGCCATATCCAGTCGCTGATTCTTGCGGCGATTTTTATCCTGCTTGGAGCTCAAGCTATCATAGCGGCGTTCCTTGCAGATCTCGCCGCGGCTAACCGCAAGCTGCTTGAGGATATTCGTTATTCCGGCAGGAAGAAATAAAGCTAACGCGACATGAAAAGACGCCGCGACGATAGGATTCGGCAGATTACTTTTGGATTCAAAGCCGCTCGGAAGTTTTTGAGTAGCAAGATTACCTATCGGGTTCTGCTTATTTCGGTCTTTACAGCGTTTCTGGTGGCCGGAGGATCAATCGGCCTAGATTCGAACTCGCTTGCTTGGCGCTGGGTCATGCTTTCTGCATTTCTTACTGCGCCATTAATCGCCTGCAATGCAGCCGAATATTGGCTGATCGCCAGAACCCATGGTTTACGGCTGAGTTTTGCGGACTGTATCCGAGTAACATTGATCGGGTCCGTGGCCAATCTATTGCCCATTCCGGGGCAATCGGCAACCCGGGTGGCCGACTTAACCTCTCATCGCGTAGCGATATCCCAGGCTACCCGTACCACTCTGGCGGCCGGTGTGCTTTGGGCTGGCTGGCTTTTCATTCTCGCGGGCATGGCATCACTCGAACGACAAAACGCCCTATTTCCTGCAGGGTTCCTAGCGCTGGGAATAGCTTGCTGTGCACTGTCGGTTATACAGATCAACAGGTTCGATAATCGCTTGCGATGGATTGCGCTTGGCTCGCTAATCGAACTGCTTACCGTGTTTATCGCTTGGTGGCGCTTGATACTCAGTTTTGAGGCGATTGACATTGAGTACACCGTCTCTTCAGCCGCGGTCTTGCTATGCGCCAATGTTGTATCGTCCGCAGTTGGATTGGTACCTGCCGGTCTAGGAATCCGGGAGGCCGCCGGGGCACTCATTGCTTCGCAGGTCAACATCGACCCGCTAGCGGCAGCAGTCGCAATAGCGCTTTCGCGATTTGTGGGTCTAGCGGCGTGCACGTCACTCGCGTTGGTGAGTTACAGACCGCGATGACGCTACGAACGATTTATGTCGTCGGCAAGGGAAGGAGCGGATCGACTCTAATAGGCGATTTTTTGGGCTCTTTACCTGGCGTTTTTCACACCGGCGAACTAAACAAGATGTGGGAATATTCGATCATAGGAAACCATTCATGCGCCTGCGGCGAAGCACTGCACCGGTGTCCAGTTTGGTCTCAAGTTATTCGGATCGCGAAGCTCGACAAGAGGTGCGCGTGGTGCTTCGATGACCCGTCAGAAATGGCGAGACTGCAACGCCGGTGGCGGTCGTTTTCGGGAGGGTTATTAGCAGTTTTAAGCAAGGACTCAGCAAGTCGCTATTTGCAAGCGCTAGAGGGTATAGCCGCAGCAATACAGGCGGTTACTCATTGCCATACGATCGTCGATACTTCTAAGTGGCCGCTGGATCCGAGATTTTTCGATAAAAGTTACTCTGACCGGATTGATATCTTGCATGTCGTTCGAAATCCCTGGGCGGTGTCCAGATCTTGGGCGACGCCAAAAAAAATGCCCCATGTCGATTACAGCCTCCCCACCTATGGGAAAGTGTTCTCGGCATTTTCTTGGTCGACTCGAATATTCCTGTCGGAAGCCATTAGACGCTGGCGAAGCCCTAAGGGTCTGCTGTTAAAGTTTGAAGATGTTACTCAAGACCCTGAAGCGGCCTTGAAAAAGTTGGCTGGCACACTAGAGCTACAAGGAGCAGCATCGCTATTGCAGGGTGACCAGGTTCGATTGGCTCCCGGTCATACCGTTCTCGGAAATCCCTCCAGATTTGTTCACGGCGATACTGCAATAACGGAGCTGAAGTCGCCCATCCCCAAGAGCATTATAACAACGGTGCTGACTTGGCCTGCCCGCCGATTGATCGGTTACTAATGGCAGTGAAAAACTGACAAGAAGTGTGACAATGAAACATTCACCTAAAAGCCAACCAGCGAAAGTGGCAGAGCTACACGGTGAGGCCTATGCAAAGGACTACCAGAAGAAAGATTCTCGAAGAATAACCAGATTGATCCCGCTCATAGAGAAATCAAATTTCGGTGTGCTTGCGGATATTGGATGCGGCACCGGGATGCTACTCGACGCGATTGGAGAAAAGTTTACCGCTTATCACGGAGTCGACTTATCACCCGACATGCTCGGTTACGCTAGACAACGGAGAGCAACCGAAGAGTCTCCAGAAGTAATCTGGCACCAAGAGGATATAGTCTCGTTCCTTACGCGCCGACCAAACACCTTTGACAACGTGTTCGCATTAGACCTCTCAGAACATGTCGATGATGACGTTTGGGCAGGCATTCTCGCGGGAGTAGCGATTGCATTAAAACCTGAGGGTAGTTTCTACATACACACCCCGAACAGGGAGTACATAATTGAAGTGTTAAAACATGTGGGCATTCTCAAGCAGTTTCCCGAGCATATAGCGGTGCGGGATGCAGTACAGAATTCACGACTTCTGCAGGATGCAGGATTTCAGTTAGTCTCTTGCAAGTTTTTGTCGCATTATGAGCCAAGGCAGAAACCGTTGGCTTTACTTTCGTATGTTCCGTTTCTGGGTCGTTTTTTTAGGGCGCGGCTCTTCATCACTGCGCGAAAAGGTGCGGATATGGGAGCACTACCTAATCTCTAATATCATACAAAGACGCGACGAAGATCTCGCTAAAAGAACTCTGTTTTTGAGATGAAATTAATCAAACAATTCAGACTATTTAAATGACGGCAGTAATTCCGCCCGTGGGCAAAACATCAGTATTGATAATCGGCCCTGTTACGCCCTTTCGGAGCAGCATAGCCACGCACTTAACCGCGCTGGCAGAGGAATTTGAATCCATTGAAGACACAGAGATTCTCGTCATTTCTTTTAAAAGCCTCTACCCCTCCTGGCTTTTTCCCGGCAAGAGCGACTTAAATGACGAGAGGAACACACCCAATGTCACAGCGGTGGACTATATCCTCAGTTCATTTAACCCGCTCACCTGGCTCCGAGCAGTCCGTAAGGCAAAGCACCTTAACCCGGATATCGTGGTCGTCCCACTATGGAGCTTCTACCCCGCCGCTTGCCTCGGATGGATAGCCAATAGATGCCGCCGGCATGGACTTAAAGTGACGACAATAGTGCATAACCTAACGGACCACGAGCAGAGTCACCTCAAAAGCACTCTCCTTCATTATCAAGCACGCGCGTCAGATAACTATCTCCTCCATAGCGAGGCCGCAGCCACAAGTTTTTCGACTGATTTTCCAACAAATAACTTCAAGGTACATCCGCTACCAATAGGAAGAGGCTATCCAATTCAATTAAATGAGCAGAGCATTGGGATTGATCACGAATACGAATCAGACAAACCTGGCACCAATCTGCTTTTTTTTGGGTTGATCAGAGCTTATAAAGGCTTGGACATCGCATTGCAGGCGCTGGCTCTTATCAAAGACCAGGCGATCACGCTGACAGTGGCTGGCGAGGCCTGGTCGAGTTTGGATGACATTCAGGCGCTGATTACAAAACTGGAAATAAGTCACCGAGTGACGCTGATCCCCAGATATGTCAGCGAAGAGGAGGCATCATATTTATTCCGCCAGTGCGATTTGGTGTTACTGCCCTACAGAACCATTTTCAGCTCTGGAGTGCTTCCGTTAGCCTACGCCTTCGGGAAACCCGCCGTCGTTTCAGATCTCGCGGGTCTCGTGGAGCAGATTGATCACGGATACACGGGGTGGGCTGTGCCAGAATATACGCCGGAGAGCTTTGCAAAGGTTATCCAGGATGCTCTTATGCAGGCCAATCGTGATCAAACAAAGTCCGCCATCAAGCAAAAAGCACTTTCCCTGAATTGGAACACTTATGCCAACTCAATATTGGCTTTGAATCGGAACCCAGCAAGACCTAACGAAAATGGTAATTAGTGAAAGGTACAAATACCTTTTTATAGAAACACCACACACAGGCTCGACTGCCATCAGTGCCGAGCTACAAGAACTCTACGACGGTGTGCCGATATTAAAAAAACACTCAAGCTTTTACGATTTCAGAGCTCAATTTGGCCCAAGAGCAGACGAGTTCTTCGTTTTCGCGGCGGTAAGGAACCCAATCGACGAGGCCGCCAGTGTCTTTTTGAAATTTGCAAATAACCACAAGGGCAACTATACCAATGAAGGTCAATATTTAGAACACGGAGGTTGGGTGACAGCAAGAAAGCGCCGCATATTCCAGCTCGTGACTCAAGAAGGAGATTTCGCCAACTTCATTCGTCAATTTTATAACCTGCCGTTTACCAGTGCGATTAACGTCAACCGGCAGTATTGTCATCGGATACTGAGATTTGAAACATTGGAAGTCGATTTTTTTAACACGCTGGAATCATTGG
>Ga0181559_10004785_pt1 | contig 13061 bp, 9 predicted proteins | sample 011ome_21_FD_133752 | JGI IMG/M metagenome (GOLD analysis project Ga0181559, IMG submission 133752) | Coastal salt marsh microbial communities from the Groves Creek Marsh, Skidaway Island, Georgia - 011508AT metaG (megahit assembly) | ecosystem: Environmental > Aquatic > Marine > Intertidal zone...
AGGGAGACGGCGCGAGAGGGTCGGCGGCGCGCGCGCTCGCGCGCGCGCTCGCGCAGGTGCACGACCGCAACGGGCGGCTTCGTCTGATCCCGCCCGAGTCGTTCCACGCCCCGGAGCTCTTCCGCCAGGACGACGCCGGCGGCGGCGATCGGAGCTCGTCCGTGGACGCGTTCTTGGACGAGGCGACGAATCCGGTGAACGGCGCCGGGGATAAAAAACGCACCGCGGCGGGCGGTTTTCGACGGAACCGCGCCGCGGAACTCCTTCGTCGCGCGCCGATCCTGGTGCCGTTCGGCGCGCGCGTGCGGTGGTTCAAAAACTCCATCTTTCGCGATCGAAACGATCACGCGGGCCGCGGCGGGCCGATGGAAGCGTTCGGGTTCACCCCGGAGCATCACATCCAAGTCACGCGCGGCCGGGTCTTCGCGGACGCGCTCGACGCGCTCGGACCGGCGGCGTTGAAACACGAGAACCGACGGTGGCGCGACGATCACGTCGGCGAGCGCCCCCCCGGGTCGTTGAAAGGCGTCGTTCGCGTCAACTTCGTGAACGAGCACGGCGTCGAGGAAGCCGGCGTCGACGGCGGCGGTCTGTTCAAAGATTTTCTGAGCGCGTTGATCGAAGAGGCGTTCGACCCGAAGGTTGGATTATTCGTCGAGACCCCGGACCGGACGTTGTACCCGAACCCGGCGTCGTGGAAACACGCGGGGGCGGACCACCTTCGGAAGCTCGAGTTCTTGGGCGCGATGCTCGGGAAGGCGGTGTACGAGGGTATCCTCGTGGACCTCCCTCTCGCGGGTTTTTTCCTCGCGAAACTTCGCGACGGCCGACCGCCGGAGCTGAACGACCTCGCGACGCTAGACCCGGAGCTGTACCACCACCTGTTGTCGCTGAAACGTCTCCCCGCGCGCGACGTCGAGGATCTGTTTCTGCACTTCACCGCGTCCGACCCGGACGGCGTCGGCGGCGACGTCGACTTGATCCCCGGCGGGTCCGAGATTCGCGTCGACGGAGAGAACCGCGGGCGGTACGTCCACCTCCTCGCGCATCACCTCATGCACGCGAGGATTCGGAGGCAATCGAAAGCGTTCGTGGACGGGTTCCGCGGCTTGATCGAACCCTCGTGGCTGCGCGTGTTCGCGCCCGCGGAGCTGCGATTACTCATCAGCGGCGCGGGCGGGAAGATCGACATCGACGACCTCGCGCGGTCGGCGACGTACAGCGGCGGGTACACCGCGGACCACCCGACGGTGACGGCGCTGTGGGACGCGTTGAGAGAGTGTCGCGAGGAGGATCAACGCGCGTTTTTGAAATTCGTCACCGCGTGTCCGAACACGCCGTTGCTCGGGTTCTCGCAGCTCTTGCCGCCGTTCTGCGTGCATCGGTCCGGGATGTCGAGCGGGAGCCGCGCGAGCGAGGACACCGCGGATTTGGCGCGGCTGCCGACCGCGGCGACGTGCATGAACTTGCTCAAGCTGCCGCCGTATAAGACGAAAGACGCGGTGAAGGAGAAGCTTCTGTACGCCGTCACGAGCGGAAGCGGGTTCGATCTGTCGTGACGACGACGAATGTTTCGTGTTGACCGTCTAGCAGCTAGTTGTAATCGACGCGTCGCGCTACGTCCTCCTATCGTTATCGCCGCGTCCCCCGTTCCTACCCCCCTCGTGCGCGTTTTTTTCCCTACCCGCACCCTTAACCTTATGACCGCCGGAGGAGGCGCGCGCGTTTCCTCCTTTTTTCCCTCCCCTCGCCGTCTCCTTCTCCAGGGGCGCGATGAATCGCTCTCGGACCTCCGGGGCGATCTTCGCCGCCCTCTCGAGAACCTCGAACGCGCCCTTCAGATCGCCGCTCCTCTTCCTGACCGCCGCGAGCGATATCATCGAGCTCACGTCCTTATCGTTGAGCGCGATCGCGGCGTCCAGCGCGGTCGCCGCCGCGGCGAGGTCCCCGACGTTGGCGCGCGCCACCCCGGCGCCGGCGAAAGCCATCGCTCGGCGCTCCGCGTTGACTTCCATCTTCGCGGACAACTCGTACGCGTTCGCGGCGTCTTTCCACAGCTTCAAGACCATGCGCGTCTGCGCCAGCGCGTACAGAACCGTCGGGTGCGCGCTCGCGCTCACGGTGAGCGGCGGCGCCTTGCCTCTGGACGTCTTCGTCTCGCCGGCGGCGGCGTCGAGGGTGTCGCCGTCGCCCGCGGCGTCCGCTCGCGGCGGCTCCTCCTCCGCCTCCGGCGCCGGCATCCGCGCCGCCGCGCGCTCTAACATCCGCAGCGCGTCCTCAATCTTCTTGTCCGCCCTCGCCTGCGCGGCGTCTCGAAGCCACCGAACTTCGTCGGCGTCGAGCGCGCGGGATAAATTCAACCCCGCGGCGGCTTGCTCCTTCGCGGTATACCTCGCCGCCGCGGCGAAATCCGGATCGATCCCCAGCGCCCGCCTCCCCTCCGGCGTCCTCATGAACGCCCCCTGCGCGAGCGCGCTCAGCGACGCCGGGAGCCAGTACATATGAATCGCGTGCGGGAGCTGCATCCCGATCATCAGCGTCGGCACCGTGAGCCACTCCACGAAGAGCTTCAGCGTCGCCGCCGCCGGCGCCGCCGCCGCGGCGGGGCCGAGCGACCGGTGGACGTTCGCGAACAAAGCTGCCGCCGTCGCGCACGGCAACGCCGCGCCCATCAGCCCCATCGGCGCGGTCGCGGTGGAGACGTCCACCGCCGCGAGCGTGAGGTCCGTGAACCACGCGGCGCCGCCGAGCTCGAGCCCGATGTCGGGCTGCTGCGCGAGTCGTCTCACGCCGAGCACGGCGACGAAAAAGACGGGGAGCTGGACGAGCGGCCCCGCGATCAGCCATCCGACGGCGACGCCGTTCGTGCGCCTTCGGAGCTCGCTCGCGGCGTTATATATGTCGCGCATCGACCTCGGCGGCTTCCCGTCGGGCCCCTTCGCGCGCGCGACCGCCGCGGTCACGAGCGCGCCCGCCTTGGCTTGGCGCACCGCCGCGGGGAGGAGCGCGAGGCGCACCGCGACCGCGCTCGCGCCGATGGTGATCCACCACGGCAGCCCGGAGAGATCGTGCGCGTGCGCGAGCGCGCTCGCGGCGTGCCCGACGACGTCCGGGATGGCGTCGAACGAAAACGCGCTGGTGGACGCGGTCGTCGAGAGCTCCCCGGTCGCGGTCTCGCCGACGCGCGCGGCGTCGGCGGCGGTCTCCGCGACCGCCGCGGACGACGCGTCATCGGCGCTCGCACCGCCGAGGCCGAACCATCCGAGTTGAGAGGCGCCGCTGGAGGCGAACCCGCGCGTCCGCGTCGACGTCGAACCGCACAGGCCGCTCGAGGCGCCCGCCCGGAGGGCCGCCCGGCGCAGCATCGCGTCGTCGCGGTGCCGACGGTAGTGCGGCGTCGGAACCGTCGGCGTTCGTTTTGAAGGAGACAGGATGAGACTTCCTGTCGACGAGCTCGAAAAAACGCCCACTCAGCCATCATTCCTCGGCACGCGTGATGGCATGCTCGCGCCGTTGAACGCGCGATATCCAACTATCGCGCGCGTGCCCGCGCCACCTGTCGACGACCGCGAGGACTTCGAAGCGACCGAGTCCATCCCGCTCGCGCGCGCGGAGAAGGCCGAGGAGGACAAGGTGCGCGCGGGGGCCTCTTCCGGACGCCGCGACAAATCTTCCCGTCGCGTCGTCTCCGCGTCGTCGTCGACGTCTCCGTGAAGGTGCACACAATCGACCGGTCGACCTGACGTCTTCCCTCCCCTCGCAGCGAGCGAAGATACGCGAGAGCCGCGCGGAGATACCGCTGATAGGTCAGCGCACGCATCGCGGGATCGACGTCCGCGAGGAGAGCCCCGGGGAGGAGGACGAAGACGAGGACGACGTCGGCGAGTCCGAGGACGCGAGCTACGAGGACGAAGAAGACGACTCGGACGTCGCGACCGAACGTTAGAGCGAGTCGGAAGAGCGAGCGCGCGCGCGGCATGGGCGGCGCGCGCGTGGAGGTCGCGTCGCGGAAGAAGAATGAGAGGAAGCGCCGCGCCGAGGACGCGCAGAATCGGTGCGCGGACGTCGTCACAGGTGCGCGGCGTCGTCGTCGTCGTCGTCGGATCTTCTCGTACTCGCCGGGGGTGCCCACATTCCACATTCCGACGGACCCGGCCGCCGCCCCCTCTCCAGGCTCGCCGCCGAGACGCCGCGGCCGCCGCGTCGGCCGCGCGCCCGCGCCGGACCCGGACCCGGACCCGGACCCGGACCCGGACCCGCGGCTTCGCGCGGAGCAGACCGGCGGCGGCGCGTCGGACAGCCAAGCGACGTTCGCGTTCGACCTCCCGTCGTCCCTTCGCGGCGGCGCCGGCGGAGGCTTCGACCTCCGCGGCGGGTCCTCGCCCGAGACGCAGCCGACGCAAATGGGCGCCAGCTTGCGCGCGCCCGACGTGCCGCGCGGCGGCTCGACGCGAGATGGAGGAGGGGGAGGAGGAGAGGGCGGAGGCGTCGGCACGGAAGGGGACGAGTGGGACGGCGTCCGCGTCGGGGGCGAAGACGGCGAAGAAGGCGAGACGCAACTGTGCGAAAAGAATGAAGCGTCGCTCGTCCGCGCGTTGGGGAGGAGGGCGCCGACGAGCTCGCAGGTCACGGCCGCCGCGGAGGGCGCCGTGGGGTCGACGGGCGCGGGCGCGGGGGTGGATCCGTACCGACGCGCCGCGGGCATCGTCGCGGCGTCGCGAAGGAAGAAGGCGAAATCGAGCGACGAGAAGCGCGCGCCGCCGCCGCCGCCGCCGCCGCCGCCCTCGTCTTCGTCCGGCGACGGTTTCCTCCGCGGCGTCGTCGCGTGGTTCGACGCGTCCGTGTCCAAGAAGCGAAGGGAGATCCTCGCGAAGCGCGTGCGAGAAGCCGGCGCGCGCGTCGAAGAGAAGAGCCGCTCGGCCGCGGCGGTGACGCACGTGATCACGTCGGACGCGCGCGACGACGGCGGCGGAGGGGGCGGCGGCGGCGGCGGCGGCGGCGGCGGCGGCGCGGGCGTCTTCGTCGTGCATCCAGACTGGGCATCCAAGAGTCTGAAAGATCGCGAGGCGCTCCCGCCCGAAGACTTCCCCCCGACCGGCGGCGGCGCGAGAGCGAGCCAGGCGAGTCCGTCGCCGCTGTCGCCGCGCGTGCGCGACGACGAGGGAGGCGGCGGCGGCGGCGGCATCGCGCCCGCGGACGGCGGCGGGACTGGGGAGCTCGTCGCCGCCGCGACGACGCCGCCGCCCGAGGAGGAGGAGGAGCGGCCGTACCTCGGGCGGATGCGCGCGAAACTCGCGTGCCAGCAGCGCTCGCGGGACCCGCCGAAGGGGGTCAACCTGAACGCGCACATCACGGACAAGCTCGAGGATCTCGCGGAGATTTACGACAAAGTCCTCGGCGATCCGTACAAGGCGAAGAACCACAACCTCGCGGCGAACGCGATCAAGGACCTGCCGTTTAAAGCGACGCGGATCGAACAGCTCGTGGACCCTCCGGTGATTCCCGCGATGGCGAGCAAACGGTCGACCGTGCGCGGGAAGATAAACGAGATCCTCACGACGGGTCGCTTACAGAAGCTCGAGGAGCTGAAGCGGAACGACCGCGTCGTCGCGGTGCGGGAGCTGACGAGGGTGTGGGGCGTCGGCGAAGCCAAGGCGCGGCACCTCTTCAACGTCGGGATTAAAACCGTGAACCAACTCCGCGCGCGCGTGCACGACGACGTCACCCCGAGCGGCGGCGAGGGCGAGGGCCCGGGGACGAGCGGCGCGCTGCTCACGTCGCAGCAAATGATCGGGTTGAAATACTTCGACGAGTTCGATCAGCGGATGCCGAGAGAGGAAGCGTCCGCGATCGCGGGGTACGTCGAACGTGCGGCGCGGCGCGCGTGTCCGGGATGCGTCGCCGTCGCCGCGGGATCGTACCGCCGCGGGAAACCCACCTGCGGCGATCTCGACGTCTTGATCTCGCCGACCCGGGAGTGGATGACCGCGGAGAGCTGCGGGAGTTTAGGCGACGGAAGAGGCGGCGTCTCGACGTTCAAGGACATCCTCCCGACGGTGCTCGCGGAGCTGCGGGGGAAGGGCGTCTTGACGGACGACCTCAGCGTCGGGAAGGACTCGTACATGGGCGTCGCGTTGTTACCTTCTGAGGACGCCGCCTCGTTACAGCTCGCGCGCGCTGATGCCGACGCCGACGGCGGCGGCGGCATGGGCGTAGTCCCCGTCGAACCCGCGCGGACGCACCGGCGGATCGACGTCAAGGTGTACGCCCCCGAGGAGCTTCCGTTCGCGTTGCTGTACTTCACCGGCAGCGGGTACTTCAACCGGAGCATGAGATACTGGGCGAAGCGGAGGTTCGGGCTGTCCTTGAACGATAAGGGTATTTTTCGCGAGACGTCGAACGCGGCGTCGAAGGTGACGGACGCGGAGATCGACGACGAGGCGGACGTGTTCGAGTATCTGCGGCTGAAATACGTCGCGCCCGAGGATCGAAGCGTGTGACGCGACGTGAGGGCCGTTCTATACAAGCGAATGTCGGGGTGGAGTTCAAAGGCGTCAGTTGGCGCTGAAAGGCATCGAGGGCGGGGATTGAAAGCGTGGGGTGGGCGGAGAGATGCGCCGGCAAAAGTCCTTAAGGATCGGCGTTCACCACGCCGACGGGGTCGTATGGGAACCAGTGTATAGAACGCACCTCTGCGGCTGACGTACGTCGCGCCCGAGGATCGAAGCGTGTGACGCGACGGACGATGGCGCGCGGCGCGGCGCGAAGGACGCGACGGAATAGAGAAGAGGAGGAATAGAGAAGAACGACGACGTGACGCGCGACGCGTTCGAGGCGGTGGGACGCCGAGGCGGGAAGCGCGAGACGAAGACGAGACGAGACGAGACGACGACGCGACGCGATCGCGAACAGAACGCGATGGAAATTTCCACTCGCCGAAACCATTCAACTCAAAAAGATCGAAAAGTAGGCACACTCGACGTCGCGCGCTCGCCGCGCGCGCTAGACCCGCCCGCGCCGGTCGACGAGGACGCGGTGGACGACGACGCGATGGCCGCGCGCGTCGCGAGTCTCCGCTACCCGCGAGCGACGACGCCGTCCACGCCCGCGCAGCCGAAGCCTTCCCCGTCGAGGAGCGCCAAGAGCCACGCGAGCTCGGGATGGCCGAGCGCGCGGTCCGGGACCTCGTCCCCGCGGACGCTGGGCGACGACGACACGTACGAGACGACGCGAATACTCGCGTGCCGGGGCGACCACTACGCGGTCTTGGACGTGACCGCGCGCGAGGGTCGGGAGATGGACGCGGACGCTCTGAGGACGTCGTTCAACACGCTGCAGGCGATGTTAGACTACGAAGTCGCGGGCGAAGACCGGGACGAGGCGAGGAGAGTGCTCAGGGAGTCGCACGACGTGCTCGCGAATTCTTGGAGCCGGGCGATGCACGAGGGGTGGGCGGGGATGTTTGAGGGATGCTGCGCGCGTAAATCGCGGCGGCGACAGGCGGCGACGACGACGTAGCGGCGGCGGTGTAGTCATCATACTCGTAGCTCTTAGGTGGCGATGCGATGGCGTCGCAAAAGAAAAGCGCGCCAAAAACAACAAAAAAGGATTTCCAAATTTCGGCGCCCCACTTCGCCGCGCGCACCCGCCCGCATCATGATCCTCGCGGTCGACGCCGCGGTCGCGAACTCCGCGACATCGCTCGCGGAGGTCACGCACCTCGCGTGGCGCGCCGCGTGCGCGGCGATCAAAGTCAAAGCGAACGAGGTCGTCGTCTACGGCGGTGCGTTCCCGATTCGTGATTGACCGCGATTACCGCGCTGCACTGGCGATCGTCTTCTCGTCGCGTCCTCCACCTCTTCCCCTCCTCGTCCCGTCCTCACGTCCTTCGCCTCTTCCCCCGCGCCTTCCTTCCTCGTCGCAAACAGGCGTCAAGGAATCCGTCGCGAAGAACGACGGGCACTACTCCGGCCCGCCCTCGCACGCGGCGAACCGCCCCGCGGTGATGATCGCGCGCGTCCTCGAGTACGTGGACACGCCGCCGTACCTTCGCAACGCGCTCCTCGCGCGCCATCCGGACCTCGCGCTTGTCGGCTCGCTCCCGCGCGGCGGCGTCCTCAAGGGCGCGAGGCACCACCTGCGAATTCACGACGTGAGCGAGTACAGAGAGGGCATCGTCGTCGCCGCCGCGAACGGCGCGTCCAAATCGACGCGCGCGAACGTCGGGCTCCTGTCCGACCTCGAGCTCGATAAGCACGTCAAGGTTGGCGTGCGCGTCACCGTGCGACTGGACAATCGCTGCCGTGCCTCCGACGGGTCGACGACGCCGCTGACGGGGCGCGTCGTGTCCCCGGAAGAGGCGGCGCTGTCGAACGGCGGGAGCTGGGCGTTCAACGTGCGCGTGTCGAGGGACGACCCGAGGAAAGAGCCGGAGGCGATGGATGGGTTGCTGGGACTGGAGAAGCTGACGTTTTTCGACCCGGACGCGCCGGCGGAGGACGACGACGACGACGACGACGACGACGGCGCCGGCGCGTTCGCGCCGACGCAGAAGAAAGACCCGCGGTGGAACATTCAAAACGTGGAGGCGGAGCCGTGGAGGGTCTCGACGCAGACCAGCACGTACAGGGACTCGTTCGTGCCGCTCGACGTCGCGGAGCCGTCGTTGCGCAGCTTCGACGACGCGGCGGGGGAGGTCGTCAGACGCCCGTACGACGCGAGCGGCAGCCACGACGGGTAGCCCTAAGGTAGTAGGCGACGACGCGGCGTGCGAGTAGTCGTGTAGCTCTAGTAGGTAGCTGTATTATTCTTAACGAACAACGCGCGACGCGTTGTCGACCTTCCTTCTCGTCTATCGTCTATTCTCTTCCATCGTCGCCGTCGCCGTCGCCGTCGCCGTCGCCGTCTTCTTCGTCGTCGTCCGAGGAGACGTGCCCGTCGCCGACGACGGCGGCGGCGACGTCCTCGGACAGCCCAGAGATTTGCCTCCACTTCGGTCGCTGCGTGAGCTCTAACGCCCACACGTCGTCCAGCGCGACTTCGGCGTCGCCAATCTCCACGGCGCCGCCGAAGAGATACATCGTGTTCCCGCGGCACGCCACGGCGGCGTTCATCCTCCCGCGCGGCCGCGGCGCCGTCTTCGGCGCCGCCTCGCCGCTCCCCGGGGAGTACAGCAATTCGCTGACTTGCCCGCCGACGCGATACAGCTTGTACGCCTTTCTCACCGCGTAGCCGCGATAGTGCGCCTGTATCTTAATCGCCGCGCGCGCTTGGTTATCCCTGACGTTGAAGTTCGCGTTGACGCTCTCGCCGCGCGCCACCTTCTCGGCTTCCTCCTTCCCCGTCGACGGACCCGCGGAGGGGGTCTCGCCCTTCTTATCGTCTTTGTCCGCGTACAGCGTCACCGGGTACCATCGCCCGCTCTCGACGCTCATCGCGTACGAGTCGCTGAAAAACTCGGAGACGATGACCTCGCCCTTTCGTATCTCGTGGTCGACGACGCCGCCGAAGAGCACCGACCGCTTCTTCGCGTGATGCACCGCCGACGTCGCCCCCGCGCGCGGTCCCGGCGCGAGCCCTTGCTTCTTCTCTCGCGTCCACTTCCACGTCTTCAAACTCAGCGACCACAGATCCGAGTACGTCTGCCCTTTCTCCACGTCGCCGTCGTCGCCATCGCCGTCGCCCGCGTGTTTGCAGTACCCGCCGTAGACGAACATGCGGTCCCCGTGCGCTGAGGGTCGAAATGTTCATCGGTCAGTTGAAAGGAGATGCGATCAAGTGTTGAAACCGAGCGAAGGGTGAAAAACGTTTGATCAGTGAACGCACCCGAGACGTGCGCCGCGCTTCGAGGGGACGGCCCCTCGAGCGCCGCCGCGCCGCCGCCGCCGCCGCCGCATCGAAGGTGCCACGTCTTGCTCTCGAGCGCGAGCTCCCAGACGTCGTTGTAGTACCGAATCTCGTTCCCGGTGTCGTAGAAGCCGCCGAACATCAGGAGCGACTTGCCGTTCGGGTGGACGATCATGCGGTGGCCGCTTCGCGCGCTCGGACCCGTCTTGGAAGGGAGCGACTCCCACGCGTTCGTCTCGAGCTCGAACCGCCACAGATCGCGGTAGTGATAGAACTTCTCCTGGTTCGGCGACGTGAACTCGCCGCCGTGGACGTACACGTATCCCCCGTGCGCGACCGCTTGGTGCGCGCTCCTCGGCGGCGGCGCGTTCGGCGCGACGACGCGCGCGAATCGATTCTTCTCCACGTCGTATCGGTACAGATCGCTAAAGACGCGCGTCTTCCCTCCCGAGTCCACGACCTCGCCGCCGTACATCACGATCTCCGCGGGCTTCTGCGCGAGCGTCGCCGTGAACGAGCAGTTACACCGCGCGCTCGGCTTGGGCGCGTTCTCCGTGATGTGCACCGCGGTCGTCTTCGCGTCCAAGAGCTTGATGTTCGCCAGCAGCGCGTCGATGTCGTCCTCCTTCCCCGCGCGATCCATCCTGCGCTCGAGCTTGGCCGCGTTCTTGTCCGTCTTCCGGTCCGTCTTGGACGAGCCGCTCGTACCGCCGGACGCGTCGCCGCCGGATCGTTTCGCCGCTTTCTTGCGCTTGTCGCGCCCGGAACCCATGGCGGCGGGGCGCCGTCGACGCGCGCGCGGGGCGCGCGGAAAAGTGAATAATGTCGAGCGCTTTTTCTGCTCGCTCTCCGCTGCTGCATCTTCGAGAGAGCGACACGTCGACGCCCGCACACCACCTCGCGCCGCGCGCGCTCGTCGTCGCGCCGACCTCGTCGCGAGAGGACGCTCGCGCGTCTCCTACCTTCGAAGCGACGGTGGCGTCGTCGTTGCTCGCGTCCTCGCGGAGGCTCGCGGCGCCGTTCGCGCGCGCGCGTCATCGCGTCGGCCTCGTCCCGGCGACTTTTTTCGCCGACGTCGTCCCGAGATCTCTCTCTCGTCGTCCTCGTCGTCCCCCGTCCGTCGTCGTCGTCCTCGCGCGAGGCGTCTCCTCCGCGGACGCGTCCTCGGAACCGGCGACGGCGTCGTCGTCGCGCGCGACCGCCGCGATGGGGGGGGAAGACAAGACGACGCGGTCGATCCACTGGTTCCGCAAAGGCTTGCGCGTCCACGACAATCCCGCGCTCGTCGACGCGTGCGCGGACGCGACCGCGGTGCAGCCCATCTTCGTGTTGGACCCGTGGTTCCTGACGCCGTCGCGCGTCGGCGCGAACCGCGTGCGATTCCTCCTGCAGTCGCTGACGGACCTCGACGCGTCGCTGCGCGCGCGCGGGTCGAGTCTCCTCGTCCTGCGAGGCGACCCGAAGGCGGTGGTGCCCGCGGCGCTGAGAGCGTGGGGGTGCGACCGGTTGACGCACGAGGTCGACACGGAGCCGTACGCGTCCGCGCGCGACGCGGCCGTGCGCGACGCCGCGAAGCGCGTGGGCGCGGAGGTGAAGACGTTCGCGTCGCACACGCTGTACGACATGGAGCGCTTGCTCTCCAAGTGCCCGAAAGGCGCGCCGCCGACGAGCTACGCGAGTTTTCTGAAAATCGCGGGCTCGTGCGGCGCGGTTGCGAAACCGGCGCCGCCGCCGCCGGCGTCGATGCCCGGGTCGCCGGACGGGAAATCGCACGTGGAGCTCGTCGCGATGATCGAGGACGTCGTGTCGTCCGCGGAGGTCGGCGTCCCGACGCTCGAGGAGTTGGGATACCCGGAGCTGCCCGACGACGAGGGGTTCCCCGCGAGGGGCGGCGAGACGGAGGGCCTCGACCGCCTGCGGAGGATGCTGTCGCGGAAAACGTGGATCGCGGAGTTTCAGAAGCCGATGACGAGCCCGACGTCGCTGTGGGCGGTCGTCGGCGCGGACGGGAAGACGCAGAAGCCGGCCAACCCGTTTGAGGCGGCGTCCAAAGCGTCAAAGTCGAAAACGGTCGGTGCGGAGGCGTTTCTCGCGCCGTCCACGACGGCGCTGTCCCCGTACCTCAAATTCGGCTGCGTCTCCCCGCGGACGTTTTACCACGAGCTGAAGGACGTTCTGAACGACGCGAAAGGAAAGCACTCCGCGCCACCGGTGAGCCTCGAAGGACAGCTTCTGTGGCGCGAGTTTTACTACCTCGCCGCGTTCGGGACGCCGAACTATCACAAGATGGAAGGCAACCCGATCTGTCGCCAAATCCCGTGGACGTGGGACGAAGAGAGACTCGCCGCGTGGGAGGAAGGCAGGACCGGGTTCCCGTGGATCGACGCGTGCATGCATCAGCTTCGACAGGAAGGTTGGTTGCATCACCTCGCGAGACACGCGGTCGCGTGTTTCTTAACCAGAGGCGACCTTTTCGTGCACTGGGAAGCGGGCGCGAAGGTGTTCGACCGCGATCTCGTCGACGCGGACCCGGCGTTGAATTACGGGAACTGGATGTGGCTCTCGTGCTCGTGCTTTTTCTATCAGTACTTTCGCGTGTACGGCCCGGTGTCGTTCGGGAAGAAGTACGACAAGGACGGGACGTTCATACGCAAGTACCTTCCGGTGCTGAAGGACATGCCGGCGAAATACATCTACGAGCCGTGGACGGCGCCCGCGGATGTCCAGAAAAAAGCGGGGTGCGTCATCGGCGTCGACTACCCGCCGCCGATAGTGGATCACGCGGTCGCGTCCAAGGAGTGCATCGAGAAGCTCGCGGTGGCGTATAAGGCGCACAAGGACGGAACGAATCCGCTCGTGGGATACAAGAGGAAAGCGGGGGAGTGAGAGACTCGCGTTGTGTGGCTACTTTTGTCTGATGACACGCGACAGAGACTGAAAAAAGAGCGCGGAACATGACCATCGTCATCACGCCTCGGTCTTCTCCTTCTTCTCCTTCTTCTCCTTCTTCTCTTTTTTCTCTTTCTTCTCTTTCTTCTCCTTCTTGACCTTCTTCTCCGCGGGGTCGGCCTCGGCGGGAGGAACGGGCGCGGGCGCGGGCGCGGGCTCCGCCGCCGCGACTTTTTTCGCGCCAAACGAAAACGTCAGACGCGGCTTCTTCGCCGGTTGCTCCGGGAGCGGCGTCGTCGCCGCGGGCGCGACCGCGTCGGGAGACC
>Ga0181559_10004788_pt1 | contig 13060 bp, 9 predicted proteins | sample 011ome_21_FD_133752 | JGI IMG/M metagenome (GOLD analysis project Ga0181559, IMG submission 133752) | Coastal salt marsh microbial communities from the Groves Creek Marsh, Skidaway Island, Georgia - 011508AT metaG (megahit assembly) | ecosystem: Environmental > Aquatic > Marine > Intertidal zone...
ACGCGAGCGCGTGAGCGGCGAACGCGAGCGCGTGAACGGCGAACGCGAGCGGGGGCCGCGCGTCGTGAAGGAAAAAGAAAACGTCGAACTTTTCATAGTCTCTCCTCCCCCAGTTCCACGAGTTGGCCTCATATCACCAAGCAGAGAGGTTTGCCGTCGTGGTCCGTCGGCGGCGTCAGACGCCGCGGCACGGGCTCGGCGCGGTGTGCGACCGACCCGCGTCTCGCGTCTCGCGATGCCTCCGGGCACGTTCTCTCCCGTCGTCCTCGCGGAGCGCGACCCGGAGGAACGCGGCGTGGACCTCGCCGGGCTGCGCGTGCCCTCGTCGCGCGACGCGGAGGATGAGGCGGCGTGCCGCCGCGACGAGGTCGTGGTGTGCCGCGTGTGCCACCGCGCGTACGCCAAGTACACGTGTCCGCGATGCCACACGCGGTACTGCGCGCTGGCGTGCTACAAGGCGCACGACGCGCGCTGCGTCGAGTCCTTCCACGGCGACGCCCTCGGCGACGCCATGCGGGGGCTGGTGGTGGACGACGACGAGAAAAAGAAGATGGCCGCGTTGCTGCGCGCGTACGCGCCCGGGACGGACGCGGCGGACGGTCCGAGCGCGCGCGCGCGTTCGTCAGCCTCCTCCGGCGACGACGAGGCGTCCTCTTCCAGCGAGCGCGGCGGGGACGACGACGCGCTCGGCGAGCGCGCGACGGGCGGACACGACGCGCGCGACGCCGCGCGGTGCGCGTTGTCCTCGGCGAACCTGCGGAAACTCAATCGCGGCGAGGCGTTGACGTTGGCGGACCTGAGCCCGGAGACGATGCGCGCGTTCGAGCGCGCGGCGCGCACGGGCGAGCTGAGCCACCTGGTCGAGCCGCACGTGCCGTGGTGGACGCGCGCGAGCGCGCGCGACATCAAACTGCGACGCGACGGGACGAGCGTCGTGGCGCCCATCGTCGACGAGCCCGTGTCTTCTATCGACGGCTCGGCGAGTCCGTCTTTTTCGCCGCCGGAGGCGTCGTCGTCTGACGCGCCGCCGCCGCCGATAGAAGACACGCCCCTGGTGCCGCTCCACGCGTTGCTCGCACCGGGCGCGAAGCGAGCGGGGCCTTCGCCGGCGTTGCGGTGGCACGCGCTGGACGTCCTGGCGGCGTACACGCTGGCGACGCGCGCGCACGACGGCGACTGGCGCGCCGACCCTCTCGCCGCCGCGCGCGACCTCGTGGCGTTCTCGCCGACGCTCGCGGCGGCCGCCGACACGACCGCGCGCGCGTCCGGCGCGTCCCGAAAGCTCGCGGACGGCACCATCGCGAGTCTCGAGGCGAAAGAAAAGAAGGCGGCCGCGCTCGCCGCGAGCCTCCCGACCTCCGCGGCGGCGGCGCTGGCCGGCGTGGCGGCGGCGGCGGCGGCGGCGGGCGCGACGCGCGGCGTGGCGGCGGCGGCGGCGGCGGCGGCGGCGAGCGGGCTCACGCACCGGGACGTCCGCGACGTGTTTCGGGGGGGGAGGGGCGCCGTGGTCCTAGCACTGTGCGACGCGCGGCGGATCGCGCGCGCCGCGGTCGCCGAGCTCGAGGACGAGGGCGAAGGCCCGCGACCGGAGTGCGGGGAGAGAGAGCGCAAGGCGAACGCGCGTTTCGCGCGCGCGCTCTCGCGCGCCGAGCGCAAGCTCTTCTTCCTGGCGTGCTGGGCGGCCGAGACCGAGCCGGGGGACGGCGCGCTGGAGCACGTCGCGTCGTGGTGCGAGCGCGCGGCGCGGAAGCAGCCGAGTGGGGTCGAGGTCGAGACGCGACCCGGAGGCGGCCCCGGGCCGGGGGGGGGGAGCGAAGGTCTTTTTGGGGACGAGCGCGCGCGAAACACCATTCGCGAGTTGTGATCTCGAATCGGTGTGTTTCGGACGGTGCCTTCGTCCAGTTCGTTGTTATCGCGGTCGATGACATGGCACTTCGCCGATATTTTCGTCAACCTCGACGCGAAATCGTATGAGAAGGCAGTCTAATAATAAATTTCATTTGGATCGGTCAACTCGAAAACAGTTGGGTCGCCGCCGCGTAAGACACCTTAATAGTTTCAACGGTGACGGCGGTGATCGCGCGACACTTCGCGACGCGCGACGGTACGATGCGTGCCTCCCACGCGGTCCTCGCCTTCGGGCTGCTGGTGGCTTCGGCCGCCACGGTCACTGCGACCCACAATTCCGATGTCAACAATGACCCAATCGACCACTTCGAAACCGGCAACGAGCTCGACGGTGCGCCCCTCTCGAAATTCGACTCTTTCGCCGTCACCCGAATTCCCGCCGATCTTTCAAACGCGCACGCACGACTACGCGGTCGCACGCCCTCCGCGTCTCACCGCGCGGAGTCCGTGTCCTCCCCGTACTCGCGCTCGGCGCGGGGCTCGTAGAGCGCCGACATGTCACCGCGGCGCGTGCGCCGTGACGCGATGTCACCCGATCGGCTTCTTTTCGCGTTGCGAACGGGAATACCCCTTGCCATTTCATAAACCAATATGAATAGCTGTTTTTTTAGCGCTTTCAGGCGAGCTCGAACGTCGCTGACCTCGCCTTCTCCCCTCCACGCGAACCTGCACGTCGCCCGACCGATCGTGATCACCGTCATCGAGCAGAGTGTACCCTCGAGAACTCGCTGGAGCTTTTCTCGTGCCAGGCCGCCATCGAGAGCGCCGGCCTCGACCCTGCCGCGAACAAGATCTGCTGCAAGGGCATCTTCGGCGGCACTGAAACCGGCGACAAGCCTCCCGAGGTCGAACAGGCAGATACCCCCGGGACTTTCGACAACTTGCCCAACTTCCTGCCGCATGGGTGCTTGTGCGTCGACGAGATCTACAACAATGACCCCGAGTTCTTCGACGCGGTCGTGGAATTCGTCAAAGCGGGCTTTTGCTCCAGCTTCTCAGGCGTCGCCAGCAACCCGGTGATCGGAAACATCATCAGTGACAAGCACGACGGCAGCTACCGGGTCGACGGCGTGGGCGCCACCCGGCCCCAGATTGCCGGTGTGTCTACGAATTGCCCCAACCCTCTTCCCGCGAACGGTTTTGTGAAGGTTGGCGCGGATGGCACGAGCGTGAGTCTCAACAAGGATGAGATGATGAACAAGGTGCTCAGTATGCCCGCGAGGATTCCTCCCGCGCCGCCTGCTCTCGCCGCCGCGGTGGCTATGAGTGAGATCGTCGTCGACATCCACCTGTACAACTTCGACGCGGACGGCCTCAATACTGAGGACAAGAGGGAGGTTCTCGAGGACCACATCGCCTCCCAACTCGCCGCCACGTCGAGCACGGCGAAGCACATCAATGCTGGCTACGACGCTTTCTTGGCTAGTGCCATCAAGGTGGAGATTCAGTACTTCGCTCGTGGCGGCGTGATTCCGGAAACCGAGGATGAGAACACCGTCATCACCATCAAGATCAAGCCCGCCGCGGGCGTGGCCGAGCTCACCGTCGCGCAGGTTGACTCCATCCGTCACGTGTTGCGCAAGTGGGCCACCGCGCGACCTAAAAAGGACCTCGGGAGCGCCGGCTCCGTCGTGTACGGCAACATCACGGTGTCCGCGGAAGTGGCGACCAGTTTGACGTTCGCTCCCTTACCCACCGGCAGAGCGCCCGCCGCGGTCACGCCCGAGCCTCCCGCGACGCTTCCCCCGGCGGCGACTGGTTTGCCCCGCCAGGGCACCGCCGGCACGTACGAGGGCGGGTTTGAGCTCACCAACACCGACTACCTCCTGTCGCTCCTGGGCCAGGCCATGCCCGGCTTCGCCTTGGCGATCATGCTGTTCGTGGTGATGATCCTTATGATCCTCGTGTACGTCGCGAGCACCATCTGCGGCGCGCTGTGCTGCAAGTGCTGCAACGGCGCGTACAAGCCCCGCAAGTTCACCAAGAAGGACCTGGTGATCAACAAGGTTGTGATTCTCGTCTTCGTCGCGCTCACCGCCGCCGGGTGCTTCATCATCTTCGCCGAGGGCCCCGCGCTGCTGGAAGGCGTGTCCGACTTGACGCAGGCCATGGTGGACACCGTGCTGGACCTCGTGGAGGACGGGCGCTCCATTTCCAGCGCCATCAACTCAGCCGCGACGGACGAATCGATGGCTCTCGGCGACGTCGCCTCCACCATGGATTCGATGGATGAAGCGCTGGACTCGGTTGAGGACGCCATCAACAAGGCGCAGGACCAGATCGAGACGCAGCTCGACGCCGCCGGCGCTTTGATCCTCGCCGCGGCGGGCGCGATGTTCGCGCTCTCGTTCGTGGTGTTCGCCGCCGCGTTCATCGGGTGGTGGCGCCTGCTCATCCTGTTCATCGTCTTGCTGTCCCTCGGCATGGTGGTGGCGTGGATCGTGTGGGGCGTCGTCGCGATGGTGACCACGCTCGTGGACGACCTGTGCTGGGCCATGCAGGACTACCTGGAGAACCCCGACAGCTCCGACCTCGGCGATCTGATCCCGTGCATGGACGCCGCGACCGCGCTGGACACCATGACCCTCGCGCGCTCCATGGCGTCGGCGGGCATCGTCGGCGTGAACTCGTTCCTCGAGGATTACGCCGGGTCCAACCCGTACCAGAACTACATGTGCTACACCTACGTCAAGGTTCGCCTCGACGAGCTGTGCACAGACGAGAACGAGTACTTCCAGGACGATTTCACCCTGTACGTGTGCAAGGCGTACTTCGCCGACGAACTGGACTCCCTGGACGCGGAGGCGGACGGGCACAAGTACGTCTGGGCGGACGCGAAGTGCCCGTTCCCGACGGATTACTACAAAGTCGCGCTGGGCGACTTCGCCAACGAGCCCGACGACCCCGACGCTCCGGGCGTCGCGAACCTGCGATGCCCGTTCAAGGGCTTCGAGGAGGACGCGGACGGTAACCCGGACACCGATAAACCGATCTCGTTCGCCATGGGCCAGTGCTACTCCTACCGTCAGATCCCGAAGGACATGTTCGACGCGTCCGCCAACTCCGCCGTGCTCGCGCAGGGCATCATCGACATCATCCCCACCATCGAGGGCTTGCTGCAGTGCGAGTTCGTCGAAAACGCGTTTGAGCGCATGGTCGGCCCCTGCGACAACATGGCCACCGCGCTCACCAACCTCTACGCTGGGTTCCTGCTCGTCGCGCTCGGGTACTTCCTGACCTGGGTCTCCACGCTCGTCGTGATCTCGCGCCTGCAGTACTACAAGACGGGCTGCACCGACGCCGGCGACAGGTACAAGCAATGAGCGAGAATCGCGAGCGACGTCGCGACGTCCCGCGACGCCTTTCCTCGACGCCGCGCGCCGCGCGATTCGGCGAGGGTGGCTCGGCGCGTCCCGACGCTGACCCGCCTCCCTTTTCGCGCGCACCGCAGCGACGAGTACAAGTGATCGGTCGCGAGACTACGCGCTCCAGATGACCGCAGCCTGGTGTGGCCTTTCTGGTCTGCGAGACGGAACGCGCGAGGGCGCGAGCGCCGCCGGCGCGCGCGACGACGGTTGTATCGCGCCGTCGCGCGCCGCCCGCCGCGCCGCGCCGCCTGTTTTACTGTTTCAATTTAAGACGTAAAAGTAACCTTACGCTTTTGCTTTTTTTAGTAAAAACCGCGTTCGTTCACCCGCGTTCGTTCACGTCGGCTCGCCCACCCGTGGGCGTCGCCCACGGTGCCACCACGCGACGACTGATTCAGTCCTACGTGCGTCGTACTTTTTTAAAGTATTACACGCGCCGTCCGGCGCCGCCTCCGCGCGCTATCGCCCGCCTCGCGTCTTCCTCGCCTCGAACGCGGCTTTCGCCGCGTCGCTCTTCGCCGCCAGCCGCGCGTTGAGGGCGTGCCGCGCCGGGTTGAACGGCGCGAAGCCCTCCTTGATTTCCTGCCGCGGCACCTTCTTCGCGCGAAGCACACGCGGCGGCATCTGAAAGGGCACCAGCGCGACGCGTTCCGCGCCGTCCGCCACGCTCGCGTCTTCGCCCGCGGAGGTCTCGGCGGACCAGGCGTGCGCTTCGCCCGGGAACACGCGCAGTTTCCGCAGCATGTCTCTCCGCAGCTGGTTCTTGGGGAGCATGCGCTCGACGGCTTTTCGCAGCACGAAGCACGGTTCGTCGCGCATCATCTCCCCCGCGGTCCTGGTGACCAGCCCGCCGACGTACCCCGTGTGCCTGTAGTACTTCTTGTTCTCCAGCTTGCGCCCCGTGAGCGTCACGTCGGCGGCGTTCACCACCACCACCACGTCGCCGTCCGACCGATCCGGCGAGTACGTGGGCTTGTCCTTGCCCTGCAGCAGCAGCGACAGCTTGGACGCCAGGCGACCCACCACCTCGCCGCGGGCGTCCACCAGACGGTACCGCAAGCCATCCGTGGGGACGTTGCGGATGCGCGTGAGGCCGCCCGTCAGCTTGTGCGCCATGGCGAGCCTCGCCGCGTCGCGGATCGATTCCCTTCGCGACCGATCGAGCCGAGCGTGACGCGAACCCAACCCTAGGCTGCGAGATTCGCCACGTCGTCCGCCGCGCCGATCGCGGGCCGAGCGACGTCCGAGCGCGGGTCCCGAGCGCGGCGACCCCGGTGCGCCTGAGGTGATACTTCGCGGGCACGCGCGCGCGACCTGTGGAGACGAGAGCGATCGGTGCGTCCCGTTGTGCGCGTCGCTTCGAAGAGTCTTCGGGGAGACCCATTATTGTGAACGCCCTGTGGTATAGCCTCGTGGCCCATCTCCAGGTCGAATGCTTGATTTTTCACACCGCGTGGCGGCTGCGATAACGCGTCGGGACGTCGGCCGGTGGCACTTCGTGGAACGCATCCTTCGCACCACGACCGCCGAGTCGCGCGCGGACGTTTCGTCGTCGTCCTCCACGCGCGCGCCCCCGTCGCCGCGGTCCGCCCCCGCCGCACCGAGCCGCGCGTCCCGCGTCTCGCGTCTCGCGAAAACCAAACGTACGATCGTATTCTTCAACACGTCGAAACCGAAATGTCGCTCGCTCGCTGCTCGAGCCTCGCGCCGCGCGTGCGCGTCGCGCGCGCGCCCGCCGCGCGCGCGGGCGCCTCCCGCGCGCGTGTCGGCGTCCGCGCGCGCGTCCCACTCCGCGCGCGCTCGGTCGCCGTCGCCGCGCTGGACGGCGAGGAGGTGTACGAGGAGGATGTGGACTACTCCGGCAACCTGTGCATGTTCCTGGACAGCGCGTCCGAGGAGGAGTGGGCGCGGTGGCTCCCCAGCGGCATCTTCACGGGCGTGACCACGAACCCCATCATTTTGGAGCGGGATAACCGCGCGTGCGACGTGGCGACGCTCACGGAGCTCGCCAAGCAGGCGCTGGAGTACGACGCCGTGCAGGAGTTCCAGGTGCAGACCTGGGGCGAGAGCAGCGACGAGATGTGGAAAAACGGCGTCGCGCTCGCGTCGTACGACCCCGACGTCATCGTCGTGAAGGTGCCCGGAACGTTCGAGGGCATCAAAGCCGCGAACGCGCTCGTGGCGGACGGCATCCGTGTCACCATCACCGCGGCGTACGCCTCGCACCAGGCGGTGCTCGCGGCCGCGGTGGGCGCCAACTACGTCGCGCCGTACCTGGGGCGCATGAACGACGCCGGGCGGGACGGGTTCGGCACCGTCGCGGAGATGCAAAAAACCGCGGACAAGCTGGACAGCGACATGCGCATCCTGGTGGCGTCCGTGCGCAACGTCGGCGACATCGCGAAGCTCGCCGCGGAGGGCTGCGACACCTTCACGGTGTCCGCGCAGATCGCGGAGGCGATGTTCGCCGACCCGCTCACCGCGCAAGCCGCCGCCGACTTCGAAGCCGCCGCCGAGCGCATCGGCGCCTACGACGCCGCCGCGGCGGAGAAGGAGAGGCGCGCCGCGGAGACGAGCGCGGCCGGGGAGAAGGGCGGAGTCGCGGAGGAGGGAAGCCGAGAGGTTTAGAGTCGTGGTTTAGAATCGCGAACGGAGCGTGAAGTGGTACCGTACCTAAAATACCTAAAACGACGCGCGCGTATCGTCGCGTCCGTCGCGTACGCGTACGCGACGTTCGATTCTCGTCCGTCGCGATTCGCGACGTTCGATATTAGCGTCTCGCGCTACTTCGCGAACGCGTCGATGACGCCCCTCTCCACCAGCGACGGCACCTCCGCGGCGAGCCACGGCGCGAGGCCCAGACACAGCGCGTGCGCCACGCCGAAGTGCGGGGCATTTTTCGCCCAGAGGGGTTTGAAGTGGATCGTCAGGCACACCTTTCCGCCGCGGTACATCTTCGCGGTCTTCCCGTCCAGCTCGGGGAGCTCGATCTCGAACGGCGTCGCGGGGTAGGTGATGGGGATCTCGAACTGCAGGTCGAACTCGTACCGAATCAGCTCGTGGACGTACCAGCACTTGCCGCTCCACTTCGTGCCGGTCTTGTCGCTGGAGATGGTGAACCAGTCGCTGTCGTTCGCCTTGTTCGACGTGACGTACCCGATCAACGCCTGGTACTCCTCCTTCAGACGCGCGACCCACGCGTCGCCGTCTCGCGGACCCGCCTTGTGCGTCAACAGGGGGATCTTCTTCACCGTCGCGAGGGTCGTGCTGTCCCAAGTCTCCATGGCGCGCGGGGAAGGGTGCGAACGCGCGGCGTGGGGCGCGCGTCGGAGACTGACGGCGAGGCGCGCACGCGGCCGCGGAACATGTTCCCCCGAGGTCAGTGAGAATATTGATAATCGCGACTTCGAGAGATCTCGATCTGCGGAGTCCTCGCCTTCGACACTCGCCGCCGCGCTCGGTCGGTTCGCGCGCTCGCGACGATGGGCGGAGCTCCCGCTTTGGGCGGCGCCGGCGCCGGCGCCGCCGAGGTCGAGGCGCTGCTTCGCGAGTTCCCCGCGCTCGGGCGCACCGAGGACGGTCGCGTGAAGTGCTCGCTGACCGGCCACGTGATGCACGCCAAGCCCGAGGTGGTGCGTCCGTACGTGCGGGGCAAGAGGTTCACGCAGGCGTCCGCGAAGGCCAGGGCGTTGGACGCGCTGAAGCAGTTCGAGCCGCACATCGTGCGCTCCGCGTTCCTCCCGGATAAGCTCTTCTGCCGCATCACGGGCAGGTACCTCGCGGCGAACGAGCGCGCGGTCGCGCAGCACTCCGCCGGTCGGCGGTTCGAGCGGGGCGTCGACGCGCTCTCGCGTTTGAAAACCGAAACCGGCGCCAAGAACGTGCTGCTCACCGAGCGCGACCCGCGGGTGGCGGAGGCGCAGAGCCGGGAGGCGGCGGCGAAGCGAGAGGCGGACGCGGAGGCGTCGCGCGTCGTCTCCGCCGCGAAGGCGCGCGCCGCCGCCGCCGCCGCCGCGGCGGCGGAGGCGGAGGCGGAGGCGGAGGCGGAGGCGGACCCGCGCGCGGCGGCGGAGCGCGAGCGTCTGCGCGTCAACGGCGGGTTCTCGAAGGACCTCGGGTGCTGGGTCCCCCCCGCGCACCTCCTCGAGACCGACTCCGACGAGGAGGAGGAGGCGCGGGAGCGGAGCGACGACGAGGAGAGCGACGAGGAGAGCGCCGAATCCGAATCGTCCGACGACGACGCGCCCGACGCGCGGATGCCCAACTTCGCCAAGATCGCGGCTCGAATCGAGAGCTCGGCTCGAGCTCGCGCCGCCGGGCCGCCGCCGGCGCGCGCGGAGAAGAAGCCGCCGGCGAGGAGCGCCCCGAGCGCGGGCGCGGCGAAACGCCCGCCGGAGGCGAAGGTGAAAAAAGGAAAAAAAACCGGCGCCAAGCCCGCGAAGCGGGTGAAGCCTTGAGGGTTGAGGCGTGGGTCAAATAGTATTTCATCGAATGTGACGCGAGTTCAACGCGTCGAACGCGAGTCGTTGTTGTGTCATCACGTTCTCGTTTTTGAGCGCCGACGCGGCTCGCCACCGGGTTGAGACTCCCGACTGCGCTGCAGCACGCACTTCCTGGCGTGGGAAGTGCGGCGACTTCGCGTCCGCCGTCCTCGCGGTCGCACACGCGTCGAGCTCCGAACACTGGCCCGGAGCCGGAGCGTGTCTGCGGGGCTGAGAAAATAAAATGGATGAAGCGGGAACGCCGGTGCTTCCCGTGGGCTCAGTCACCGTCCGGTTTACGCGCGAGGTGCGTCCCATCGATCGTCGCCCGCGACGCGCATCTGCCTCCACCCGCATGCGCGTCGGGGGAACCCATCGAGCGGTCGAATGCGCGGCCGATCGAATCGCACGCGCGCGCGCACACCGAGCGAAAGCGCCTTCCATGATGTATTCCCATATATTTCCGTAGACACCCGCAGCCGCGCATACCCTCGAAGGGATCACACTGACGCGTCCTCTCCCTCCCCCGACCCCACCGTCCGCGCGCGCAGCGGGTGCTGAAACGGAACGAACAGGGCGGAGAACGATCGCTTCGACGCGGTGATCTGCGGTCGAGCGAGTGCCAAGACGAAGCCGTCGCCAACGCGCTGGTCGTGGAGGTGCGCGCGCGGGCCCCCAATTGCCCGAGCGGCGCAGTGTGGATTTTTTTCCGATCATTTCGAAAACCCGCGCGCGCGCGCGCGTCGCCCTCCCCTTTCCCCCGGCTGACCCCCGCACCGCGGCGTCGCCGACCCACGCAGGTGTACCCGTCGGAGACGGTGCGGGAGCTCTGCGAGCGGTGCCTCGTGAACTCGCTCGAGAAGAACCTGCCCGAGGTGACGTGGGTGAACACGAACCTGCCCCTCTCAGAGCGGCTTACGCACCTCAACGCCACGAAGCCGTGGCAGCTGAACCTCGCGAAGGGCGAGGAGGAGCTGCTGATAACGGTCCCGGCGGGGGTGGCGATCCGCTCGAAGCCGCTGCGATCGCGACGCGCGGCATCGGGCGCCGAGTCGGACGCGGCGGCGGTGCCGACTTTTTCGAAATCGCGCAAGAAAAGTGACGCCGACGATCGCGGCGACGGCGAGGGCGACGAGAGGCCCGGGAAGGCGCAGAGACGCCTTCCGGACGCGACCGCGGACGTGCCGGCGAAACCTACGACGGATTTCCCGTCTTCGGACGAGGGAAAGAAGCGAGACGAGACGAACCCGGCGGTTTCCGACGAGCCGGCGGCGTTCGAGACGGCCGATTTCGAAATCGCGGCGGCGAAGGCGCGCGCCACGGAGGATCTCGCGGAAGACGCCGCCGCGGGCCTGATGGCGGTGGCATCGGGCCTGCCCATGCAGAAGAAGCGCGGGCGCGGGCGGCCGAGGAAGATCCCGGAGCAGGGACCGCCGAGGACGATGCGCGACGTCCCGCCGGTGATGCGTCGGGACGGGTTTGCGGGGAGGAGCGTCGGCGCGGACGTGGAGGCGATGAGTCCCGTGCTCCTCGCGGCGTACGATGCCGGCCGCGCGGACGCCGCGGCTGCGGCGCTCGCGGCGAGCGCCGCGCTGGCGGCTCCACCCGTGAGCGTGTCCGCGCCCGCCGGCGCGAACCCGCCCAGCGTGGCGGACATCATCGACAAGTTTTACAAGCACCGGCCCTCGACGACGGCGGACGAGGCGTTTCCCCTCGACTCGTTCCGGGCCGCCGCCGGCGGCGGGCTCGCGAGCGCGGGCGTGGGCGTGGCTTCCCTCGACGCGGGGAGCGCGGCGAACAACAAAGCCCTGTGGCAGTGGAACCAGACGCTCGCGACGCTCTCCGGCCAAGCGGGACACCCGGCCGGCGCGTTCGTGGACCCGTCGTCGCCGTACGCGTCGCTGTTCGCGCCGCCCGCGTCGCCGGCCGAGCTGAAGCGCGTGAGCGATGCGAACAGCAACGCGCTCTCGGAAGTGGCCACCTCCCTGGAGGCGGTGCGGCGTTGCTCCGCGGCGGTTGCCGCCGAGGGCGACAGCACCGACCCGTCGGTGCGCGCCGCCTTGGTCGCCAAGTTGGAGCGCGCGCTGCGCGAGGCGGAGGAGAAGAAGAAGAAGGTCCCGCCGTCTCAGCGCGTGGAGATGGCGAAAACCTTGGTGGATCTGCGCGCGTGGATCAGGGCGCAGCTCCAGGCGCGCATCAGGGAGCTCGCCGCGTGCGCCGGGGGGCCCGCGCCGGAGCTTGGGGGAGCGCGAGGGGAGAAAGCCGCGCTCTCGAAGGAGAAGGGGAAGGCGCCGGCGGAGGCGCGCGCCGAGGAGACGCCCGCGTTTCCCCCGCTCGCCGCCGTAGCCGCGGCGAGCGAGGACGAGCGAGGGGTGTCTGGAGGCACCATCTCGTCCGACGGCGACCCGTCAACGGAGTGACTTTTTGCGCGCGGGGCGGCGGGTTTTAGTTGGGTTTTCGTTTTAACCCGACGACGCGAGTCGGGTCGTTGCGAATGATTGTGTGTGATAGTAGCCTGTTCATCAGTGACGCTGTGACGAAAGCTCTCGTCGTTCATTCGCGCGCGCGCGAACGCGCTCGCGAGGCGTCTATCGGTACGTACGACGCGTGCGTATCGATCGATCACTTCTTCTTTCGCCTCTCGCGCCGGAGCTTTGCTCTCTCCACGGTGGTCGAAGCGGGGGTCCGAAGACGGGAAAAGCTTTTTCCACTCGGCTCACGCCGCGGCGAGCGCGAGCGCGAGCGCGAGCGCCGCCGCCGCGAAAGTCGCGCGCGCCGCCGCGGAATCGTCGTGGTCGTCGTCGTGGAAATGCACGTACCCCGCCTCGCAGGCGCCGTGGGTGGCACCGCGCATGAACATGGCCGAATTGGGCATCGCGTGGTTCCCGGGGCATCCCACGGCGAGGCCGCGGTGGTTGGCCGCCGCCGCGGTCATGTCCATGGTGACGGAGGTGTTGAAGCAGTTGATCTCACCGACCGAGGTGGCGTCCTGGGTGCACACTTCGCACACGTCCGAGGGGCAGGGCACGACGTGCGTGGTGGTTGCGTAATCGGTGACGTCCATGATGTTTGTCTGAGTCAGAGCGCACGTGGAGTAATCGTCGCTTTCCACGAACTCGCCGGCGCCGCAGGGGTGCTGCGTTCGTTAGAAGGGTGTGGAAGATGGCCGGTTAGGGTCGTGTCGCGGGATGCGCTTTTTTTGGCGGCGGAGCCGCCCCGGCGGAGGACGCGTAACGAGCGCGGGAAGCACCCGGTGCGCGGCGTTCGGTCGAAGGATTCGAAAGCGCGCGATGCTCCCGCTCG
>Ga0181559_10004790_pt1 | contig 13056 bp, 13 predicted proteins | sample 011ome_21_FD_133752 | JGI IMG/M metagenome (GOLD analysis project Ga0181559, IMG submission 133752) | Coastal salt marsh microbial communities from the Groves Creek Marsh, Skidaway Island, Georgia - 011508AT metaG (megahit assembly) | ecosystem: Environmental > Aquatic > Marine > Intertidal...
GGTGGAGACGCGCGAGGAGGAGCTCGCGCGCTTGACGAGGACGAAGCGAAGCGCGATCGAGGAGGAGAAGCGCGCGATTAAAATCGCGGAGAAGGAACGGCTCGTTGGCGCGCTCCCGGAGTTCATCGCGCGGCGCAACGCGGAGCGCGGCGGCGGAATGGACGCCGTGGACGGGAGCGTGGGCGAGGACGCGATGCGGGAGCTCATCGCCGGGCATAAGGAGTGGCTGAGCAGTTTAGGCGCGGAGGAGCGAGAGCTGGCGGCGGCGCGGGAAAAGTTTCGCGCCAAGGCGGCGAAGGACGCGGCGGCGGCGGCGGCGGCGGCGGCGGAGGAGGATTCGATCTCGAGGGACGCGCCGGGGACGCCGCCCTGGAAGAGAGAGGAGGTCGGGGGTGCCGACCCGGGTGCCGAGTCGGGTGCCGAGTCGGGTGCCGACGACTTGGACGACGAGGACGACGAGCTCGAGCGGTCCTTCGGGCACGCGATTCCCTCGTCGAAGACGCCGCCGAAGCTCTCGAGGGACGTGGACTTTTGGAGCCGGGACGTGTACGGCGCGGACGACGTCGACGGCGAGCTCGACGCGTTCGAGAAGCAGATGGCGGAGATGTGCGCGCTGGACATCGAGAACGCGCGCCGGGCGAAGCTGGAGGCGAAAGCGGCCGCGGAGGAGTGACGCGGCGAGGCGACCCGAGGCGAATGCAATTTAATACTCTAGCTAGCGGCAGAACGAACTGAGACGACAGACGGCGACTACAGCGCGCCGCCGTCGGTTATCACGCACGGCCCGTCCGCGCCCACCATCGCCTCCAGCGTCTCCAACCCCCCCGTCAGCGTCCCCAGCACCATCATGTTCGTCAGCAGCCGCTGCCGTAAACTCCCGGGCGAGTCGCCGACTCTGATCGGGGTCGAGGGTCCATCGTTCAAAGCAACGAACGTCGGGGTGGAGTTGAAAGGCGTCAGAAGCGGAGTTGAAAGGCGGGCGTCAAGGTGTGTCGGGATTGAAAGCAGCGAGGGGTACGTAGGCGGAGACAATCGCCGGCGAAATAAGTCCTTAAGGATCGGCGTTCACCACGCCGACGCGGTCGTACGGGGACCAGTGTGACATAGAACGAACGCGCCTCATGATGGCGAAGCGGCTCCCGCCGAACCCGGGTCCGCTCGTCGGGACCGCGAGGACGGTCACTCGATCGTCGTCGTCGTCTAAATCCACGCGCTCGCCGTAGTACGTCCCGCCGCCCGCGCCCGGGGTGCCGTTCCTCGTCGCGCTCATCGCCTCGCGTTCGACGAACTTCCCCGGTCCGAAGATGGTTTTTCCTCGTCCTTTACACACGTGCGAGTATTTCCCTCCGAAGGGCTCGAACGCGCAGCCTCGGTACGTCAGCGCGGGGTCCACGCCCGCGTTGGCGCCGGACAGGAGCGTCGCGAAGTTCTCCACGGACTTGGGGCACAGGTCCGGGCGCAGCGCGAACGTCAGGCGCGGCGGGACGGAGCCGTCTGGCATCTGGATCTCCACGAAGACGTCGAGCGTTGAGGAGGAGGAGGAGGAGGAGGAGGAGGACGCGGACGCGACGCGCGCGCGACGCGCCGCCCGGCGACGACGCGACGCGAACGACGGGAGCGGCGGCGACGCGACGGCCGCGCCGCCGAGAGCGCGCGGCGACGCCATCGCGCGCGTATCGGTGTGAGACGACGACGGTCAGCAGTCCTGAACTAGTTAGTTAATCCCTAAACGATGACGCCTGCGATCTACCGCGGCGCCCCCGCGATCGTGCTGTACGCCGCCCCCGGCGGCACCGCGCCCGTCGCCCCTCCTCCTCCTCCTCCGCCGCCGCCGCCCGTCTTCGTCGCCGCCGCGGTCGTTCCGGTGGGCCCCTCCTTCCCATCGAGCAGCCACGGCTTCTTCGGCACGCTCCGCGCGACGTACGGCTTGAGCGCGAACGTCGCGAGATCCGCGCGCGGGGCTACGAACGTCGGCGCCTTGTCGTCGGTGACGACGTACTCGCCGTCCTTCGTGTGCCGCCCCGTGCTCTTCGCGCCCTTGCCCTTGTAGTACCCCTTGCGCGCGCGCTTCGTCGTGAGGCGCGTGAAGCCGAGGCGCTTCGCCGCGCGCGCGAGGAGCGGGGCGGTCGCGAACACCATGCCGCCCGCGTGCGCGGCGCGGAGTGAATCGAATCAGATGATTCGAAGGGCGGAAGAGAGACGACGAGAAGTCATCAAGGGACCAACAGCAACACTCTACCGTCCCGTCCTCCGAGACGACGCGGGCCCGGCACTGCAGAGAGCGCGCGCCGCGCCGCGCCGCGCCGCGCACGGCTCCGCCCGCCCGCGGGGGCTCGCGCGTCCCCTCGCGTCGTCCGAGGAGGATGCTCGCGCTCGCGCTGCGGCGCGCGCGCGTCGCGCGCGGCGCGCTCGCCCGGGCGACGCGTCCGCCTCCTCCTCCTCCGCGGTTCGCGCACGCGGCACCCTCGCCGTCGATTTTGGCGCGAGCGCTGTCGTCGTCGTCGCCGCCGTCGTCGTTCGCCGCCGCGCCGTCGCCGTCGCCGTCGCCGTCGCCGTCGCCGTCGCCGTCGCGCGCGAACGCCGCCGCCGCCGCCGCCGCGCTCAAGCCCGCGATACTCGTCTGCACGAGCAAGGTGGTGGACGCGTCGCAGCGCGACGACTACGAGCGATGGCTCAACGACGGCAAGTCGCTCATCGACGCGGTGCTCCGAGACAAGGACGAGCGCGAGGGCGTCGCGTCGCCGAATCGCGCGTCGGCGTCGCTCGGCCCCGGACGCTTCTCGTGGGTGCACTTCCCCGCGCACGCCTCGGACGAGATGGCCGAGGGCGAAGAGGGGCTCGAGCACGTCCGACACAGCGGCGCGCCGAGATGCGAGGTGCGTTCTGTGCGCTGACACTGGTCCCCATACGACCGCGTCGGCGCGGTGAACGCCGTTTCTTAAGGACTTTATCTCCCGGCGTGTCTCTCCGCCCGCCCCTCGGTTTCGATCTCCGCCCTCGACGCCTTTCAACTCCGCTTCTGACGCCTTTCAACTCCACCCCGACGTCGCTTCGTATGGACCCTCGACCCTGAGACCGTCGCGGTCGTGTTTCAACGCCGCGACGACTTGGAGCGGTGGCGCGTGAGCCGCCGACGGAGGGAGTGGCTGAAGCTCGGCGAGCGGTTCAACGGCGACGCCGCGACCGGCGACGCCGCGCCGCTGACCGCGCGCGCGAGCGCGATCGAGACGGACGACGGGTCGTTGGGAGGGTGGCTTCCCGCGGACGCGACGACGGCGACCGCGTCGGCGCGATCCAACGCGTCGCCGGTGCGCGCTTCAGACTGCGTCCCGTACGACCGCGTTCGCGTTATGGACGTCGATCCTTAAGGACATTTCTTTCCCCCGTCGTCGTGCTATCACTCTTCACCCGCGCGTTCCTTTCAACGACGTCGTTCGTTTGACCGGCGAGACGCGCGACTGACCCACCGTTCACCCCGTTGAAACCCCACGCAGGTGCCGTCGTGGAAAGTGTACGCCGCCGTCGTCCTCGCGCAGTATCCCTTGTTCGAGCTCAACACGCTGTTCATTCTTCCCGCGCTCGAGCGCGCGGCGTTGGCGTCGGCGGACGGCGGGAGTTTTGGGGTAACGGCTGCGGTGGCGGCGTTACTCGAGGGCGTGTCGCCGGCGGTGAAGTGTCTGGCGATTCAGTCGTGGACGTCCGCGGGGGCGGTGTTCGTCACGCTGCCGGCGGCGCAGCGACTTCTGCGATGGTACGGGTTCATAGGCGGCGAGGACCGGAGCTGTCCGCGCGGGAGAGAGCTCGGGAAGGGCGTCGCCGCGACCGCGGCGACGTACGCGGCGCTGACCGCGGGGTTCCACGTCATAGGATCGATGATATAGGACTCTCGCGCGTTGGTTGCGTTTCGACGACGATTCTAGAATCTTTTACTCGTAATAAGGCCATCACGCGAGATCCGACTCCGGCGACTCACTCGACCTCATCGCTCTCATCACCATCCCTTCGCGCACGCGCCCGTCACGAGCTGCAGCATAACCTTCCTCTCGTCCTCGCACGACCCCGCCTGCTCCAATATCGCGTCCAAACCGCGGCGGCTCGCGACCGTCTCAGGGTCGTTCCATACAAAGCGATGTCGAGGTGGAGTTCAAAGGCGTCAGTTGGAGTTGAAAGGCGTCGAGGGCGGTGATTGAAAGCGAGGGGTAGGAGGAGAGAAACGCCGGGAAAAGTCCTTAAGGATCGGCGTTCACCACGCCGACGCGGTCGTATGGGGACCAGTGTATAGAACGCACCTCGCGCGCGAAATCCTCCGCGAGCGACGGCGGCCGGTCGTCGCGTTCCCCCTCCGCCAGCCTCCGCGTGCCGATCGCCTCCAACAACACCGCGCACACGAGCGTCCACCGCGCGGGTTTCAGCGCCGGGACCGCGCCCTGGAAGAAGAACGTCCGCAGCAGCCGTCCGAGCGGGCGCTCCAGCGCCGTGGAGGACGAGCGGAGTTTCAGCATGCGGCACGCGACGGGTAACGCGCGGGAGAGTTCCGCGCCCGCCGCCTTGGACGCCGCCGCCTCGAACGGGCTCCGCGGCGGCAGGTCCGGGCCCAGCACGGGATCCTCGTCGCCGTCCGCGTCGGTCGTTGACGTTCCATCTTCCCCTCCAGTCGTTCCAGCCGTTCGTATCATCGCGCCGTCTCGTCCGCCGCTGAGGTAGTGGAACGTCGCCCTGGTGACCCAGCCGTCGAGCATCATCCACGTCTGGCCAAACTCGGACACCGGCGGCGCCGGGGTCCCGCCTCCGTCCGCGCTGCTCTCGCCGTCCGTCGTCGCGCCGTCGTCGTCGTCGTCGCCGGCGGCGACGGTGATCGCCGCGCGCAGCGCCTGGCGCGCTTTCGCGAGCGCTTTCTCCGCGGCGGCTTCGTCGCCGGACTTTTCAAACGCCGCGGCGGCGGCGGCGGCGGCGTTCGCGGCATCGAACGCATCCGTCATCGCATCGGACGCGGCGGCTTCGTCGTCGTCCGACACTATTTCTCCGACATCATCGCCGGTCATCTCCGTCACCCTCGAAATCTGCCCCTCCGAGTACATCCCCATGATCGTGTCGCTCTTCTTCTCCCGCGACTCCGCGCCGCCTTCGCCGTAGATGTCGAAAAAAAACTTGGGCTCCGTCTCCTCCGCGGTTTTGCCGATTTTCGATTTCGCGGCGTCCTTCGCGGCGTCCTCCTTCGCGGCTTCGCGTCGACGCGCCTCCGCCGCGGTCGCCTCCGTGTCCGCCGCGATCGCGGCTCGCTCCTCCTCGGAGACATCCGCGAAATCGCTCCCGGTCGGCCCGGTCACGATGGATCGGTCGAACTTGACGCCCTTGCCGGCGTCGGCTTCTTTTTTACTCGTCGCGCTCATCCCGAGCCACCCGCCCTTGAGCCCCGAAGAGCTCTTGAGCACCCCTTTCGCCGCCGGCGCCTCCGCGAGCTTCTTCTTCGCCGCGTCCATCTTCGCGCTCGTGTACCCCTCGACGCTGTACGCCGCCGCGAGCGCGTCCCCGAACGCCGTCGGCGGCTTCGGCGGGCACGGATTCCTCCCCGTCGTCGATCGCTCGACGACGGCCATCTTGACGTTTTCGTTGACGTTTTCGATCGCCTCGCGACGCGTATTCTTCGCCTCGTTGACCTTCGCGTTGCGCTTCGCCTCCTCTTCGTTCCCCCCGATCATTGCATTCTCGTCGTCGTCGTCGTCGTCGTTATCTTTATCGTTATCTTCATCGTCGTCGTCGCTCCCCCCGCCGGCGTCCTTCTCCAAGTCGATCGCCAGGGAGACGCCGTAATCTTCCGCAGCGACGCGATGCGCCTCGCCGCAAAACATCTCCACGTCGCAGCGGAGGTACACCCTGCGATTCCTCGCGTCGATCCTGTACTTGCCGCGCCGCTTCCCTTCGGTCCCCGCGGGGCTCTCTTCTTCTTTCTCCTCCTCCTCCTTCGCGGTTCTCGCGTCGTCGTCGGACGCCGCCGTCCTCGCCGCCGCCTTCAAGTCGACGCCGCAGAGCGGCCAGCCGCATCGCCCCGCGAGGCACCGCTCCTCCGCGATCGCGAGGAATTCCTCCCCGGTCCAGCCTCTCGTCATCGACGCCAGCCTCGCCGCGTCCGGCGCTTCCGCCTCCAGGAGCGTCTCCACGACCGCGAGCTTCGCTCGGCGCGCGTCCACCTGCGCCCGCGCCATGGACATCTGCGCGACCGCGCCGGGGGAGGGCGCGGGCGACGACGACGACGGCGATGAACGCGCGGGCGGGATGCCGACTTTGCCGCCGCCGCCGCCGGCGGCGGCGGCGACGTCTCTCGGCGATCCGCCGTCGCCCGGGGGTTTCCTCGCGGCCGGGCGTCGCGCCGGGCGCGTCCGCGGCGGCGTCGGCGACGCGTCCGCGGCGGCGCTCGCCTTCTGCGATTCGCTTATCGCCCACTGCGCGGTCGCGCGCGAGACGAGATCGTCCACCTGCTTCAGGTCGCGGAAGAATTCGTCGTCCTCGGTGATCGCGTCGTCGCCGTCGACGCCGTCGTCGACGACGCCGCCGCCGCCGGCGTCGGCATCGCGCGCCGGCGGCGGCGCGCCGTCGGTGCCCTCGGGGAAGAAGAAGTCCCGGATGGATTCGGCCATCGCGAGCGGCGGTGGACGTCCGCCTCGCGCGCGCGCGCGACGGAGTGTCGGCGCGAAGCACGCCAACAGAACTTCCGTCGGTTTCGACGGTCGTCTAATCCTGTCTGTTCTTCCAGTCTTTTCAACAACGAACGACCTCGGGACACTCCGCGCGACGCCCCCGCGCGCTCAGATCGTCCATGTTCACGCGTGCACGTTCACGCACGCGCGTTTGGTTCCGCGGCACCGTCGAAGACCCTATGCCGATCCCCAAGCTCCCCGACGACGTCGCGCGCGAGATTTTCGCGCACGTGCCCACGTTCACCGACCGGCTCGCGCTCGCGTCGACGTGCACGGCGTTTAACCGCGCTTCGAAGCACGCGCGCTCGCTACCGCGCGACGGCGGCCTCGATTTCGCCGGGTGCGCGCGAGGAGGGCGCAAGCCTTGGACGCATGGATACAAAAACGAGCGTAGTGAAGGCGTCGAGAAGCTGGAGTACCTCATGCTTCACGAGGGCGTCTTAGACCTCCCCGAAGAGCAGTTCAAAAAACTTGTCGTGAGCACTGGGTGCGTCGAGAACGGTCGCATACGAATACTGAATGATGATGATGGTGCTGCGGGCGTGGTTGGCCCAATCTGCGTGTACGCGATTGGTCAGAGCTACTCATGTGAATATGCGTACGATAAGATGCTCCCTTGGCTCCGGAAGGCAGCCGCGCTCGGTAGCACGGGGGCTTCTTACTGCCTCGCGAAAGCGTATATGAACGGGAAAGGCGTCGAGAAAAACATCGAGAAAGCGGTCGAGTTCTATCGCGAGGCGGCGAAGGACGGCGACAGGATTCACCAGTTCGAGCTCGCAGAGACTCTACTGACGTGGGCTGCCGTGTGGATGGAAAAGGCCGCGGAGCAGGGGCACGGGACGGCTCTCGCTGAAACTGCCTTCAACTACAGATGGGGCAACGGCGTCGAGCAAGATGATGTCAAGGAGATAGAGTGGCAGCTGAAACTCGACGCGCTCCCAAGCCCCATTCCGTCTTCGGACGAGTCGCAGTCTTCGGACGAGTCGCAGTCTTCGGACGAGTCGCAGTCTGAAGACGAAGAGCAGTCTGAAGACGAAGAGCAGACGAATACGGAGACGGACGACGAATATTGATGAACCCCACGGCACCGAACGACGACGCGCGCGCGACGAACTCGTAGATGTACGTTTTCATTCCATACGCGCGCGAACTACGGCACGACGTCGCGCGTCAACAGACGCTTCGCATCACATTCGTTCCCGTCTTCGTTCCTCCCCCTCTTCCTCCTCCTCATCCTCCTCCCCTCACTCCTCACGCGACGACTCCCTCGGTCCCTCCGTACGTCGGCGCCCACGCCTCGCACCACGCGCTCTCGCGATCGTCCACCGCGAACAACCGCAGCACGTCCGTGGGGTTGAAAGGCGGGGTTGAAAGGTGGAGTTGAAAGGCGTCAGATGGAGTTGAAAGGCGTCGATGGCGGGGATTGAACGCGTGGGATGGGCGGAGAGACGCGCCGGGCAAAGTCCTTAAGGATCGGCGTTCACCACGCGAACGGGGTCGTATGGGGACCAGTGAACAGAACGCACCTGTGGGCGTGATCATCGCGTTCGGTCGGTCGTTTTCGTCGATCACGTACACGTGATGCACGTCGTGCGTCGCCATCAGCTGCAGCACCCGCCGCAGCGGCGTCTCCTTCCGCGCGAAGATGAGCTCGACGAACGTCCGCGAGGAGTTGAGCCGCGTGTCCCGCGCGCGCGCCTCCGCGGCGTCGGCGTCGGCGTCGAGCGACGCTTTTTTTTGCGCTCTCGCGGCGCGCGCGACGGACGCGACGGTGGCGTCGGACTCTGAGGACGAGTCGTAGCCGGCTTTCGCGGCTCTCGCGTCCACGCGCCGCGCCTCCGCGAACGGCGCGTAGCGTCGCCCGATCGCGTCGCCTTTCCTGCGCGATATGAACTCCGCGACGGGGAGCGCGAGCAGGCGGAACGACGCCGCGTCGAGTCGTCTCGGGGTCGAGGGTCCGTACGAAGCGACGTCGGGGTGGAGTTGAAAGGCGTCAGAAGCGGAGTTGAAAGGCGGGCGTCGAGGTTTGTCGGGATTGAAAGCGAGGGGTACGTAGGCGGAGAGATGCGCCGGTAGAGAAAGTCCTTAAGGATCGGCGTGCACCACGCGAACGCGGTCGTATGGGGACCAGTGTGAATACGAACGCAACGCGCCTCAGGTCCGACGCGGAGAGGTTCGCGACGAGCTCGCCCGCCTGATCGACCACCCCGACCGCGCTGACCCTTCGGTCGTGCATCAGCTTGAAGCACTCGATCGCGGGGCGGTCCCACTGCGCGGTCACGACCGCGTCTCGCGTCTGTCTGGACTCGCCGGCGAGGCCGAGGCGCGCGAGGCTCGCGTTTTGCACGCCGCCGAGCGTATCCGCGCGGCGGTGTAAAAAGCGTATGATGTCCAGTTGGGAGATGACCACGGTGATGCGCGACGGCGTCGCGTCGTCGTCGTCGTCCGCATCGAAGATGGCCAGTCGATGGCACACCCCGAGCGCGTGCACGAACGTGTCCGGGGCGTAGTTCTCCGCGTCTTCGGCGTCCGCGTCCTCCATGGTCATTTCGGTATCCAGAATATCGCGCGCGGACGCGGGCGGCTCTTCCGGGATCCGTAACGACTCGACGCCCGCGGCGATCCCGCCGCCGACCTCTTGCTGATGCCGCAGCTGATTCACGGTCAGCGGCGGCGGGAAATCGCGTCGCGCGACGTGGTACCGCGCGCGCGGCGCGGCGCCGTCGCCGTGCGCGTCCGCGAGGTGGAAGAACCCGTGCGAGATGACGTCCAACAGCGTCGCGTCGTCGCCGTCGCCTTTGAAAGGGCGAAGCGATCGATATCGATCGACGCGCGGGGTGAACGCGGAGGCGTCAGTCGCGCGTCGTGCCGGTCTAACGCGCGTTGAAAGGGAGGCAAGCGGTGACGTGACGACGGGGAATCGAACGTCCTCAAGAAACGGCGTTCGACGCGCGCGCGGGGTCGTATGGGACGCGGTCTATAAGCTCGTAGTCTCTCACCGCCGCGGACGAGTTTGCCGTCTGGCGACGTCGCGACGCGTTCGAGCGTCGCCGCGAGGAAGTCCTCCGCGACGGCGTCGAGCTCTCGCATGCGCTCTTCGCGCGTGAGCTTCGAGGCGTACGACGCGCGCGTGAGCGACGGGTCGACGCCGGCCATGAACGCGTGGAGAATGTCGAGGCACGAGCAGAACCTGCGGGGAGGGAGGGGCGGCGGGAAGGCGTCTTTTTGGTTTTCGGCGGTTGTGCTGTGAGATCGACTTCGATGTGCTCTTCTCGCGCGCACCCGTAGAAGTGCGAGGTCTCCTCGTCCACGACCGGCGCGGACATGATCCCGTGCCTCGCCAGCGTCCCCATCGCGTCGCCGATCGTGTCGCCGCGTCGCAGGCGCACGACCGCGGACGGCGGTTTCGCGTCGAGGAGCCGCCGCAGCGACCAGCCGAAGAGGAGACGGCGCGCGGGGTCGAAGTCCACGGTCTCGTCGGGGACGTCGGTCGTCACGGGCACCTCGGAGAGGACGGACGTCGGCGCCGGCGTCGGCGGCGCGGCGGGGACGGCGTCGGCGTCGCGCGCGCCGGGGAGGACGTCGCCGATCGCGCGGTGGGAGTGGCGCGATGGCATCGCGGGGGGGGTGCGGGCGCGCGCGCGCTGGGCGTGTGTCGTGGCTTCGAGCGCGGGCTCTCGAACCTCGTCGGACCTCGGACGGACCGATAACCGAGTGGGTGGATTTATCTGATGAGATTTATTTTCGACTTCCAGTCATCCCGTCACCGCCTACTGCTCGGCAACTTCTCCCTCAAATACTCCAACAGCGCCTGCGTCCCTCGCTCGAGGATCGGCCGCCGGATCATCCGCAGCATGTTCCCCTCCACCTTCAGCGCGCGCAGCGGCACGAGCCCGAGCTCCGCGGGCAAGTTCGGCAGGTCGTTATTCGTCAGGTCCAACTCGTCCAGCTGAGGGCCGTTCCATACAAAGCGATGGCGGGGTGGAGTTGAAAGGCGTCAGTTGGAGTTGAAAGACGCCGAGGGCGGGGGTTGAAAGCGAGGGGTGGGCGGAGAGAGACGACGGCAAAAGTCCTTAAGGATCGGCGTTCACCACGCCGACGCGGTCGTATGGGGACCAGTGTATAGAACGCACCTGCGTCAACTCGGACACCTCCGCGCGCAGCTCCCCGATCCTGTTGTCCGGCAGCGCGAGCGCGCGCAGCTTCCGCATCCAGTACACGTCCTCAGGGACGCGCGTGAGGTCGCCGCGCGCCCATCGCAGCTCGACGAGGTTCGCGAGCGGGCCGAGGAGGCCGTCGTCGACGAACCGCGCGGCGATAACGACGCCCGAGAGATCAAGCCGCGTCATGTTCGACGCTCGGCTAAACACCCCGCGCGTCTGCACCGCGCCGCCCACGCGCGCGTTGTTCGCGAGCGACATCTCGAGCAGCGGCAGCGGCGGCGCGTTGTCGTGCGGCAGCGGCCACGACGACAGGTCGTTCCCGTCGAGCAGTAACGTCTCCAGCCGTTTGCATTTCCCAACCGCCGTCGCGAGAGCGTCCGAATTACTCCCGCCGCCGCACGCGTCCCCTTTCAGCCCGTTCAATCCTAAATCCACGCACGCGACGCGCGTCGCGACAATATCCCACGCCTCGATAGGGACCCTCTCGACGCCGCGGTCGCGCAGCAGCAGCGTCCCGCGGCCGCCTTCGAACGCGACGCGGTCGGCGTGCGTCGCCGACGCGATCACGACGGCGTCGTCGGCGCCGATGAAAACCTTTCCAAACGCCGCCGCGGCGGCGTTCACGTCGTCCCTCTCGTCGCTGAGCTTACTCCGCAAGTGCGCGAGGAGCTCGCGCGTCGGGCCGGCGAGGATGTTGTACCGGATCGACTTGAGCGGGTTCCCCTCGAGCATCAGCTTGCGCAGCGTGACGCACCGACCGAGCTCGGGCGCGACGGCGACGATGTCGTTTCCCGAGGCGTCCAACAACGACAGAGGGACGTTCGCAAGCGACGGTCGCAGCTCCTTCAGCGCGTTGTTCGACACGTCCAACGTCCGCAGCGACGCGACGAATCCGATCTCGTCCGGGATCGTCGCGAGGCGGTTGTGCCCGAGGTACAGCTCCGCGAGCGAATCGCACCCCTCCACCGACGCCGGCAGCTCGCGAATCTCATTCTCGCGGCAGTCCAGCCGCGCGAGGCGACGCATCGCGCCGAGGCTCTCCGGGAGGCTCGACAGCCGGTTCCTCGAGACGTTGAGCTCGCGGACGTTCACGAGCCCGGTCGCGAGCGCGTCCGGGAGGTCCGGCGCGAGGCCGGCGCCGAGGAGGTTCCCGGAGAGGTCGAGCGAGACGAGCTGATGGCACCGCGCGAGCGAGTCGGGGACGCGGCTGAGGGTCGAGGGTCCGTACGAGCGATGATATCGGGGTGGAGTTGAAAGGCGTCAGAAGCGGAGTTGAAAGGCGTCGAGGTGTGTCGGGATTGAAAGCGAGGGATGGGCGGAGAGACACGCCGGGAGAGAAAGTCCTTAAGGAACGGCGTTCACCACGCCGACGCGGTCGTATGGGGACCAGTGTAAGGAGAACGCGCCCGAGGGAGCAATTCGGCGCGCGGAGCTCCGCGAGCCGGACGCACGCGCCGATTTTGTGCGGCAGCGCCGTGAGCTCTTTATTACCCCCGACGCAAAGTTTCGCCTGCGGTCGCAGAGGAGGGAGGCGCGGTGGAGGTGAGACTTTCGAAGCGGCGGCGACAGCTGGGTTTGAAAAAAAACGCCGCGAAAAAACAACGACGACCACGACGCGCGACGACGTGCCAGCGTCTCGCACGGCAGCGCCAGCGGCAGCTCCGCGATCTTGTTCCCCGACGCGTCCAGCGATCGCAGCGGCAATCGCTCCAACGCGAGCCCCGGCAGCGACGTGAGGACGTTGTGCGACACGTCCAACTTCTCCAACGCGGTCAACGACGCGATTCGGTCGGGGAGCGAATCGATCTGATTCCGCGACGCGTCCAGCGAAGCGAGCTCGCGGCGCTCCCACCACGCCGGTCCGTCGTCGCGGTCGCCGCGCGCGTCGTCGAACGATATCGTCTTCGGCGGCGGCCGGCGGCCGCGCGCGTTCGCGTTCTCGTCCGCGCCGTCGTCGCCGTCGCCGTCGCTCGCGACGTCTTCGAACACCCGCGGAGGGATCCGTCGGAGCGCGCGGCCGCTGATGGTCGCGGTCGTTCCATCGTACGAAGCGATGTCGGGGTGGAGTTGAAAGGCGTCAGATGGAGTTGAAAGGCGTCGATGGCGGGGATTGAACGCATGGGATGGGCGGAGAGACGCGCCGGGCAAAGTCCTTAAGGATCGGCGTTCACCACGCGAACGGGGTCGTATGGGGACCA
>Ga0181559_10004791_pt1 | contig 13055 bp, 8 predicted proteins | sample 011ome_21_FD_133752 | JGI IMG/M metagenome (GOLD analysis project Ga0181559, IMG submission 133752) | Coastal salt marsh microbial communities from the Groves Creek Marsh, Skidaway Island, Georgia - 011508AT metaG (megahit assembly) | ecosystem: Environmental > Aquatic > Marine > Intertidal zone...
ACTCCTAATTATGAACGATATGGTTATCACTTAGGAGGAGTACCTTTTCCTTTGTTATCACACAATAGATCATATGCGTTTGGTTTAACCATGTTTGAGAATGATGATATCGACTTTTATGAAGAACAAGTAAATGATCAAAATCAATATAAAACCGATTCAGGATGGAGTAATTTTCAAATACGAGAAGAAATCATCCAGGTTAAGGATGCAGATCCTGTTCATTTTACTGTAAGAGAAACGCACCATGGTCCAATAGTTAATGATATCATTGAAGGCTTAGCAGATCAAAAGCCTATAGCAATGTATTGGATTTATACGCAACTAGACCGTAATCTCCTCCATACCCTTTTTGAGATGAATACCGCTGAATCTATGGAGGATTTTGAATCTAAAATAGCTCATCTTCATGCTCCAGGTCTAAATATTATGTATGGTGATGAAAAAGGGAATATTGCATGGTGGGCCACAGCTCAACTTTACAATCGTTTAGACAACAATCATTCTAAAATGATAAAACATGAGGTGTTTGATGCAGATAAACATATGGAAATGATTCCATTTGATCAAAACCCACATGCAGTCAATCCGAGTTCAGGCTATGTATATTCTGCAAATAATGCAGCAAAAACAATGGATGGTAATTTAGTTCCAGGCTACTATGCTCCTGAGAATAGAGCTAAACGTATTGTTGAACTCTTGGAACCTAAAAATGATTGGGATAAAATTTCATTTGCTGAAATGCTATTAGATGATACTTCCTCCGTTCTCCCTCAAACAATTAGAGCTTTAAGCAATTCAATTGATCGTACCTTATTAACGGACGATCAGCTTAGTCTATTAAATGAATTGAGTTCTTGGAAAGGAAATTATCCTTTAAACTCTTATTTACCAAGTATTTATCACCGTTGGGAATTTGAATTTATAAAATACTGTTTTGAAGATGAATTAGGGGAACAACTAACTCAAGAGCTTATCAATACTCATTTATCTAAAAAATTCATTAGCCCATTAATGGCTAAAGATTCTTCCATTTGGTTTGATCGTATCAACACCAACAATAAAGAAAACCACACACAAGCCGTTACCACTTCATTTATTAATGCCATTACTGCTCTTGTTAGTGATTATGGACCTGTTTCAACAGCATGGAACTGGGGAGAACTTCATCAGGTAGAACATCAACATCCACTTGGACGAGTTCCTCTTTTAAAACCTTTATTTAACGTAGGACCATATCCTATCAGAGGAGCTAGAGAAGTGATTAATGCTGTCAATTTTAATTATTCTTACGAACAAAAGAATTTCACATCAAATGCAGGACCATCTACTAGGCGTATTATAGACTTTTCTGACATTGAACATAGTATAAGTGTACTTCCTACGGGACAATCTGGTAATCCATTTTCACCCCATTATGATGATCAAGTACAACTGTATAATGATGGTGATTTTAGACCCATGTTACTTAATAAGAAAGAAATTGTAGAATCTTCTAAAAATGTACTTATTATCAACTAAAAAATTAATGATTCAGCAGTAAAAGTAACTTCCATTAAGAATTCATAAAAATTTAGTTATCCTACTATTTTTCAGTAATAAGTGTAAGGTATTTTAAAATTATTTACGGAATTTTGTTATTTTGAATGTAATATTTAAATACTTGCTAAATCATTGTTATTCAATGCAATAGTGGTAATCATTTTTTCTTGAAAGTAGTTTAAGTTCCTTTATTTTTACTTTACGACCATAAGAAATAAATGTATTTTTGATTATTATATAATAAAATCGTGTGTTAGATCAGTTTTAAGAAAACAATCATGGCAAAACAAATCAACAATATCAGTGGTGCTGAAGCAATTATTCATTGTCTTTTAGAAGAGGGGGTGGATTTAATCTTTGGATATCCAGGAGGAGCAATTATGCCTTTTTATGATGAATTATATAAATTTCAAAAAGAGCTTATTCATGTCTTAACTAGACACGAACAAGGAGCTGCTCATGCGGCACAAGGATATGCTAGAGTTAATGGAAAAGTTGGTGTATGTGTTGCTACTTCTGGACCAGGTGCTACCAATTTAGTTACTGGTATCGCTGATGCACAAATTGATTCAACACCGCTGGTATGTATAACAGGGCAAGTTACTAGAGAACTGTTAGGTTCAGATGCCTTTCAGGAAACTGATATTGTGGGTATTTCAACACCAATTACCAAATGGAATTATCAAATCACAAGAGCTGAGGAAATTCCTGAAGTAATGGCCAAGGCTTTTTATATAGCAAGATCAGGTCGTCCTGGCCCTGTTTTGGTTGATATTACTAAGAATGCTCAATTTGAAAAATTTGATTTCTCCTATGAAGCTTGTAAAGCCGTTCGATCTTATATTCCTAAACCTGTAGCGAGTCAAGATGCACTTGAAAAAGCTGCAGCGATTATCAATGGTTCAAAAAAACCTTTAATTGTTGTTGGACAGGGAGTCGTTATTAGTGAAGCGGAACAAGAGTTTATTGAAATGATCGATAAAACTGGAATTCCAACAGCATGGACCATCTTAGGAAAATCTGCTATCAATTCTGATCATCCATTAAATGTTGGAATGGTTGGAATGCATGGTAATTATGCTCCAAATGTATTGACTAACGAATGTGATGTACTCCTTGCAGTAGGGATGCGATTTGATGATCGTGTTACGGGAGATCTAAATACCTATGCTAAACAAGCCAAGATCATTCACTTTGATATTGACAAAGCAGAAATCAACAAAAATGTAAAGGCAGATGTTGCTTTAGTTGGTGATGCCAAAGAAACTATAGTTAATCTGTTACCTTATCTAAATCAGACTTCTCATAAAGAATGGATGAAAGTCTTTAAGGAAAAGAAAGCAATTGAGCAAGAGCAGGTGATAGATCAGGTGATGAATCCAACGGACAAGGCTTTAACTATGGCGGAAGTCATCGCAACTATAAATGAACTTACTAATAAAGAAGCAGTGATGGTTACAGATGTTGGTCAACATCAAATGATGACGTGTCGCTATGCTGAATCCACTACAAAACGTTCTAACATTACCTCAGGGGGACTAGGTACCATGGGATTTGGGTTACCAGCATCTATTGGGGCTAAATTAGGAGCTGAAGATCGTGAGGTAATCTCTATTATGGGTGATGGTGGGTTTCAAATGAATTTACAAGAATTAGGAACTATATTTCAATCAAAAGTAGGAGTGAAGATTGTTATTCTAAACAATGATCATTTAGGAATGGTGCGTCAATGGCAAGAATTATTTTTTGATAGACGTTATGCATCTACTGTTATGGTTAATCCAGACTTTGTGCGTATCGCCCAAGGATTTGATATTCCTTCAAAATGTGTAAGTGATCGCTCAAAACTTAATGAAGCAGTTCAAGAAATGATAGCAACTGATGGACCTTATTTATTAGAAGTTAAGGTAACTAAGGAGGAAAATGTATTTCCAATGATCCCTTCAGGTAGCTCAGTTTCAGATATTAGACTTTCATAAATCATGACTATGGAAAAACAATGGTATACAATCTCCGTTTATTCTGAAAACCATGTTGGTTTACTTAATAGAATTTCGGGCATCTTTTTAAAACGTCACATCAATATAGAATCACTCAATGTTTCTGCATCTGAAATTCCATCAGTTTCGAAATTTACAATTGTTGTTTTTACTACTCAAAAATGGGTAGAAAATATTGTAGGACAAATTGAAAAGCAAATTGAGGTTATAAAAGCCTTTGCTCATACAGATGAAGAAATCATCTATCAAGAGACGGCGCTATTTAAAATAGGGTCCAATCTATTGTTTGATGAACGTCAAATTCAAAATATAATCAAAGAAAGTAATTCTCAAATTGTCACTGTTTCTCGTGATTTTTTTGTGATTGCTAAAGCAGGCAGAAAACATGAGGTAGATGAATTACACGATATGTTAGCACCTTTTGGTATATTGCAATTTGTTAGATCTGGACGTATCGCTGTCTCAAAAGAAGCGATGCCAATTACTGAATTATTAAAAAAATACGAAGACTTAAATTTAAATTAATTAAAATGGCGAATTATTTTAACACCCTTTCTCTAAGAGAACAACTCGATCAGTTAGGAAAATGTAGATTCATGGATACTTCTGAATTCTCTGATGGAGTTGAAGCCTTAAAGGGAAAGAAAATTGTTATTGTAGGATGTGGAGCTCAAGGGCTTAATCAAGGATTAAATATGAGAGATTCTGGATTGGATATCTCTTATGCCTTAAGAGCTGCTGCAATTAAAGAAAAGAGAGCCTCTTTTGTAAATGCAACAGAAAACGGATTTACAGCAGGAACTTATGAAGAATTAATTCCAACTGCTGATTTGGTGATTAACTTAACACCTGATAAACAACATACCAATGTTGTTGCTACAGTGATGCCATTGATGAAAAAGGGGGCAACCTTATCCTATTCTCATGGATTTAATATTGTAGAAGAAGGAATGCAAATTAGAAAAGATTTAACTGTAATTATGGTTGCACCTAAATCTCCAGGATCTGAAGTTCGTGAAGAATATAAGAGAGGATTTGGTGTTCCTACACTAATTGCAGTTCACCCTGAGAATGATCCTGAAGGAAAAGGATTAGCACAGGCAAAAGCTTATGCAGTAGGTACAGGTGGCGATCGTGCAGGTGTTTTAGAATCCTCATTTGTTGCTGAAGTAAAATCTGACTTAATGGGAGAACAAACCATTCTATGTGGATTACTTCAAACAGGTTCGATCCTTTGTTTTGATAAAATGATCGAAAAAGGTATTGATGCTGGATATGCATCAAAATTAATTCAATATGGATGGGAAACCATTACGGAAGGATTAAAATATGGAGGTATTACCAACATGATGGATCGTCTCTCAAATCCTGCTAAGATAAAAGCATTCGAACTATCAGAAGAATTAAAAGACATTATGCGTCCACTATTTAACAAGCACATGGACGATATTATTGATGGTACCTTCTCCTCAACTATGATGGCTGACTGGGACAATGGTGATAAAAACCTTCTTGATTGGAGAGCTGCAACTGGTGAAACTGCTTTTGAAAAGACTCCTGCTGGTGATGTTGAAATTTCAGAGCAAGAATTCTATGACAATGGAGTTCTTATGGTAGCTATGGTAAGAGCCGGTGTAGAATTAGCTTTCGAAGCGATGACTGCTTCTGGAATTATCGATGAATCTGCTTATTATGAGTCACTTCACGAAACTCCATTAATTGCTAATACTATTGCAAGAAAAAAATTATTTGAAATGAACAGAGTTATTTCAGATACTGCAGAATACGGATGTTATTTATTTGATCATGCTTGTAAACCATTACTAGCTGATTTTATGACTAAGATTGATACCGATGTGATCGGTACTGCTTATGGAGCTGGAAAAGATAATGCAGTTTCTAATCAAAAGTTAGTTGAAATTAATGATATTATCAGAAATCACCCGGTTGAAATCGTTGGTGAATTCTTAAGAGAGTCAATGACAGCTATGAAACCGATAGTTTAAAATATCACAGTTAACATCAAAAAACCCTAAATTTCTTTATTTAGGGTTTTTTTGTATACTTATTTGTCAAAAATGTAAAATTTTAAGTATTATATTATGAAACTATTTATAGTATATTTGTTTTAATTAAATTATTACAACCTAATGACCAAGTCACTTATACCTACTGAATTTTTACCCCAACCAATTGAATTTAAAAACTATTTAATAGGAGGTACCATAAAAAAATGGGAAGGACCTACTCAAGAAGTTTATTCTACTATTTCTGCTACACAAGACTATAAACCTACCTATTTAGGTTCTTATCCTGATCTTACAAAAGAGGAGGCTTTAGCAGCATTAGATGCTGCTACCTGCGCCTATGATAATGGAAAAGGGGAGTGGCCCACCATGCGAACCAAAGATCGTGTCGTTTGTATGGAAAAGTTTGCTGCTCAAATGAAGACCAAACGAGAAGTAATTGTTAAACTTTTGATGTGGGAAATCGGTAAATCACTTCCAGATTCTGAAAAAGAATTTGATCGTACTGTTCAATACGTGTATGATACCATTGAAGATTACAAAAATATTGACAGAGATGCCGCTAAATTTGAACAATACGAAGGTGTTAATGCGCATATAAAACGTGGCCCTCTTGGAGTGGTTTTATGTTTAGGGCCCTATAATTACCCATTAAATGAAGCCTTTGCTCTATTAATTCCTGCGATATTAATGGGAAATACGGTTATTTATAAACCAGCTAAATTAGGAGTTCTTTTACTAACTCCTCTATTAGAAGCATTTGCTAATTCTTTTCCAGCAGGAGTAGTTAATATCTTATTTGGAAGGGGGAGAGTTCTTGCAAGTCCTATAATGGAAACTGGTAAAGTTGATGTATTAGCACTCATTGGAAATTCCAAATCGGCAAACGCTTTACAAGAAATTCATCCAAAGAAAAATCGTCTTAGACTCGTATTAGGATTAGAAGCTAAAAATCCAGCTATTATAATGCCAGATGCTGATTTAGAGCTTACTGTTAAAGAATGTGTGAGTGGATCACTTTCCTTTAATGGTCAACGCTGTACGGCACTAAAAGTCATCTATGTTCACGAATTCATAAAAGATGAGTTTTTAAAACAATACCTCCAAAAAGTGGATGAATTAACCTTTGGTAATCCTTGGGAAAAAGGAGTGTTTTTAACTCCGCTTCCTGAAGCAGATAAACCAGATTATATTCAAGAACTTATCGATGATGCACTTTCAAAAGGCGCCAAAATCCTTAATAAAAGAGGTGGTGAACGAATGGATAATTATATTTGGCCAGCTGTACTTTATCCAGTAACAAAAGACATGAGAGTGTATCAAGAAGAACAATTTGGTCCTATAGTACCTGTGCTTTCTTTCCATGAAATAGATACTCCTCTTGATGATATGGCAGAATCTAATTACGGTCAGCAGGTAAGTCTTTTTGGATCTGATGTCTATAGCCTTGCTCCTTTAATCGATAATTGTGTTAACCTAGTATGTAGAGTTAATCTAAACTCAGCGTGTCAACGTGGTCCAGATATTTATCCATTTACTGGAAGAAAAGATTCAGCTGTTGCAACCCTCAGTGTTCACGATGCGCTTCGTTCTTTCTCGATAAGAACCTTTGTTGCTTCTAAAGATTGTGAAACAAACAACAAAATTTTAAATGAGTTAATTGAATCCAGGGCTTCAAACTTTATCAATACGGATTATATTCTATAAGATTATAATCCAATCTTCTAAACTACATAAAAAAAGCAGCCCCTAAAGGCTGCTTTTCTATTGTTTGGTTTGTTTGTTAGTTTTCTTAGATATGTGATGCTAACCAATCACCAACTTCAGAAGTCTTATAGGCCTTAGCTCCTTCAGCTAAGTCTTCGGTCACAACACCTTCTGCAAGTGATTTATTAACCACATCTCTAATAGCTTGTGCCTCTTCATTAAGTCCAAAAGCATCTTCGAACATCATTGCAGCAGATAATACTGTAGCTAATGGGTTAGCGATATCTTTTCCAGCCGCTTGAGGATATGAACCGTGTATAGGCTCAAATAATGAAGTTTCTGTACCAATAGATGCAGAAGGCATTAGCCCCATAGATCCAGAGATTACTGAAGCCTCATCGGTTAAGATGTCTCCAAATAAGTTTTCGGTAATTAATACATCATAATCATTTGGCCATTGAACAAGTCTCATCGCAACAGCATCAACAAATTCATAAGATACTTCAACTTCTGGATAGTCTTTTTCCATTGCTTGGACGGTCTCTCTCCATAATCTAGAAGATTCCAATACATTTGCCTTATCAACACAACAAAGGCGTTTTGAGCGCTTCATTGCCAATTCAAAACCTTTTTTTGCTAAGCGTTGCACTTCCTCTCTAGTATAAGTACAGGTATCAAAAGCAGTATCTCCACCATCTTTTCTTCCGCGTTCTCCAAAATAAATACCCCCAGTAAGTTCTCTTAAGAATACCAAATCAGTCCCTTCAATTCGTTCTCTTTTTAAAGGAGATTTATCAATAAGTGATGGAAAGGTAAAGGTAGGTCTAACATTGGCAAAAAGCCCTAATTGTTGTCTCATTTTCAAAAGACCTTGTTCTGGTCTTACCTTAGCAGAAGGATCATTGTCAAATCTAGGATGTCCAATTGCTCCAAAAAGAACTGCATCTGCATTTAAACATACTTGATGCGTTTCATCAGGATAAGGTTCCCCAACAGCATCAATAGCAGCTGCACCAGTTAAGGCTGGAGTCCAATTAATTTCATGTCCAAATTTCTTAGCAACTGCATTAGAAACTTTAACCGCTTGGTCGATAACCTCCGGTCCAATTCCATCTCCTGCAAGTAAGGCAATATTTAATTTCATAAGTGTATTCTTAATTATATGATATTTAACATTTTTTCAGTGGCTTTAATTGCTGATACCGTTTGATCAGTATCTACACCACGGGTTTTAAATTCTTTTTGATTGGTAAGCCAGGTAATCGTAGTCTCACACAGTGCATCAGAGTGAGAGCCTGGAGGTATTCGTACCGCATAGTCAACTAAGTTTGGTAGATTGGTCTTTTGAGATTTATAAATGGTACGTATAGCATTCATAAATGCATCAAACTGTCCATCACCATTAGCAGATTCTTCATACACCTTATCATTGATTACTATTGATATGGTTGCTGTAGGTTTTAATCCTTTAGCATGCGTTAATACATAGGATTCAATTCGAACTTTTTCTAAATCACTACCTTTATCGAGTACATCAGATATAATATAGGGAAGATCTTCTTTAGTAATACGTTCCTTTTTATCCCCTAATTCTATAATACGTTGGGTTACTTTTTTTAACTCTTCATCGGTAAGTGAATAGCCTAAACCTTGTAAGTTTTTAACAATATTAGCTTTCCCAGAGGTTTTACCCAGGGCATATTGACGTTTTCTACCAAAGCGTTCGGGCAATAAATCATTAAAGTAAAGATTGTTCTTAGAGTCTCCATCTGCATGTATACCAGCGGTTTGAGTAAAAACATTATCTCCTACGATTGGTTTATTAGCTGGAATAACGATGCCTGAGAAGGCGGATACTAATTTTGAAACATTGTATAAGTTCTTTTCTTTAATCCCAATAGTTATTTCAGGCATAAAGTCATTAACGGCAGCAACAACACTTGCTAATGGAGCATTACCAGCTCGTTCACCCATACCATTTACGGTTAAATGAACTCCATTAACTCCTGCGCGAATAGATTCCATTACATTAGCTACGCTTAAATCGTAGTCATTATGACCATGAAAATCAAATCTTAATTGAGGAAAGGTTGATGTTAACTCATGGATGTATTCATATGTTTCAGATGGAGTAAGAACCCCTAAGGTATCCGGTAATAATACACGTTCTATATTTTGAGTTGCTAAAAAATTAATAAACGACAATACATAGTCCTTGGAGTTTCTCATTCCATTACTCCAATCCTCTAGATATACGTTAGTTCGTATTCCATTGGAGCTTGCTAATGCTATAGTTTGTTGAATCTCATCAAAATGCTGCTTTGGAGTTTTTTTTAACTGATGTGTTAAATGATTTAATGATCCTTTGGTCAATAAATTTTGAACTTTTGCACCAGATTGTACCATCCAGTCGATAGAAACTCCTTGATCAACAAAGGTAAGTACTTCAACTCGATCTTGATATCCAGAAGCGGTTGCCCAATCTATAATATCTTTTACCGCCTGAAATTCACCTACTGATACTCGAGCTGAGGCTACTTCAATACGATCGACATGCAGTGTTTCTATGAGTAGTTTAGCTACTGTTAATTTTTCTTTGGCAGAAAAGGAAACACCAGAAGTTTGTTCACCATCTCTAAGAGTGGTATCCATTAGCTCTACCTTGCGTTTTTTTAATGCCATAAAATTAAATAAATGAAGCTGTACTTATAGTTAAACGCTTTTATAAAGGAGTATTAGAAGCAAATTCAGAAATTTGATCGCCCATACTCATCAGATAGTCAATATCATCAAAACCATTGAGCATATTACCTTTCTTGTAATCATTGATTTCAAATGATTCGGATTTTCCAGAAGCAAGTAACGTAATCGTTTGATTAGGTAAATCAACTTTTAACGCTGTTTGAGGATCTTTTTCAATCGCTTTAAAGATCTCATCTGCAAAACCAGGGGTAACTTGAACAGGAAGTACGCCAATGTTTAAACAGTTATTTTTAAAAATATCAGCAAAAAAACTAGATACTACACAACGAAACCCATAGTCATAAACTGCCCATGCAGCATGTTCTCTTGATGAACCTGATCCAAAGTTTTTTCCACCAACTAAGATTTTACCAGAGTAGGTTGGATTGTTTAGCACAAAATCTTGTTTTGGACTATCATCAGAATTGTACCTCCAATCTCTGAATAAATTATCTCCAAACCCTTTACGCTCGGTTGCTTTTAAGAAACGAGCTGGTATAATTTGATCAGTATCCACATTTTCGATGGGTAAGGGAACTGCTGTCGATTCTAATACTGTAAATTTATCGTATGCCATAGTGCTTATTCGTTTAAATTAAATCTCTAGGATCAGTTACTACTCCAGTTACTGCTGCAGCGGCAGCAACAAGTGGACTTGCTAACATGGTTCTAGATCCAGGACCTTGACGTCCTTCAAAGTTTCTATTTGAGGTACTTACTGCATATTTTCCAGCTGGAATTTTATCATCATTCATTGCTAAACATGCGGAACAACCAGGTTCTCTTAATTCAAAACCTGCTTCGTTAAATATATCAAGTAAGCCTTCATCTTTGATGGCTTTTTCAACTAAGTGTGATCCTGGAACCAACCAAGCTGTAATATGATCAGCTTTTTTTCGACCTTTTACGATAGAAGCAAAAGCTCTAAAATCTTCAATTCGTCCATTGGTACATGAACCAATAAATACATAATCAACTTTTTTACCAATCATAGAATCACCTTGATGGTATTGCATATAATCTAACGATTTTTGGAAGGTAGCCTCAGCCGTATCTAAATCTTTTGCAGAAGGAATCGTATTAGATATACCCATACCTAAACCTGGGTTAGTACCAAAGGTAATCATCGGTTCAATATCCGCTCCTTGGAACGTAAATTCAAGATCGAATTCAGCTCCTTCGTCCGTATATAAGGTATCCCAATAGGCTTGAGCTTTTTCTAAATCAGCTCCTTTGGGGGAGAATTCTCTTCCTTGAACATAGTCAAAAGTCAATTGATCTGGAGCAATCATTCCTCCACGAGCACCCATTTCAATAGAAAGGTTACATACTGTCATACGACCCTCCATTGACATCGTTTCAAAAACTTCACCTGCATATTCTATAAAGTATCCTGTTGCTCCTGAAGTGGTCAATTTTGAGATAATATATAACCCCACATCTTTTGGAGTAACCCCTTTGTTAAGGCTTCCAACAACGTTGATTCTCATTTTCTTAGGTTTTGGTTGCATGATGCACTGCGTAGAAAGTACCATTTCTACTTCAGAAGTACCAATTCCAAAAGCAATAGCTCCAAAAGCACCATGAGTAGACGTGTGTGAATCTCCACATACAATGGTAGCTCCTGGTTGAGTGATTCCATATTCTGGACCAACAACATGTACTACACCATTTTTCTCATGTCCTAATCCCCAATAAGAAACTCCATGTTCCTTTGCATTAGCTTCAAGTGCTGCTAATTGATTTGCAGATAATGGATCTTCTACAGGTAGGTGTTGGTTAATGGTAGGAGTATTATGGTCAGCAGTAGCGAAAGTACGCTCTGGATATTTCACTTTAATTCCTCTGTTTTTTAATCCCAAAAAGGCTACAGGAGAAGTTACTTCATGTACCATATGACGGTCGATAAACAACACATCAGGTCCATTTTCGATAGATCTCACAATATGTGAATCCCACACTTTATCAAATAATGTCTTTTTCATAAGTTTTTATACTATAATTCTTTGCATGTAGAAAGCGGTAAAATTAAGAAAAAATAGAGATTATACAGGAATTAAGACTAATATTATTACGATGTTCAACTGATATAATTCCAAATATTTTTATGCTTAACTATTTGATTATAAGCGTATTTAATCATTATGTTTTTACTATCGCTTAGAGTTGGGTCCTTTTGTAACAAAATTGTAGCAATTTGTCTTGCCCGTATTAAGATCGACTTGTCTTGGATTACATCAGCTATTTTTAGTTGCAAAACTCCTGATTGTTGTGTTCCCATTAGATCACCGGGACCTCTGAGTTTTAGGTCCTCTTCTGCAATTTCAAAACCATCAGTAGTTCTTACCATAGTTTCTAATCGGGTTTTAGCATCAGAAGAGAGTTTATCACCTGAAATCAAGATACAATAACTTTGATCTGCTCCTCGTCCAACTCTACCTCGAAGTTGGTGTAACTGAGAAAGCCCAAAACGCTCTGCTGATTCAATAATCATTACTGATGCATTAGGTACATTTACTCCCACTTCTATTACGGTAGTAGCTACCATCAGTTGTGTTTCCCCCTTAACAAAACGTTCCATTTCATAGGCCTTGTCCTCAGATTTCATCTTTCCATGAACTATTGAAATTTGATACTCTGGAAGCGGGAAATACCTTGATATACTCTCGTACCCATCCATAAGATCTTTATAATCCATAACTGCGGACTCCTTAATAAGTGGGTAAACAATATAAATTTGTCTTCCTTTTTTTATTTCTTCCTTTAAAAAAGCAAATATTTTCAATCGATTACGATCAGATCGCCATACCGTTTTTATAGACTTTCTACCTGGTGGTAATTCATCGATAACAGAATTATCTAAATCTCCATAAACACTCATTGCAAGAGTCCTTGGAATTGGGGTAGCAGTCATGACTAAAATATGAGGAGGTAGGTTGTTTTTTCTCCATAATTTAGAACGTTGTTTAACACCAAAACGATGTTGTTCATCAATAATAGCTAGTCCTAAATTTTGAAACACAACAGTATCTTCTAT
>Ga0181559_10004794_pt1 | contig 13053 bp, 19 predicted proteins | sample 011ome_21_FD_133752 | JGI IMG/M metagenome (GOLD analysis project Ga0181559, IMG submission 133752) | Coastal salt marsh microbial communities from the Groves Creek Marsh, Skidaway Island, Georgia - 011508AT metaG (megahit assembly) | ecosystem: Environmental > Aquatic > Marine > Intertidal...
CTGAGCATTTTCTAAAGTGGTTATACGTCCTGTCATATTTACGTACCCCGTTACGCTGATGATGGTAAAACCAATCAACGCAACCAAGTTGCGCAGAGGAATGGTAACTGATGTATCTTCACTCACTTTCATTATTTAACCTGAGAAGAACCAAAGTAAAATCCTAGTAGTGCTAGCATCCCCTGTCTCACTTCAGGCAATAATACAAACCCTTCTAAATTCCTCCACTTGTCAGCTCCTATTCCTATAAATTTAAATATACCAGACTTTCCACCCTCAACGGTTACAGGGATGTCAAAAAATGCCATGACAAAGGGAGCAAATACCACTGAAAACAAAATGCACATAGCAATGAGCTTTCTAACCCATGCTCCTCCCTCATCGGATCGTTGAGCTGCTTTGTCTGCTGAAACATCTGCTGCACTTTGCTTTTGAATCATGGATTTGATAGCATTTGCTTGGATGTTCATTTGGGCCGAGATTAGTTTCATTACAAATCCCGTAACCCCGCCTCCAAGCATGGCTACCAGCTCACCATTCATTTCTTCAGTTCTTTAACCGTCTTATATATCCAGAGTCCCATATACACAATGGTAAACATGGACGCCGCTATGGATAGCAACTGGCTTACTCCTTGAAAAGAAACTGCCAGCACTGATCCAGAAGCTCCAACAAGGAACTTGTGAACTTCATTGCCCATCACACAAACTGTGAAGCGTGGACAATTGCAGTGCCACCAGATCCCAAGAACTTTGCTGCCTTTGCGCTAAGTGCGCTAAGGGTAATAAGACCCTTCTCTTTTAGCAGAAGATGACCATTGGATGCGGTAGGAGCAGTGCCATCAAATGTTACGATGACGTTATTATCTTGGACATCAATCATTACATACTTTGTGTCTGCATCGAGGGCTGCAAGCTGAACACCAGATCCTGTGGTTGCACAAGATAGGTTTTCTCCAGCGATAATGCCATTAGGACGAGGATAGAGATTTGTTACTAGACTATTCATTTATCGTGCTTGTTGAGATACATAGGTTTTAAAGCGTTTGCCTACGGTGTTATTGTTAGCTACTTGCTGTGGGTTATCCATTTCTTCTTCCAGATACTTCTCTGCAATCTGGCCTTCCAGTACAGCCTTTTGGTGTTGACCATCAAGTCTAAGAAAGTCGGCATATGTGGCATGAGCCATAAAATAGAAAAATTCTTGAGGCACTTCTGTAAGACCGCTATCTGCCGTATCCAGGCTAGTTAGCTGTGTTAGCCTCTTCTTGTATGTAACAAAAACCTCAGAGGCATCTGCCGTAGTGAGGTTGAGTATGTGTGCGCCATCGCTCTGAACATAAAATTCATACTCGATCGCCGAATTACGAACGAATGGATCGGTGCGATGTATACGCAAAAATTCACCAATTGGTGTATATCCAGAGACTTCCTCAAATGTTACAATGGAACTAGCCACTGGCCTGGATTCTCCCGTGACTAAGTACCTCACCCAGTAAGGAGTACGGTTGTACGCCTCATACATTCGACGATTAGCTAATGCCAACAAATGACCAATTTCCGCAGGAGTGAAGTCAGATGTACCTGCTAGTGCAGATATTAAATCGTATAGGTCTTTGTTCGCTTTTAGCTGCATTATGCATTGTTGGGGGACAAGTCCCCATGCTTCTTGTTGTAATACTGCAAAAATTCTTTTGAATGCACGGCATCGTGGCCATACTTCTTTGTAAGTCTAAAGAACTCCCGGTGAGGCATCACCGCTACGGGCTTTCCTAAAACAGGATGAGTAGTTCCCTTAAGCTCTTGGGCTTCCTTCCTAGCCACATTTGTCCGAGCCTCCTCAAGCCTTTTTTCACGCTCGAAGCCAGTGCGTATTTCACGCATAAATGCACGGTCGATTTCTCCGTCGCTATATTTAGGAAGTGAAGTGATAAGATTCATAAAAAAAGGGGGAGGCCAGAACTGGCCCAGCCTCCCCTATTATACTAAAAGTAAATCAGTAAAACTTACTGTTCTACCTTACCATGCGCACCTGGGTGGTGTACTGCGAGAGTAAGCGCGCAGTCAACGTACCCACGATCACCGCCACCCATGTTGGGGAGGACAGTGCTTCCAACAGGAATAAGTTCAGCAATGCTGGCATATTCTGGATTGAGGAAGTAACCACGGTTTTTGTTCGTGGTGTCGGGTGAACAATCAGGGTTCATGTTTACGATGGAAACAATACCATGATCAGACTGGTAAAGCTCAACGCTCAGTTTGATCGAAGCAGATTCTCCATTGTAGTTAACATTACGGATGGACGTTCCAGCTCCATCACCGTCTGGGTCAAGACGAGCAAAGTCGCTGATGATGCGGCGGAGAGCCGTATCAGCAACTAACGTCAGACCATCCATAGCACCGCTAACACGGTAGATGGAGGTGATGATGTTGTTCATCGCAGTTTCCGTGAACGCACCAGAAGTGCTGATGTCGTAAACGCTATCAGCGGGAGTGCGGTAGGCCGCAGGAACCGGGTTGGTAGCTTGCGCACCGTTCTGGATCCACTTGCCGAGTCCACGCAACTTGTATGGATTTGATCCACTTCCGTCTTCAACGTCTTGTTCGTTGTCAGACAAGAGGGTGGCCTCGATGTCGCGTTTTAGTTCACGAAGAGCCTTAGACTCTGCTTGAGCGAACTTAGCGGGACCGACTGAGTCTACTGCTTCCTGAAGATCAGAAACCTGGTAAGCTCTGCGGAACTTCTGGGTGTAGTTTCCAAGACGGACGCGATCGGTGAACTCGTCAGAATAGGTGCTTACGTCAACGCCTTCAGAGATACCTGCGGTGCTAACTGCTGCTAGTTTGTCTACGGTCCACTCGTACTGTACAGCAGTGGCTCGTGTTTTTGCCAGCGAACTAAGGACAGGTGTTTCCTCTGGGGCCAAAATAGTGAGAATATCGCTAAGGTCTTCCCGGTTGGAAACATTTGCCGAAGGACTGGGGTCGTATGTGTTTGATAGTGCCATTATATATTCGGGTGTTTAAGTGTTTGCGAGACGACGCGACCATCGCGCCTCTCTGAGTTTTTGGAAGTCGTCTTTGGTTCCAGACTCCTTAAACCGTTTCGTTAGATCTTTCAGTGCCTTGGACGAATTGTCCTCGGTTTTGTCGGACTTGGCCAATGCTGGTGACGGACTCTTTGGCGGTGTGGGCTTGAATGCTTCACCGGCGTTAGTTTGTTTCGGGGACTTTGAAGACCCTCCAAACATGCTATTTACCGAGTGGGCTAATAGGTATGGCAGTTGCCAACTTAAATCAGGATTTTGCTCATAAGCCTTCTTGAGTGCTGGTTGGCTGGCTAGCTGCACAAACTGCTTAGTCTGCTCGCTTTCTTTGTCGCCTAGCCACTTGAACTCCTTTATTGCTTTCTGACCATATTCCTTGCGTAGCTTGGTAGCATCCTCCACTCTCTTTACCTTTTGGAATTGATCCGGTAGGTATTTGTCACGAGATTTCCTGGCTTGTTTCAGCGCTTCACGCACCTGAGACTTTGTCATAGCCTGCCCATTAGATTCGGTCACCTCTTCATCAGGGCCATAATCAGCAGATTCAAATAGGACATCCTCCGCCCATTCAATCACATCATTGATTTCCTTGGCTTTGTTTTGGATGTCCGAGACACTTTTCAGGTCGTCGTAGGGATTGTTCTCGATTTCGGAAGTGGCCGAAAGCACCTGCTCTTGCTGGGCTTTCATACTATCCTCAAGCTCCTTCGCCTTCTCTTCAGCCGCCTTAGCCCTTGCTGTGAGTTGACCAAAACGATCAACGGCCCGGCTGGACAATGCCTCGGAGAGTTGTTTGAGTTCGCCCTCAGACAAATTGTCTAAGTCGATATTTGAAAGAACATTTGATTGATCTTGGACCTCTTCCTCTTGAGGTTGGGACTCAGTCTCAACTTCTTCAGAAATAGACTCCTCGATCTCCGGTTCAGGTGTGGGAGGGGCAATAGCCTCTTCCATTTGCCTGGCGCGTCTAAGTTGGTACTCAGATGCGGATATATTAGTGTTTTCCGCTGTGTTTTCAGAGGCATCAGCGATCGCCTCGACTACTTCACTCATGTGTTTTATGTTTCCGCTTATTACGCCTAGCGATGGCGAGCCGTGATTATATCACAGGAAACAACTTATTCCACATACTCAGTCCACTTTTTCAACAAAACCTCGTAGTCGCAATCTTGGAGGATGTCATCGTATGCCGATATCTCCCCGGATATCTGCATCACCTGCTCTGGAGATGATCCCCTAAGACGGGCAATAGCATCCTCCCGGCGTTGCTTAATAACATTTATGAAGCGAGCGAAATGCTCGTATTGGGACAATGCCCTTATATCATCTTCCAGGTGCATCTGATCGGTTGATAAGCTGTTCGTAATACTTCTTGGTCGCATCTACACGCCGATCGCGATGTGGTTTACCTGGACGAAGAAATATTTTCATAAACTTATCACTTACAAGTTCTGGATCATCAGACTCAAATGCCTCTCTTAGTTTCTTGGCATTGCCTGCACCCAATATGTTTTTCTTTTTCCCGTATATGTTTTCGTAAACATACCTCACCTGGGAATCGGTGTTATCCGGCAATCCTTCCTCTTCCAGATATTCTCTGTAATAAGGTTTGTGAAAATCGAACTGAAAGACACCATATCCTCCACCGCCACCATACTGCTTCTGGTCATGCTTATAGCTGCCCCCGGTTTCCACCGAGGAGTTGCCATACATGGCGGCTTCTATTGCAGGATTTTTTCCAAAATATTTTCTAACCGATTCAGCCAGCCTGTTTAAGTTTATAAAGCGTTCCCGGTCGTTTCCGTATTGAGATGTACTTTTATTATCTGGCATATCAACAAATAGTATGGAAGCAAATAGCAGAGCTATCACTGCTGCATACCTTGGGTTTGTACCTCCCCCATCTGGGCTGGTTGCGTCCCGATACGCCCTATTTGGGCGTTTTGAGCTTGCTGCATAGCGAATTGATACTGTCCAGCATACTTCTGAAGACGAGCCGCAAACGCTTCATCTTGTTGCAAACGCTGCTGAATATCCGGCTGCTGCGTATATTGCTGAATGATTTGAAGAGCCGATTGAGAGCCATTCGGGCGAGCTGGTACTTCGATTCCTGCATAAATTTTAGATAGGTCATCTGTTATATGTTTTAGCATCTGGTCCTTGGCTTCCTCCAATGGTCTCATAACACCATCCGCCAATACAGGATCGATGGAGGATGCTATCACAGACAGGAGCTTATCCATATCTATGCGGCCATTTCGGTCCATTTGAACCAATGAAAGTAGTTGGTTTAGTTTTGCTTCCTGCTTGTCTCCATCCGAATTAAGAACGTCGAAGCTAATAGTAACGTCGAAGTTTTCATCTGGGTTTCCCTTACTAAACATTTGGGGATCGGGTACTCCAGTCACATTAAAGAAGATGCGATCGGGACCAAACCTCTGAAAGTTGCGGTAGCATAACGCTATCACCTCAGCCATATGCTGCAAATACTTGTCTACCAGAAATTGGCGGCGGATGCCAGATAGTGGAGACTGTTCATCCAGTCCCACCATGCGATCGGCCTGCTCTTGGAGGTTATTCTCCATCTCAACGGATCCGGGATTGAAACCCGGTCCTTGCATAAACCTAATTTCCCCAGCCCTCACTTCGGGGATAAATCGACCAGGACCTATCTCTTCGGGCTTACGTCCCTTCGGGTGCGTAACGGCAGGAAGGGTGGACAAGCTGTTGCTGTCGATGCGGCTATCGCGTTCCACCTTCACTTGGTTCTGTATGCCACGCAAAAGACCCGGAACAGTGGCAGTGTCGTACAAACGCTTATTGTCTTCACTAAAACGGGTAACCACCACAGGGTAGTCCTCATATCCGTTAAGCAGTTCAAACTTGGCGTAACCAGGGATCTCTAACCCCTCGTCGCCGGAAAATGATTCGTGGAACACGGTCTCGTAGATCCCTTCCGACCCGTCGGTCGAGTCGATCAGTCTCTGGTATCCGTGTATTATTTCTACTAGTTCCTCGGCCTCGTAAGCATCGTCAGTTAGTGATATGCTACGCCTTCCCTCCTGTTCCCTCTCCAAGGAGTTTATGTTCACTCCAGAGTATTTAGAGATAACGTGTTCCACGAAATTGGGGTCCCAACCATCTGTCTGTACCTTGTTCTCCAGCTCTTGGGCTGTGTAATACGTCCGCCAGAAACAATAAGGCGCACGTTGGGGGTCAGTGACATATGCGGGAAAAATGAAATCTCCATCAGGACCAAGGGTCTTGACCTCTGGTGCATTTACCTGCCGCCGGACGGTAGGCACTTCAGCCATGCCGAACTTACGCAAATCCTTCAGGGCTTTACGGGCATTTTCCTTAGTCACCTTGATAACCGCCTGCATCTGAACTACCACCTCATCGTCTTGGGTGCCATCCAGTATCATCTGGGACAGGTTGGGGTCAGCAGCAGCGATTTGCTGCATGTCAAACTTTTGCTTGAAGGTGCGGTCTTCCATGACCCACCCACAATAAGTAATCATAATGCCACGCTCTAGGAAGTAGTTGGCAGCTAGCTCTGCTTCACGCTTGAAACGTGGGATGTAGCCAGACTTGGTCATCCACTTCAAGAAGTTGCTAACCACCTTCGACCTCGGAACATCCGCCACTTCCACAGGGAAAGCCTGGATGTTGGCCCTGTTGAGGGCAGACATAAACAAAGATACTAGCCGAGTAACACGCTCATCAATAACATGACTTTCCAAGTCGGATGCACCATCCCATGGAAAAGCATCAGCTCCATGCTTACGCAAGTCCCTACTTTTCCCCGGCCACCAGTTACGCCTGTCGTCATAAGACGTGCGGCATACATCGTAATAAGCAGAAAGCTCATTGCTCGTTGTCTGGTATGCCTGACGCAATACATCTACGTCTGGAGACTTCCCCAAGTAGGTGATGGCCTTGGAATAGTTTTGGTTTTCCATGTTACTGCTCTTCTAGTTTTTTGCGAACACGATCCACCAAAACATGGGGATAGTTCTTGTTGATGCCTATCTTATCACAAAAATCCTCCAATTCCATAACAGCACCCCAATTTCCAGTAGAAAATGATCTAAACACTTCCCATCCAAGAAATCTATCCACTTGCTCTAGTTGCCATTTTCTGGAGGAAATAAGCATATCTAGCTCACGTTCTTCTGTATCTGTAAGAGATTCCACTAACATCTTCTATGGCTTCTATCAGTATGGTTTTTCCCACTAGCTTTCGGGCGAGTTTCTTGGGGACCAATACCGGAACCTTCAACTGCCTGTCCCTAATGTAAGCATATACATACTTTTTGTTAGGTGCCACCTTGATGACATAAGCCTTATAGTGGGACGGAGTGGCTTCTGGGACATCCATGGCATCGGCCAATATATCCTGACCCTCTTCACTGATCCAAGTGTTCTTACCCACACCAGTAATCATGTCGGAAGAAAGCTTTTCCTTAGCCAAACTCAATAGCTCATCCCATTCATAGTGGCCTTGTTGGGCCAATGTACTTAGTCTTATTTTCATTTAATATCCTCCAGAAGCTCGACGAGTGACGGCCAAGTCGCGAGCGGTTACATGGACAGGACCTTCTCCACCATTCGCCATTCGCAAATATCGAATGACATCAAAGAAGTCCTTAAGGGGTTCGTCCATCTTCCCCTTTGAGTTATAGTTGATGAGGCTATCAATCAAATTGCGACAGCTCTCGTGAATGTAGCACCTCGGGCGGTTGGCAGCATCGATCGGCTCATTTGGGTTGTAATTGAACCACTCATCCAATGCAGACAATCCCACCTCCTCCATCCGGCCATCGGATGGAACAAATATAAATCCATACTCCTCGAAGGACATAAATAGGTCCTCATTGTTCTCGTTCTCCTTTGCAAAAAACCTGGAGTCTCCGATTCGCTCAAACACTTCCACCCCTAGGTCATCCTCCACCTCATCGAACAATTCGCAATAGCCATGGACGCTCAACCCTATCTTCTTGGAAGCAGGACCATACCTCCATTTAGGATCCCCGAACTCAGCCCATTCACCATAAGTGTCCCAATCGGGCCACTCCCGGCAAATGTAAACATTATCCCGCTCATCCACTGCAGCCCAGATCGAGACATAGTTTCTAGCACCCGCAGGGTCCACCACCTGATAAACCGTATACCTAGCCTTGTTGGACACATCGGGAAATTTCATCCCATACTTGTTCTCCTTCTGATCACTCAACACATTCACCTCAGTGTTAAATAGAGGAAGGAGAGAGGTCATACTCTTAACCGGGACACCATACGCCCGGACAAGGATCTCCTCTTCTGGCCTGCCACGAAGGTCCTTCGCTATACGCTCATACCCCCCGAATGGGTTTTCGTCGGAATGCAAATAGACCACAGAAGCATCCCTAGAGGGGCTGTACTGCCGCACAGGGACCTCACGGCCCTTGATGAGGGCTGCACTCCTAGTTTCCAATGTCTCGACGTTCTTGAGGTAATCAGAGATGAAAGGTGTGTAACCATCTATAGGGGTAAACCCTACCCCCATCACAGCATCTCGGGTGGCTAAACGAAACCTCAACGTGTTGACTAGCGTAGCGTCACCCAAATATTCATCCAACCAAGCACCAATATTGATCCCCGCAGGATCAGGAAACCCATATTCGAACCCTTCAAGGATGGTTTGGTTGTTAGAAAACTGAGTGTATGTCTTGAAATCTACCCTAGTTCGGGTGTCTGGAAAGATGAAGCTCTTGCCAGTGAAGCCATTTTGCATGGAGAAGTTGATATAACCATCCATGCTTTTGGTCTTCTTCTTCATCTCCCGAGGCATCATCTCCCATATCGCAGCTTGCTGCACCTTAATGGAGGTGTCCTCATTTTGACTAAAGCATACCACATGACCGTCTCGGCTTTCCGTCACAGCTTCCATCACTATCTTTGCAAAACCAGTGGTCTTGCCAGACCTGTTTCCCCCGAGAGCCAAACACTCGTTATGGGTGTTCAATCCATTGCGGATGCGTTCCCAACCAGGTAGATCAAACCCGTAACGGATGGGATCGTTGACACTTGCCTCTATACGCCCCTCATGTGCCTTGTGAAGCTGTTTTAGCAGCGGGAGGTTATGATCGTATAGCCAAACTATCTCCTCCGCTGTAGGGGCTTCTAGGAAGGGATGTTCTGTAAAACTAATCATCTATCCAATCAATTCTCTGCAACTCTTGTTGAGACTTCTTCGCAACAAGGGCCAACAACACCGCTAGGTTTTCTTGGAAATGTTCACTATCCACTTTATTAAAGATGTCGTATTCAAACCCATTGTCAGTGATGGAAGCCACCATCACGGTTTCCCATTCTGGGATAATGGTTTCCAAGGACTTCTCAACAAGCTGCATGTTTTTGTTCATATTACTCAATGATCCTTCTTATCCCATGTCTAATTGGAGCCACCCGAAATGGGCTACGCTCAATGGTGGAGGAAGTGGGAGTTGCACCCACGTCCGGAAAGGACACTGCCTCTTCCGTCGAATCTATGTTCCCCCCGAAAATTCGTTCCCAGCCCCGATCGTATGCATCCCTATCGGTGGTCCTGTCTCTGTCGCCTTTACCGTTCATCTTGTTTTGGGGTTGATAAATGTTGCTTAGAAATAAACCTTATTAAATAATCCATAAAATACGCTCCGGCTTCTTCTCCCTCCAAACCTAAATATTCCAAACAAGAATAAACCGCGTGATAACACTCATGTGCATAGGTATCCAATGTGTTCCATGATAATGGTTCTTTAACAAAGATTCCCTGGACGATGCCTTGATCCACTCTGAAGCCTGATGTGTTTTGGCACCCATCCATGTTTCCAACTTGTTTTCTTATCTTCTTCTCAATGCCACCTTCGGCTACCATGGTTCTTACAAAGTCATCAAAATTGCCACCGCCACCTTGCACAACAAACACCACTGGGTATATATCATTTCTCAAGGTTATCGTGAATGAAGTTCCTTTGTCAGTCATTGTTCAGATCTACTACCTCTGCCGGAACAACATCTTTTGCCATTTGATTTCGAGCTTGTTCCATGAGTTTTTTGTAGTCGTCGTCTGTCCACACCTTCTCCTCACGGCTGATACTCGTTGCCTCCCCCCGAGCCAGCATAGCTTCGCGGCTACTGTTGGCCTTAGCAATGGAGATGTCCTTGATGTCCTTGAAGGTGGGCTTTAGCTCACCACTATCCATGCCATCACGTACACTCTCAATCATGTCCTCCTCCAGGCTAGTTATGTTGAGGTAGGAGTAGGAGGCTAGCTTGCCCCCGAGTTCACGCCATTTGCCCAACTGATCAGCATAGGTGGAAATGATGCGTATCACCGTTGATCGGTCATACTTGTACTTCTTGACCAAGCAGGTTTGGGACTTCCCCTGAGAATGGAGGAATAGAATGTGGGCAGCCTTCTGCGGATCGTACCGCTCCAATAGCTTGACGTGTGGAGGAGCAGCAGCCTCAGCTCGACGGAGTTCGTCTTCAATGGATGCTAACAACTCGTGCTTTATGGCTGCTTTATCGTCCTCCACGATGGGAGAATACCAAATGGGGGCCATGAAGTCAACAAATTTTCGAAGGGCAGTTTATGAGTAGTAGTGACCGTGTCTCGCGGGAGTTGACTCCCCCCCCCCTCTTTTGATTTGGCTCGTTACTGTGGTCAATGTGAGGCGGTACATCAGGCCGCGAAGCGGAAGGTATAAGCGAAGCGCACCTATAACGAGCGCAGCGAGTTCTATTATTGCGGCGGGCGGATACGGAAAAGCCGAAAGCGGTCGCGCGTGGGTGGCGTTTTCGCTTTCGGCTGGGGGATGGGTTCCGGCGTGGCTAGTATCCGAGTATGAGCAGCAGCAGGAAAAGGAGCGGCGCCAACAGTAGGCAAAGACCTACGATGAGGGCCGCAATGGCTTCTTCTTCCGGTGTCCGCCTCATTTCCAAGCCTCCCGGATGGCTACCCAAACAATGGCTTGCAACTCGAACCCAGCCAAGCCTTCACGCTCGGCGGCGGCTAGGTGTAACCGCTCAAGTCGGCGGTATTGAACCTCTGTCGGCGATTCCTGGCAGTCGGGCGGGGCTGGCAGTCGGGCAAGCTCTCCCGGCGGTACGAGTGCCGATCGCATCGCCCAGCAGTCGATTGTAACCCGGGCGGGATCTAGGCCACTGATTGCGGCGGCGAAGGCGTGGCATTTCGGCGATTTGTCGCTGATCGGGATACCTTCAAGGGCGGCCCACGCCTTCCTTCGGTTGGCGTGTGGCGTGCAGACTGTCACGCTCTCCTGGGGTTCTCCGGCGGCCCATGCCTTGGCTAGATGCTCGGCGTCCATGAGGTTTCGCTCCCAGCGGTTTCTGGGGCTGAGTGCCGCGATCACGTTTGCGGCGGCGTGGCGTGTGATCCCTACGCGGGCCGCTAGATTGGCGGCAAATTCTTGCGCCATGGGATACCATGCCAAGCCTTCGGCTCGTTGGCGGTCCGTGGCAACTCGAAGCCACGAGCGCAGCCGGGCCGCGATGGCCCGGTCTGATGTTTCGGAAAGGCGTCTCATTGTCCGGCCTCCTTTTCAAAGCTGGTAAGGGTCAACTTGCGGGTCGCATCCATAACGGCGGCGGCGGACTGGCGGACTAGGACGGCGGCGCCGTTTCTAACTACCTGGAAGTGGATATCCAAATAAGGGTTGTACCACACCTGCTCGGCCTTGGCCAAGCGGACCGAGTCGCGAAGCAACCCGATTGAAAAGGCGTGGACGTTTTTCTTACCGTCTCGAATGACCCGGTTGCGGCCCTTTTGGCTTACCTTCCAATCAACATCTTTAAGACAGACAGCGTTGGAGTGGGCTTTCACGATTCCATCTTGCATGATGGAAAAGCATTTGCTGGATAGGTTCCGGTACACTTTGACCGGGCGGTTCCGATCGAGTCGGTACCGGGGGTTGGAGCGGTTACGAAATCGCAACTCGCTGGTTCTGTATTCCGCCGGGGCGGTTGGTGTTGTGTTAGTCATCGTTTAAGAGAGTACCACTTTTTCCGCTCCTTGCCTATTCGTAATGTCACCTAATTTGGCCACTTTTTTTCTACGTAGTTTTGCCCATGTTCCACGTGGAACAATCGAATTTTGGCGTATAGGTAGTTTCACCTAGTCGCCTAGGTATTTTGGGTGGGTACGTAGGTATTAGGTAAAAATACCTAGGAGCCAGGTTTGGTCCGAAGGACCAGCACCCATCCGGTGGTCCACTAGGGGAGTGTGCCTAACCTAGGGGAGCGTGCTTGGGCATCACTGCTTTACTGTAAAATAACAAAGTGGAGGGTAGAGTTTGACAGATGGGGGAGTGTGCCTAGTGTGGTGGGGATGACTAACAGAAGCAACATAAAGAAGCACCGCCTTAGCGGCGGTTTTGATCCCAAGGCGTACAGGTTTGTCGAGTCTTTCGACAATCGCAGTGCGTCCGTTTTTGACGGTGATGCCATTGATCCCTTGCCGGGAGAGGTGGCGGATGAGGTGAAGGTGAACGGCTACAGCCTAGACCATTGCACCCATTGTGGTGCTGCTTTGAAGGCAGGAGGTGTGTACCAGCATGATAGCGGAGAACATATCATTATTGGCAGCACCTGTGCGGGTCGTTTGGACTTTGATAGTGCTGGCGAGATACAAGCGGCCCACCAAGCCAACCGGATGTACCTAGCTGGCCTCCGTAAGGCCATTAGGAAGTCGGAGAGGTGGTCGGTAGAGATCCGTTTCCTTGAAGCCGCTCGTGATGATGAGTCAATGGGCGATTGGGAGCGTGGCATCGCTGAGGATATGCTTCGCAAACTATCCAAGTATGGAAGCCTGAGCGACAAGCAAATCGAATTTATACACCGCATGGTGCGGGAGTATCCCGAGAAGGAGTCCAAGCGGAAAGCCCGCGAAGAGGCGGACGCTGCCAGGAAGGCCATGGCTCCCGATTGGGAGAGCGGTCGTTACCCCATCGAGGGAACCA
>Ga0181559_10004797_pt1 | contig 13048 bp, 8 predicted proteins | sample 011ome_21_FD_133752 | JGI IMG/M metagenome (GOLD analysis project Ga0181559, IMG submission 133752) | Coastal salt marsh microbial communities from the Groves Creek Marsh, Skidaway Island, Georgia - 011508AT metaG (megahit assembly) | ecosystem: Environmental > Aquatic > Marine > Intertidal zone...
GCATCGAGTCGGTGCCCACGCGCTTGCTGAGCGTACAGACGTTCCTGAACAGCGAGGCGCGCCTCTGGGCGCAGGCGCGGTACCTGGAGACGGACGCGCGCCGCGCCGCCCACCCGTCCAAGCGCGCGACGAGGCCGGTGACCGAGATCGAAAAAGCCATCGCGCCGCCGGAGTGGTAGGCATCGAATCAAAGCAAAGAGCAAAGAGAGCGACCGGCGGTAGGAGGTGCGGTCGCGTGCGTGTATCGTTCAAAATGGCGAAGCGTGACGAGTCCACGTACGGATGACAGTCGAAGAACGATCGCGTCTTACGAGTCTTTTGTAAGAATTAACGAAAAAACGAAGAACGATCGTCACGCGTCCCGCGGCGCCAGCGCGCGCGAGGCGCCTCGCCGCAGCTCGGGGAACGCGTCCCCGAGCGCGCCGGCGCGCTCGGCGTCCATCTCGTACACCTCGCACTCGGAGACGGCGACCGCCTCGACCACGCGAGCGCTCGCGAGCGCCGCCGCGCGGTCCGGCGCGCCGCCGAGAAACGCGGCGACGCCGAGAAACGCGCGCGTCTCGCCTCCGAAGACGACTTCACTTTTCGAAGACTCGCTTTCGTTTTCGCCGCGCGGCGCCCGCGCGGTTCCCGGACTACTTTCACATGTGTCGCGATAACGCACCTCGACCTCGCCCTCGCGCACGAGCGTGAACGCGCCTCGCACGTCGAGTCGCGCGTTCCGCGGCACGAGTCTCGGCTCGAGCGCGTCCACGACAGCGCGGAGTGCGCGCTCGGAGACGCGCGGCTCGTCGCCGTCGTCGGCGAAGGCGGCGCGCGTCGCGTACTCCAGCGCGCGGAACCCGGTTTCCGAGCGCAGCGCTTCGGGCAGCTCCGCGAGCAGCGCGCGGTCGTTCATGACGAGCCCTTTCCTTTGCCGCGCCCACGTGTCGGAGAAGAACACGGCGAGACGCAGTCGCAAGTCGCGCGGGACGTTCGGGTGTCTGCGCAGGAAACACCGCAGCGCGACCATCTTCTCGCGGTACGCCTCGCGCCGCCGCGACGCGTCGCCGTGCCTCTCCACGAGCGCGGCGACGCGCCCGACCAGCGACGCGAACCACGTGCTGCCCGCGGTCATGACCGCGACGGCCGCGACGCGCTCGGCGCGGTTCGTCGCGGCAACGTCGCCGTAGCCCACCGTGCTCACTGTCGCCGCCGCCCAGTACAACGCGCACACGTACACGTCCGCGACTCCCGCGGCGTCGTCGGCGCGGGCGAGGGCGAGGGCGAGGCTCGCGGCGCTTTCGTTTCGCTCGTCGCGCTCGAGGGCGTCGCGGACCCAGGAGTTCTCGAACCCGTTGACGTGCGCCACGTACACGAACGCGCACGCGCACGTGTTGATCACGAACACGAACTCGCACGCCGTCTGCGCGAGCCAGATCGCGAGGGGGGGGAAGAGCGTCCCGCGCGCGAGCAGCGCCTCGGCGTCGCCGACGACGGCGCCGCCGAACGCGCGCCCCAGCCTCGCCAGGTGGAACAGCCGGAACAGTCGGATCAGCCGCGAGACGTGCGCTTCCGCGCCCGCGGTTTCGGCGCCGACGCGATTGAGCCATATCGACGAGACGCACTGCGCGACGAGCGGCAGCAGCGCCGCGGCATCGCACGCGAGCGCGCCCGACTTGACGTACACGCGCGCGATGCTCGACGGGTCGAGCACCACGGCGACGCGGCCGAGCGTCCGGCTCGAGCACAAGACGCCCGTGCGGAAGTTCACGAGCAGGTTCGCGAGGAAAAAGGCTCCGACGCCCAAGTCCACGGCGGCGGTCCAGGGCCACGGCTCCGCGGGGGCTCCCAGGCGCGTGGGGGCGTCGAAGGCGACGAACGCGGGCGTCAGGAGCGCGACGTGCGTGAGGGTCAAGACGAAGCCGGTGGCGGTGAACGCCAGGGCGAGCCAGGAGTCGGGGGCGGCCACGAAGCGAGGCGCGGCGTGCGCTTTTCGCGAGCCGTCGCGACGTCTCTTGCCCTCGAGCTCGGAGAAGAGGGACTCGGGCACCGCCACGGAGCGTTGCCAAGACAGAAGCGCGGCGGTAAGCCGTCGCGACCCGCGACGCGGTATCGCCGCCCTCGACCTCGCCGGGGTCGGACGCCTCGGCGTCGTGGCGGGAGCGACGTCGACGGGCTCGTCGTTTTCGCTTTCCCCCTCGGAGAACCAGAGCGAGGCTTCCGAGCGAGAGAAGCTCAGCGACGAGCGCACCTTGCGGTCCTCGGGCTCCATGGAATCCAGGAAAGACACGTCCATGGAGACACGTGGCGCGGGCGCGTCTGCGTTCGCGCGCGATGACGTCGCGGGAGGCGGCACCGCGCGAAGCACGAGTGTCACGGGAGGTGGTGAAACGGACTGTCGCAGTGAGCCCGAATTTTTCAAATTTTCTCGTGCGACGTTTTTCGTGTGTGAAAAAAAGACCGCCGCGCTGGTGGCGCGGCGCCTCGCCCCGCCTCACAGCTTGAGCGACGCCTTGTTCTTCATCCCGTCGCTCTTCTTGGGCTTGCCCAGGCCCCTCGCGTCCGCCTCCTTGGCCTCCTGGAGCATTCCGAAAACCTTGGAGGACTTGGAGAACTCCGACTTGGACCGCCCGCCCGCCGGCGCCGCCGCCAGCATCGCCACCTTCGGCGCCTTGCGCGTGAACCCCGCATCCTCCGCCGCCTTCTCCTTCGCCTCCTTCTCCCGCTCGCGCTTCGCCTTGGCGCGCTCGCGCTCGTTACCCACCGCCTTGGCCTTACGCTTGCGCTTCGCGCGCGCAGCCTTGCGGTCCTCCTTGGTGAGCTCGGCGTCCGCCTTGACGTCGCCCGCCGCGCTGCCGCGCGCCCCCCCCGCGCCCTCGCCGCCGGCGAACACCTCCTCCGGCGCCTGGCGCGCCGCGTCGGACGCCGCGAGCGGCGCCACCTCCTCAACCTGCAGCGCGGGCGCGTCCGTTTTGATCTGCATCTCCTGCACGACAGGTTTCGGGGCGAAGTTGAAGTTGGAGAGCGCGTCCAGTTTCACGGCGAGCGCGGCGAACAGCGCGCGGGCCTCGACGGCGACGGGATCCTCCTTCTCCTCGTCGAGCCTCGCGCCCGTCTTCGCCAGGTGCTTCTGCGCCGCGTAGTCGTCCGCGTAGATATCTCCCAGGCCTTTTTTGGATTTGACGTCGTCAAGCTCCGTGGGCGTTCGCCGGCCGCGGTCGTCGCGCGTCGACGGCTCCACGCGTTCGACGTCGTCGAACCTCTGCTCGGCGACGCGCGCCTTGATGACATCCTCCAGCCGCGCCGTCATCTCCTCGCTCACCGCCGGCGGCGGCGCGGCGACGTGGTCAAACTCGACGTCCGCCTCGAGCACGGAGTTCTTCGGGCGCTCTTTCGCGCTCGCCTCGCCTTTCAGCAGCCACGTCTTCTCGTCCAGGGCGCGCGCCTCCAGCGTCTTGATTTGGCGCGCGAGCGCGTCCTGCGCGCGTTGGAACGCCGAGGGCGCGTAATCGCGCCGAGACGCCAGAGCGGCGGCGGCGGCTGCGGCGGAAAGGTCCCGCTTTTCATCCACGTCGTCTTCTTCCGCGTTCTCGTCGTCGTCCGAGTGGTCTTCCGCGTTCTCGTCGTCGTCGTCCGAGTGGTCTTCCGCGTTCTCGTCGTCGTCGTCGTGACCGCCGCCGGCGTCGCCCGCGTCGTCGTCCTCGGCGGCGAGCTCGTCGGCGAGTTCGCGCTCGAGCTCGGAGCGCAGCGCGTCCTCGTCCCGCTGGTCCAGCGCGTCCACGCCATCTTCTTCGTCCGAGGAGCCCTCCTCGGCGCTTTCCATCTCCCCGCGCTCCATCGCGGCGAACAGGTCCTCCTCGCGGTCGGACGCCTCGTCTTCGTCGTCGCCGCCGCCGCGCCGCGGCTTCCCGCCGGGGCGCGCCGCGCCGGCGTCGCCGAAAAAGTCCGAAAACATGAGATCCTTGCCCTTCTTCTTCGCGGCCTCGCGCACGCCGAGCTTCGCGGCGCGCGTCTTCGGGCCGGCGACGCCAGCCAGGCGCGCGGCGTCGCCGATGAGGTCCGCCATGTCGTCGTCGTCATCCGAGCCCGAGCCCGACGCGTCCGAGCCCGACGCGTCGTCCGAGCCCGACGCGTCCTCCTCGGCGTCCAGCGCGCTCTCCTCGGATTCGGATTCGGATTCGTCGCCATCGCCGTCGCCGCTCTCGCGCGCCTTCCTGCGCCGCTCCCGACGCTCCTCGCGCTCGAGCCGAGCCTCCTCGTCGGCTTCCGCCTGCAACGCGAAGGTCTCCATCTCCGTCAGGTTGAACATGCCGGGGTTCTTGAAAAGTTTCGAAGTGAGATCCTTTTGTTTTTTCCCGGAACCGCCCGGGTCCCCCTCCTCCTCCTCTTCCTCCTCGTCGTCGTTCTCCTCCTCTTCCTCCTCCTCGTCCTCGCCGTCCATGTCGTACTCCACGCCGTCCTCGAAGGGCTCCCACTCCGGCGCCTCCTCGTCCGACCCCGAGGCCTCGCCCTGCGCGTTCGCGGGAAGCCGCAAGAGGCGCTCGGCGGTTAACTCGTCGCCGGCGCTGATGGCGGGCCGGAGCCGCCGCAGCGCGCCCTTCGCCTTGCCCAGCAGGGGCTCGAGCTGCATCTCGATCTGCATCCACACCTGCTCCGCATCGAGACCGTCCGTGTGGAGCTCGGGAAGGGGCAGGTCCAGCCCGTCCGCCGCGAGCGACGACGAGAGCTGCGCGAACAGCGCCTTCACCGCCCCGCGCGCCGCCGCCGCTCGCGCGTCGGACTTGGACAGGAACGCGGTCGCGCCTCGCCCCACCTCGCGCCTGAACGCGTCGATCGCCCCGGCGCCCTCGGCCGACGCCGCGGCGGCGCCGGTGCCGGGTGCCATGTTGGTCGCGAAACGAGCGTCCCGCGCCGACGCGGCCGACACTCGCCCTCGAGCGCGAACCTACTCCTGTGAGACCGAATGGATCCCTCAAAAAAGCGACTGAAAGGAAAACTCGCCGTCGACCGGAAAGCTAGCGGTGGTTGCTGGTTATGGGCTATATTCGGTCATCGGACGACGATACTTGAGGCCAAGTCCCCCATCACAATAGCCCTCTAAACGAACGCGCAGCGTAGTCGCTCGCGCTTGTCGTCGCAATGGGTACGTCCTCCTGCACGCTTTTCGTGACTCGCGCGTCGCGGGGCGACGTCGCACGCTCGCGGCCGCGCCCACTCGGCGCGTCTCCGGGGTGATGCGCGCTCCGGGTTTTTTAGGGTCTCGCGGTGATTCCGCGGCCGGTCGGTGCCGGTCCGCGCGCGCGTCCGACGCCGTCGAGCGGCGGACGCGGCGCGAAGCGACATCTTTCGGCTCGTGCGTGTCATCGAGACGTGCTCGGCGCGCGCTTCGGGTGTCCGGCGCCGTCCGCGCGTCACCGCCGGGCGCTCCCGCGCGTCATCCGTCGCGTTCCGGGCAAATAGGGTTTGGCCCCGAAGCACCACCCGCGCGTCCCGAGGCCGCGATCGAGGGTCGACACCCGAGACCCCCGACCACGGCGGCGCCCGCGGCGGCGCCGGACACCCCGTCCGCGCGGACCCGACCCTCGTCGCCCGGTTTCTCTCGTTCCTCGGCGTCCGCGCACCCCGACCGCGGACTCACCTTCGCCCCCCCACTCGTTTTCCGCCATCCCCCCCCGACGCGATTCCGCCCGCAACAGCCGGTCTCAAGGCGTACGAGCTCCGCAAGAAGAGCAAGGGTGACCTGCTCAACCAGCTCAAGGAGCTGAAGACGGAGTTGGCTGCTCTCCGCGTGGCGAAGGTCACCGGCGGCGCGCCCAACAAGCTGTCGAAGATTAAGGTGGTGCGCCTCTCCATCGCGCAGGTGTTGACTGTGATTCGCCAGAACCAGCTCAAGAACCTGCGCGAGGCGTACGCGGGGAAGAAGTACCTCCCCCTGGACCTCCGCCCGAAGAAGACGCGCGCGATCCGCCGCAGGCTGACCGCCTCGGAGGCTGGCGCGAAGACCGCGAAGCAGGCGAAGAAGGAGGCGTACTTCCCCACGCGCAAGTACGCCGTCAAGGCGTAACGCGACTCTCGTAGGCGTACTAGGCGCGGCGGTTTTAACAGAACGCGGTTTTAACACAACGCCGATACTCGAACGCGGGGATACCATCACGCGCTCTCGGCTCGCTCCTTGTCCTTGGTTCCTTCCTTCTCTGCCACCTTGGCGTCGGGCGAAGGTGACGACGCGCCTCGCGGCTCCAGCCGCGCGTCCGGGTTCTTCTTCCGCTCCTCCTCCTCGGCGAACTCGCGCAGGAGCTCCGTTTGCCGCGGCGACAGGTGCTTGGGCGTGACCACGCGGAACTTGACGAACAGGTCGCCCGTGCGGCCCGTGCCGAGCTCGGGCAGGCCCCGCCCGCGCAGACGCAGCTGGTCGCCGCTCTGCGTGGCCTTCCGCACCTTCACCTCCACCTTCCCGTCCAGCGTGGGCGCCGTCGCCACGCCCCCGAGCGCGGCGGCGGCCACGCCCAGCTCCACGCGCGTCACGAGGTCGCTCCCGACGCGCGCGAACCGCGGATCCTCCGCGACGTCGACGTTGATGTACAGCGAGCCGGCGCGCTCGCGGCCGTCCGGCCCACGCGCGCGCGTGCCCTCGCCGGGCACGCGCAGACGCTGCCCGTCCTCCACGCCGGGGGGCAGGTTCACAGCCACGTCGCGCGCCGGAGCTACGCTTCTCGCGCCCGTGCGCGGATCCACCGACGTCGTCTCCGGAACGCGCACCGTCCGCGCCGCGCCCTCCTTGACCTCCTGCAGGGTGATGCGCACGGTGGTCTGGATATCCCGCGCGCCGCCCCGCATGCCCCCCATCCCCCCGAAGAAGTCGCTGAACAGGTCCTCGAAGTCCACCTGCTGGCCGCCGGCGGCGCCGCCGAAGCCGTGGAACCCGCCGAAGCCGCCGCCAAACGGCCCGCCGCCGCCGCCGCCGCCGCCGCCGCCGTTCTCCATGCTCTCGAAGTTGCCGTGCCCCACCTGGTCGTACGTCTGCCTCTGCGCCGGGTCCTTGAGCACCTCATACGCCTTCTGCACCTCCTGGAACTTCGCCGCGACCGTGGAGTCGTCCTTGTTCGCGTCCGGGTGGTACTTCTTGGCGAGGTCGTAGTACGCCTTTTTTATCGCCTTGGCATCGGCGGATTTCTCCACGCCCAGGGTCTGGTAGTAGTCCTTCGCGCCGCGCGGGGAAGAGCCGTGGAAGGCACGGCGGTGGGGCATCCAGGCGTTTACGCTCGCGGTCGTCGCGCGTCCGCGCTCGAAAGCCGCGTTCGCCCCCGACCGCGGCTTAACCCCGCCCGCGGTCGATCCGAGCGGCGCATCCTCGCCGAAACGACTCCGCCGCGGACCGTCGCGACCGCCGCCCGATCCCGCGCTGAACGCGCGCGAGTGGTCGTTCCAGTTCTCCACGCGGCGCTCCGCGGTCACGCCGCCGGACGGCAAAACACATCGCGCGTTACGCGCGCAGAGCGCGGCGAGACGCCGCCCAGGCGAGGCGAGCGCCATGAGACCTGCTCGCGCCGTGCGATTGTGTTCGGCAGAATTCCTGAACGAAGAACACTGACGAAAGGCGATCGAGCTCTCGCTCGACGCGTGTCGCTCGCGCCAGAATTTGGGGTCGAGGGGCGTCACGAGGAGTCGTGATTCGTGTCGCTCCTTTTTCACTTCCCTCGACTCGAGGGCACTGGTGGTCTGGTTTTCCGACCCGCTCACGCGCGTGACGCGCCACACCTTCATGCTCAGCGGCTGCCGATTGCTCTTGACAACCAGGATGTCCGCCTTCACCGTCGCCGCCAGCGCGGCGTCCGTCGCCGCCCGGGTCGGGTACGCCGCCGCGCCCGTCGCGCGCACCAAGCTCGCCGGACGCTTCGACGCGCACAGCCGTCACATCGCCGTCACCCCCGTGTGCATGGGACGCAAAGCCGCGAAGGTCGCGGCCAAGAAGGTACGTCGCGGCGTTCGGGTCCCGCGCCGACCGCGTCGGAACCCGCGTTTCTAAAGCGGCCTCGCGCGTCGTCTCCGCGTCTCCCCGTCGCTGACCCGCGCTCGCCTCGTCCGTTCCGTCCGTCGCGCTCCGATCGACCCGTCGCGTTCGTTTTATCCAAACGCGAACAGCAAAAAGGCGAAGCCATCCGCACGAAGCTGTACGGCAAGTACGGCAAGCTCATCGTGACCGCGGTGAAGGAGGGCGGCGGCGCGGACCCCGTCGCGAACACGCAGCTGGCGCGCGTCCTGGCGGACGCGTCGCGCCTGAGCGTCCCCCGGGACCTCATCGAGCGCAACATCAAGCGCGCCACGGACACCTCGCAGGCGGATTACATGGAGCTGACGTACGAGGCGTACGGCGCGGGCGGCGTCGGCATCGTCATCGAGGTGCTCAGCGACAACGTCAACCGCGCCGCCGCGGACACCAAAGCCGCGATCAACAAGTCCGGAGGCAAGGTCGCCGAGCCGGGGTCCGTGCTGTTCAACTTCGAGCGCAAGGGGTTCATCTCCCTGAACTGCGCGAACGATAAAGAGGATGAGGTGTTTGAGACCGCCGCGGACAACGGCGGGGACGACGTCAAACCGCGCGAGGACGGCGCGGACGGCTTCGTGGTGCTCACCGAGGTGGCGGGCTTCATGCAGTGCCAGAAGGCTTTGGCGGACGCGGGGTTCGAGATCGACGCGGACGGCACCGCGCTCAAGATGGTGCCCCTGGCGGAGGTGGAGGTGGACGACGAAGCGGCGGAGATTAACGACGCGCTCGTCGAGAAACTGCTCGAGCTCGACGACGTCGACGCCGTCTACACGCAGTGAGTGATGTGGACCGCGGAGATTCCACATCACTGCGGGTGAGGGCCGTGTGCGCTGTCTTCTAAACGACATACGACGCACGTGACACCGCGGACGTTCACGCACACAGAGCCTCTCGCGTCGTTTCCGTCGCGTCGCCTCCCGGTTTTTTTTTACAGACGCAATCGATTCTTTGGACGCCGACTCCGACGTTCCGAGTCTCCCCGCGACGGCTCGAAAAAAACCTGTGAAGGACTGGCCCGCAGTGGCGAGCTGGCGACTGAATGATTTCGCGCGGCCACGGCACCGAAGCGTTCGTCCGCCTTCGCTGACGCGACCGCCAGATCCACGGCGCGCGAGCGAGTGGTCTTCCCGTTCGTCTCCGTGTTTTCGGGAGCCGGCGTATCAGGAGAGTTCGACGCGCGCGCCCGAGCGCCCAAATCGCCGACGCGATGGCCGCCGCGCAGTAGCGCGCGCTCGTCGCCCCGGATCTGTGAATTCTCTCGATTTATCGGCTGCGTTTCGTTCGGTGACTCAGAAAAGCCAGTCTATTCGTGAAATCCACGTGGAAGGATGGAGGCGTGCTTGGAGGCGTGTTTCAACGTCACTGGAGCCGTGGATACTGCCTGTTCCGATGCGTGCTACGCCAGGTATGTCACGCCGACCCCTCAGCGCCACACACCGCGACGCGACGCGCCCGACCCTTCTCGCCGTGGCCCGAAAACAAACGCGTGCGACGAATCTGCCACGCGTTTTCATCCTGAGGCGGACACGCCTCGAGACGCGTCATCCCGACTCGACCGCCCGAGTCGAATCGCGCGCGCCGCATCACGGGTCCCCGCGAAACGTCGCCCGAGACTGACCAAGCCCCCCTCGCTGTCTTTCTCCCGTCACCGCACCCCGCTGCAGCGACGGCTGGGCGGTCACCCAGGAGTCTTCCAACGTGTTCGGAAACACAACCGTCAACGTGATACTGGCGGTTTTCCTGCTGCTGCTCTCCGGGTTGTTTTCGGGCCTGACCCTGGGCCTGATGTCCCTGGACATGGTCTCGCTCGAGATCCTCGCCGAGGGCGGGGACGAAGAGGAGAAGGAGTACGCCAAGAAGATCATCCCCGTCCGCGCCAAGGGCAACTTGCTGCTGTGCACGTTACTGCTGGGGAACACGATGGTGAACGCGCTCATCGCGATTCTGATGGCGGATCTGACGGACGGCCTGGTCGGCCTCGCGGTGTCAACGCTGTCCATCGTGGTGTGCGGCGAGATCGTGCCGCAGGCTGCCTGCAGCAGGCACGGCCTGTACATCGGCGCGAACACGGTGTGGATCGTAAAGATCTTCATCGTGCTCATGTACATCATCGCGTGGCCCATCTCGCTCGCGCTCGACTACGTGCTCGGGAGGGACATCGGTCAGGTGTTCTCGGCGAACGAGCTGAACAAGCTCATACGCATCCACGTCGAGAACCCGGATGCGCAGGAAGAGTCGGGGCTGAACAAGGACGACGGCAACTTGCTCACCGGCGCGTTGGAGTACAAGGACAAGAGAGTGCGCGACGTGATGACGGAATTGGACAAGGTGTTCATGGTGGAGAGCTCGACGCGGCTCACGTTCCAGGTGCTGATGGACATCTACAAGTCCGGGTTCACGCGCATTCCCGTGTACGAGATCGACCGACAGAACATCGTGGGCATGCTCTTCACCAAGGACCTGATCCTGATTGACCCAGACGACGAGGTGGAGATTGCGGCGGTGATATCCTTCCACGGGAACCGCGAGGGTGGATTCGTGCGCGGCGTCGCCGACGACACCAGCCTCGACAAGGTGTTCCGCGAGTTCAAGAGCAGCTACCTGCACCTGCTGGTGGCGTACGGCGAGGTGGGCGCGGACGGCAAGCCCGTGCAGAAGCTGGAGAGCACGCCCGAGCACGGCTCGGTGCACGGCGGCGGCGGCGGGCGGAATTATTACGGCGCGGGCGGCGGCGACGACGTCTCCGTGTCCGGGAACCACATCAGCGACTACACGAGCGAGGCGTACTCGCTGTCCGGCAACCGCCGTGTGATCACCGGCGTGATCACGCTGGAGGACGTGCTGGAGGCTGTGATCAAAGACGAGATCGTGGACGAGACGGACAACTACGTGGACGTGAACAATGCGCTCACCTCGGTGCGCGGGCGCGGGCCGAGAGTCGCGGACCCGACCAACTTCCTGACGCTGTTCGAGCACAAGATCCGCGACCAGACCAAGCTCAGCGACAGCGAGACGAACGCGATCGTCGCGTTCTTGTCCCTGAACGTCGCCGAGTTCAAGAAGCTGGCGAGGTTCGGGGGGGTGCTGCGGAAACTCATCGTCGCGTCCTCGGTGGAGGAGATTGAAGAGGAGGAGGGCGACGCGAACAGCAAGTACCTCGGCACGCCCTCCGTCGACGCGGGCGACGACCACGGGAACGACGGCACCCCCAAGGCGCAGCGGCACATCAACTTCTCGCACCAGCACTCGCACTCGCACGGGCACATGGAGACGCCGAGCCGCTCCAACTCCATGACCCGGAGGGGAAGCTCCGGGCAGATTGACTTCCTCGACGACGACCGCCACTCCAACGACGGTTTAGGCGACCCCATCTACCGCAAGAACGAGAGCTCGGAGTTCTTCACCCTTATCCTGCAGGGCAAGGTGGTGGTGCACGCCGGGTCGGACGATTTCGAGTCTGAGCTGGGGCCGTGGTGCTACATCGGGCAAAAAGCCCTCACCACGGACCCATTCCTCCCCGACTTCCGCGCGTGTCCGCAGGGCGCGGTTCGGCTGTTGCGCATCCGCCGCGGCGACTACAAATCGGCGATGCGCGCCGCGCAGGTGGAGGCGATGAGCGGCTCGCGCTCAGTCACCGCCTCGCGCCACGCCGCGATGGGCGACGGCGACGGGGGCAGCGGCCGAAGCTCGCCGCCCCCGGGGGAGGGCGCCAGGCGGCACGCGCCCGGCGCGTCCCCGCTAGGCGTCGCCGCCGACGGCGTGCGCGTCGACGGGGTGGACAACGAGGACGGCGGCGACCTATGACGAGCGTAGACTGATGCCTGCGTATACGTGAACGACTTTTTTATCGCGAACGAACGACGGACGTACACTAAACGACTGACGTACACTAAACGACTGACGTACACACTCTGCGGTACGTAGACTACGTACTCATACTACGAATAATGCGTCTTTTCACAAAAAACGCGCGCTTCATTCGCTTCTCCGTGCTCGCGCGCGTCTCGGCTCTACCTCGGCCCCGCCTTGTGCACGTACCCGGGTCGCGTCGCGTCTCCGCCGGCGCCGCCGGAGGCGTCTGCGCCGCCGCTTTCCGCCGAGACGGCTTTTTTCCCCGCGTTCGCGCGCCACGACTTCTCCTTGACCTCGCAGAACGGCCCCGCCTCGCCCTTGGGGAACCCGACGTTCCTCGGGTCGTAGTCCGCGGGCATGCTGTCGTCCTTGGAGAAGTCGGGCTCGACGCGCACGGTGTTGACGCGCACGAACCCGACGCCGCCGCAGAGCAAGCACCGCCCGACGGTGCTCCTCGAGTTTTTTCGCGACGACTTGAAGGCGCGCGTCTTGACGAAGCCCGAGCCGCCGCACGACGCGCACCGCTCGTCGTACTTCATGGCGATGCGCGCGAGGACGCACGCGTCCTTGACGGGCTCGCACGTCGCCTCCTCCTCGGTGGACGGGCGCATGCGGCGCACCGAGGCCCACATGTACCCCTGGGGGGTCGAGATCGGGAGCGGGAGGCACCGCGACTTTTTCCCGTCCAGGGGGCTCGGGTCGGGGGCGCTCATCGCGCGGACGCGGAGCCCGTCGGCGCGCGACGCGCGCGGGACGGCCGCGGGGGCACGGGCGACGCGCGACAACCGCGAATCGCGGTGGGCCGCGCGCGAGTACGAGGCGTGCACCGCCCTCGGCGGCGCGTGGAGGCACATCACGCTCGCGTGCATCGGCTTTTCGCCCACGAGATATTTGTAGGTGCCGACGAAACCAGATCCCGAAGCACGCGGAGGTCACGGGGGCCGAGGACTCGCTCGGATTCGACAATGGCGAACGCGATGAGCTGTACTGCGTGAACGTAAACGGTGACTCGCAAGGCGCGCGCTTCGTTTTGCCGCGGCGACGCGACCCAGATGTCGCGTCGACACGAGCCGCGTCAGCAGCCGCGCTTTTTATCAAACGTCGCGCGAGATTTTCGAGATTTCGTTTGAGTGACGTCGACGTTCGCTGCTGAAACTGCGTGACTGA
>Ga0181559_10004801_pt1 | contig 13039 bp, 20 predicted proteins | sample 011ome_21_FD_133752 | JGI IMG/M metagenome (GOLD analysis project Ga0181559, IMG submission 133752) | Coastal salt marsh microbial communities from the Groves Creek Marsh, Skidaway Island, Georgia - 011508AT metaG (megahit assembly) | ecosystem: Environmental > Aquatic > Marine > Intertidal...
CACATCCAAAGATGGACAAAGCCAAGCACGGACCAGTTGAAGGTGGTAAAGGTCCTTCGTTGGAGTACACTTCACAGAACCACCGCGGCATTCTAAATAAGCTAAAAGAAGTTGCTAAAGCAAATGAGTTGCCACTACAACACCATGTTGGATCTTACGGCAACGATACAATGGCTTTCTTTTTAGAGAATACTCCAACTGCAATTTTGGCTTCACCGTTGAAGTACATGCACACCACAGTCGAGATGGTTCACAGAGACGATGTTGAAAACTGTATTAAGTTATACATCGCCTTCTTGAAGGATATCTCAGAAGAATGGATTGAAAATATTAACAACCCTTTAAACACAGGAATACTAGACTAATTATGGGCGCTTATAAAACAACAATGTTCTACGAAATCCAAATAAAAAATCTTTTGGAAAATTTAGACGTTTTAACAAACGAACAAGTTAAAGAAAAACTTGAGTATATGTTATCTGACTTCAAGAAAGTAGGTTAATGAAAATAGGAATAACTTGTTCAACTTTTGATTTATTTCATGCAGGTCATGTTAAAATGCTTGAAGAAGCACGCCAACATTGTGATTATTTGATTTGTGCGCTACAGACAGATCCAACTATTGATCGCCCTGAAAAGAACCAACCAATTCAATCTATTGTTGAAAGATACATTCAACTTGATGGGTGTAAATGGGTTGATCAAATTATACCGTATGCAACAGAAAAAGATCTAGAAGATATATTTGCATCATTTGATCTTAATGTTAGAATTTTAGGTGATGAATATGCTCTAAAGAATTTCACAGCAAGAGATATCTGTGAAAAGAGAGGTATTGAACTTGTTTTTAATTCAAGAGATCACGGTTTCTCATCATCAGAATTGCGCAAAAGAATCTTTAAAGAAGAGTTTAAAAAATATAATAATTCACACATCGATGTCAGATAATATTAGACCATGGGGACGCTATGATATCATTTTTGAAAATAGCGATTGTAAAGTAAAACAAATTACAGTTAATCCACAAGGAAAACTTTCATATCAATATCACTTTAAACGCAATGAGGTTTGGTGTGTAACAAGCGGAACCGGTATTTTTACACTTGATGGTGTAACTACAATTTGTACAGCAGGAGATACATTGGTTATTCCAACCCTTGCAAAGCATATGATAGAAAATACAGGCAAAGAACCTTTAGTGTTTATTGAAGTTCAAAGAGGCAGTTATTTCGGTGAAGATGATATCGTTAGATTGAGTGACCTATACGGCCGTGGATAAATAATTAATGGTACTAAAACACATTTTCCAGAGAACTTTAGCCAATAATTTATATAATTTTTGGTTGCAGTTTATGGCGTGGTACCGATATATTTTACCCTCTAGTACTTCTACTAAATCATACCCACCTTCAAATTATAATCTTGTATTTGAGGATTATTTTAACCAAGATAGAATAGATTCTAATGAATGGAGGTTAGGTCAACCTTGGGGTCAATTTCACGCAGATCAACTTTATTGGTATTGGCCTAAAGGTATTTCATGTGCTAAAACTTCTAATGATGGTTTAAATCTTAAATTAAGTTTTAGTCCTAAAGTTTTTGTAAAGAATGAGCTTCCAAAATGGAAGCAAATTGATTCACTTCCAGAAGAATGGACGAGTACATGGGCTGCAGGGCTTATATCTTCAAAAAAGTCTTATAAGTTCGGTTGGTTTGAAGCAGAGATTATGCTTCCAACAGATTTTATGCAATGGTCTGCATTCTGGTTATCTGGTGAAGACTCTTGGCCTCCTGAAATAGATATCTTTGAGGCATATTCAAAACAGGATCTATCAACGATTGAGATTAAACCAAATATCCATTGGGGCAATGCTGGTAGTTGGAGAGAAGGTAAAAAAGATTATGGTGCTCCTAGAATTTATGTAAAAAACCCTAATGAAAGATTTGTACATTACGCATGTCATTGGACTGAGGATTTTATCAGGATCTATTATGATGGATATTTAGTTCAAGAATGTACAAATAAAGAAATGTTAAAACAAAACGCAAAAAACCAATATATCATTTTAAATCACGGTTTAAAGAATTCAAAAGAAACAAAACCGCTCGGTTCTAATATGATAGTTAGAAATCTTAAAGTTTATCAAAATGCAAGTAAGTAGTATTGTTATTGATGGATTCTACAGTGATGTAGATGATGTTAGAGCCATGGCTTTAAACATGGAATTCAGTACATCTGGAAATTATCCAGGTATTAGAACTAAACCAGTTTTTAATCAAAGTGTTAAAGATTTGATTGAAAAAGCTGTTCAACCATATTCAGGTAAAATTACAAGATGGGAGACAGAATATACTGGTGCTTTTCAGTATACAACCCAAAGAGATCGTTCTTGGGTTCACGCTGATCAAACAACTAAATGGGCTGGTGTTTGTTATCTAACTCCTAATGCACCATTAACCGGCGGTACTGGCCTTTTCCGCCATAAAGAAACTGGTCTTACAATGGCCCCTAAAAACCCAGATGGTTCTTACAACATGGATATCATGAGTGAGATCTATAAGGATTCACAGGACATGACCAAGTGGGAAATGACCGACTTTGTTGGTAACATCTATAATCGCCTTGTACTTTACCGCGGTGATATCTTCCACACTTCCCTAGACTATTTTGGTCGTGATATGTACGACGGTCGTCTATTCCAAACATTCTTCTTTGATACTGAAATGTAATGGGCTTAAAACCAAATGTGGGTAAAACACCCATGATTAAATTAGAAGAAAGCGGTTTTACAGTCTGGGGCAAAGCTGAGTTCATGAATCCAGGTGGATCTGTTAAAGACCGCCCTGTTATGCATATTATTGAACAGGCAGAGGCATCAGGTTTATTAAAGCCAGGAGACACTATTTGTGAAGCAACTTCGGGTAACACTGGAATCGCATTCGCAATGTTTGCAGCACACCTCGGTTACAAGTGTGTTATTGTGATGCCAAGCAATATGAGCGATGAACGCAAAAAAATGTTCAGTGTTTATGGTGCTAAACTAGTTGAAGTTGAAGCTGGTAATTTTGATCTAGCCATCCAAACACGTAATGAACTTTGTGAAAAGAATGGTTGGTTTAATGGTAACCAATTTCACTCTGAGTGGAATATCGAAGCCCACTATAAAACAACTGGTCTTGAAATTGTAGATCAATGCTTTGAGAACGGTATTGAACCAGATGTGTTTATACTAGGAACAGGGACTGGCGGTACTCTTATGGGTGCTGGTAAAAGAATCAAAGAACAGTTTCCAAAGGCAAAGATTGTAGCTATCGAACCAGCAGAATCTCCAGTAATGTCAGGCGGTCAACCTGGGCTTCATGGTATTCAAGGCATTGGTGATGGTTCAAAGTTCTTGGTAGATCTAAGCTTTGTCGATGAAGTAATTACTGTTGAAACACAATGTGCTGTTGAGTTTGCTAAATATATGGCTAAGAAATATGGTTTGTTTTTAGGTATTTCCGCAGGGGCCAATGTTAAAGGTGCATTTCAATGGTTGAGAGATAACGATTGTAAAAATGCAGTCACAATTCTTTGTGACCGCGGAGAAAGATATTTTAGTAATTACATGTAATGGCCCGTTTTGAAGATGTTAGAACAGGGGCAGCTCCTTGGGTTCTAAAAATTCAACATAATAATGGTGAAGTTTCCGCTTTAAGATTTTCTGATTTTAACACCGGAAACGAATTCATGAAGTTAGTTGCTGACTATTTTGAAAAAGATGTTAGGCTAAGTTATATGAGTGAAGCACAATTTATTCAACAGGCTGAAGAAAGAGGCCATGATGAATGGGTTGATTCTATTGAAGATGCTCAGGAATTAGATGATTCCTCAGATTTCTAGAATAAATAATTTGCATTTCACTCAAGGGGAATAAACAACGGAGTCAAGAGCCGAGTGGGTGGGAGCCCCTAACGTTGTCCTCTTTATGAAACAATCATCTTAATTTTACTTATAATACCTAGTAAATTATTAATAAATGATAAAGACAGGATTACCCACTGCAATGGTTTTTGGACTACCTTCAGATCCTGGAATGTTTGCAATAAAATCATCAGTATACGCTGTAGAAAATTTACAAGAGAATGTAAATATCCACGTATATGAAAATGATATAGACTTTTACAAAAACTTTTCTGAAGTTAGACCCGATATTGTTCTAACTATTGGTGGTAATAGAGAAGACTGGACTAATATTTATAAGTATGCAGATCATGCTTATATTTCAAGTAAATGGTGCCATTGGTCTAAACTTTATGATCAAGAAACTATGGCAAATGATATTGTCAAAGCCGCTACAAATTGGGCATGTTCATCATTTGATCTTTACAAATCCACAGAACGCCCATTCTTTACAGTTTTTACACCAGCATACAAGACTGAAGATCGTATCTTTAGAGCTTATGAAAGCCTTAAGAATCAAACCTATAAAAACTGGGAGTGGGTTATTGTAGACGATTCTCCACAACCACACCTCACAACCTGGGGTATTCTTCAAGGCATTGCTGCTAAAGATTATAGGGTTCGTATTGTTAGAATGTTCCCAGCGTCGGGTGGTAATATTGGTGAAGTAAAGAATCGTGCAGCTTCAATGGCAAATGGTCAATATCTTTTAGAACTTGATCATGATGATGCTCTTATTTCAACATGTTTAGAAGAAGTTGTTGGTGCTATTCATGCATACCCAGATGCTGGCTTCTATTATACTGATGTTGCAGAACCATTTGAAGATGGTACTATGCGCAAGTATACAAATACAATAGGTTCTAAAGAAGAATGGTATGCAAATCCAGATAACACATTTGTATGGGGTTATGGTGGCCATGAATGGGTTAATGTTGATGGTATCGATTACTTGAGCCATGTTTATCCAAACATCAATCCAAAGACCATTCGATTTAATATCGGTATGCCTAACCATGCTAGAATTTGGCGTAAAGATGTTTATGATCAGATCGGAAGACATAATCGTTTCATCTCAGTTGCAGATGATTATGAATTGATCGTAAGAACATTCTTGTCTACTAGGATGGTCCATATAAACAAAATGCTCTATTTACAGTATAATAACCGTAATTCAACAGTTGATAATAACTCAACGGATATTAACCGTAAAGCAAGACTTATTAGAGACCATTATGATTTGCAAATCCATAATAGAATCATTGAACTAGGTCAAGAAGATTGGGATTGGATTGAACCAGGCGGTCATTCACACCCACTTCAGAATGATATGGATTATTTAAAGTATCACGAGGACGAATCAGTCCTAAATTATATTTATAAATGAACAAAGTTTGTTTAGCATTCTCTATCGGCCATGACCGTGGAGCTGCACTTACTGTAAATGGTGAAATGAAAGTTGCCATTAATGAAGAACGCATTTCAAGAATTAAATGTGATCGTTCTGATCGTATTCCAAACAAATCTATCAACTACTGTCTCAACGCGCTTGGACTAAATCCAGGCGATGTTGATCTTTTTGTATATAATACAACAGAAGATATTAATGATGTTCCTCAGCAGTTTGAAGAGATGTTTGGGGCTGAATTAGCAAAGAGATTAGAATTTGTACCACACCACTTAGCACATGCTTACTCAACATTCTGTGGTTCTAACTTTGATGAGGCCGTTGTAGTTGTGGCTGATGCCATGGGTTCTGTTTATAACGATCAGACTCCTATTAAAGAATGGTATAAGATCGATGAACCTGTAATCGAAGGTACCGAATGGGCCGAAGGTTATTCAATCTATCACTTCAATAACAGTAAGATTACTCCAGTTTATAAGAAGTGGGTTGCTTATCCGTTCCAAGACCATAACGAAAATGCACAAGCATCGGTTGGTTATATTTACGGCAAAGGGGCTCTTCAATTGGTTTACAGTGAAAAGACCAATACATGGCAGGCTGGTAAACTAATGGGCCTTGCATCTTATGCAGATCCTGAATTTGTTAATTCACACCCGGAGTTGATCAAGAAGTCTGATAATGACATGTTTATCCCGATCGCTAGTATTATGCCAGAAGTTAACTATAAGATGGACTTCCAGGCAAAAGCTAACGCAGCAGGACTTTATCAACGAGAGCAGGAATCTGCATCACTGCACTTGGCAAAAATGGCTAAGAATATGACAGGTAGCTCTAACATCTGTGTATCTGGTGGATCATTCCTTAACTGTAACTCAAATGAGGCCATCATTAAGAGCGGCATGTTTGAGAATCAGTACTTTGTACCACCGGCTGATGATTCAGGTATTGCAATCGGCGCAGCTTTCTATGGTGGTCACGTTCTAATGGGTGAAATCGTTAAGCGTGAAAATTGGTTGAATCCGTATCTCGGTAGAACCTATAATGATCAAGAGATTGAAGAGGCAGTAAATCAGTTTGAAAAAGTTAGATTTATTAAGATGCATGATATTGATTCTGTTGCTGATATGGCATCTTCATGGTTGGCAGATAATAAAGTTATTGGTTGGTTCCAGAATGGAAGTGAGTGTGGCCCAAGAGCTCTTGGTGACAGAAGTATTTTGGCAAATCCAAGAAAGAAGTGGATGGTTGAATACATCAATACTGAAATCAAGAAGCGTGAGTGGTATCGTCCATTTGCACCTTCAGTTCTTTATGAACGCCAGGCTGAGATCTTTGAACTAGATACTTATTCACCATATATGCTTGTAACAACTACTGTTAAGCCTGAATGGAGAGACAAGATTCCAGCAGTAACTCACTTTGACCACACATCAAGATACCAGTCAGTTACGCCACATAGCAACGCTAACTATCACAAATTGATTTCAGCGTTTGCAAATAAAACAGGCATTCCTGTTGTTCTTAATACGTCATTTAACGGCCCAGAAGAACCAATTGTTGAAACACCGTATGATGCAGTGCGTACAATGTTAAAGCATGATCTATATGCACTTGTCATTAATAATTATATAATCGTTAGAAAATGAAAATGAAGAAACCACAAAATGTCAAGATTTGCTTAAATGCAATGGTTGGCAATGAAGAAAATACTATTACTAGAATGCTAGAATCAGTCGACGGATATGTTGACTACTATGTGATTCAGTGTAATGGTATGAAAGATAGTACCAAACAAATCATTGATGACTTCTTTGCAGAAAGAGGTATTCCTGGCTTCACATATGAGATTCCATGGGATTATCCTGGAGCAAATAGAGATCATACACTACAAACATGTTTGGCTGCAAATCACGGATGTGATTGGATCTTAAGAATGGATGCAGACGAACAGTTGATGGTTGATGATAATTTTAATTGGTTCCCTCTCACTAACACTTCTATCCAGTCATTTAATATTATGGCTGATCCAGGTGATTCAGCTTATTTCCGTACTTGGATGTGGAATGCTAAGCTACCTTGGTTCTTTGCACATGATAAGCGTCATGAAACTATCCACCTTCCTGAGATTGGTGAAAGTTTCCAGAGAGTTAACTTAGAACGTGGCTTCCGACATGTTATCACAAACGACGGTGAGACTTGGTTTGCACCTATGAAGTTTTTGAACGATGCTCTTGAACTAGAACGTGATAAAGTGATCTCAAACAAAGTTCTAGAGGATTCTTACCACCTATGGTACATCGGTAAATCTTACTCTGATTCTTATGGCGATGCAACCCAATTCCCATATGGAATGGACCATGCATGTGAATACGCTCGCAGATGTATTTTCTATTTCAACATGTATCTTAATCAAGAACACAAGGGATATGTAAATACTTTGAAGCCAACTGGTGAAGACGATATGGCTTACTATGGTTTATTCTTGGTAGGTGTTGCATATGAATTTCTTGGAGAATACGACAATGCCATCGACGCATGGAACCGTGCAAGTGATTTCAATTCAAAGAGAAATGAAACCATCTATAGAATTGCACAACTCCATGAAAAAAATGGAGAATACGATGAGATGCTAAGAGCTACAACTGCAATGGTATCCGGTGATCGTACCAATCCATTCCCAGAATATTCATTCATGATCCACAACTCGGCTTATTATAACACAAGCCCACTTCCAATGTGGATGCATATCAAGGCTCTAAAGAACAGTTCTAAGTTTACAACCGAAGCTGATCATACAATGTCCTTGATCAAGAGTGCACAAACCGATATTATGCAAAGATTCCCAGATGCTCCTGAGTATATCACAAATGAGTTCATCTCTACGAATCAACAGCAACAAGAACCAAAGCGCGTTCGTTTTGAAAATGTAGAAACAACACAAAATGTCTTTGGATTCACAAGATAAATTTGATTTCCTAATTGTAGGAGCTGGATTTTACGGAGCTATCTGTGCCCACGAGCTTAAAAAGCGTGGGCACAGTGTTCTCGTTTTAGAAAAACGGGATCATATTGCAGGAAACTGTTACACAGAGAATAAAGAGGGTATCCATGTGCATAAATATGGCCCTCATATATTCCATACCAATGACAAAAGAATATGGGATTGGGTTAATCAATTTGCAGAGTTCAATAATTACAAAAACACTCCAGTAGCAAATTACAGAGGTGAGATCTATTCACTTCCATTTAATATGTGGACGTTTGCACAAATGTGGGGTGTTAATACCCCTGAAGAGGCAAAACAAAAGATCGATAGTCAAAGATATACTGGGAAGATAACTAATCTTGAAGAGCAAGCAATGGCCCTTGTAGGCCGTGATATCTACTTAAAGCTTATCAAAGGCTATACTACTAAACAGTGGAGAAAGGACCCTAGAGAACTTCCAGCTTCTATCATTAAAAGACTTCCAGTTCGTTTTACATACGATAATAATTACTTTAATGATAAGTATCAAGGTATACCTGTAGGTGGTTATACCCAGATCTTTGAAAAGCTTTTAGATGGTGTTAATGTTCAAACTGGCGTTGACTATTTTGAAAACAAAGATACTTGGAACAATGTTGCAGATAGAGTAATCTTTACTGGACAGATCGATAAGTTCTTTGACTATTGTTATGGTGATCTTGAATATAAGTCTATTAGATGGAATAGCCAAATGATGGATCAAGATAACTATCAAGGCTGTGCAGTTATGAACTTTACAGATATTGAAACTGAGTTTACAAGAGTTATTGAGCATAAGTACTTTGATGATCAGAATCAGAAAAAGACTTATGTGAGCTGGGAATTTCCAGTTGAATACAAAAGAGGTGTTGATCCATTCTATCCTGTAAACGACGAGACTAATTCTGAGATCTATTCAAAATACAAAGAATTGGCTGAGAGTATTCCTAACATTCATTTCGGAGGCCGTCTAGCAACATACAAATATTATGACATGCACCAGGTGATTGCCCAAGCATTGCATGATCTTGAAACAAAAGATTTTTTTAACGTATAATTATTATGGAATACATTGACATTATTTTAATTGGAATTACTGCAATCATGGCAGTATTGACTTATGTCCTTTATGTTAAGATTGAGGATGTAAACGAGGTGAGTGATGGTATTGACTTCATTTCTATGAAGATTACCGATCTTACAGAAAGACTAGAAGATATTGAAGAATATTTTGAAGATGATGAAGAAGATGAAAATGGAGAAGATGTAGAAAGTCCATCTGAAGATATTTTTCAAGAGTGGGATACTGAAATAAATGCAAGAATCAATAGCATTCAAAATCTTACAAATGAACATATCTCTGAAATTAGTGATCTTAGAAATATGATTGCAGGATTAAATCAACAACTCGGTGAAGTTGCTGCATTTGCAGACAGATTGTCAGCTCGTATTGATAATCTAAATGATCGCCCAGAATAATGGTACTCAATCATCGCTTTAAAAGATATGCACAACGATTGGGGATTAAAATCGCTAAGATGTATATTAATCCAGATCGTTCTCATGCTGAGAATAATGAATATGAGCGCGAGACTTTCGGTATTTGTCATCAATTGATTTCAAATCCAGAAACTACACTTTTAATGTCACCTATCTCAGGAAAACGTTATATTAAAAGCGATGATAGTCAAATCTTTATTATCATTCAAAGTGAAACAATTAATATTGTTAACCACACATATAGTTATGATATTAAAGTAGGATCAACTAACTTGTATGATCGTATTGTTCGTATTTTTGATGCTGAAGTTGAAACTCGTAGAGAGAAAATGGAAGCAGATATTAGTGCAAATGTAAAACATTCACTAAAACAAATCTATAAAAGCGTTTCAGATGTCAAGTAATTTTAAACAAGTATATCTTATTGGTATTACCGTTATTACTGCAGTTGTAATTATAATTTCAATTCTTTTATTTGGTATATTTAAATATTCTTTAAGAAATGGTGAAACAATTATGCATATTAATGATAAAACAAAGGTTGTGCATGATACTATTAAGATTGAAGTGATTAAAGAGGTTGAAGTGATTAAAGAGGTTGAAGTAATTAAAGAAATTATCAAACCATGTACATTAAAACATGTAGGCAATATTGCCACAGAAAACAACAACATAGTTGAAAAACTAGATACAATTAAATAATATATACAATGGATATTTTTAACCAACTGAAAGATCTTATTATTGAAGTTGAAGCTGATGCTGCAAAATTTTATGATAAGAAAAACAAGGCTGCTGGCGTACGTTTGCGTAAAGCTATGCAGGATATTAAAAAGATTGCACAGGACGTTCGTTTGGACGTATCTGATAAATCAAAAGCTGAGTAATCAGCTATTTGGTGCGGTAGTTCAGTCGGTTAGAATATCGGCCTGTCACGCCGAGGGTCGCGGGTTCGAGTCCCGTCCGCACCGCAATGGGTCCACAGGATTTACTCATAATTCTGTGATACTTTAGAATCGTCATTCCTATCATAAATAGGATATGGCCGGGTAAATGATGGAAAATGGCTGGAAGTCGACCTCTGCGGAACCCTACCGCATGCCACCATCCCCCCACCGCAAGCTGTAAAGAGCGGTTAGAGCACTGTAGGTGTCGAAGACGATTCTTTTTTTATTTTTGAAACAAATATTACTTATTGAATATAACCTATTGAACAATTAAATAAAAGTTCAATGAAAGGTTATATTTTAACATTACTAGCGTTTTTCACAATTAATTTTGGGGGTCTTTGGCTCGGTGGTCTTGCAACGGACCCTGGTGTAACCAGCGAATGGTATACAACTCTTAATCAGGCTCCTTGGACTCCTCCGGGCTGGGTATTTGGTTTAGCTTGGACTATTATTGGAGCCACATTCTCTGTTTTTATGACTAATGAGTGGTCAAATAAAGAAAATCCTATTCCAAGAGGACTATTTATTGAATCACTTCTCCTAAACATTGCCTGGAACTACGTATTCTTTGCTCAGCATACTTTCGCTGCCGGGCTAGTTATCACAACACTTGCAGCAATCGTCTTCTTAATGGCCCACTACGCGCGTATTACAGGCGGTTGGGGAAAAGCCATTTGGATCATGCCATATTTTATTTGGTTGATGATCGCAAGTTCTCTAAATTGGTATATCGTAATAATGAATTAAATTATGGCAACATTTAAAATCACACAAGAAGCTTCAGTCCAAGGATCAGATCTTTGGCAGGGTGAAGTAGAATACAAAGGTCAAACTTTGCAATATCGCTACTATGATGGTTACGATGGACAAGAAGTTTATGTTCTAACCGAACAGGGTTGGGAAATGGGCACTGAGCTAGGAGATGTTATTTATGCTACATGCCAGGAATGGGGTGGTGTAGAAGATTTCGGTCCAGTTGGAGAGGTTGTTGAAATTGATGATGATATTGTAGAAGATTACAAATAATGGCAAGGTTTAAGATAATCAAAGAGGCCTATATTAAGTATAGTATGACAACTTGGCAGGGCACTGTAGATTTTGATGGTACAGAAGTTCTTTATCGTTTTTCAGAAAGTGATGATGGTTCAGTTCTATTTGTATATGATGAAAATTCAGGATGGAGTGAATCAGATCTTTCAGATAAAAATCACGCAAGTCTATATGCAGCATGTGTTGAATGGGGAAGTCCAGAAGAGATAGGTTCTGTAGGTACTATATGTGATATGGAAATTGACGAATACACAGAATAATGATGAAGTACGAAAATTATAATACTTATTGGTACAAGTATGAAAAAGATGGTAAGCAATATAAAGTCAGTAATTTCTATGTTGAAAGTACGACTTATAATGCTCACATGGTACACCTATCATTTGAAGATGCATTAAGAACAAATAAATCAGAATTACTTTAATACCAAAGAGAAATGAAAACATTTACAGATTTAGATTTCAAAGAGAGTAGTAACGGATCTCTTAAAGCACAGATAGAACTAGGACGTGGTATTATTATCAGCGTTCTTGCCGGTGAAAGTCTGTATTCTCAACCCCGTGAAAATGGACTTAAAGTTGAAGAGTACAGTACATTTGAATGTGCGTTGCTAAAGCGAGACATTGTAGAAGGTTACTTAAACTTTGCAACCCGAGATTGGGTATATGATGCACAAGATGATGTTCTAAGCTACGTGACTAGAGAAGAGATCACAAGTTTAATGGAAAAAGTTCAAGCAACATGTTAATAAAGAAACTCATTGTAGGCCTATTCCTAACTCTAGGTTTATCAGTCCAAGCATCACACATTCTCGGTGGAATGTTAGCGATGTCACATGATCCAAGCTCACAACCAAATAATCAAGCGGTTGCTCTATATTTAATTACAGATCCACAGGGAATCTTACCTGCAAGCCAAACTGTTGCAGTTTACATTGAGAACAACAACTTCTATCTGTTTTCAGAGAATGTAACGGTCACTCTAGCAACAACCGATACTATGGCTGATGGTAATCTATTGTCAACCTATGTCAGTGGATACAAGCAGTTTTACATGAGTAAGTACCGCTTCATCTATTCACATTGTTGCCGAGGAATGACTGTTAATGCATCAAATTCTTTTACTAGTGATTTCTTGATTGCTCTTGATGTTGATCGTTTGAATGCAGTGAATAATAATACTCC
>Ga0181559_10004803_pt1 | contig 13036 bp, 10 predicted proteins | sample 011ome_21_FD_133752 | JGI IMG/M metagenome (GOLD analysis project Ga0181559, IMG submission 133752) | Coastal salt marsh microbial communities from the Groves Creek Marsh, Skidaway Island, Georgia - 011508AT metaG (megahit assembly) | ecosystem: Environmental > Aquatic > Marine > Intertidal...
CCGGTTGATTGCCGTTTCAGAGTCAAAAGGGGCGCGCAGTTTAGCTGACTTGCCAGCGATTGTTCAGATGTCTTCCCGTTTATTTTCTGTCAAGGTGCGCAACGCCCGGCCGTTGACACGGCATGCTGTGCCGGGCGCTAAAAGTAAAACAACGAAGTCGGGTGACTGTCTGGGTCAGACGCGCTGTAATGCGGCCGTCACCACTGCATCCTCGCCGAAAGCAACATCAACCTCCATTTGACTCGGGCCAACGCTGCGATAAGTCAGTGTTTGAATGGTGGCGTCGCTGTCCCCGGCGAAGCGAACCCTATCCTCGGTGATTGCTGCCAAAGTCATGTCCTGGGCGAGGCGCAGTTGTAGGGTGGGATCAAACTGACGAAGGTGCAGATACAGGGTGTTGTCTTGTTCCCGAATGACCATTAACTCGATCATTTGAGTGGCGTCAGGGTCCCCCAAACGCACCATGGTCGACATGGTGCCGCCACTGGGTGCGCTCCAGGCTTCCTCGACAGTCTGTGGACCAAGTGCGCCCGACCAGGGCCCCACCATCCAATGCAAGTCCGTGAGGGTTGCACTCAGTTTATTTGTTTTGTCGTTCATGAGGATAACATAGCACATTTGCAAAGACCCTGAACCCAACCACGCAGCGTAATGAGGGTTCAGCGGTAGACGCCATCCGGATCACTTGGACTCGGCCAACAAGGGTCAGGCTCGGGTAAGCGATTGGTCCTCCATCAATGCAGTCAGCTGTTTCTGTATGCCCTTGGCCCAATAGGGATGGGTCAAAATCCAAAATTTGTTGTCTTCAATGGCCTTGGCCACGAGTTCGCCGACCTCATCTGGCGCCATACCTTGCTCCAGAGTTGCTTGAATATTCTTGGCTACTTTGCCCTGATTATCGCCATCCGCCTTGGGTTTGGCCTGACCCGGTCGGTAGTCGACGGAGTTTTTTGAAATGTTGGTATTGATAGGCCCAGGACAGAGTACCGAAGCATGCACTGGACTCTTTTTAGCTCGCAATTCCCGTTCAAGCGCGGCCATCAACGCCACCACGCCATGTTTAGCCACATTGTAGGCGCCCATCATGCCACTGGAAATCAGCCCGGCCATGGATGAGGTTGAGTTGATATGGCCTTCACCGCTGGCTTCTAACAGGGGTACAAAAACTTTGGCGCCATAAATCGGACCCCAGAGGTCGACATCAATGATCCATTTCCAGTCTTCAAGCTTCATGTTCCGGGCAGATGTTGGAATGCCCACGCCGGCGTTGTTGCACAATATGTGGACAGCGCCAAAGTGCTCCATGGTGGTGTCAGCAAGCGCCTGTACGGCATCCAGTTGGGACACGTCACACGTTTGGGTAATGACCTCTACGTTGTGCGTCTGTAACTCTGTTTGTGCAGCCGCCATCGCTTCGGGATTCAAATCTGCAATCACGAGGTTCGTCCCGCGCGCTGCAAAGGCCCTCGCCATGCCGAGTCCGATGCCACTGGCACCGCCGGTGATGACTGCTGTTTTACCCTTAAAATCCTGCATTTGCCCCTCGCTGTCGATATCAAAGGGCTCATCATGCGGTCTAGAGCGCGGATGATCAAACGCGGTGAGCACCTCGTTTGGTGGGCTCGGTTTGTGACGTAAAGCGCTTTTGTTGCGCGGTTACGCCTCGCGAACGTCAGCGAGTTCGATCACTTCCCGCATTTCACTCTGACCAGGGGTGGACGGCACGCCAATCATTTCGTCGTAGGGGCTGACGTGCACCATTTCCAGTTGGGTTAGACCCGTTGCTTTAAAGGCGCGTAATGCGGCGTAGCGCGACGGGAAGTTCAGGGTCTTGCCGCGCTTATGAGTAACTGGCGCTTTGCGTCCATCGTGAATCGAGTAGGCGACAAACAACGCAAGCTCAACCGAATGGACTTCAATGCGAGGCGGCGCACCGCGGCTCACTTCGCGCTCAATGTCGTTTAAGGTCATGATCTGGCTCAGTGCTAGCCGCCTGCAGCGCTATCCGTCGTTTGTCGATCTTGGGCAACGGCGGCGGGCGTGTCACCCACATAGCGTAGCGTGGTGAAGCCAAAGAACATTTCGTGTTTGGTCTGTAATCCAAAATGAACCGGTTTACTGGGATCGGGATTGGCACGGTTCTGGGCTGAATTGTCCATGGCGCCTCGCGCAATAATGCGGCTTCCTGCCGGCAGAAACAGGGGCTCCTTCAGAGCGTAGTTGAATTGCCAATTGAAGTTATATTTCGGTACGGACAGCAGAAGCTCAGAACTACCGTCGGGGTACTCCGCGGTATAGCTCATGTATTTGCCTCGGTAGTGCATATGCGGCATAAGGTCGTAGAGGTACGCATCGCGCTCTATTTCCTGAATGCCCTCAAGTGGGTATTCCTTTTCGAATGGGGGCACAAAAAATCGCCGCTGGCCGGCCACGCCGCCGGACATCACAAAGGTGGGTGGCTCGTCATAGATAAAGATGCCGATCTCGGTCTCGTCAACGCTAGGCTTACCGGATGTGGTGTAGTGCATCTGCAGGAGCAGGTTAGAGCCTTTTTTGAGTAACCGTCCGCTGTCGTCGCGAAAAGCATCACCCGGGCGTCCTGGCGCAAATCCGCCGACACTTTCACCCTGCGCCGCTCCGGTTGCGCGTCCGCGCACCGTTTTATCAGCGGGACTAGAGACATAGGCAATGACGTGGTGCAAGACTTCAGGGTCTCCGGGTATAAACTCCATGGCCCGCACCCAGACGTCGCGGTCGAGGTTCAGTTCAACCGGCACATAGCGATAGTCAACAACGCCTGTCGCCGGGATTTCTTGTGCCGGAATGGTGTAGATCAAGTCGGGCTCACCGAAGCTGTAGCGACTTTTGCTGATTTGGAGGTTGCTCAACGGATCAGGTTGATCGTCCCCGGGTGCGCCAGCGTTGATCCAGCTGACCAGGGTTTGCAGCTCTGCAGTGCTCAGACCGGCAACTTTGAGCAGCGGTTTGCTCGCATGCGTGTCCACCTGACCCGGCGGCATACGTTGGGTCATCAATACTTCGCGGATCATGGGTGACCACCCCTGAATCATCGCGTGGCTATTCATCGACCAGGGCCCAATGCCGCCGTCGTGATGGCACTGGACGCAGTGTTGTTTGAGAATGGGGGCAATGTCACGGCTGTAGGAGGGCGTCTTGGCGCCTGTTGGTGCAGCGTTGACATATTGGATGGCCGCGCCGGTTGATGGACGTGCATCGCTCGACGGCTCAATTGTCGCACCCTGCATCACCGCATCCAGCGCAACGCCGGTTCTTTGGAGCTGATCCAGGCTGCCACGATGTTCAATGGTCATACGGCCCGGATGGATCACCAACACTTCACCCGTATGTGTGAGTTGCAAGCTCTGCGCGACCAGTTGCGTTTCATCAACAAGAACCGGTATGCCCAGTGCGGTCTGTTTGGCATCCGCGGCGATACGATCGCGATCGGTGTCCGCTTGAGCATTGAGCATGGCAAAGACAATCGGCTGCTCGGCATATTGACCAACCAACTGCGCTAATGCGTCGCGATGGGTGTTGATTAGCGCGCTATCGTTTGTGTGAGCGATAAGGACGACTGCTTGTTGGTCGCTGAAGTAGCTGAGTTGATGGAATTTGCCCGTGTGATCGAGTAGCGCGAAGTCGCCAATACGTTGTGGCTGTGCGTGAATAGATGCGCTGGTACATAGACACAGAGTGATGGTCAGTAGAACGGATAGAACAATTCGCATGTTGAGCATTTTCCAGGTGAATTTGGCAATCGGACCCTCTAGCATAGCGCCATCTGGGTCCAGAGGTAGGAATATACTCCAACGTTATGTCTTTTGTAATCGACCAACTGTTAAACAAACGCCACTTGTGGGCTGTGATTACCCTGATCATTGGCGGTTTTGTGACTTGGGGCATGAATTATTCGTCTATAGAGGCCACGTTTAAATCGATATTAAGCGAAGACGATCCCTATAAGGCCGGAGTGGATAAATCCCGCGCCGACTTCCCGCCGAGCACTAGCGTTCTGTTTGCCTTTGAGACGGATAGCGATGTGTTTAATTTTCCGGCGTTGAACGCCATGGATGAGCTGACGACTCGATACACGGAAATTGACACGGCGGTCTCAGTGGGTTCCCTGATGAACCGGCGCTTTAATTCGGCTCAGGCAGAGCGTTTTGACCGTGATTATCTGATTCCGCTATTGAGCACGTTGCAAGCCGAAGATCTACCTGAGCTCAAAGCACAGGCTTTGGACGACAAAGATCTGACGAAACGTCTGCTCTCGCCCAGCGGTGATATGGCCCTGGCGGTGGTGAAATACAAGGTGGCGCGAGACGAGCAAGACGATCGCCTCGCGGTTGCGCGATCGGTCATCACGCTGCGCGACGATCTCCGGGCCAAATATCCAGACGTGCGTATATATGTGTTAGGCAGCGCGTTGTTTGAGTTGGATGGTTACAACGCGCAGATAAAAGACAGTCAGACTCTGTTTCCGCTCGTCGTGGCCATCGGCATCGGGCTGCTGTGGTTTTGTTTTCGTTCTTTACCCTACGCCTTGTGTTTGTTCGGCGTCGCTTTTGCCACCATCGGGCTGTCAACTGGGACGTGGGGGTGGCTGGGTATACCGTTCAATCAAATATCCAGCCTCGGGCCGATTGTCGTTCTGGTCATTGCCATCGCCGGGGGTATACATATCGTTTCGGTCTACGCGCAGGGTTTACACGACAACCTGTCCAAGGCCGAAGCCATGCGCGCGAGCTTGTTGATCAATCTGCAGCCAGTAACTCTGGCGACCATCACCACCTCTATGGGTTTTTTAAGCCTCAATTATTCTTCATCGCCCGGCATTTATGGGTTCGGCAACATCATTGCGATGGGTACGTGGTGGGCCTATGTTTGCACGCTTTTTTTGCTGCCGGCATTGATCATGCTGCTACCGGTGAACAAAGTCCCTAAACCTCTTGGCGTGCAAGGATTTATTACCTGGGTGACGAAGCTGGTCGAAGCGAGGGGCGCTTGGCTGTTCTGGTCCAGTACTGGACTGATTGTAGTCACCCTGGGGTTGCTTCCGCTCAATAATCTGGACTTTAACCGCTACAGTTTTGTGGACGAAGATTCAGACTTTCACTATGTGATGACCGCACTGCGTGAAAAGATAGGCAATGATCAGAGCCTGGTGTTTACCGTTGACAGTGGTGAGTACTACGGCATCACCGAGCCTGAATTTTTGCAACAGGTTGATCAGCTGTCACAGTGGGTTGAATCCCTGCCAGAGGCAAGCTTCGTGACCAGCTATACCGATTTCCTGCGGGCGCGAAATAAGTCTGAGCATGATGACGATCCGGCCTGGGAAATATTACCCGAAGATAAATTGCAGATTATTGATTACCTGGTGGGTTATCAGCTCATTCAGGAGATTCAACCGAATCTCGAACCTATCTTTAATGCCGATTATTCCTCTATTCGCCTGGTCGTGGGGACGTCTAACCTCACAAATGGAGAGTTAATTGAGCTCAACGACCAGATCGAAATATGGTTGGCAACTCATCTTGATCCCACATTCAGAGTGTTACCCGGTGACAACAGCATACTCTTTGCGCGTCTTGACCAAACCATCACTGAAGAGTTGTTCAAAGGGTTTGCGCTGAGTTTTGTACTCATTACCCTGACGCTGATTATTGGCCTGCGTAGTTTGCGCTACGGTTTGCTGAGCATGATGCCCAACTTATTTCCCGCAACGATCGTATTTGGCTTCTGGGGCTTGTTTGTGGGTGAGTTGAGCCCCTACGTGTTGATGTTGTTTTCGATCAGTATCGGCATTGTGGTCGACGACTCCGTACACATTCTGAGCAAGTACATCAGTGCCAAACGTGAAGGCGCGTCGTCTGAGGCGGCGGTAGGCTACTCGCTGGACAAAGCAGGTTCGGCGATCACCATCACCACGCTGTCGCTAGCCGTGGGCACCTTTATTCTGGTGCTTTCAAATACCTATCATTTTCAAAATGTTGCGCTGCTGCTCACGCCGATTATTGTGGTTGCCCTGTTATTGGATTTGCTGTTTTTACCGCCTTTGCTCACGCGTTTTGATCAGTGGCTGGATCAGCGCCGCGCGCCTGGACTCGTCACGACTGACTGAGCACCACTGGAGAAGGCAAGCAACGGTTTTTGTTCGGCCTGAGCGCCGCGGCACGGCGCGTGGACCCGCTTGTCGCTTTATTCCAGCGCTGCCAGTCGATCATTGGTGAACTTTTGCAGTCGCGCCATATGGGCTGCACGCGCATAGTCACGGCCGTGTGCATCGAGCTTATCGAACCAATCGTCTTCGCCCAACATTTCCCCCAAGCGTGGTGCATTGCGATGCAGCATTTGCGGGTCAATTTTCTTGGGTTCCAATCCCCGCAGTATGCCGCGATTGAAGTGCGCATGAATCGTGACGCGCTCACCCGCTTCGCTGCGGTCACCCTGCCAGTGCCAGACGCCGTGGGTAAAGTACACCACGGATCCTTTCGGCATTTCGATAGGCACCGCTTGGGAGACGTCTTCTCCGGGTCTGGGTGCACGACGCGTAAGATGTGAGCCGGGCACGATCCAGGTGGGTCCGGATGCAGGTGTCCAGTCCTCCAGCGCCCACACACCGACCCCGGTCATGGCAAAGTCAGGATAGGGCTCCGGTATCATCGAGTAGTCATTGTGCAAGGGAATCTGGCCGGGTCCCGGACCGCGGACAATAGCACTCAAGGATGCAATCACCGCTCCGCGTCCCAGAGTGGCGTCGATGAGTGTCATCAGAGGGGCATTTTGCGCCAGGCGCTCCAGCGGTAACCCCTGATAAAGCATCCACTGTAATTGGTTGCCGCCGTGGGCTGAAACCGCGCGCTGACTGGTTTCGCGGACTTCATCTGCGAACTCTTCGGTGATGGCATTTTTGATCACCGCATAACCCTGTTCCTTGATGTGCTGGATCTGATTGTTCAGAGCGAAGGCCTGAGCACGATGGGAGATATCTGGATTTTCCACGGTGATGCGTGCCATGTGATCATGGAAGTCGGCGAATAATCGGGTGACTTCGGGGTCATTGAACGTGCCTGTGCTATGCAAAGCGTCATCGCCAAAGAGGTGATAGAGCTCCGCGAGGGTGCGACCCATAGCGTCAGGGATGGACGCACCCACCGCTTGAGCGACGAACAGGCCAGCTTGATAGTCGCCGTCAACGGATACGTTGGGTTGATTGGGTTGACTGCGGCTAACCCTGAGCTGCTGGCCGTCAAATGTCGCTGACCACAGGGCCAGATTATTCTCAAAACCCAAGTGACGAGGTGTATTGCGGAAACGTTCGACCAGAGAAAAGGGCGGTAGTGTTCTGCTTGCGGTCGCTGCGGTCAGAAAGATACGCGCCTGGTCTAGCCACTGGTCAGAAAGAAACTCGCACTGATGTGGCAAACACAGGTTGGGTTGGCTTGTGCGCTCGGCGCTGACAAGGTCATCCAAACTCATACTCTGATACTCCTGGTCAAAGACCTTCGTAGCTTAACGAACCGCCGGCCCTTCCAGGGAAGCAAGCAGCGAGTCTATCGCGTTCAGACTTTACGATATTGATGTCGGTGCTGGTTGTCGATGACTGGATCGAGGAGTGATAAATCGCCGGACAGCACTTCGTTACCCTCCGGGAAGACGGCTCCCTGCACCATACCAATCGCGTGGCGCACTTGTCCGTTTTGGTAGTAGCAGTCGTAGACATGCGTGAGCAGAGTCTTGAATAAGTCGGGCACGCTTTGGCTAAAATGGTTGACTCGCTGGATCTGCTCAGGGTCGGTGAGTTCGGCAAAATCGTCTCCAAGGTGGCCGAGAATGACGGCAATCGAAGTGAGCAGGTCTGGGGCTTGTGTGTTCAGGTATTGGGGGAAGTCAACCGCCGCGGCGCTAGGCAATCGGCCATCTGTACTGGCGGGCAGCAGCGTGTCGAGCAATGCATCAAGCTGCGCGCGTTGCGCAATGCTCAAAGGGTGGTCGGTACCGAGTAAGTCAGCCATGGTGAGCTCCGGGTCAGTCGAACAGATTCGCTAGATTTTTTTTCATGGTGTCTGCGATGTACAAGGCACAAGCCTGAATGGTGCTGGTTGGGTTAACACCGCCGCCAGTCACAAAAATACTGCCGTCTGCGATAAATAAATTCTTGACGTCGTGACTGCGGCCCCAATGGTTAACCACTGAAGACTTAGGATCGTTGCCCATGCGCGCGGTGCCCAGCAAATGCCAACCGGTTTCGCGCAACGGGCCTGCGCTGGTGACTTCAATGGCGCCGGCCGCACGCATGGCCTCTTCGCCGCGGGCGAGGCCGTGTGCCATCATCGCCAGACTATTGTCGCTATAGCGATAGGTGATTTTTGGAGCGGGAATACCCTGCGCATCGGTCAACTGCGGATCTAAAGTGACCGTGTTGTGGGCTTCGGGCAGGTCCTCGCCGATGATGCCAATAGACGCGACATGGTCAAAACGATTTGCGAAGGCGGCGTGATGACCCGCGCCCCAAGGGATTGTGCCGTTAGCAAAGCCGGCCATTGCGGTGTTCAGTGGGCCACTGCCGCGGGTCACCTGCATGTTGTAGCCCCGTACAAATCCCCGTCTCGGATCACTTTCATAAAATTCTTTACTCAGGATACAACAGCCCTGTGGACCTTTATGACTGTCCAGGCGTTCTTCGAACACACCCTGGACAAAGCCAACCGGATGGAACATCAAGTTTTTACCCACCATACCGCTGTTGTTAGCCAGACCGTTGGGGAACTGGGGCGAGGTTGAATTGAGCAGGATGCGCGGGGTCCCAACACCATTGCAGGCCATGACGACGACCTCGGCGCGTTGGAAACATTCCTCTCCATCCGCGTTGTAGTAAATGACACCGTCAGCAAAACCCTGGTCGTTGACGGTAATTTCTCGTACGCGTGATCTTGTGCGTAGCTCGACACCGCGACGAATGGCCTCAGGCCAGTAGGTAATGTCGGTACTTGATTTGCCGCCCTGAGCACACCCGGATATGCAGGGCCCCAAGTTAAGGCATTTATCGCGACCTTCGTAAGGTTGCGAGATGATGGCGCTGTCTGAAGGCCACCAGTGCCAACCCAGTGCGTTGAATCCTTTGGCAACTGCCTCTCCAACGAGCCCCATAGGCAGAGGGGGTAATGGCGGCTGTTTGGGCGGGTACATGGGGTCACCTGCCAAGCCGGACACACCCATCATGCGGTCGTTTTGATTAAAGTAGGGCTCGAGGGTCGAGTAGTCGATTGGCCAGTCGTCGGCGACGCCATCGATGCTTTTGACCTTGAAATCCGCAGGGTGCAAACGTGGGAAGTGGGCAGCGTACAAAATCGTGCTCCCGCCAACAACATTAAAATTAACTACGTTGACGCTGGAGTCATCATTGTTAATTGGGTAGTCAGTGTCGAGACCGCGTTGGTTTGGGTTGATGTGATAGGGACCGAAGGCCTGACTTTCCCAATTGGCTGCGTTGGTCGGGTAGTCGGAAGGGTTAGTCCAATCTCCTTGTTCAAGGCAGACGATACGCATGCGCGTATCTGCCAAGCTCCAGGCCATAGCGGCGCCGGAAGCGCCCGCGCCGATAATCAGCACATCGACAATATCTTCCGCCACGCTGCCTCCCCGTGTTTGACAGTACTGAGTGCTTACCTCGCCCCGACACCGGGCACGAGGTAAGGCTGCTGGTTAGCCGCCTGCAGAAATATCCAGCGCAGTGTCTCCGCCGGTCTGGGCAGCGTCGCGCATGCGTGTCAGCTCTTCCCAACCCATGTAGTTAGTTAAGCCTTCTTCATTGTAGAACAGTACAGGCCCGTCGCAGATGAACAAATACTCGGTGTCTTCCAGTGCTTCGGTAGCGCCATGTAATACGCCGTTTGGTTCATAGTCGTAGTCGCCTGCGTTGAGCACACCATCACGTACCTGCAGACTGCCTTTGATGATAAACGTATGGGCATCAGATAAATGTTTGTGCGGTGCAGCGATATAGCCTTTGCTCCAGCGAAACAGTGCGGCCCAGCGTCCGGTTTCGGGGCCGGTCCACAGCACCTTCATCCATGCCATACCCGGGTCGGTCTCGATCCAGGGCTCGTCGGAGCGGACGATAATGTCGGCGAGCTGGTCATTGATTGGTGCAAGATTCTGTAAAGCCATGGTCATTCCCCTCGAGTGTGTCTGATCGAGTATACGCCCAATATAAATGGGTGAGAACCGTACGCAGGCCCGCGCTTGGCCGGTATCTGGCGCAGTTCTCTCGTCGGCCTAGCGGGCTTTTGCGAAGGTCACGATGGCGTTAGTCAAGTCAGCATAAACCTCGGGTACGACATCAGGAAAACCTTGATCTCCGGCATGCGGCGTACCGAGTGCCATACGGCCTGCGGTGGATACGCCGGCAGCCAATAGTTTTCGATAGAATGCCAGGCCCTCATCTCGCAGCGGATCCAATTCGTTGACCGAAATCACATGAGGCGGTAATCCCTGCAGTTGCTCCAGACTCGCGTGAAGCGGCCAGGCCAGCGGGTCAGCGGCGTGCTCATGATTCGGGTCATAGACCTTAGACATGCCGGCCATTTGATTGCAGTCAATCAAATATCCATCGTTCTCGGTGAGAGAAGGCAGCGTGGCCGGCGGCGCGCCATATTGTCCGGATATATACGGACACATGGCAAAGACCCCGTCTATGTGTGACTGCCAGCCTTCCATGTTCGCTTTTAGAGTGGTGGCGATGGACAGATTGCCGCCGCCGGATTCACCCGCGATGATGATCTTGTCGATCCCGAGCTCAGCCTTGTTAGCAAATGTCCACTGCAGGCCGCTGGCGCAGTCGTTCAATCCCGCAGGAAAAGGATGTGGCCCTAAAGAGCCACCACCGTTGCGAAACTCTACACCGATCACGACCACGCCCAGACTGGCGAGGTCATTTCTGAAGCGTACGAAACTGGGATCTGCAGCGTGCATCACCACCATACCGCCGCCGTGGGTGTGATAGACACACGGTACCGGTCCGGTGACATCGGTCGGTTGATGGACAAAGAGTGTAATCTCATTGTTGTCTTGGCCCGTGATCACGACTTCGCTGGATTTTACGTTGGGCCACTGTGGCAGCGCGGCTCTGATCGCGCCGTGCCCGGCCGCGTCAGCGGCCTCGAAGCGCTCACAATAAGCCAGCGCTTCCTCGTAAGTCGCACCAGCCGGTAATGGTTCAGCACCAGGGGCGAATCCTCCCAGCATTTCAATAATGTGCGCGATGCGTCGATCAAGCCGAGGATCGGCAGTCAGTGTCATGTCGGGGTCTCCTAAGCGTCCGGGTAGATGGGTGTTGCTCATGAGGTTGAATGCTCCCGCAGGTTATTGGGTGAGTGTTACAGGTGAGATCGTAGCGGTCGGCGCGCCGTTAGCCTTGGTCAGCCACGACCGCGAGCGGTATGACGATAATTTAATGCACCTGCTGGATAAAGTCTGGCGACCAATATGCTGAAATTTAATCCAGAACACAACGCGCATGCTGAGGCTCAAGGGGTTGGGTTGGCCTAGTGCACGGGTCCTCAGCGGCCCTAGCTCATCATCGGGTCTGGCCTGATGATCGCGTTTGCCCCTGCAAGCCACAGTCCCCGGTCTGCTCAACTATCCCGAAAGCTGCAAAAAGCTTTAGATTTAAAGCCAGAATCAGTAGATCCCACGATACACAACGTCCTCAAAACCATTTAGATTCGCTGGGTTCTATCAAGGATGACAGGCATGCAGGGTGATCACCTAGAGCGGAAACCATTGAACAACATCGACGCTGAGCAGGTCCGGTCACTCAAGAGTCAGCTGAATTTGATGATGGAGCAGGGCAAGCACTTCGAGTACTGGAAGGATCCGGTGTATGCGTGTTTGACTGAGGATGCGCAGCACGACTTCACCACCTGGGCAAAACATCAGCACGCTAAATTTTCTCCAGTGACGCTCGCCGAGCGTCGGGCGCTCATGGCAGAGATGTCAAAGACCCAAGAGACAGACAGAGGTTATGCTGTCAGCGCTGAACAACCGGCCGTCACTTCAGAAGTCGGGGCAGGCCAACGTCTGGCCAGTGTTTCCGCCGCTCAACCAGCGAACCATGACACAACAGATCATCGAAGAGCCCCTACAGAGAATCTCTTGAGGCATGTTCAGAGGTACGCCCGGTTTCATGAGGCGAGGTCGCCGGATATTCAACGGGCGCTGGAGAGGTGTGAACACTTCATGCAGTACCTGCTGGAGAAGTCGAATGAGGACAGAAGGCTCCTGGATCTAGAGGAGATAAGAAGAACCGATGTGATTCAGTATCGTGACTTTATGCTGATTGACCAGAAACGTAAAAAAGCGAGCGTGAACGAACACCTCCGTATTCTTAAAACACAGTGGACCGCAATGCAGCAGAACAACGTGTTGTCCGCAAGACACAGTAATCTGTGGGACACCGTCCGCTTGAAGCATTCAAAAAGTGAAGAGCCCGCCGGCCGCCGTCACGGGTTCACGCCACAAGATCTCAAGAAATTCTTCGGGCAGGTCGGGTTAATAGATGCGAAAACGAATATGGGAGCGGACGAGTGGAAGTACTGGATCCCTCGCATAGCGCTTTACACAGGCGCCCAGTTACACGAAATAGTACATCTTCAAATTAAAGACATCAGACAAGCAAACGGGATTGTTTATCTGGATATCAATGATAACAAGACAAAACTCAATGCGCGTAGAATTCCAATCCATCAGGCGCTGAGCGGATTCTTTCTGTCGAAGCGCCTGGACCCTAACACTGGCCCAGATCAGCACGATGACCATGTGTTTCCTGGCCTGCACTGTCACAGGAATGGCAAGCCAATAAAGCATAGCGTCAGAAGAGCGAATAGATTTTTTGATCAGGTGGGCAAGCACATCGATCTTGAGGCGGCGGATGGATCAACAGCGCACCAGGTGCACCGCTTGAGGCACAACTTCACGGCGTGCCTTGCTGAACAGATTAAGGCGGACGTCA
>Ga0181559_10004811_pt1 | contig 13030 bp, 9 predicted proteins | sample 011ome_21_FD_133752 | JGI IMG/M metagenome (GOLD analysis project Ga0181559, IMG submission 133752) | Coastal salt marsh microbial communities from the Groves Creek Marsh, Skidaway Island, Georgia - 011508AT metaG (megahit assembly) | ecosystem: Environmental > Aquatic > Marine > Intertidal zone...
CACGCGAACGCCTTCGCGGACGTCATCGCGACGCGCGCGATGGCTCGGCCATGCGTCCGTCTCGCCTTCAAGAGCGCACCGCGCGGTGGCGTCACGTCGTGGCACGAGCGGACTGACGCGATGAAGAAACGTCGTCGTGGTGTACCCGTAATAACTAACGCGGTTGCGGCATCGTGTGCTTGATTTACCGAAACGGTATCCACATGTACGAAGCTACCGAACCTGTCGCGCTCCGCGCCTCTCTCTCGCACGAGCTCATCACACGATCCTCTCCAGCTCCTTGGCGTACATGAGCGTCTGGTTGATGAGCTCGTGTGCGGGTATGTCCTTGGCGGACGGCGCCTTTTTCTCCTCCCCGAACGCGAACCCTCCGGCGCCGTCCGCGCGCCATCCCCGCCGCGCCGCGACGGCGGCCACCTCCGCCGGCGCGATTCCCATGAGCGTCGCCGCCGCCGCCGGCGCGATGGACGCGTACGCCTTCTCTATGCACGCCGCGATCTCCTCGCGCACGGTGGCCGCGAGCGAGGCCATGAACGGCGCGTACTCCGGGCTGGGCAGAGTGTCTGGCGTAGAGGCTGATACCAAAATCTTGCCGTAGGCGCCCTCCATGAGATCGCTCTCGAGCGCCGCGGCGCGCGCGACGTGCGCGGAATCCGCGACGCGCGCGGGTACCGTCTCGAGCTCGACGTGGAACTCCGCGATGCGGTTCTGCACTAACAGGCGCGTTAAGTTTAAGCCGGTGATGAGCGGTTCGAGCGGCGAATCTTTCAGCAAACCTCGGCAGTCGCGGTAGAACGGCCTGAGCTGCGCGTGGTCGCGCTCGGCGGCGGCTTCGTTCCCGGACGTCACCGCGTGCAACACCGCCGTCTCGAACGTCTCCCTCGCGATGGCGAGCTCGTCCGCCGCCGTCTTCGTCTGCTCGAACACGGGGGGGAGCGCGGTGAACGACGAGACCGCGATCTGGGGAGTGCGTGAGGGACGTGTACGGGTGGTGGTTCGGTTTAAGGGCCATCAGCGTATCGGTCAGTCACGGGTCAGTCACGGGTTCGTCTCTCGCCGCGCGATCGGACGTCGCGTCGCGTCGCTGGAAGCGCCAGATCTGGGCACCGGAACTTCGCGGAGCGTCGCGTGTTCCGCGCGCGCACCTTCAGGGTTCCCAGCAGTGACGCGGTCTTCGCGGCGTCGCCTGACTTGTGCGCCTTCCTCAACGCATCGAGCGTCTTCTTCGCCGTCGCGATGTCCGCCATCTTGCCCGAGCCGACGTCGCGCGGAGTGGAGTGATGACGTTCAAAAGGAACGGACAGTCCTGTTCGGGGCGACTGTGGTCCCGAGGCGCAATTTGTCGAATGAGAAGAGACGCGTCGTTGGAGCGTTGGAGGGTTCGATCCCCCGAACAGCTTCATAAATCTGCCGTATGCGCAATTAGTCAGATGCCTCGCGAACATTCCTGCCACGAGGACATATTCCGAGGCTTGCGTTCGGAGCCGCGGGCGTCGCCTCCCACTGCCAGGCGCGCTTCGCCGAGCCACGCACGATGACACGTCGCGCGACCACGCTCCTCGCGCTGCTCCTGGCGCTCGTCGCCGGGTGTGAGGCGCGCATTCGCGATGAGCCCGTCGAGCGCGACGGCCGCGCGCTGATCCCCATCGCCATGGATTACGGGTTCGAGGAGGACGGGTCCATCGAGATCTCCATCCAGCATCCCGTGCACTTGTTCACGGTGGAGAACGCGCCCGAAATCGACAAGACCAAGCTCGGGTTCTTCATCACCTCGAGCAAGGCGGACACCGCGCTGGAGGCGGACATCGCCAAGGGCGGGTGCCTGCTGGACGATCTCGACCACACGCTCGTGCTGTTCACGTTCGCGGACATGGCCGAGCACCTCAACGAGGAGGGCGACGAGTACAAGTTCTCGTACACCATCGCGCCCGGGAAGCAGGGGGAGTACTCGCTGTACTACACCAACTGCGTGCCGCAAACCGCCGTGAGCTTCAACCTGGAGGTGGAGCTGTACAACCCCCTCGCCGGCGGGGGGAAGGATTACCTCTCCGCGGGCGAGAAACCCTTGCCCACGCTGTACCTCATCGCCTTCTTCGTGTACGCCGCCGTCGGCGCGTTCTGGGCGCTCACGCTGTACAACTCCAAGAACTCGCAACCCGGGTCCGTTCAGCAGATCCACCTGCTGATGGGCGTCTTGGTGTTCTTCAAGTGCCTCACCGTGCTGTGCCAGAGCGGGATGTACCATCTCATCCGGTTAAAGGGCGACCCGGAGGGGTGGAACATCGCGTTTTACGTCTTCTACTCCATCCGCGGTTTGTTGCTCTTCACCGTCGTCGTCTTAATCGGCACAGGGTGGTCCTTCCTCAAGCCGTTTTTGAATGATCGCGAGAAGCAGGTGCTGATGATCGTCATCCCGCTGCAGGTGTTCGCGAACATCGCCGTCGTGATTTTGGACGAAAACGGACCGGCGCTCAACGGATGGCTGGAGTGGCGCGACCTGTTTCACTTGCTGGACATCATCTGCTGCTGCGCGATTTTGTTTCCCATCGTGTGGTCCATCAAGCACCTGAGAGAAGCCGCGATGACGGACGGGAAGAAAATCAGGAACATGAACAAACTGATCCTGTTCCGCCAGTTTTACGTCATGGTGGTGGCGTACATCTACTTCACCAGGATCATCGTGTTTCTCCTGAAATCAACCGCGGCGTACAACCTGACGTGGCTCTCGAACTTCGCCGAGGAGGGCGCGACGATTGCGTTCTACTGCGTCACCGGCTGGATGTTCCGCCCCATCGTGGACAACCCGTACCTGCACCTGAACGAGGACGAGCTGGAACTGGAGGACATCGAGGCCATCGTGGAGGAGGGCGTCGAGGGCAAGGGCGCGTAGACGAGGCTTTTCTTTTCCGCGCCGGCGAGGCGAGCGTTTTCGAGATTCGTAGACCCGCGCGGCGTTGCATTCACAGACGCGCACTCGCAAGCACGAACGTGCGTCTTCGTCTCTGCTCTACGACCCGTTCGTGATGAGCGAACGCGTTCGTTGAATCGTTTCACAACCGTCGAGAGGCGGCCTATTCGCCCCCCTTTTCGGGCTCTACGCGGGTGTCTATTTCCGATCGTCTCGTCCGTCGTCGGGACTCGCGAAGATCTCGGCATCGCCGTCCGCGTCGCCGTCCGCGTCGCCGCGAAGATCGCCGATCACTCGAACGCGCGGACGTTGTTCATCTCGTTCAGCAACGCCTCGATCTGCTCCTCCGAGAAACGCTCGTTCCCGTCCTCCCCCCTCGCCGCGAGCGAAGGCACGAGCGTCCTCGCCTCATCCGCGTTCTGCGGCATGATGTTGGCGAGAGCGGCGGTCTCGAAATCGGCGAGCCCCGCGGACTCGCACAAGTCGCGCATCGCCGCGGCCTGCTGCTGGTTCGAGCAGTTGGCGTACCGCTTGCAGTACGCCAGGGCTTTTTCAAACACCCGGGTGGTCGTCGTCGATGTCTCACCGCCAGCCTCGGCGTCGTCCTCCACCTTGGACTGGCACACCAGCATCACCTCGTTCATGCTCAACGCCGCTGCGGAGCTGAAGTCCTCGCCCAATTTCAACTCCGTCGCATCCTCCTCCTCCTTGGACTGGTTCGTGCACGCCAAGCCGGACATCGTGCCGGTGCGGTGCGCGCGGGTGACCCGACTGGATGCCTTCGCTCACGCGAAACGGGTGAGACCTGCCGCGGCGATCGTCGCGCGCGTCGAGGAGTGCGCGTCGGCGAAGGGTTTCGCGCCACAAGATCAGTTTGCGACGGACGACGGCAGCGCATTTCGGTCATCGGTCCCGAAGGTCGGCGCCGATCGGTCCGCACACTGAAGCTGGAAACCTCTAAAAGTCCGAGGCTCGTGGTGGTTCGACGAGGGTTGACTCGACGGCCCGCGTCTCCCCCGCGCGTTCGCACTCGCCCCCGCGCGCTCGCGCTTCGATCACGCCGCGCGCAAGGATGAGCGCCTCGATGCTGGAGGCGATGGAGATGTACCGGACACCCGCCGCGGGCGAGAAGGTGGAGAAGCTGGACGTCCAGGAGGTCCTCGGGCGCACGGAGAAACCTTTCTTCGAGAAACTCTCCTCGACACGTCGCGCGTACGTCGCCGCGCGCCTCGGGAAAGACCCGCTCGCTGGCCCGGGGGGAGACCTCGAGCGCGCGGACGACGTCGCGCTCTCGTTGTGCGGCCGCGTCGTCGTGGTCACCGGCGCGTCGCGCGGGATCGGCGAGGCCATCGCCGTGCGGTTCGCGGGGCGAGGAGCGAGAGTCGTGATACTCTCGCAAACGACGCGGGAGAACCCGGCGCTGCCGGGTACCGTTCAGAGCGCCGTGAACGCGTGCGTCGACGCGGGCGGGGACGCGATCGCGATCAAGACGGACATCTCCGACGAGGGCCAGGTCCAGGCCGCGATCAAAGAAGCGATGACGCACTACGGCGGGGTGATCGACGTGCTCGTGAACTGCGCGAGCACGCACTTCCCGCAGACGTGCGCGGAGATGGATAACCGGCGATACGACGCGCTCAACAACGTCAACGTCAAAGGCGCGCTCGTCGTCTCCGCGGCGTGCGCGCCGTACCTGCGGAACGCCAAGAGCCCGCACGTGTTGACGATAGCGCCTGCGCCGAGGGCGGACAAGGACTGGCTCGCGCCGCACGCCGCGTACTCGGCGTCGAAGATCGCCATGGCGTTCGTCTCGCGCAAACTGCAACGCGAGCTCTCCTCCTCCGGCGTCGCGTGCAACACGCTCTGGCCCCGGTACGCCGTCGCCACCGCGGCGACCAACTTCATCGGAGGCAAGCGGCTCGTCTCCATGTCCCGGACGCCCGCGGCGGTGGCGGACGCGGCGTTCCGTATCGTCACCGCGCCTTCCCGGCGGGTCCAGAACCGGCACTTCGTGGACCAGGACGTGCTGAGCGCCGCGGGGGTGGAGGACTTCAAGCCGTACAACGTCGACCAAGACGTCGTCGAGCCCGTGGACGATTTCTTCCTCTGGTCCTCCGAGCGCGGCTTGCCCAAGTACTCGGAGCCGCCGCCGCCAGATCCTGTCACGAAGATCGTCACGCTCGGCAAAGCGAAGAACGCAGACGAAGAACGACGAGAAAAGGACCGCCGAGACGTCGTGCTCGCGCTCGTCGACGCGCGCGACGTCCGGCGCGTCGCGACGCTTCTCGACGCCCTCGCCGCCGGCCGACCCAACCGCAAGTTCGCCATCGTCGCGCACAGAGACGCGGCGCCCGTGTCGGGATCGAGCGACGCGAGCGAGTCGATCCAAACATCTTTGGATCGACTCACGACGATCGCCGCAGATCGCCAGCGCGTCTATCTCGGGGACATGCGCGTCGCGGCGAACGTTTCGAAACTCGTCGACGCGGCGAGCCGAGCGTTTTACGGCGTCGACGCCGTCGTCGACGCGCTCACGCACCGCCCGTCTCCGGCTTGGGAACCCGCGGAGACGGTCGCCGCCACCGCGGTGACCTACGAAAGGCACTTCGACGTGTGCGTCCGCGCGTCGTTCCTCGCCCTGCGAGACGTTCTGCCGCACCTCGCCAAGTCCGACGCGCGAGTCCGGCGCGTGGTCTCCGTGACGCCGCCGCCGCGGTGCGACGTCTTCGACGCAGAACACCGCGGCGTCGTGGCGCTGGCGCGCGCGGTGCGCGGCATGCATTTGCGCGGCGTCGCCGCCGAGCTGGCGGACGTGCGCCCGCCCATCTCGCTCGTCGGCGTGTGGTCCGACCTTCTCGCGACAGTGACGGTCAGTGACGGTGACGCAGTGGCGGAGGCTGCCTTCGGCGCCGTCTCGCGCGCGGCGGCGAAACTTCTCGACGCGGACGCCGAGTCCGTCCCCTCGGGGTCGTTCTGGCGCGCCGAGGACGTCGCCGGCGGGGATGACCCAGTCGTCGGCGAGAGCCCCGAGACTGAGTCTACCGAGTCTGAGGCGCTCGCGCCTGTGTCCGAGCCGACGTACGAGGACGCGCGCTACGAGTTCCCCGACGTCGCTGAGGAGCTCGCGGAGGAGCTCGCGCGAATGACGCCTTCGGACGCCGCGGAGGACGACTGGCAACTCGTGTGACGGAAAACCGTGTGACGGAAAAGACGAAGCGAAAAGAAGCGTACGGTACGCGTACGTTTCCCGTGTCCCTCGCGAACGCGCGTTCGCGTACGACGTACCGCGCGACAATAGGAGTGGAACGTGACGTGACGAACGTCGATAGATTCGCTCAGAAGAACGCCCGTTCAAATGTCTACACCTTCATCTGCGCTTCTAGCGCCGCGATTTTGGTCAGCAGCTGTTCCTCCCTCGCCGCGTACTCCGCCTCGAGCGCGGCGCGTTCCAGTTTCAGTTTCTCCCGCACCGCGTGCGCCACGGCTTCGTCCAGCGTCTTCGGCCTCCGCCGCGCCTCGCGCTCCTCCCGCTGGATGCGCTCAGCCTCCTCCTCCTCTTTCCGCACGCGCTCAGCCTCCTCCGCGGCCGCTCGGGCCTCCTCCTCCAAACGCGCCCGCTCCGCCTCCTCCGCCTCCTTATCCCGCGCGAGCTTCGCCTCCCATCGCTCCGCCGTGTACGCTTCGGGCAACTTCCCAAACGCGAACGGCGTCTCCAAGCGCAGCGTCGTCGCGTGTTGCTCCACCGCCTGCTCGTTGCGGAACGCGTGCGCGAACAGCTTGAAGTGCGCGAAGAAGTTGGCGGCGAAGTGCGCGGAGACCACCCGGATGTCGTCCACGGTGAACCGCCCGTCCGCGGCAGCCGCGGCGGCGCGAGTCACGAGCGCGTGCTGGAACCTCGCTTCGGCGTCGTCGAAGGTCATCTTCGCGTCCGCAGCCACCTCCAGCATGGCGGTCGCCACCGCGTGCAGGTACGCCGCCTGCGCCAGCGAGAAGCCGGCGTCGCGCGCGAACACGGCGGTGTTCACGAAGAAATCGAGGCGCGCGCCGTTCCGTAGGTCCGTGGTGGGGTCCTCGATGTCCAGCTCCGCCGCGAGCGCGGCGGACGCCGCGTCCGGGTCGCCGGGCTGCGCGGCGAGGAAATCGGCGAGAATCTCCTCCACCGTGCGCGGCACGGGCTCGGGCGCCTCCTCGCCCTCACCCTCGGCGGGGGGCTCCTCCGGGGGGGGGTCCGCGGGTTTCTTGGGCGGCATGCTCCCGGGACCGCTCGCCCGAGCGAGACCACACCGCCTGAAGCGCGAGCGCGTGTGCCGAAGCGGTCAACCGAGCGTGCCAAAATGGGACCGATTTCGCTCTCAACGACCTCTTTTCTCCACTCGCGCTCTCGCGGACGACGCCGACGCGAAACGATTTTTCTCGTTCGCGCGGTCGTGCCTCTGCCTTCCCGCTGGGCGCCAGACCGCAGAGCGCCGGCGGCGCGGCGCGTGTCTCGTCCAAGATGCCGCCACACCAAACGCTGCGCGCGGTGAGGGATGCGAGCGTGGTGCGTACCGCGCGCGAGCCCCGACGCGCCCTCCCCTTTTCGTTTCACACACGCGCGACGTTCGGCGTGCACCTGATGCGTGCGACGCATCCGAGACGTCGTCCGAGCCCACGACGACCCGAGCACGGAACACGCGCTGACCACGAGTATCCCCGCGCGCGTCTTCGTTTACGCCCCCGCGCGCGATCGTCCGTTCCGCGCGCAGGCTTCCGAGCGCGACAGTCTCCGCGCGGAGGAGCGCGAGCGCGCGCTCCTGGTCCTGGCGCGGCGGTTCTTGGCGGACGCGGGCTTCGCCGAGTCCGCGCGGTGCCTTTCCCGCGAGAGCGACGCGAGCCTCGCCAAGTCGGACGCCGCGCCCGACGCGCACCTGCGCGGCGTGCTCCGCGAGTGGCAGGACGCGCGCGAGCGCGCCACGGGCGTCAGGCCGAGGCTCACCAGCCACGAGAGCGAGACGGGGAAGAAGGGGGCCGCGGCGCGCGCCGCCGCGCCCGGCCGCGCGGGCGCCACCGCCGGCGCCGCGCGCCGCGCCGCCCGCCTCGCCGCCGAGCGCGAAGCGCTTCGCGCGAAGACGGCGAGGCTAGACATCGAGGATGCGGCATCGAGAGCCTCCGAAACGAAGGGTACGGGACAAGACGGTCAAGACGGTCGACGGCCACCTTCTCGTGTCGAAACCGTAATCGGCGATGGCGGCGTTCCGGATGACGTCGACGCGCTCGACGCGTTTTCGCGCGTGCCTCCCGGGCACCCTCTTCTCCGGCAGTACTCGCGGGAGGGCGGCGTCGGCGCCGCGCCGCCCGGCGGGACGGCGCTCAGCAACGCGCTGGCGTACTTCGCTGACCGGAATGACCGGAAACGCCTGGAGCTGGAGGGCGGAGGGGACGTTCCGGCACGTTCCGGGGAGGACGCGGCGGCGGAACGTCCGTCTTCCGCGACGGGCGCGGAAGACGACGATTGGGAATCGAAGCGGCGCGTGCTTCGCCCGCCGCCGTCCTTCGGGGGCGACGTTGAGCTGCGCGGTCTCGCGAAGAGCCTTTCGCGCGACATATACACCGAGAACCCGAACGTGCGTTGGGGGGACGTCGCGGGCTTGGCGGAGGCGAAACGTCTGCTGCGCGAAGCCGTCGTGATGCCCGCGCGGTTCCCGCAATTCTTCCAAGGGCTTTTGTCGCCGTGGCGCGGCGTGCTGCTGTACGGCCCCCCGGGCACGGGCAAGACCATGCTCGCGAAGGCGGTGGCCACGGAGTGCGGCACGACGTTCTTCAACATCAGCGCGAGCTCGATCGTCTCGAAGTGGCGCGGGGACTCGGAGAAGCTGGTGCGCGTGCTCTTCGAGCTCGCCAGGCACCACGCGCCCAGCACGGTGTTCCTGGACGAGATCGACGCCGTCGCGGCGTCGCGCGACGGCGGCGACGGCGGCGGCGCCGGGAACGACCACGAGGCCAGCCGCCGGATGAAGACGGAGCTCCTCATTCAGCTCGACGGCTTGTCGAGATCGGAGGACGACGGCTTGGTGTTTCTGCTCGCGGCGACGAACCTGCCGTGGTCGCTGGACCCCGCGCTGCTGCGGCGCCTGGAGAAGCGCGTGGAGGTTGGCTTGCCGGAGCGCGCGTCGCGCGCCGCGATGGTCGAGCGGCTGCTCGCGACGCGCGACGTGGACGCGCCCAGGGCGGAGGTCATCGAGCCGCTCGCGACGAAAACGGAGGGGTACTCTGGGTCGGACATCGCGACGCTGTGCAAGGAGGTGGCGATGCGGCCGCTGCGCAGGCTAATGGCGAGGCTTGACGACGTCGACGGGCCGCCGGCGTCCGGCGACGCGGCGTCCGGCGACGCCGACGACGCCGCGGCGGCGGCGGCGGTCGGCCCGGTGACCGCGGAGGACGTCGCGGGCGCGCTGGCGCAGAGCCGGTCTACGCACACACGGACGCACGCGCGACGGTACGAGGAGTGGACGCGGTCGTTCGGGATGAACGCGGGGTGACGCACGGCGCGCTGGACGGCGCGTCTCGTCTTCATTTTAATACAGCGTCTTGCCCTCTTCGCGGATGCCCCGTTTCGCGGTGTTCTTCTTGAGCTTCCCCGCCTTGCGGTCGGCAACCGCGATTCCCTTGGCGATGAGCTTCTGCTTGCGCTTGGTGATGCCGCGAAGCACGGTGCCGTGCTTCCGGCGCACGCGCACGCCCCCCGCCGTCAGCGCCCCGCCCGCGGACGGAGGCTTCGCGCCAGCCGCCGCCGCCGAAACGTCCGCGCCGGACTTGTCGTCCTCGTTCATGGAGGCCACCTGGTCGCCGTACAGCCAACCCCCGCCGCCGCCGCCCGTCGCGGGTTTCGCGTCAGCCACGGACATCGCCGCGTCCACGCCGTTCTTCTTGAAAGCCTTGCGTTCCGAGCGCTTGCCCATCTCGCCACCCTGGTGCGCCTGATGGGGTTGGAGCGCTGGGAAAAATGCTCGAGAAGACGCGGTGTGAGACGACTGCGCCGCGCCATTCCGCTGAAATCACGAATTCGGCCAAAGTGTGTTGCCGTTGTGACTTTTTTGGTCGTCGGGGTTTTTGACAATGCGTCCACGACCGTCCGCGGACGGCAGACTGTCACGCACGATGGCGATCGACGAGGCGAAGCGCGCGCGCCTGCAGGCGCGCCTCGACAAGGAGACGTCGAAGTCGTCCCTGGCGGAGAAGGTGCGAAGGCGTGTCCGGTCTTCTCGAACTCGGTCGCGCGACCGACGACTTCCCGGCCCGTCCATCGATTGACCAACCAACGGGCTCCCGATTTGGCGCGTCCCCTCCCTCCCCAGGTCAAGGCGGCGAAGAAGACCCCCGCGAAGATGCGCACGCTCGTCACCGCGACGAACGATCGCAACATGTTCATCAGCGGGCACGTCCCCGCCTCGAAGCGGCCCGTGTCCAGCTCCGCCGCCGCGCGCGCGCGCCGGTCCGGCGGTCCCGAGACGGACGCCGCGAAGAAAACGAACAAGCACGTCGTCACGCGGGTCTCGACCAGTTTGGCGTACGTCGGCGGCGCCGAGGACAAAGACGCGCGCCCGTCTCCCCGCGCCAAGCCTCCTTCCCTAACACAGCTCGAGGCTTCTCGAAGAGACTGGGCGGTGATGTCCGCGTTCGAGCGCGCGGTGTACGCGCGCGAAAAAGCGGAGCGCGAGGCGGAGCGCCGCGCGCGCGTCGCCGAGCAGAGAGCCGCGCTCGACGAGCAGCGCGCGCTCGTCGAGCGGAGACGCGTGGACGCGCGCGAGGAGAAGGCCAAGGTGGCGCGCGCGGTCGCCGCGGATGTCGCCAGACACAAACAAGAGGAGGAGGCCAAGGCGGAAGCGAAGCGTCGCGCGGCGGCGGCGACGCGCGACGCGCGCGAGGCTATGCTCTCCGAGTCGCGCGCGCGCCGCGAAGAGGAGGCGGCGCGGCGCCGCCTGGAGGAGTTCAAGGCGGTGGCCGAGGCTGAGCGCTTGATGGAGCTGGAAAAGGAGGCGAAGTTCGAGAAGCAGCGCGAGGCGAAGGAGGCGTACGCGCAGACCATGGCTCTGAACGAGCGTCTGAATCTGGAGAAGGCGGCGGCGCGCGAGGCGGAGGCGCGCGCCGACGCCGAAGTCGCCGACGCGTACAGGCGGAAGCTCGAGGCGGAGGAGCGCGCGCGCGAAACGGCGCTCCGCGAGTTCCACGAAAAAATCGCCGCGCGCGCGGGCAAAGCCGGCGAGACGGTGGTGGCGAACGCCGAGGCGGCCGCGAAGGCGGAGGTGGCGCGCGCGCGCAGGTTCGAGGAGCAGCGCGAGGCGGCGCTCGCGGAGAAGGAGCGCCGCGAGCGCGAGAGCCGCGCGGCGGCGACGGCGCGGCAACTAAAGACGCTGGACGCGCAGCTCACCGATCGGCGCCTCGAGCGGCGCCGCGCGCGGGAGGAGGACGCGCGGTACGCCGGAGAGGTTCAGGCGCGCGTCGAGGCGGCGAAGGTGGCAGAGCAGGAGAAGACCGCGGAGCGGCGGCGTGCGGCTGTGGCGACGCGGCTGCACCTGGAGGCGCAGATGGAGGAGAAGCGCCGGAAAAAGCGCGAGCAGCACGCGGACGTGATGGGCGAGCAGGAAAAGCTGTTCAACGCCGCCATTCTGGATCAAGCCTCCGCGGTGGTGCTGCGGGGGGAGGCGTTCGATTAATTCGCACGTAGGTCATGAGCGCATCATCATCGGTGTGCTGTCGTACACGACGCGCGTGCATCACGCGTGGCGTGCGTAAACTGAGACGAAAGAAATACTTTACGTAAAACACATCGCCGTCGCCGCCGCTTCTCGCCGCTTCCCGACTCACGGCGACGTGGCGTTCCCCCCCGGGCTCGCCCTGCTCGACCCCGGGGACCCGCGCGCGCTGGGCTCGTACCCGATCAGGCGGTCCTCGTCCTCCAAGCGCAGCTGCGACAGGACGCTCTCTTCGGTGAGCGACCCGTTGGCGGCGAAGTCGCTCACCAGGTTGGAGAATCGCCGGAAGTCCTCGATGTACAGCCAGTGGTCCTCGTGCTCGAACACCACCGTGCGCGCGCCCGGGATGAGCCGCCCCACCTCCTTGACGCCCTCCAACGGGAAGATCTGCGACTTCCCGCCCGCCAACACCAGGCACGGCACGTCGATCCGTCTCAGCGCGGGGCGCCAGTCCAGCTGCGTGTGGTCCGCCATGAGCGTCGCGAGCCCGACCGGATCCGCCTTCATCGTCTCCGCCATCAACAGCCGCGCGTACCCGGGATCGACGGGATTGCTGAGACACCCGTCTACGTTCCCTTTGGTGAACGCCATGAAGTCGTACTTCAGCAGCGCCTGCAGGCGCGTCAGGGAGACCGCGTCGTAGCACCCCTTGCTGCCCAACGCCCAGTCCTCCGCGCGGTTCTGCAACGGCGCCTGGTCCACGAACACCGCGGTTTTCACCTTCCTCGACCCGAAAAGCTCGAAGTAGGACCAGATGATGGCGCACCCCAGCGACGCGCCGACCAGCGTGACGTTGTCCAGACCGAGATGGGCCAAGAGGTCGCGCAGGTCCGCGGCGTAGCGGGACACGTGGTGTCCCCACTTCGGCTGTTCGCTCTCGCCGTGGCCGCGCAGGTCGTACCGCACCAGCAAAGGCGGGTGGTTCGAGGTCTGCTGCAGCGACGCGAACGCGTCGTCGTAGTACCGGCGCGAGCCCGACCACCCGTGCACCAACACCACGGGCGAATCCGAGGACGACGCGCGGTTGCCTTTGCCGAGCTCGTACACTAAACGCACACCGTCGTTCGTGGTGAACTCGCCTCTGCGAGTGGACATGGTCGCTCACGGGAAAGTACCGAAGGGAAGAGCCGCCGTCGAGCCGCGCGCGCGCCGCTCGAAGTGTCTGTGCCGTCTCCGGCGACGCCTGCATTTGGGTTTAAAGTGCCTTTCGCGCGTGTTTCGCGCAGATCTCTCAGAGTGTGGGATGTCAGGTCGCGACTCCTGCCGAGAACACGTGGCAAACGCTTCGATGCCTCGCAGTCGTGGCAGCGCGCGCGGGATGCTGCGAGCCGCCGCTCGCCGGCTTTCCAGCGCGGCGGCGACGATCTCGCCCCGCGGGGCTGCCGATGCG
>Ga0181559_10004814_pt1 | contig 13022 bp, 12 predicted proteins | sample 011ome_21_FD_133752 | JGI IMG/M metagenome (GOLD analysis project Ga0181559, IMG submission 133752) | Coastal salt marsh microbial communities from the Groves Creek Marsh, Skidaway Island, Georgia - 011508AT metaG (megahit assembly) | ecosystem: Environmental > Aquatic > Marine > Intertidal...
GACGATCGATCGCGCGTTTCCGGATGACGCGACGCGCGCGCGTCAGAGCTCGCGATGAACGTTCGGTTCGATTTCGTTTTGAATACGATAGTAACGCGATCGTCGCACTGTAAACGCCATCATCATCACTCGAACGCGGCTCGTCTCAGCACGTCGCTCGCGGCGAGGTCGCTCACGTCCATCGGCTCGCCGCTCTCGCGTCTGAGCATGCGCAGGGCGACGCGGTCCACGCGCAGCGTCAGGTTCGCGAGCGCAGACGCGTTCGCGCGCACCAGGAGCACGAGGACGATGAAGAGCACGAACGCGGCCGTAAAGTGTAACGCTGCGATTTTTTTTTTTGCACAGAAAAAAAAAGGAGCAAGGTCAGTCGAACGTCGTCGCGGTCCACAGAAGAGAAAGAAAACGAAACGAAAGAACGAAAAAGAAAGAGCGACGCGAAGCGACGCGACGCGACGCGACGGACGCGCACCGGCGGTGAGGACGGAGAGCGCGTCCACGGCGAACCCCAACCCTTTCTGCAACGACGGGTCTGGGTCCGCGGCTTCGTCGCGCTCGCGCTTCCATCGACGCAGTCGCTCGTACTCTCGCTCCCGGCGCGACGCTTCCGCTTCCGCTTCCGCTTCGTCGTCGTCGCCTTGACCCTGCTGACCCTTCGGGCCGCGTCGTCGAACGCCAAACTCCTTCGCCCTGGTCGCGCCCATGGAAGGCGACGGCGGCGCGGATTCGAACCGACGACGCGGCGGGCTCGGGTTGGAAGGGAACGACGACGACGCCGCCGGCGGCGGGCCGCCGCGACGGATCCCGCCGCCGCCGCCGCCGCGATCGCGCCCTCCTCCTCCTCCTCCTCCTCCTCGCGCGTAGCGCCCGCGCGCGTGATCGCCGTGCCCGCGCGAGTTCGCCCTCGACGTCGCCGGCGACGCCGCCGCAGAGTACGACCCAAACTTTGACCGACCGTAGCCGTCGCCGCGCTGATACGACGACGGCGGGTACCGCCGCGAATTCGCGGCGCCGACGTCGTCGCGGTCGCGGTCGCGGTCGCGGTCGCGGCGGCGTCGCATCGCCGGGGACGTCGTCGCGGACGAGCCGACGGACGGCCCGCCGTACCGCGCGAACCCGTGCGGGGGTTCGTCTCCGAGGCCTTCGCGTCGTTCGCCGTCGTCGTCCGCCCAGAATTCAGGGCCGTTCTATACAAGCGAATGTCGGGGTGGAGTTGAAAGGCGTCAGTCGGAGTTGAAAGGCGTCGAGGGCGGGGATTGAAAGCGAGGGGTGGGCGGATAGATGCGCCGGGCAAAGTCCTTAAGGATCGGCGTTCACCACGCCGACGCGGTCGTATGGGGACCAGTGTATAGAACGCACCTCATCCACGCGACTCGAATTCGCCCCTCCGCCGCCGCCGCGGTGCGCTCGAGCGTCTTCCCGCTCCCTCTCAGTGCGCTCCGCGTCCGATGCCGCCCCGCGCGTGGACGTCGTCTCGCTGTCGACTCTGCTGCCCTCGTCGCTGCGCTCCGTCAGCGAGACGAGCCGACCGCCCCCGAGTGGTCCGACGCCCGCGTCGTCGTCGTCGTCGTCGTCCGAGACTGCTTCCCACGCGCCCCCTCCGTTCGCGTCGCCTCGGACGCCGTCTCTCAATAAGGACTTCATCTCGCCGTCGCCGTCGTCGTCCGAACTAATGTTACTACTTCTTTTTGCGGCCGCCGCCGCGGCGGCGGCGGCGGCGTCGTCCAAGCGCAGTCGCCGCCGCGCGTCGTCGTGGTCCTCCGGGGAATACCTCGGCGCCGACCGCCGAAACTCCCGCGACCGCGACGACGACGACGCGCCCCCCGCCACGAGCGACGGCGACGGCAGCGGAAGCGATCCAACCTCCGGGGACACCGGGCGATGATGAGTATGGCTCCCGTCTCGCGGCGGCGGTTTTGGTTTAGGCGGCGTGGCCTCGGACTCGTCGTTGAACGGGTTCGGGCTCGACGATGATGCTGAGGGCCGTTCTATACAAGCGAAAGTCGGGGTTGAGTTGAAAGGTGTCAGTTGGAGTTGAAAGGCGCCGAGGGCGGGTATTGAAAGGGAGGGGTGGGTGGAGAGATGCGCCGGGAAAAGTCCTTAAGGATCGGCGTTCACCACGCGAACGCGGTCGTATGGGGACCAGTGTAGAACGCACCTGACGCCGCGAGTCGCGAAGAAGCCCTCGTCGCGCCGCCGGCTGTGTCGCCGCTGTCCGGTATCCACGCGTCGTTCAACACGCGCCTCGCGTCGTCGTCCCCAACTAAGTCCCTCGCGGCGACTGGTGGAACGCCCGCGCCCGCGCCTATGCGCGACATCGGCGACATCGGCGGTACAGGCGACAGCGCCGCGCGGAGCACCGCCGCCGCCGTCGCCGCCGCGGAAGCGCCGCCGGCTCCCACGGGGTCCACCCTTCGAGCGAAAGCCGGGGTGGAGTTGAAAGGCGTCAGTTGGAGTTGAAAGGCGCCGAGGGTGGGGATTGAAAGCGGGGGGTGGGCGGAGAGAGACGACGGGCAAAGTCCTTAAGGATCGGCGTTCACTTCGCCGACGCGGTCGTATGGGGACCAGTGTATAGAACGCACCTTCGAAACGTCTCGTTCGCGATGGTAAACGCCGCGCGTCGCATCGCATCCACGGACGCCGCGGCGTCGTCGTCGTCGTCGTCGTCGTCCGCGCCGCGCTGCGTCTTCGCGGTGCGCTCGAGGATGAACGTGTGCATGAACGTGATCGCGCGTTTTCGCGCGCGGCCTCGAGCCTTCGCGCTCGCGCTGAGGGCCGTCCCATACGAAGCGACGTCGGGGTGGAGTTCAAAGGCGTCAGATGGAGTTGAAAGGCATCGAGGTGTGTTGGGATTGTGAGCGAGGGACCCTGGGCGAAGAGATGCGCCGGGCAAAGTCCTTAAGGATCGGCGTTCACCACGCCGACGGGGTCGTATGGGGATCAGTGTGAGATAGAACGCGCCTGAACTCTCGCAGCGACGTGTTATTCTCAAGCTTTCGCTCGAGCGTTCCCAGGACCACCGCGAGGACGCATCCGCCGGGAACGCACTGCACGTCCGTGGAGACCACGGTCGCGATCTTCCCCGAGAAGAGCTCGCGCTGACGCCGCGCGATCGCGTCCGGGCCGACGGCGCGCGCGTCGAGCTTCGAACCCGAGCGCGTCGGCGTGCGGTCGTCGTCGTCGTCGTCGTCGTCGTCGTCGTCGTCGTCGGACGACGACGCGAATAACAGCGACGACGACGACGACGACGACGACGACGACGACGCGCCGGCCGCGCGCTTCCTCCTCTCTTTCCTCGGCGTCGTCCCGTCCTCGAGCGCGAAGACGGAGTCCTCGGTGTAGTACCGCGCGACGCGATCGGGCGCGTCGTTCAGGTCGCGGTAGTACGCGCCCACGAACGCGCGCGCGACGACGCGAAGCGCGCGATTCGACGACGGGGGCGCCATCGCGTTTCCGACGGCGTCGTCGTTCGTCGTCGTCTCGTCGTCGTCGCGCGCTCGTCGCGTCCGCGGCGTCGTCGTCGTCGAGACCGGGGTGAGCTCCGGGTTCGGCCACGGCGACGACGACGACGCGGGGGGGGTGCCCTCCGCGGGGCCCGGAGGACCGCGCTCCATCCGTCGCTCGACGCGTCGCGTCGGCGCCCCGCGCGCGTTCGAATGGAACTGATGGCTGAAGACGCCCTTGATGACACGATAATAATAATTGGAGTTGACGACGCGCGCGACGTCATCAGAGATGCCCGTCGCGCGCGCCGTGCTCGCGCGGCGACTGAAAGAGAAACGCGCGGCGGCGCCGCCGCCGCCGCCGCCGCCGGAGATGCCGCCCGCGCCGGAGATCGTCCCGGCGGAGGAACCCGCGCCTCCTCCGCCCGCGCCGGACGCGACGACGACGACGACGAAGACAGAGATCTCGATGCCGTCCGCGTCCGCGTCGTCGGACGCCTCGGCGGCGACGACGGCGCCGCTCACGGAGGACGCCCTCAAAGCGCTCGACGACGAGCGCGTCAAGACGCGCGGGATGTACCTCGCGGAGGCGGAGGCGAAGAAGCACGCCGCGGCGTGCGAGCTCGCGGACCTCACCAAGCCCGAGGCGCTCGCGTGGTTCACGTTCAATCGCGCGCAGACGTCGATTCGATACCGCGTCGAGACGGCGGTCGCGAAGGCGGCGCGCGAGGTGGAGGAGGAGGAGACGGCGGCGAGCGCGGAGGGAGAGGGAGGCGCCGCGGCCGCGGCCGCGCCGAAGAAGCGGTTCACGCTCCCGGCGGAGGAGCTCAAGCGCATGGACGACGAGCGAAGGGCGCGGAGGGCGACGTACGAGTGGGAGGCCAAGCAGCGAAGGGCGCAGAATAAGACGTTGCTGTCGCGGTTTAAGCGCGTGCGGGAGATGGTCGCGCTGCCGGGGTACGCGGAGCGGAGCCGGCTCGAGCAGCAGGCGATGGCGGAGATGGCGTTTAACGTCGGCGCGAGGGCGGGGGGTGCGGCGGCGGCGGCAGCGACGACGACGACGACGACGACGACGACGACGACGACGACGACCGAGGACGCGACGCGCGCGGAGGACGAACCCGACGCCGTGGACGGCGGCGAGAATGAGGAAAAAGATGCGGAGGCGGAGGAGGCGGCGACGGATGAGGCGCCCGCGACGGAGACGGAGACGGAGACGGAGACGGCGGCGCCGGCGCCGGAGCCGGTCGAGGCTGAGGAAAAGGAAGCTGAGGTGCGTTCTATACACTGGTCCCCATACGACCGCGTCGGCGTGGTGGACGCCGATCCTTAAGGACTTTTCCAGGCGATTCTCTGCGCCCACTCCTCCCTTTCAATACCCGTCCTCGACGCCTTTCAACTTCAACTGACGCCTTTCAACTCCACCCCGACTTTCGCTCGTATAGAACGGCCCTGAGAAGCGAGAGGAGGAGACGCGCGAAGAAGCGCCGCCGACGCCGGTCGCGGCGCGGGAAAAAGACGCGGGCGGCGCGGAGCAGACGGACGCGTCGGCCGCGGCCGCGAGCGATGCGCGACAGCCGGCGACGGAGGGTACGGAGGCGTCGACGTCGTCGGCGTCGGCGTCAGCGTCGACGTCGGCGTCGACGACGACGAACGAACCGCCCGCGAAGGAGGCACCGTCCCCGCCGCCCCCCCCCACGCCGCCGCCGCCGCCGCCGCCGCAGCGGCAGCAACCCGCGACGGCGCTTCGACGCGGCCCGCCGTCGCACCCGCGGCGGAACCCCCGACCCGAGGAAGCGCCCACGAGATCGCCGCCGCCGCCGCCGCCGCCGCCGCCGCCGGCGAAAAACCCGACGCAGTCGTCGTCGTCGTCCGCGTCGTCGTCGGCGACGACGACGACGCCGAACAAGAAGGCGTCTTCCAACGCTTCGAAGCTCCTGGACGCGCACGACGACGCGTGGCGACGCCTCGAGGCGTCCACGTCCGACTCCACGTTAACCTACGACGACATACCGTGGCCGCCGTGCAAGCGGTCCGGCGGCGGCGGCGGCGGCGGCGAGACTTTGGCGGCGTGGAAAGTCGGCGACCTCGCCTCCGCCGCGGTGACGCTCATCCCGACGGGCGCGTCGAAGAAGGATTCGAAGCGGCACGTGACGCGGTGGCACCCGGACAAGTTCTCGCAGCGGTTCGGCGAGCGACTCGCGGAGGGCGACCGAGCGCGCGTCATGGAGCGCGTCAAGGCGACGTCGCAGGCGATCAACGTGCGATGGGGGCAGCTGAAATCGTAGTTAGTGTTGAGGCGACGTCGCCGCGAGCGGAGACGGACGCTTGAGTTCGATCGATCGTTCGGAGTACGCCCTAGCTAGTATGATGAGATGGTAGCCTATTGATATCGTTGTAATTAATTATGACCTACTGTATGAGGTGGTGAAAGAAGGAGGTTCTTCCGTCGTCGTCGTCGTCACCACGCGAACGGAATCATCGCCCGTCGACGCTTCGGAAACGCCGCGCCAAACTTGTCGCGGTACCACTTCCGGTACGCCACCGCCCGCGGCATCAGGTTCGCGAACGTCCAGAACGCGAACGCCCATCCCGCGACCGTTCGCGTCGCGATCGCGAACCCGGCCCACTCGAGACACTCGCCGAGGTAATGCGGGCACGTCACGAGCTCGAACATCCCGCCGCGAGGGATGAAGTGCTTCCGGGCGTCTTTCCGCGGGCCGCCGCGACGGAGCGCGCGGAGCGTCGAGTCCGAGGCGACGTTCAGCGCGGCGCCGCCGAGGAAGAGCGCGCCGCCGAGGGCGACGACGAAGAGCGACGGATCGTTGAGGTGCGCGCCGCCGTGCGCGAGCTCCGCGCCGACCAACGCGCCGTTCACTGAGGGTCGAGGGTCCACACGAAGCGACGTCGGGGTGGAGTTGAAAGGCGTCAGAAGCGGAGTTGAAAGGCGTCGAGGTGTGTCGGGATTGAAAGAAAGCAGCGAGGGGTGATGGGCGGAGAGTGACGAACGCCGGGAGAGAAAGTTCTTAAGGATCGGCGTGCACCGCGCGAACGCGGTCGTATGGGGACCGGCGTGATAACCAGAACGCGCCTAAGTTGAACGCGATCGCCATCGCCACCACCGGCGCCGTCGTGTCGCTCATCGTGCGCGTCAGCGGGTATCGCACTGCGCGGTTGAGGTAGTGAATCCACCACGCCGCGACGCACGCGCGCGTCAGCGCGCTCGGCGGTAGAGTTGGGGCGTCGGGAAACGTCAAGAGATCGTCCGTCGCGACCTCGTTCGCGCCGCGGAGGAACGCGACGGTGAGGACGATCGGGGATGGGATCTCTTGGATAAACCATCCGAGGCGACCGTCGACGCGGCCGCCCCATCCGTCGCGGACGAGCTTCCCGTACGGCGCGCTGACGAAGAAGAGGAAAGGGAACGTCAGCGCGCCGACGACCGTCCACCAGAAGGCGACGTCCGCGTGCGCGAGAGGCGTCATCGTGCGGACGTCTCTGAAAGATAAAGACTGCAGTCGTGACCGCCGCCCAGAGATGAAAAAAAGGACACGTGTCGTCGCGGGTCGTCGTCGCGCCCGGTCAATAAAGCGCGCGCGTCGAACGTCATCTCGCGGCACACGAGCGCGCGCTCTTGCGCGAACGACTTCGCGCGCGTCGCCAATCCTTTTCGTCGCGCGCGTCGCCGCGCGATCTCTCCGAGCGCGCGAGCGAAGCGCTCGGGAAGCGCGCCGCGCGCGCGTCGTGACGGTTCGCGCGCCGCGCGGATCTCGATTCCCTCGGAGGAGGAAAAACTGAAGAAGCGTTGACGACGCGGTCTCCGGGATCGATCATCCTCTCGCTCCGTCCGTCGTCGTCATGGGTCTGTTCGGCGGCGTGCAGCGGAAGCGCAAATCCGCCGCTGCGGCGAGGGCGAAGGCGGTCGCCGCCGCGATGGCGGCGTCGCCCCTCGCGCGCCCGCCGACGCCGCCATCGCGCGTCGCAAACGCCGCGCCCGCGATCTCGCGCGCGGACGACGACGACGTCGATGACGACGCGACGACGCCGGCGCCGTGCCGCGTCGTCGCGCACCCGGGCGGCGCGCTGGCGTCGTCGCCGTCGCTCGACGGCGTCGTCGCGTACCCCGCGGGCGCGCTCGTCGCGCTGTGCGTCCCGGCGCGGAACGAGCTCCTCGCGGCGCTTCGCGCGCCGACGCCGTCGGAAGCATCAAATCGCGACGTCGTCGTCGTCAACGTCCGCGACGATGAAAACGCAAACGCCGCGATGCGTCGTCGCTCCTCCCTCGGACGTCGCGGGGGGTCCCAACGCGCGCCCCCCGCGTCGTTCCATCGCGCGACGTTCTCGCGCCCGAACGGCGTGTACGTCGCCGCGGGCGAGCGCGACGCGTCGGACCCGGCGGTGTGCGTCTGGGACGCATCGCGCGCGAGACCCCTCGCGGTCCTTCGCGGCGGGCATCGCGCGTCGAGGAAAACGTCGTCGGACGGGACGGAAAAGTTGGACTCGGACGCGACGACGACGATCGCGGACGTCGCGTTTTCACCCGCGGACGCGCGTTGGGTCGTCTCCGTCGGCGGCGGCGCGCTGTGCGTCTGGGACTGGCGCGCCGGCGCGCTGCTCGCGCGCGAGCGCGTCGACGCGAGCGCGACCGCGGTGAGCGTCGGCGGCGACGGGAGGGAGATCATCGTCGCCGGCGCCGGCGCCGGCGGCGTCGGCGTCGCGACGTTTCGCGTGCGAAAGACGACGACGACGACGACGACGACGGCGGCGGCGGAGGCGGAGGCGTCGCGCGCGCGCGTCGTCGCGAAAGGACGATACGACGACGACGACGACGTCCCGGGGATCGTCCCGGGGATCGTCCCGGGGATCGTCCCGGGGATAACGCTGACGAGGTACGACGTTCCTCTCGGCGGGCACGCGTCTCTGACGTGGGCGACGGTGCGCCACGCGTTTCCCGAATGCGCGTCGACGAACGCCGACGCCGCGCCGAGATCGCCGTTCGTCGCCGACGAGCGCTCGTTCGGCGACGCCGCGACGCCGCGGCGGTTTCGCGACGCGGACGGGTTTAAGGCATTCGGGTTTGGGTTCGAGGCTGTCGCGAACGCGCGCGCGGATCCGTGCTTCCCGCCGCCGAAATCGCCGAAGATTGCGCCCGGAGGGAACGGCGAAGACGGCGACGGCGACGGCGGCGGAGGGAACGGCGACGACCGCGGCGCCGGCGGCGGCGACGGCGGCCGCGTTCGTACGAACGCAAACGAAGAGGCCCACCGCGTCAACGGCGACGTCGCGTACGCGTTGACGCACTCCGGGATCCTCGCCGCGTTGCTCGGTCCGTCGCGCGACGGCGCGGCGGCGACGCGCGTGGAGCGATGGGTGGACGCGCGCGCGCCGGGCGGTAACGCACACGCGCTGGGCGTTTCCGACGCGAGGGTCGCAGTCTGCGCGGACGACGGCGTCGTTCGACTCTTCGCCGCGAAGACGCTGAAGTACGAGGGAACGCTCCCGAAGCCGCCGCCGCAGCCGGGGTGCCAACTGGGGTGCCAACTTTTGGCGGCGGAGGGAGCCGCCGGCGCCTCGACGGACGCGCACTCCGCGCGAACGGGGGTGCGAAAGACGCGGGTGACGCACCCCGCCGCGGTCTCGTGCGCGTTCGACGTCGCGGGCGCGACGCTCACGGTGGCGTACGACGACCAGCGCGTCGTCGTCTGGGACGTCGGGGACGTCGAAGCGGGCGAAAAGGCGTCGAAAAGGCGCGTCGAAAAGGCGAGACCGCTCAGAATCGCGCGCGCGCACGAGGGAGGTCCGATCTGGGGCTTGAAGACGCTCCCGCGCGCGCCGTCGTCCGCGGGGTCGACGACGACCCCCGTCCCCCCCTCGCGGTTCCCGCCCGGGTCGTTCGTCACCGCGGGCGGCGACGGCACCGCGCGCGTGTGGCACCTCGGCGGCGACCGCGACGGTAAAGGTAAACGTAACGGCGCGGAGAGAGGCGTCATTTCGCTCGCGTGCGCGCGCGCGGCGCCGGACCCGGCCCGAGCCGCCGCCGCCGCCGCCGCTCACGCCGCCTCTCCCGCTCGGTCGCGCGCGACAGCCTACGCGGACGCGGGCGGGCACGCGCTGCTCTCGATCGCGGTCAACCCGATAAATCCGCGCGAGGTTGCGACCGGCGACGCCGCCGGAAACGTCCGCGTGTTCGACCTCGCGTCGGAGACGGAGACGGCGCGGATCGCCGCGCACGACTCGCCGGTGCTCGCGCTGGCGTTCGGCGCGTGGGGCGGGGGTGCCGTCTCCGGGGATGCCCACCAGGGTGCCCACCAGGGTGCCCACTCCGACGCCGGTCTGCTGCGCGTCGTCACCGCGGGTCGAGACCGGCTCGTGCGCGTGTTCGACGCGGCGCGACCCCGCGTCCCGGTGACGACGCTGTCAGATCACGCGGGGGCGGTGTTGGACGTCGTCGTCGCGACGCGGAATGACGGGGGGTCGGCGCGCGACGCGTGCGTCGTGACGACCGGCGCGGACGAGTCGATCGTGTTTCGTCGCGTGACCGCCGGCGCGGACGGCGACGACGACGCGACGACGATGCAGACGTACAACCGCGTCGTCGGGAAGACGGCGGCGGGTCGCGGCGGCGGCGGAAACGGAAACGTCGGCGTCGTCCGGAGCCTCGCCGTCGCGCCCGCTCCCGCCTCCGCGGGCGGGGACGTCGTCGTCGGCGTCGGCGCCGACCGCGTCCTCCGCGGATGGTCCGTCGCCTCCGGCGCGCTTCGATTCGCGCACGCGCGAACCGCGGAAGACGCGTCCGCGGGCGAGGCGCTGCTGACGATCGCGGACGCCACCGGGACGCTCTGCGCGGTGTCGCACGCGGACGCGGTGGTGCGCGTGTACGAGTTGTCGAGTGGGAAAAAGATCGCGTCGTTGATCGGGCACGCCGCCGTCGTGACGGTGAGACTGCTTCCCATACGACCCCGTTCGCGTGGTGCACGCCGTTCCTTAAGGACTTTTCCCGTCGTCACTCTTCACCCGCGCTTCCATTTCAATAGATTCAACGTTTGACCGGTGAGACGTTCGACTGACCGATCGCTTCACCCACGCAGGCGATGACGTTCACGGAGGACAGCGCGCGCGTCGTCACGGGCGCGATGGACGGCGTGATGTGCGCGTGGGATCTGCCGCGCGCGTGCGCGGCGAGAGCGAGGGAGACGGCGGCGACGACGAGCGCGTTGTCGGCGACGAGCGGCGGCGGCGGCGGCGGCACCCTGGTGGGCACCCCCGTGGGCACCCCCGTGGGCACCCCCGGAGGAAGCGCGTTCGCCGCCGCCAAGGCGAAAGCCGCCGCGGCGCTGAAGCTCCTGACCGCCGGCGAGAAGGAGGAGGACCCGGACCCGGACCCGGACCCGGTCGTCTCCGTCGACGACGTGGACGTGGAGATGCGCGCGTCCGCGGGGGCGTCCTTGACGACGTCGGACGCGGCGCCCGCGTTTGCCGTCGGCGAGCTCCCCGCGTGGGCCGCCGCGAGGAAGGACGAGGAGGACGAATCGGTGCCTGATGACACGTCAGCAGTACAGTCAGCACCGATCGGTGCCGAGAAGAAGGAAGCCGGCGCGTGGGCGACCGCGCTGAAGGACGCGGGGGGCGGGTACGTGGTACACGGCGCGGGGAAAGGCGTGCGGGCGTCCGCGCCGCGAGGCGCGCGCGCGCACCTCGGAGACGTCGACGTCGACGTCGACGTCGACGTCGTCGGTGAGGTGCGTTCTATTACCACACTGGTCCCCATACGACCGCGTTGGCGTGGTGAACGCCGTTTCTTAAGGACTTTTCCCGGCGCATCTCTGCGCTCACCCCCCGCGTTCAATCCCCGTCATCGACGCCTTTCAACGCCAACTGACGCCTTTCAACTCCACCCCGACGTTCGCTCGTATAGAACGGCCCTAACGTCGCCGCCGAAGACGACGACGTCTGTAATGGCAGTGGCGGCGACGTTACCGACGACGACGACGACGACGTGACGGTGGAGACGACGCGGCTGACGCCCGCGCCGCACGAGGACGACGACGCGGCGTTGTACTACGCCGAGTCTGAGTGCGGCGGCGGCGGCGGCGGCGGGGAGGACGAGACGTTGGAATTTTTAGTCACCGTCTCGGCGGAGGGCTTGGGCCCGGTGATCCGAGACGTGGTGCGCGACGGCGACTCGGAAGACGTTACCGAAGACACTACCGTCACGCCGAACAGTGACCCCGAGGAAGTCAACAAAGTCGACCCCGAGGCCGACGCGGCCGACGCGTCCGAGTCGTCGTCGAGCGACCCGACGCCGTCGGAGTCGCCGCGGAGAGAGACGTCGCCGTCGCGAGAGAGCGCCTCGTTTCTCCGCGCGCTCCTCCCTCGCGTCGACGCCGAAGTGTCGGACGAAGTGTCGGACGAAGTGTCGGACGACGGCGACGGCGCGGCGGCGGTCACCCCACGGCTCGTGCGCGTGGACATCGTCGCGGACGACGCGACCGCGTCGGTGGTCGTGTCGACGTCGGCGCCGTCGGCGCCGCCGTCGGCGTCGGTCGCGACAGACGCGGTTGTTCGAGCGTCCGCGTCCGAGTCGCTGCGCCTCGACGCGACGTGGCCGCCGCCGCCGCCGGAGAGTCCGAAATCCCCGAGCGCGGCGAATCCGAATCCGGCGGAGGAAGATGCGTCGCGGTCGCCGTCGCCCGTCGCGGTCGCCGTCGTCGCGGTCGCGGTCGCGCCGCCGCCGGAAGAGAAGGCGCGCGAGCCGACGCCGCTCGACGCGGAGGACGTAAGGTGCGTCCTATACACTGGTCCTCATACGATCGCGTCGGCGTGGTGAACGCCGATCCTTAAGGACTTTGCCGTCGTCTCTCTCCGCCCACCCCTCGCTTTCAATCCCAGTCCTCGACGCCTTTCAACGCCAACTGACGCCTATGAACTCCACCCCGACATTCGCTTGTATAGAACGGCCCTGAACGTGAATGACGACGACGACGACGACGACGACGACGCGGCGGACAAAGAGAACGAAGAGAAGAACAAAGAGAACAAAGACTCGAGCGCGACGCTTCAAACCGCGAACGCGGACGCGAAGACGTCGTCGGCCGCGAAGACGAAGACGAAGTCGAAGAAGACGCCCCGCTCTTGCTTTATTAAAAAGAAGAAGCCGCCTCGCGATCGCGCCGCGGCGGCGGCGGACCTCGACGTTCCGCGGGGCGAGATGGCGAAGGTGTTCGCCGCGATGGGCGACCCGATCGCGGTCGTCGCGACCGCGACGATCGCGAGCGCGAGCGCGTCGTCGTCGTCGTCGTCGTCGTCGTCGTCGTCGTCGTCGTCGTCGTCGTCGTCGTCGTCGTCCGACACTTCCTTGTCGGACGCGCTGTCGGACGCGTCCGATGACGCGTCTCGCGACGCGGTGGCGACCGCGACCGCCGCGATGGACGCGCTCGACGCCGCGGTCGCCGCGTTCTTGACCGCGCGCGCGGCCGTGACGTCCGACGAGGCGATCGAGCGATCGATCGACGCGCGCGCTTCGGCGGCGGCGGCGAAGCTCTCTTCGTCGTCGGCGGCGTCGTCGTCGTCGGCGGCGGCGGC
>Ga0181559_10004820_pt1 | contig 13013 bp, 8 predicted proteins | sample 011ome_21_FD_133752 | JGI IMG/M metagenome (GOLD analysis project Ga0181559, IMG submission 133752) | Coastal salt marsh microbial communities from the Groves Creek Marsh, Skidaway Island, Georgia - 011508AT metaG (megahit assembly) | ecosystem: Environmental > Aquatic > Marine > Intertidal zone...
CGCCGTCGCCGCCGCCGCGCCGAAGGCGGAGCCCGAAGATCAGTAGTAGACTCCTTTAGTTATTAGAGTCACCGCGAAGGCAGCTCGTATTAATACCATCAGCACCTAATGAGAAGCATAGCTCGTCTATTCTAAGAATCCTAAGTAGTAGACTACGTAGTCTAGCTAGCTAGCTATACGCGTCGTCGTTCGGCCCTCTCGGGCGACTACGGCGGCGGCGGCTCAAACAGACTCTCCGCGCCGTAGTTCTTGGTCTCGCGGTAGTTGCTTTCGGCGTACAGGAACTGCAACACCGGCCGCGTCGTCCCCGCCGAGACGTTAGCCATCCCACGGTGCATGGTTCGGTAGTCGTACGCCACGGCGCCGCCCGCCTGGACGATGCCGTCCACCGTGCCGCGCAGCACCTCCGCCGCGCCCCCGAACCCGATGAGCTCCGCGCCGCGGTGCGACCCCGCCCAGAACTGCGTGAACCCGACGTCGGCGTTCAAGTCCACCAGAGGACAAAACACGCAAAGCGCGTACGGCGGCGCGAGCCCGTCGCCGTCGAAATCGGCGCGCGCCGCGCCCGCCAAGTGCCGCCCGTCGCAGTGCCAGTCCTGGTGCGCCGCGCCCGGTCGCGAGTACACCACGGAGACGTCGCACCGCCAAACCTCCGCGCCTCGAGACCGGCCGCTCCTCGGGTCGTTCGACCCGAGGAGCGGCTCGACGAGCGTCCGCGTCCAGGGCGCGGTCATCGCCAGCTCCCGAACGAACGCCGCGTCCTCCTCGTCCTGGCGGTCGAGTGAGTACGGCGTTAGTACGGCGTTGTGTGTGTCGACATCATCTCTTCCCGGAACGGGGAACAACAAGTCGAACCGCTCGCCGCCGCGGCTTCCCATCTCGCGAAACGCGAAGACGTCCGCGCCGACGTTCAATGACGGGCGCGTCTCGCGCAAAGCGCGCTCGGCTTTCGCGATGCGTCTGTTGACCGCGAGCAGCGCCCTCTCGACGGTGCGAGAGTCGAGCGCCTCGGCACACACCGCCAGCCCCGCGGCGCGGACCAGGTCCGCCGCGGTGGCGATTCGCGGTGGCGATTCACCGCGGCGTCCGAAACAACGCCCGGAGGGCGCGAGCGCCTCGCCCGTGCGCGCGTCGAACGCGAGGTCCGCCGCGGTGACTCGTAACAGGGGTATGTGGCATGGCGCGCTGACCAGCACGTCGGCTTCTTCCACGAACTCCGCCGCGAGGCCCTCGATTCGGTACGCCACCTGCGCCTCGTCGCCGTGCGCCAGGCACGACAGCGTGCACTCCATCACCCACCCCGCGTCCGCCTCCGCGTCCGCCGCTCTTCGCGCGTCGTGGAAACGCAAATCTCGGTCGCCCCACTCCACGCGCGCGAACACCTCCTCGCGCAGCCGGTCGTACGACACGCCGGGAAGGGGTGCGACCCGCGCGCACACCGCGACGCGGCTCCGGTCAGACGCCCAGAGCGCGTCGCGCGAGTCCACCGCCTGCTCCTCCATGCGCGATGAGCTTTTGTCGTAGAGCGCCACCGCCGACGCGCGGCAGGCGCACCGAAATTACCACGTTGACTGGTTGACAGAAAAAATCGTTCACGTGCGTCGCTTTTCCGCGGCTCTCGTGGCTCGTCTGCGCCTCGGCCTCGCCACAAACGACCGCGCGAGCCCGATCCCGATCGGTTCCGCCCGCGAGACCCGTGCCCCGCGCCTCGAGCAGCGCGCGCGTGGAACGCGAAACCTCGTCACGTGACCCGCGCCGTCGCGTCGACCGGCGTCGTCTCCGTCAGCGCCGAGTCACAGAAAGCAAACCTCCTTGGAGGAAAACACGCGGACGAGATGAGCGACCAGGCGGTGCTTCTCCTGCGGAAGCAGCTGAAAGAGCTGAGCCGCAACCCCATCGAGGGTTTCTCCGCCGGCCTCGTGGACGATTCCAACGTGTTCGAGTGGCAGATCACCGTGATGGGCCCTCCGGATACCATGTAGTACGTCCTTCCCTCGACGCGCGTCTCGGCAGATCCAGTGGGTTTTCGCTCTCGACGACCGCCGCGCGCGGTTTGAACGCGCGCGCGACAGAACACACGCGCCGCGTTCGTTCTTGGACTGACGTTTTTTCGTTGAAAACAACCCCCACCCCCTTTCTCGCAGCGAGGGCGGTTTCTTCACGGCGAACATGTCCTTCCCCACGGACTACCCGAACAAACCCCCGAGCGTGAAGTTCGTGAGCGACATGTGGCACCCGAACGTGTACGCGGACGGGCGCGTGTGCATCTCCATCCTGCACTCGCCGGGTGACGACCCGATGGGCTACGAGCAGGCGAGCGAGCGATGGAGCCCGGTGCAGACCGTGGAGACCATCATGCTGTCCATCATCTCCATGCTCTCCTCGCCCAACGACGAGAGCCCGGCGAACATCGACGCCGCGAAGCAGTTCCGCGACGACCCCGCGGGCTTCAGGAAGAGGGTCGCGCAGTGCGTGCGCAGGTCGCAGGAGATGTGAGACGAGGAGGCGGCGGCGGCGCCAGACGGCGGCGCGCGCGAAGGTTTGACGACGTCGCTCCTCTCGTCGCGAGCGTCGACCAAACGCGAAAGCCTTCGAAGCGAGTCTTCGAACGAGCGCGCAAAAAGTCGTTTTTCGCGACGCGAACGATGGCACGCGGAAGCGCAGCGGCGGCGGTCGAACGGCGGCACGCGCGTCGGACGCGCGTGGGTCCGCGAGGGGGAGACGCGCGGGCGAGGCGAGACGAGTTGAGATTTTTTCACTAAAAATGGAACGCCCATCGATCGACGCTTCACACGTGCGACGTGCCCAATCCACGTGTGTGTTTTCTGGGAACGCGAAAAGCGCGTCGTGTCTCTTGCGCCGCCAACCACAACACGGCGCGACCCCGGCTGCGCAAGGCCCCGTCGACGCCCAGCAAGCCCCTCCCGTCGCTTCTCCGGCCATGGCAATGGCGACGGCGCTTCGCCGCGCGGCCCCTCCGGTGGCGCGCCCGCGCCTGGCGCGCGGCTCCGGCACCGCCGCCGCGCAAAAGTGCCGAATCGCGGCGTCAAGAGGCGTGTCGGTCGTCCGCGCGTACGGCGACCGGCGACGCAACGACGACGCGCCTCGAGGCGGCGGTGGCTGGACCAACGAGTTTGGCGACGAGTACGATGCCATCGACGACGACGACGGGTATTTCGAGGAGCGTCGCGCGCCCGCGGGCAGGCCCGACCGCGGCAGGGCGCCCGACCGGGGGCGACGATTCGACGATGACCGCCGACGCGGAGGGTTCGGCCGCGCGGAGGTGGGCGACCTCAGGCGACGCGGCGAGGGCGGTCGCGACGGAGGCAGGCGAAACGACAGAAGGCGCGACGACGACGGAGACTGGGTCGAGGTACGTCCGAACGACGTGAGCGCGCGCGAGGAGACGCGCGGCGCGAGACCACACGGCGGTCGTTTCCACCTTTAACCTAAAACCTCGCGGGTGCGCGTTTTTTTTTTTTTTTCCTCCCGTTTTTGAGAAGGGCCGACACTGACGAACGAACCAACGAACACTCTTTGTGCGACGAAAACAGGAGATCCTTCCCTGTAGCGGCAGAGCCCCCGGGAGGGTGATCGGCAAGGGCGGCGCGACCGTGAACCGTCTGCAGGAGGAAACCGGCGCGCGCATCGACATCGACCGCGACAACGAGACGTGCGTCGTATCGGGTTCCGCCGACGCCGTCGCCGCGGCGGTGCCTAAGATTCGGCTGGTGATGGCGGAGGGCGACTCCGCGCCCGGGCCGTGGTCGGACCGGGGCGCGGCGAGGGAAATTCGGCGGGACGGCCTCGGCACCGGCGATTTCGTGGAGCGGATCGTGCCCTGCACCGGGCTCGGGCCCGGACGCGTCATCGGCAAGAGAGGCGCCACGGTGAATCGGCTCCAGGAGGAGACGGGCGCGAGGATCGAGGTCGTCGCCGAGGACGGCCAGTGCTTCATCAGCGGCGCGCCTTTCGAGGTGGAGGCTGCGGTCGCGGCGGTCACGCGGATCATCGAGGAGGGCGACGGGTACGTGCCCGTGGGGTACGACGAGAACGGCGAGTTCGGGGGCTTCGACCCCTCGCGGAACCGAGGCCAGGGCGCGGACGCCGGCGGAACCGGAGACGACTGGGTCGAGGAGGTGATCCCGTGCCGCTCGCCGTCCGCCATCGGGCGCGTGATCGGCAAGGGCGGGTCCGCCGTGCGGGTCATCGAGGAGGAGACGGGGACGAACATCCAGGTGGACAAGCGCATGCTGGAGTGCGTGGTGAGCGGCCCGCCGGAGAATGTGCGGGCGGCGGTGATCAAGTGCAAGCAGATCATGCAGGAGGGCTTCGGCGGCGCCGTGCTGCGCGTCAACTGCACCGGCTTCGAGGGTGCCATCATCGGGCCGGGCGGCAAGCGCGTGCGCTCCATCGCCGGCCAGAGCCGCGCGCGCGTGGACATCGAGAAGATCGGCTACGGCGAGAGCGAGTGCGTCATCAAGGGCGCGCCGGACGCGGTGGCCGCGGCGGAGGCGGCGGTGCTGCAGATCATCGACGAGGAGACCAACCGGCTCGCCGGCGACCGCCGCGCCGGCGGCGGCTGGGAAGACGGCGGCTACGACGACCGCGGCGGCGGCTACCGCGGGGACTACTACGACGACCGCGCGCCCGAAAGACGCGGGTACGGAGACGACAGGCGGTCCAGAGGGGGCGGGTACGACGACGGGTACAGAAGCGGGAGAGGAGGCCGCGGGAGAGGAGGCCGCGGGCGAGGAGGCGGACGGGGCCGCGGCGGAGGACGGGGCGCGCCCCGTTACGACGACGGGTACGCCGCACCCCCCGAGCGCGTGCAGTACTACGACGAGCGCGTCGAGCGGGGCGGCGGGGGCGGAGGCTCGTCGCGGTACTCCGGAGGGTACGGGTATGAGTAGAGAGTGACTCGTAGAGAGTGACTCGCGCTTCTTCGCGTCGCGAGCCGGTAATATTTTTTTATTCAATCGTCGATCGACGATCGATCTCAGACGACGCCCGCAGAGCGCGAAGGTCTTCTCCTCGTCTCCCGTACTTCGTCGTCCGTTCATCTCGTCCCTCTCGAGATCACGCGACGAACGCCTCGGCGGCGGCGACGGCGGCGTCCAAGCCGTCCACCTTGTTCCCCTGCCCCTGCGCGACGCCGTTCTTGCCGCCGCCGCCCTTGCCCTCGATGGGGCCGCAGCACGCGTCCAGCCACCCCTTGACATCGACGTCGCCAGCCGCGGGGGGGACCGAGACGTAGCACATCGCCTTGCCCTTGACGGGGTCCGCCGAGAACAGCGCGCACGCGACGCCCGCCTTGAACGCCACCGCGGCGGCGTCCTTGAGCGCGCCGGCGTCGGCGCCGTCGGCCAGCCGCAGCACGAACTTGGTCGCGCCGGAAGCCTTCACCGCCTCCGCCTTCTCGCCGACGGCGGCAACCGCCGCCGCCTTCGCCTCCGCCGCCGCCGCCTTGGCGGCGGCGATTTGCTTCTTGGTGATGGCGTTGAGCGCGTCGCGCACTTCCGCGCGCTGCACCGCGGGCATCGCGGCGGTGTCCACAACCTCCTTGAGCACGGCCATCTCCGCCGCGAGCGCGGCGCCGGCGAGCGACTCGCACGCGGCGACGCGCGCCGCCACCGCCGCCGCCTCGGCGAGAGCGGCGGCGGCGCCGCCGCGCGTGGCGCCGACGACGCGGCGAATCCCCTTCGCCGTGCCCTCTTCGGACATAACCACGAACCGCTCGGCGTCGCCCGTGTTGGCGAGGTGCGTCCCGCCGCAGAACTCGATGGAGAACTGCTTCCAATTCTCGTTGGAAGGGTCGGAGAGCAGATCAGAGATGGCGGGCCCCACCGACACGACGCGTACCGGATCGGGGTACACCTCGCCGAACACCGCGCGAAGGCCTGATATTTTCTGAGCGTCAGCCAGAGCCACTTCGCGCGCGTCCACGGGGAGCTTCTTCCCAACCGTGTCGTTGACGATCGCCTCCACTCGCTTGATTTGCTCCACGGTCATCGCCTTGGTGTGCGAAAAATCGAATCGCAGCTTCTCGTCGTCCACCAGCGAGCCCTTCTGGTCCACGCCGTCGCCCAGAACCGCGCGCAACGCGTAGTTCAGCACGTGCGTCGCCGTGTGGTTGGGCGCCACCCGCCGCCGCCGCTCGTAGTCCACGAGCGCATCGCACGCGTCCCCCACCGCCACGACGCCCTCCACGGTTTCCGCGACGTGCATCACGTAGCCGGCAGCCACCTTGACGTCCGAGACGGTCGCGGTGCCGCTCGCGCACTTGAGCGAGCCGGTGTCCGCCACCTGCCCGCCGGACTCGGCGTAGAAGGAGGTGCGGTCCAGCACGATCCCAACCGGGCCCGCGATCGACTCGGTGGACTGCTTGAACCCGTCGAGGGTGAGGATCGCCTTGACGCACGCCGTGGGGTTCGCGCCGACGTCGTACTTGTGTGCATCGTCCGTGAGCGGCACGGCGTTGTTCGAGAGCCACGCCGTGGCCTCCGCCTCGAACAGAAGCGACGGCCCGCCGGATTTCTTCCCGCCCGCGCGAGACTTCTCCTGCGCCTCCTTGAACGCCGCCTCGAACCCGGCGGAGTCCACCTTCATGTTGATCTCCTCCGCCATGAGCTCGGTGAGGTCGTTGGGGAACCCGAATGACTCCCACAGCAGGAAGCACTCGGAGCCGTTCACGGTGTCCCGGCCCTCATCCTTCGCCCGCGCTGCGATCTTCTTGAACTGCTCGATGCCCTTCAGCAGCGTGCGCCCGAAGCTCTCCTCCTCCTCGGCGATGATCTCCGTCACCCTAGACTCGTGCTTGACAATCTCGGGGAACACCTCGCCGAAGTGCTTCACCACCACGGGGACCAGCTTCTGGAAGAAGCCCTGCTTGGCGCCGAGCTTCTCCCTACCGTAGCGCACCGCTCTGCGAAGCACGCGCCGCAAAACGTAGTTGCGTCCGTCCGAACCGGGCGCGGCGCCGTCGGCGATGGCAAACGTCAACGTGCGGATGTGGTCCGCCACCACGCGGTACGCCATGTCCTTCTCGCCGACGTCCTCGGGCGCGAGCAGCCCGGTGTAGGGCGCGGCGCCGGTGATTTCCTGGATCGCGTCGAAGATGGGCGTGAAGATGTCGGTGTCGTAGTTGCTCATCTTGCCCTGCAGGATGGACGCGAGGCGCTCGAAGCCCATGCCGGTGTCGACGTGCTTCGCCGGCAGCGGCTTCAAAACGCCCCCCTCCTCGCGGTTGAATTGGATGAACACCACGTTCCAAATCTCGAGGCACATGGGGTCATCCATGTTCACCAGGTGCGACGCGTCCCTGCCGCCGATGCGGTCGTAGTGGATCTCCGTGCACGGGCCGCAGGGGCCCACGTCGCCCATCTCCCAGAAGTTATCCTCGCACCCGAACGGCATCACGCGGTTTTCGGGGAGGAACTTGAGCCAGATGTCGCGCGCCTCGAGGTCCGGGGGCAGCCCCTGCGCGTCGTCCCCGCCGAAGTACGTGGCGTACAGGTTCTCCGCCGGCAACTTGTACACCTCCGTGAGCAGCTCCCACGCGAACCCGATGGCTTCTTTCTTGAAGAAGTCCCCGAACGACCAGTTCCCGAGCATCTCGAAGAACGTGTGGTGGTACGTGTCCTTCCCCACGTCGTCCAGGTCGTTGTGCTTCCCGCCGGCGCGGATGCACTTCTGCGTGTCCACGGCGCGCTTGAGCTTGGCGAGCGGACCTTTGGGGTCGGCTTTGCCTAGGAAGATGGGCTTGAACTGGTTCATCCCAGCGTTCGCGAACAGCAACGTCGGGTCGTCGTGCGGCACCACGGGCGAGGAGGGCACCAACGTGTGGTCGTTGTTCTTGAAGAAATCGAAAAACGTCCCGCGAATCTTACGCGCGGGCCACCCGTTGTCGTCGTACTTGCCGCTCGCCGGCGCGGGCGCGGGCGCGGGGCCGGTCTGGGGGCCGGCCGCGTCGTACGCCATGGGCGTCACGCACTTGGGCACCACGCCCACGGCGTCCACGAACTCGCGCGCGGCGAACACGGACTCGAGCCACGCGAGCGTCGCCGGAAACGCGTCCCAGTCCGCCGGCGCGTAGAGCGCCATGTACGTCGTCTCCAGCGAGCACGCGGCGACCACATCCGCCAGCGTGAACGATGATCCGATCAACACGTCCCCTTTCTCGTTCGCGGTCAACGCGCGCTCGAGCGTCTCGAGGAACGTCTTCAAAGTGGCTTTGGCTTCGCGCTCGTTCGCCGCGTCGTACGCCACGCCGCGCGCGGCGCCGATGCCGACGATGGGGTAGTACCACTTGGGCCCGACGACGTCCAGGGCGGCGCAGGCGTCGCACCAGGCGTCGATGCGCGCGCGCGTCACGGCGTCCTCGGGGTACAGCGAGCACGGCTTGGACGAGACGAGGAAGCGCGCGATGGCGTTGGACTCGAAGATGCACGTGCCGTCGGGGGTCTCGAGCACGGGCACCTTGCCGAAGGGATTCTTCGCCAGAAACTCGGGCGTCTTGTTATCGACGCCCATCGTGAACGGCGCGATTTCCAGAGGCACGCCCGCCCAGCCGGCCGCCGCCTTGACGCGGTCGGAGCGGCCGGTGCAGCCGTACAGCTTCATGCTCTGCGGTCGATCGGGGGGATGGGTCAGGAGACGGAGGCGACGGCGCGGAGGGCGGGACCCGCGAGGCGCGAGCGAGGGAGGCGATGGCGCGCCGCGCCCAGGTCCGGGCTGTCGAGCCGCGCGAGCAGGCGGTGCGCGCGCGCGCTGGCGAGAGAACGCGGACGAGAGAGATCGCACGCGTCGCTCGATGCGTGCGCTTCAGCGCGCGAGGCGGGACGCCCGGGGCGTCGCGCCGAGGTAAGGACCGTCGGGTGGTCGCGGGTGCGCACCATGGTTTCGTGCGGGCACCGGGGGGAGAGAAACTACGCTCTCTCGCGCGGGTGCGTGCGGTCGCTCTCGCGGCGCGCGTCGCTCTGAGGCGAGGCGCGCGAGAGAAGGCCGCAGAGCCTCTAACGCCGAAGCGGCGCTATCCTCGCGAAGGATTTCGCCGCAGACTAAAAACGCACTCGAGCAGTGCGAGATCTCGTTCGTCGTGCGATTTTGGCGAACTTGTGGGTGTGACATGAAAAACGTAATGGAGTGCGTGACTGTGATTGACGCGATGGCTCCTATACGCGCGCGCCTACGCGTCGCCTATCATCACACAGACTCCAAAGCTTCTGTGTGTCACCGCACGTGTCCCCTCCTTTCGTGTCGGTCGCGCGCGCGCACGTGCGCGCCGCTCTCACAGGTGGAACCCCTCCGGGACCTTTTCCAACCACCCGAGCGTGTCCTCCACCTTCCCGGACTGCAGCCCGGTGAGTTCGTCGTACAGAGACTGGCCCACCGGCCCGATGCCCCCCTCCTGGAACACCGTCTTGTTGCCGCGGTGCGTGACGGATCCCACCGGGACGACCACCACCGCCGTGCCCGTGCAGAAGCACTCGTCTGCGGCGATCACCTCGTCCACGGAGACGTCGCGCTCCTCGACGGTGAACCCCTTCGCGCGCGCCAAGTCGATGATGGACTTGCGCGTGATGCCGGGCAAGATGCTCCCCCCCAGCTTGGGCGTCGCGATGACGTCGCCGTTCACCACGAAAAAGTTGCACGAGCTCACCTCCTCGATGTACGTGTTGTTCACCGCGTCGAGGTAAATGACGTCGGAGTACCCCGCCTTCTTCGCCTGCAGCTGCACCTTAAGCACCGGGCTGTAGTTCCCGATGCACTTCGTGCTGCCAGTCCCGCCCGGCGCCGCGCGGTGGTACGACTCCTCCACCACCAGGTCGATGGGCGTGAGCTGCCCGCCTTTGAAGTACGACGCGACGGGCGAGCAGTACACCAGGAACGTGTACGAGGGCGCGGGGCCGAGGCCGAGGATCGGGCCGGTGCCGATGAGAAGCGGGCGCAGGTACAGAGAGCCCTTGCCTTCCGGGGGGATGAAGTCCCGGTTGGCGGAGATGCACTTCTTCACCGCGTCCACGAAGATGGACTCCGGCACGGGGGGCATGGACATGCGACCGGCGCCCTCCGCGAACCGCGCCGCGTTTTGGTCGGGGCGGAACGTCACCACTTCGCCGTCCACCGTGCGGAACGCCTTCATGCCCTCGAAGATGCCCTGGCCGTAGTTCAGAACCGCAGCCGCGGGAGACAGGCTCAGGTCGCCGTACGGCTCCACCGCGCTCGCCGCCCACTCGCCGTCGATGTCGCACTGCACTTTAACCATGAACGCCGTCTCGGTCAAACCGAACCCGAGGTCGTCCCAGTCGATGTCCGCGGCGGACGCGGGCGCGGCGGCGGCGGCGCGCGCCTTCGAGGCCGCGCCGCGGGGAGCTGCGCGGAGGGAGGCGCGGAGGGCGGGACGAGGGGACAACGGGTCAGCGGGCGGTTCGCGGTGAAAAGATGTGCGCGTCTCGCGACGAGGAACGCCGGCCAATCGCGAAACGGGTGACGACGCGATCGGCGCGGATCCGCGCGGCGCGTGCGCCTCCAGGCGCGGGGGCGGGCGTCGTCTGCCGCGCGAGTCTTCGCCCGCGTCGCGCGCTTGGTGGCGCGGCGTCGTCGCGGGGGAGATCGCACCTTGCTTGGCGGCGGCGCGCGCGCGCAGGGGCGAACCCTGGCGACGGGAGGCGGCAGCGGCGCCGAGGGCAGCCGCCGGAGCGACGCACGCGGCGGGCATCTCGACGATCGTACGAGGGGCGAGTGTGCTTGCGGTTTCGAGACGAAGGGAGGTCCGACGACGACCCTTTCCGTGTGTCGTAGGTACGCGCGAGCGACGAAAAGCGCTCGGCCGTGCCGTTCGAAGTGCCCGCGGAGAGAGAGGCGCGCGCTCCTCCGCGTCGATTAGGAAGGAGCCTCCGTCTCAAGAGATAAAAAGCATCCGAGCGATGGAAAAAGACCAAGCATGCTTGGAGTCGCAAATCCTGAATCTCGTCAGTCAATTTCTGCGGGAGACAGCCGAAGCCGGCGCTTCGCAAACGCGATACTTCGAGTCTCTTCGACGCGCCTTTTTCTTCGCGCGGGATCGTCGTATGCAGCACTTCGAGCGACACCCCCCGGTTGCCTGCCACGATGAAGATCGAGGAAGTGCAATCGACGACGAAGAAGCAGCGCGTGGCAACGCATACGCACATCAAGGTACGTCGGGGACGCGTTCGCGCGCGTCGGAGACCGATCGCGCGCGACGATCGCCCCGGTCAATCGCGCGCCGACGTTTGACTTTCCAAGATGCTTTTCCGAGAATGCGGGATCGGCGCGCCCGATCGCGCGCCGCGCGATCGCCCCGAGCGCCTTCCGAGGACCATACACTGACCAACCGACGCGCCACATTCCTTTCTGTGTGAACGACCGACAGGGACTCGGGCTGAAGGATGACGGCGACGCGATCGACGAGAGCGCGGGCTGGGTCGGACAGGAGCAGGCGCGCGAGGCGTGCGGGGTGGTGGTGGACATGATCAAGCAGAAGAAGATGGCCGGGCGCGCGCTGCTCATGGCTGGCGCGCCCGGCACCGGCAAGACCGCGCTGGCGCTCGGTATCGCGCAGGAGCTGGGCACGAAGGTCCCTTTCTGCCCGATGGTGGGCTCGGAGGTGTACTCCAGCGAGGTGAAGAAGACGGAGATTTTGATGGAGAACTTCCGCCGCGCCATCGGTCTGCGCATCAAGGAGAACAAGGAGGTGTACGAGGGCGAGGTCACCGAGCTCACGCCCGAGGAGACGGAGAGCGCGGGGGGGGGATACGGCAAAGTGGTGTCCCACGTCGTGATCGGGCTGAAGACCGTCAAGGGAACCAAGCAGCTCAAGCTCGACCCCACCATCTACGACGCCATGCAGAAAGAAAACGTGCGCGTCGGCGACGTCATCTACATCGAGGCCAACTCCGGGTCAGTGAAGCGCGTCGGCCGGTGCGACGCGTACGCCACGGAGTTCGACCTCGAGGCGGAGGAGTACGTGCCGCTTCCCAAGGGGGACGTGCACAAGAAGAAGGAGATCGTGCAGGACGTCACGCTGCACGACCTGGACTCCGCCAACGCCAAGCCGCAGGGCGGCCAGGACATCATGAGCGTCATGGGCGCCATGATGAAATCGAAAAAGACGGAGATCACCGAGAAGCTGCGCGCGGAGATCAACAAGGTGGTGAACCGGTACATCGACACCGGCGTCGCGGAACTCGTCCCGGGCGTCCTGTTCATCGACGAGGTGCACATGCTGGACATCGAGTGCTTCACGTACCTCAACCGCGCTCTCGAATCCAGCCTTGCGCCCATCGTCATCTTCGCCACCAACCGCGGCATCTGCGAGATCAAAGGCACGGACATGTCGGCGCCGCACGGCGTGCCGGTGGACCTGCTGGACCGCCTGGTGATCATCCGTACGCTGCCGTACACGCCCGAGGAGATGGTCAAGATCCTCGCGGTCAGATCCGCCGTGGAAGGGCTCAAGGTGGACGAGGAGTCGCTCGCGTACCTCGGCGACATCGGCGAGGGCACTTCGCTGAGGCACGCCGTGCAGCTGCTCACGCCGGCGTCGGTGCTCGCCAAGACCAATGGGCGGGACGAGATCGCCGTGGGCGACCTGGAGGAGGTGGGGGAGCTGTTCCTGGATGCCAAGGCGTCCGCCAAGATCCTCACCGAGCAGGCTGCGAAGTACCTTTCGTAAAGCGCGCGGAGGCGGTCTCGAGCGCGAAACGAAAAGAGCTCCGCGGCGGAGCTCCGCCGCGCGCGTCGTTTTTTAACGCGCGACGAGTACGATATTTTTCATCCGGCGTCCGTCTGTCGGTTCATCAGAACGAAAAGTTCTCGCGTGCGTATTTTCATTTTTTGCGGCTAGGTAGGTAAAGGGGTACGCGTTCTTCGAGGCGCACCCGCGCGCGTGGACTCGAGATCAGGCCAGGAAGGCGCTCAGAGGCGCCGCGTCTCCGGGCGGCGCCGCGGGCTCGGCGCTCGGCTCGGCGCCGCCGCCGCCGCCGCCGCCG
>Ga0181559_10004821_pt1 | contig 13011 bp, 6 predicted proteins | sample 011ome_21_FD_133752 | JGI IMG/M metagenome (GOLD analysis project Ga0181559, IMG submission 133752) | Coastal salt marsh microbial communities from the Groves Creek Marsh, Skidaway Island, Georgia - 011508AT metaG (megahit assembly) | ecosystem: Environmental > Aquatic > Marine > Intertidal zone...
GGGTACACCGCCGGCGACATGTACTACGTCCCGGTCAAAGCCACGGCGCACCACCGTCTGTCCGACGGCGTCGCGTTGGCCTTCGGCGCGGATTCCGGGTACTCCCCGGGCGACGCGTGGTCGCTGCGCGCGACGGCGGCGATCGGCGCGCGCGGACCGCTGGGGGGCGGGACCGAGCTCGTCGTGCGAGGTTCGGGGTTTTTACCCACGGACGCGCTGAAGTGCCGCCTCAACGACGCACGAACGCTCGTGTCGAAGATCGTGGACGCGCGTTATGTCAGCGCGACGCGCGTTTTGTGCGCCACCCCCGAGCACCCCCCCGACACCGTCGCCGATCCCGTCTTCGTCGGCGCCGGGTCGTCGGCGCTCACCGCGCACGGCGCGTTCGCCGGGTCCACGTCCGTGACGTTCGCCGTGCGCATGGCCAGCGCGAGCACGTTCCAGTGGCGCGCGGACCCGCTCGGGGAGAGCACGGGCGTGTGGTCCGCCGCGGCGTCGATCGAACCGTTGGGGTCGCTCAAGCCGCTCGGCGCGGATTCCGGCGTCTTCGCCAAGTGGCGCGCCGGCGAGACGTTCGGCGTCGGCGACCAATGGTTTTTCGACGCGTACTCGGCGGATGATTTCGTGAGCGGCGCGCACAATCGCGCGACGGAGATTCAGCTCGGGTCGATCCGGCCGGGGGTCATGAAGCACGTCTCCGTGAGCAACGACGGGGGCGTGAGCTGGTCCGCGGACGCGCACGGCGCGACGCGGTTCCTGTACTCGGACATCTACGTCTCGCCCTCGGGCGACGACGCGACGGGCGACGGCACCTCCGCGACGCCCTACCGCACCATCCAGCGCGGCATCCACGCCGCGCTGAGCCCCTCGGGGCGCGGCGTCGCGAACGCCACGAACCGGGACGACATCGTGGTCTCCCCGGGACGGTACACCGGCGCGGGGAACACCGGGCTGTTTACGATGGGCAAGAGCGTCATGGTGCGCGCGGCGCGGAGCGGCGAGGTGGTGATCGACTGCGCGGTGCGCGTCGCCGGCGCAGCGCACTTCGGCGAGACGATGGCCTCCGCGGAGGGCGCGGGGAAGGTGAGCCTCGTGGGCGTCAACGTGGAGAACTGCGGGATGTGAGGCAGGGGAGCTCGGTGGTACCACGGCCGTGGCTGCCGTGGCTACGGGGGAAAGAGCGCGTAGGCAGGGCGCGGCGAAGCCGTCGCGCGCGTGTACACAGTATCGTATCGTGTTTGAGAAAGGCGGTGGCGTCGTCACGCTTCGAGAGCGAAACACGAACATCTCCTGATCGCGCCGCACGCGCACGATTCTATTATTTGTGTCGAACACGAGAAAAGCCGGCTGGTCAGTGTTCGGCGCGCGCGCTTTCGGGAGCGAGGGTTCGGCGCTGGCGGACACGCGCGCCTCGCGGGTGTCCGGGTGATCCGCGATGGCGTCGTGCGCGCTGGGATGGGCGACGCAGGCGGTGGTGTCCCGCGTCCGCCGGCCTGGACGAGGACGGACGAGACGAATCGGAACAGATAAGTGCTCGGGAAGGCGTGTCGGAAGGGCGTCGACGTGTCGCGCGTCCATCGCCGCGGACGCGAACGCGCACGCGCGGGATGCGTCATCCGTGCGCACGTTCCTGAGCGAGCGCACGGTGGTGCTCACCGGCTCGACCGGGTTCCTGGCGAAGGTGTTCCTGGAGAAGCTGCTGTGGGAGCAGCCCGACGTGCGGAAGGTGTTCCTCGTCATCGCGCCGCGAGGCGCGCAGACCGCGGAGGACAGGCTGGCCAAGGAGATCATCGCCGCGCCTCTGTTCGATCGGCTCCGCGCGCGTCACGGCGACGACTTCGAAGCCTTCGCGCGCGCCAAGCTGGTGCCGGTGGCGGGCGATTTGGGCGTCGATGGGCTGGGCTTATCCCCCGAGGCGGAATCCGCCATCGTGGCGGAGACGGATGTCGTCGTGCACTCGGCGGCGACGACGACGTTCGACGAGCGATTCGACGTCGCCGTGAACATCAACACGCTCGGCCCGAGACGCGTGCTGGCCTTGGCGAAGCGGTGCGAAAACCTTAAGGTGATGTGTCACGTCTCCACGGCGTTCGTCAACGGGCTGCGCGTCGGGCGCGCCGCGGAGCGCGCGTTCCGCGTCGGCGACAGCATCGCCGTCGAGCTCGCCGAGGGAAAGAAAAACAAAACCAACAAAACCGCGGTTCGCGAGAAGGCGACGGAAACGGCGAAGGGCGTGGACCCGTACGAGGAGGTGGCCCTGGCGTTCGCCGAGGCGGATTCGGCCGGGCTCCGCGCCGAGTCAGGCAAGAACGCGTCCTCGCGCATGTCCAGGCTGGGCTCGGCGCGCGCGAGAGCGAACGGGTGGCAGGACACGTACGTGTTCACGAAAGCCATGGGCGAGCAGATTCTATCGGCGGAGCGCGGCGACGTGCCTTTGGTGATCGTGCGGCCGAGCATAGTGGAGGGCGCGCTGAGTGAGCCGTTCCCGGGGTGGATCGAGGGCGTGCGCATGGCGGACCCTCTGATTCTGGCGTACGGCAAAGGGCTGATTCGGGGGTTCGTGGGGGACAAGGAGGGCGTCCTGGACATCGTCCCGGTGGACGCCGTGGTCAACGTCATGCTCGCGGCGCTGGCGAGAAGCGCGATGAGCTCGGAGGATCGCGCCTCGAACGAGGCGAGGCACGAACGCGCGTCGAACGCGGATCCGGCAGACGACGACGACGAGAAGGACGAAATCGACGACGTGACCGTGTACCACGTCGCGACGAGCACGTTGAACCCCCTGAACTTCTCCGAGTTCCTGCGCATCGTCTCCGGGCACTTCGCGGAGCGCCCGCTGGCGGACAAGCGGAGCGGCGCGTCCATCGTCCCGAGCGCCGACATCTCCGTCTTCTCCACGCGGCTCGCTTTCGAGGTGGACACGTGGCTGCGGCAGGGTGGCGTGCGGCTCGCGGGCGTGTCGCTGCTGGAGAAGCTGAAGCCCGGGACGATGTCCAGGGCGGACCGGCGCCGGATGGCGGTGGCGGAAAAAACCTTGGAGCAGCTCAGAGGCATGGGCGAGCTGTACGCTCCGTACACAAAGTACGCCGCGCGGTTTTCGTCGACAAACGTCGTGACGCTGCGGGAGAGCTTGTCCCCCGAGGACGCGCGCGCGTTCCCGTTCGAGCTCGAGGCGCTGGACTGGCGCGAGTACCTGTCGTCGGTGCATATCCCCGGCCTGCTGAAGCACGCGCTCAGGATAGAGCCGCGCGGCGCGGAAACGAAGGCGGCGAAAGTGAACGAGGCGGCGACGGTGAACGAGCGCGCGCCGTGACTTTATTTATTTATCGCGCGACGACGAAGAGAAGAAGAACGTATTACTTTCTACCACCGACCACGCGTACTCGTCACTTCTTCTTGGCGTAGAGCCGCTGCAGCACTTGCAACGCCTCGCACGCCGGGAAGTTGCTGAGGTCAAAATAATGCGGCGCGATCTCGATCAGCCACGCCCCCTCCACCGTCGTGCACGTCCGAATGTAGTTCTTCGTCGTCAGCACAAACTCGTTGTACACCACCCACTGCGGCTTGTTGTCCAGGCACGTCGACGGATGCAGGGACACCTCCTGGTTATCCTTCACGGTGAGGTAGCTCCCCTTGCGCTCCAGGTGCGCCACCTGCATGAAGTACCCCGAGAGAATCGCCTTGCGGATGTTCAGGTAGTAATCCCGGCTGGTGAACTCCGTGCTCTGCAGGTTCATGTTGTACCGGTTCGCGATGCGCATGAGCTGCGAGCGGACGTTGTCCGCGGATTTCATCGCCCGGAAGTTCAGGTAGTTGTTCCAGGCCCACTGGCTGTCCTCACCGTTCTGCTTGAACGCGTGGTACGCGTTCAGCAAGGTCAGGTGGTCCCCCTCCACGTGCGAGAACTGCGCCTTCGCGTCGTCCGCCTCCTTCTGCTGGTCGCGCGGCCGGATGAACGGATTCGGCACCGACAGCATGGCGGTGATGGTGAGAATCTCGTTGGCGCACTTGAACTGCGGCGAGACGCACACCATCTTCGCCAGTTGCGGATCTAACGGAAACTCGGACATCACCGTGCCCACCTGCGTGAGGTTCCCGTCGTCGTCCAGCGCGCCGAGGTAGTTCAGGAGCTCCAGCGCGCGCATCAGCGTCTCGGGCGCGGGCGGGTCCATGAAGTCGAAGTGCACCAAGTCGTCGATGCCGAGCTTCTTCAGCTGGAGCACCACCGATCCTAAATTCGAGCGCAGAATCTCCGGGTACGTCTGCTCCTGCAGGTCCTTCTTGAACGACGCCTCCGTGTACAGGCGGAAACACTTCCCCGGCCGCGTGCGCCCCGCGCGCCCGGCCCTTTGGTGCGCGGAGGCGCGCGAGATGGGCGACACCAGCAGCGACTCGACGCGGATGCGCGGGTTGTACACCTTCTGCTTGGAAAACCCGGGGTCCATCACGTACACGATGCCGTCGATGGTGAGGGACGTCTCGGCGATGTTCGTGGAGACGACGATCTTTCTCCCGGCGATGCCGTTGCGCGGCGGCGGCGCCTCGTCGAAGATCCTCTGCTGCTGCTGCGGAGGCAGAGACGCGTACAGAGGAACGACTTTGACGTCCCCGACCTTGTCCCCCGCGTTGCCAATCTCGCGCCGGATCTTCATGCACGCGTCCTCGATCTCCTCCTCGCCGGTGAGGAAGATGAGGATGTCGCCCGGCGGCTCGCACGCGTGGATCTGCACGGCGGTGCGGATGGCCGCCTCCAGATAATCGCGCTCGGGGTCCTGCGTGTAGAAGATCTCCACGGGGTGCAGGCGCCCGGGCACGCGCATGAGCGGCGCCTCCAGGAAGTACCCCTGGAACTTCTCCGCCTCGAGCGTCGCCGACATCACGACAACCTTGAGGTCCTCTCGTTTCAGCAGCACCTCCTTGAGGAGGCCGAAGAGCACGTCCGTGGCGAGCGTGCGCTCGTGCGCCTCGTCGATGACGATGACGCTGTATCGCGACAGAAGCGGGTCGGTCATGGCCTCGCGCAGGAGCATACCGTCGGTGGAGTACTTCATGAACGTCTTCGGGCCGGTGGCCTCCTCGAAGCGGATGGAGTAGCCAACCTCTTCGCCGATGTTCACGTCCATCTCGTCCGCGACGCGCCTCGCCACGGACATCGCGGCAACGCGGCGGGGCTGCGTGCAGACGCACATCTTGCCGTCATTGGTGTACCCCGCCTCCACCACGAACTGTGGGATCTGCGTGGTCTTGCCGGAACCCGTCTCGCCGACCAGGATCAACGTCTGGTTCTTCGCCAGCGTCTCCGTGAATTCCTTCTGCTGCTGCCACACAGGCAGGCCCTTTCGTTTTGACAGAATCTCGTAGTACTTGGGCGTGTACGGACGCCCGGTCCACGGATTGACCCCCCCCGCGCCGTCATCCACGCCCTCGGCAGTCTTCTGTTTCTTCTTCTTCGATTCCGACATCGCCAGACACGAGGACTCCAGAGACGTATCTGCCGCGCCGCGTCGGAGTGAGGACGGCACGCGGAAACGAGCGCGTTTTCGGTTCCGCCGCCGCCGCCGCAAAAATCAACTCGAGTCTTTCTGGCGTCGCTCGCGATCGTGCCACCATTCCTCGACTCGGCCTAGACACCATCGGGCCACAGAGCGGTGCGCGCTGGAGGTCTTTCCGCACGCCCACCGCGGTATCCGGACTGGGCGCTCGCGAACACGCATAGACGCGGCGCGGAGTTTGCGTTCGCGCGGCATCGCCGGGCACGAGTGGGTCGCGCGAGACCACGACCCGGCTGAAAAAGCGCGTCGTGATCGATTTCGGTCGGCGTGATGAGCGCCGAGACGAAGCCGAGCGCCCCCACGAAGGAACAGGAGGAGGAGCTTTTGCCGGCTCTGTTCTGGGACGGGTCCGAGGACTGGATCAACGAGGATAACTGCGCGGATTTCGCGGCGCTGCAGAGCCTGAAGTACGACGATTCCACCCCCACGGAGCGCGCGGAGGAGTACAAGCGGAAAGGCAACGACGCGCTCAAGTACAAGCAAAACAAGCTGTACGTTCGCAAGGCGGTGCAGCAGTACACGCTCGCGCTCCTCGAGACGTTCGAGGATTCGAAACTGCGCGCCGTCGTTCACGGCAACAGAGCGCACGCCGCGCTGCTTCTCGGGAACGACGGTAAGGCGTTGGAGGACGCCGAGGCGTGCGTCGCGCTCGACCCGCAAAACGTCAAGGGGTGGTTCCGCGCGGCGAAGGCGTCGTACGCGCTGGCGCGGCTTCGCGAGTGCGCCGCGCACTGCGAAAACGGTTTGGCGCTCGAGCCCGATAACACAGACATAAAAGCCATCTTAAAATCGGCGAAGAGAGCGTTGGTGAGAAGAGAAGAGAGAGAGGCGCGCTTAACGCGCGTAAGGGCGGAGACCAAAGCGTATCTGGCGCGCGTTCGCGCGCGCGGCGTCAAGCTCGGCCCTCCCGTCGTGGGCGCGGGCGAGCACTTCCCGAAGATCGAAGAGACGGACGAGGCTGCGACGTACTGGACGCTCTTCGTGTACCCGGAGAGCATGCAGACGGACGTCATCGAGCGCTTCGACGAGCGCGCGACGCTGGGGGAGCAGGCGGACGAGATGTTCGGCGCGGGCGCGCCGCCGTTGCCGTGGGACGGCGCCGGGCACTACGCCCGGGACAGAATCGAGTTTTACTACCAGTCGCACGCGGCGCCGGCGTACCCGCCCGAGGTTTTGGAGGCGCGCGTGATGCAGGGATACGGCGGCGACGCCGTGGAGGAGAACGCGGGTGACCGAAAAGAAGAAAAAGAAAAAGCCGAGCCGTGGCAGAAGCCCTCGATCGACCCGAGGGACCAGAAGATGGTGCGTATCGACGAGAGCAAAACGCTGGGGGAGGTGCTCGCCGAGGAGGCGTGCGTGGTGCCCGGCCACCCCATCGTGTACGTCGTCGCGAAGGGCACGGCGTTCAGGGAGAAGTTCCTCGCGGGAGAGTGGGAGCTGTGAGACAGACGCGGTTTGTTTCGTATCGTATCGCGTCTCGCGTGTGGAACCTTCGATGAAGAAACCGGTCGGTATCAACGGAAGGCGCGCGCGTCGGCGAGTCTCGACGTCCTCCACTTGAAAACTCGCGCGGGCCGTTTGTCATCATCACTGCGCTTTTCGGCTCCGATCCCCGAACGCCGAAACCGACGCTTTCCGACGTGTCGGGAACTCGGGATAACGCGTCCTGAAAAACCTCGGGCACCGCGCATAACATTATGCACGCCCTCACGTTCACCCCGGCCGTCCCGAGCGCCTTCCGCGCTCGTCCCCAGCGCCGCGAGCGGTGCGTGGCGCCCCGCGCGCAGCGCTCGTTCGTGGTGCGCGCGGACGGCGAGGAGATTGACCCCGACGAGGTGATGTTGGACATGGAGGAGCGCATGGAGAAATCCATCGACTCGATCCGCACCAACTTCAACACCGTGCGCACGGGCCGCGCGAACGCGGCGATCCTCGATCGCGTCGAGGTGGAGTACTACGGTGCGATGACGCCGCTGAAGTCGATCGCCAACGCCACCACCCCCGACGCGCAGACCATCCTGATCCAGCCCTTCGACAAGGGCGCCATCAACGACATCGAGCGCGCGCTCATGATGTCCGATCTCGGGCTCACCCCCGGCAACGACGGAAACGCGATACGCCTCAACATCCCCTCCCTGACCGCGGACCGGAGGAAAGAACTCGCGAAGCTGGTCTCGAAGCTAGGCGAGGACGGCAAGGTGGCCATTCGGAACGTCCGCCGGGACGCGCTGAAGTCCATCGGGAAGCTGGAGGGCGTCGGCGAGGACGAAATCAAATCCTTCGAGGACCAGATCGAAAAGCTCACGGGCGAGATGGTCAAGCAAGTCGACGGCCTGATCAAGACCAAAGAGGAGGAGCTGTCCAAGGTGTGATGCGCGATTATGGCGAGACGAGGTGATGCGCGGGTGGTAGTATCGACATGGACCAGACCAGGCTCGAGTCGTAACCGCCGCGTGGGTATACACGTAACTAGTTACTCTATTAATGGCTACGCGCGCGTACGTACGACGATGGCGCGAATATTACATACCGTCACCGCCGCCTCGACGCTTTGGACGTTTCTTTCCCGTCCCACTCGAACACGCCGTAGTCCACGCCCACGGCGATCCCGTTCTCGACGAGCCGCACTAGGAACAGCGCCAGCAGCGCGTACCACGTTCCCATGAGCCCGAAGCCCCCCCCCGAGGCGCGCGCGACGAACGCCGCCGCCAGCGGCAGGTTGGCGATGCTCGCGCCGGCGGCGAACACCATCCGCCCCGAGGCGAAGATGAGCCCGTCCATCACGCACACCAGCGCGTACGCGAATGTCGCGACGCACACGATGGGCGCCATCGCGGCGACCGCCATCGCCACGTGCACGTCCGCGGAGAAGACGTGCGGAAAGTACACCAGCGCGACGTAGCACAGACCCGCCACGCCGCCGCCCAGCGCGCCGCCGCAGCACAGCAAAAGCCGCGCGCTTCGCTTGGCGAAACGACGCTCGGCGCGCGTTTGAGTGTTTTTTCCATAACCGCCTTTTCGTTTCGACGCGACGGAGGCGAGCTCGCTCTGCGCGCAGGCGGAGAGCGGCTCGGGGCAGAACTGCGCGACGGTCACGACACCCACCAGAACCTGGTGCGCGGCGACCGTGAGCGTGCCCATGGCGCTCGCCGCCGCGGTGGCCAGCGAGTACGCGGTCATCACGCACACCGAGCGCGTGGTGAGCGCGGCGCCGCTGGAGACGAAAGGCGCGGCGCGGCGCCAGGTGGGCAAAAGCAGGCGCAGTCTCAGCTCGCTTTTTTTCGAGGTCATGTGCCGCACGAACAGCGCCGCGCCCACGTACTGGGACAGGCACGTGCCTATGGCGCTCCCCGCGATGCCCAGCGCGGGCGGGCCGAGCACCAGGTACGCGTTCACGAGCGCGTTCAGCGACGACGTCGCCGCCGCCACGCGCAGCGGCGCGCGAGCGTCGCGCGCGCCGAGGCTCGCCGCGGTGCCGACGAGCGTGACGAGCGCGGCGGGCACGGCGGCGGCGCGGATGGTCAGGTACGCGCGCGCGGGGGCCATGAGCTCATCGGGGGTGTACAGGAGCCGAAGGATGTGCCCGCCGAACGCTATCAGACCGATCGCGCAGAGCGAGCCGCACAGCAGCGCGAGCGAGAGCGCGTCCGAGACGCAACGCGACTTTTTCGCGACGTCGTTTCGGTCGTCGTGCGCGCGGGACACCATCGCGGTGGTGGAGACGGTGAAGAACTGGAACACCATGGAGACGAACCCGAAGACCGCGGTGTTGGGCCCGAGCGCGGCGAGGCCGATGGCGCTCACCTGCCCCACGAAGGCGGTGTCCACCAGGCTCATCAGCGGGTCCGCGAGCGCGGCGCCCAGCGCGGGGAGCGAGAAGGCCAGCACGCGAGACAGCGTGAGAGGCGCGAGCGCCTGATGCGACGAGGAAGGCTCCGTCTCGGGAAAGGGGGCGGACACCGCGCTCCGCGTCCGGCCCGTCCGGATCTCAGCCTTCATGGTGGCCGTGGCGTGCTCTGAAGAACGCTCTAAGCGTGCATCCTCGCGACACGCGCTCCTGCTACCGAGCGGGTCGTCGTGAAGTGACGAGGAAGGTGCCAAGAAGACTGGCGAAGTGGCACCGACGTGGGCACCGACGTTTTTGAAACGCGCCAGACTGGGCCTAGAGGGCGTCTGCCGTTGCGCGAAGATACGCTGAGGCCCTCTCGCCAGTTCCCTTCGCGCGCGGGCCTTCACCGGACGAATCGCGCGCGATGGCGGGACAGCGCCGCCTGAATCGGGCGCTCCTGCTCGCGGTGTTACTGCTGACCCCCGCGTGCGTCGCCGTCGTCGCCGGGGACGAGTTCGACGCCGAGGACCGCCGGGTGCGTGCCACCCCATCGTCTTCGGAACGCGTTCCCTCATCGAAACGACCGCCGTCGTTCCAGTTCTCTGACCTCCCGGCGCGTTCCCAACGTCGAACGTTGTCGCAGGACGCGGATTTCGCCGGCACGGGTGACGACGTTCTCGACGCCTCGCGCGCGGAGGACGAGCCCGCGTCGAGCTCGGAGTCGGACGCGCACTTCGAGAAGACGCTCGCGGCGCAGATCGAAAAAGCGCTGGACAAGGAGTTCGACAAGGCGGACGAGGAGCAGAGCGGCGTCTTGGGCGAGGGCGCGGGCCGGTCGTTCAACGAGACCAAAGCCGCCGGCCGGCTGGAGACGGTCGTGCGCGTTTCGCGAACGGGCGGCGGGGGTGTCGCGCACGAGGTGGTGGAGACGGACTTCGATCTCGGCGGCGGCGGCGGCGACGGAGCTCGTCCGAACGCCACCGGCGACGCGGACCGCCGCGCGGAGTCGCTGTTCGAGCGCCTGGAGTCGAAGGCGAAGGACATCGACCGCGCGCTCGGGGGCAAGGACGCGGATGATGACGTCGAGCGTTTGGTGGACTCCAGGGACAACGAGTTTGTCATCTCCAACCCCAAGTCCGGCACGATGGAGTTGCAACAAGACCTGCGTCTGATCAGCGACCTCGTGATCATCCTGGTCGCGTCCGCGGCGGGCGCGGCGGTGTTCACGCTGATTGGCCAGCCGCTGATCACCGGGTACCTCATCGCGGGCTCTCTCGTCGGGCCGGGCGGCTTCGGGCTCGTCGTGGAGCTCGTGCAGGTGGAGACGCTGGCGCAGTTCGGGATCATCTTCCTGCTCTTCGCGCTCGGCGTCGAGTTTTCCTTCGCGCAGCTGCGGCACGTGCAGTCCGTGGCGGTGTTCGGCGGGTCCATGCAGATCGCGCTCATGATGCTGGTGTGCGGGGTCATCTCGGACTTCACGGGCGCGCCCAGCAAGGAGGGCGTCTTCGTGGGCGCGTTCCTCTCCATGTCCAGCACCGCGGTGGTGATCAAGCTCCTCGCCGAGCGCGGCGGCGCGCAGACCCTGCACGGCCAGATCACCATCGGCACGCTCATCCTGCAGGACTGCACGGTGGGTCTGCTCTTCGCGCTGCTGCCCGTGCTCGGGGGCACGAACGGCGTGGGCGAGGGCGTGGTGGCGATGCTGCGCGTCGGTGTGCTGATGTGCCTCTTTTTCGCCGCCGCCGTCGGGCTCAGCAAATCAATCGTCGGGCGGCTGTTCCGCGCGGTGTCCGCGCGCGGCGTCGAGCCCGAGCTGTACCAGATGGTGACCATCGCGTTCTGCTTGACGGTGGCGTGGTGCAGCGAGAAACTGGGGCTGTCCATCGAGCTCGGCGCGTTCGTGGCGGGCGTGATGGTGAGCGCGACCCCGTTCGCGGAGCAGACGCTGAAGCACGTCGAGCCGGTGCGCAACGTGTTCGCCGCGCTCTTCGTCGCGTCCATCGGCATGATCATGAACCCTTTCTTCCTGTGGGTGCACCTCGACGTCCTCGTCGCCACGCTGCTCATCGTGATCGCGTTCAAGTGCTCGCTCGTCACCCTGGTCGTGCGCGCGTTCGGGTACAGCACGCGCACGTCCTTCACCGTGGGCGTGTCCCTGGCGCAAGTCGGTGAGTTCTCCTTCGTGCTCCTCAGCCGGGCCTCCAACCTGGGCTTAGTGCAGAGGAAACTGTACCTGCTGCTCCTGGGGACGACGGCGCTGTCGCTCGTCGCGACGCCCGCGATGTTCCGGTGCACGCCGTACTTGTTGCGGTTCGCGTTCCTGGCGAGATGGATCAAACGCGAGGAAGAGGACGCGGTGGAGCTGCAGGGGAGGGGACCGCCCGCGTCGCCGAAAGTGTGACTCTCTTCCGGGCGCGCCGGGCGTTCCGGCGGCCGGACGGAGTCACTGAGGAGGGTTGTTAACAAAAGTGTAAGGTAGTCTTTATGGTCGATCGTCCCGTCACAACGCAGCGCGCGACCCCGGGGGGGGGGCACGTTCTCCAGGCGCTCGCGTCTCGACCGCCGCGTCTCGGCATCATCGCTACGCGCGCGCGGACCATGTTTTGAGCGGACATGGCGTGCGTCATAAGAGAGGCGCTCGTTCGAGCGGGTCCTCGTGCGTCTCTCGGACGGGCCGGAGCATCGCGTCGCGCGCCCGCGCGAGCGTCTCGTCTCCGCGCGCGAAGCGCGGCGACGAATGAGGCGGAACCGCCGGGCCTCGCGCCGAAGGTGCATTTCCTCGGCATTGGGGGCGCGGGGATGTCCGCGCTGGCGATCATCGCGCTGTCGCAGGGCTACCGCGTGTCCGGCTCCGACGCGAGGGCCGGCGCGCAGCTCGACGCCGTCCGCGAAGCCGGAGCCACGTGCTTCGTCGGGCACGACGCGAGACACGTCGGCGGGAGCGACGCGCACGACGACGCGCGCGACGACGAGGCGCTGACCCTCGTCGACCCGCCGGATTTGGTCGTGGTGTCCAGCGCCGTCCCCGGGGACAACGTCGAGGTGGCGTTCGCGAGACGCGCCGGCATCCCCGTGTTTTCGCGCGCGCAGTGGCTGGCGCGCGTCACGCGCGGTCGCGCGGTGGCGGCGGTGGCGGGCACGCACGGCAAGACCTCCACGTCCGCGGCGCTGGCCGTCGCGCTGCGCTCGGCCGGGCTGGACGTGAGCGCGGTGGTCGGGGGCAACGTCCCGCAGTTCCCGGGCGGGCGCAACGCCGTCGGCGGCGGCGACGACGTCTTCGTCGTCGAGGCGGACGAGTACGACGGCGCGTTTCTCGGGCTCGAACCCGCGACCGCGGTGTTGCTGAACGTGGAGCACGACCACCCGGACATGTTCGAAGACGAGCGCGCGGTGGTGGCCATGTTCGCACAGTTCGTGCGCCGAGTCAAACCCGGTGGGCTCGTCGTGGCGTGCGGGGACGACGCGAACGTCCGCGCGCTCGTCGCGACGCTCGCGGTTCGGAACGATCTTCCAGAAAATCGTTTTACAGAAAACGATCGTTTTACAGAAAGCGACCCGGAGGCGGTTTCGTGCGTGACCTTCGGGTTCGGCGCCGCCAACGCGTGGCGCGCGGTGGATCTGCGCGCGGAC